>RCUJ01000022.1_pt1 | contig 106987 bp, 99 predicted proteins | sample 2166321 | NCBI WGS metagenome assembly RCUJ01 (sample SAMN09932808, study PRJNA488358) | compost metagenome | feature: garden; material: soil; isolation source: compost soil in an enriched community after 118 h of incubation | place: Germany: Experimental Botanical Garden Goettingen | collected... | reverse complement strand
CGCACAAACGGCAGCGTCTAAGCGGAACACCAATACAGCCTCTTTGATTCACCTGACCAGCTCGAATCAGCAAGGCTGTTGCAGTTGCAGTTGCTTTTGACGTGCCCGCATTAGGCGTTGCCAAGGCGAGCGATTGTCAGACGGGTTCAACGGCGCAAACATGTCTGAGCGAAGCTTTAGCGTAGCGAGTTGGTTTGCGACGCCGGCTGGCGATCGCTTGGCTTGGGTACCCGCGTAGCGGGCGACGACTGTTGCGGTCGCCTTTCTTTGCTTACTTTCTTTGGCGAAGCAAAGAAAGTGAGCGGCTGCCGGGCCGCCCCCGGCAACCCAAGTGTGATCGAAGAAAACCCAGTATCAATAAAACGATTGCTTGAAATAGACAGGCAATAAAAAAGCCGGGTCTTCTGAACCCGGCCTTTTCAATCTGAAGTCAGCAAGACTTCAGTAATATTAACGCTCGCCGAAAGGACGACGTGTCGCACCTGCATCGCCGGTACGTGGACCTTTGTTGAAGCTGCTGCCGTCTTTACGCGGTGCATTTGGTTTGCTGAAGGTACGTTGACCTGGCTTGGCCGTGTTGCCACGGTTGTCGCCTGGTTTCCAGCCACCTGGTTTGTGGTTCGAACGCGGTGTCGAAGCGCTGCGCTTTGGTTCGAAACCTTCGATGACTTCGACCGGGATCAATTGCTTGATGAAACGTTCGATGCGTTTAACGTTCATGCTTTCAGCATGGTTCACCAGCGAGACCGCGATACCGTTACGACCGGCACGACCGGTACGACCGATACGGTGCACGTAGTCTTCAGGGAATTTAGGCAAATCGTAGTTGACGACGTGGGTGATGCCAGGAACGTCGATACCACGAGCGGCAACGTCAGTTGCTACCAATACGCGGATCTGGCCGCGTCGCAAGCCGTCCAGGGTGCGGTTACGCGCACCTTGATGCATGTCGCCATGCAGCGCGGCAGCAGCGAAACCGGCGATGTTCAGGCGGTCAGCGATGGTGTCGGCGTCACGCTTGGTCGCGGTGAAGACGACAGCCTGGTCCATGGTTTCGTCACGCAGCAGGTGATCCAGCATGCGATTCTTGTGCGACAGGTCGTCGACGAAGTGGACGCATTGCTTGATGTTTTCATGCTTGGTAGCGGAACCGGCGATCTGGATGATCAATGCATCCTTGGTGATGCGCTTGGCCATATTGCCGACCATGCCGTCCAGGGTTGCCGAGAACAACATGGTTTGACGGCCTTCAGGCGTCGCTGCCACGATTTTTTCGATGTCGTCGATAAAGCCCATGTCCAGCATGCGATCCGCTTCATCCAATACCAGGATTTGCAGTTGCGAGAAATCGATCTTGCCCGATTCCATGTGGTCGATCAGACGGCCTGGAGTTGCCACCAGAATCTCTGGATTCTTGGCCAGCAATTGCATCTGTTTCGGGTAAGGCATACCACCGAGGATGGATACAGCCTTGACGCGTTTCATGAACGCGCCGTATTTGTCGGTCGAAGTAGTAACTTGCAGCGCGAGTTCGCGGGTTGGGGTCAACACCAGCATTTTCGGTTGTGCAGGTTTGAAACGAGGGCGATCGCCACGTGAACGTGCCGATTGCGCTTCTTGATTAGGGGTTTTGCCAGTTTGCGGCTGGTCGCCTTCGGAGGCGAATTTATGCAGCGCAGGCAGCATGAATGCAGCTGTCTTGCCGGAACCTGTTTGCGACGAAACCATCATGTCGCGGCCTTCAATTGCTGCAGGGATCGCCTGAGCTTGCACACCAGTTGGGGCGGTATAGCCCGATTCGGTCAGTGCTTTGATGATGGACGCGTGGAGGCCTAGTGATTCAAAAGTCATTATTTTTCTTTCGTATATATCAGCGCGACAGCGCGCATCATGGATTGTGTCCACGATGAATGTCTGCGAGTGCGCAAAAAATGCAACGCCAACCAACGAAACAGCTAAGAAAGCTCTGAGAGATTTCGGCACAAAAGCTTTGCGCCGGGACGGTGTATAGAATTCAACACCAGAAGGCGGGAGGGCTTTATCGTTAATGCGAACGGTTCGCGATGCTGCAAAGTGCGATGTCTGTTACAAAGCACAGCGCGCAGTATAGTACAGAATGCCCCTGCTGTCGAGTCATGTACTGGAAAGGGCGAATATGCACCAGAACTGCGCATATCGCTTCACTTGTGCGTCTGCCAATAAAAAACGCGGCAAAAACTCTGCCGCGTTCCTGGTGCAATGCCCGCTGGCGCAGGCTGGCAGCCGATTTACTCCAGGCCGCCCATGCCGCCGACCACGTGCGAAAAGCCGCCGTCAACATATGTAATTTCACCGGTAATACCACCCGACAAATCGGACAAGAGGAAGGCTGCAGTATTGCCGACATCTTCAATCGTCACATTGCGACGCAATGGCGCATGGGTTTTGACGAAGTTGAGGATTTTGCTGAAGTCCTTGATGCCGCTGGCTGCCAGCGTCTTGATCGGACCGGCCGAGATGCCGTTGACGCGTACGCCTTTTGGTCCCAGCGATTCAGCCATATAGCGCACGCTGGCTTCCAGCGATGCCTTGGCCAGGCCCATGGTGTTGTAGTTCGGCAGTGCGCGCATCGAGCCGAGATAGGTCAGTGTCAGCAGCGCCGCGTTCGGGCGCAGCATAGGCAGCGCCGCTTTCGCCATGGCCGGGAAGCTGTAAGCCGAAATGTCGTGGGCGATCTTGAAGCCTTCGCGCGAGATACCGTCGAGGAAGTCGCCGGCGATTGCTTCGCGTGGTGCAAAGCCGATGGCGTGGACCAGGCCGTCGAGGTGGTCCCAGGATTTGCCGAGGTCGGCAAACAGTGCGGTGATTTGTTCGTCGCTGCCGACGTCGCAATCGAAGACCAGCGAGCTGTCGAATTCTTTGGCGAATTCGGTGATGCGATCCTTGAAGCGTTCGCCTACATAGGTAAAGGCGAGTTCAGCGCCTTCGCGCTTGCAGGCGGCAGCGATGCCGTATGCGATGGAGCGGTTCGATAACAAACCGGTGATGAGAATTTTTTTGCCTTGCAAGAATGCCATGAACGACTCCGGTGGATTTTCGACAATAACTATGCGTGAGTATGTGCGTGTGGACCAGTGCACGGGAATAAGTGCGGAATGGGCAAGATTGTAGGGGCTAGCAGGCGCAACGGCAACTTTTGTCTTGATTCTTTGGTTTTTTAACAGTTTGGCCGGGGCTGCCAAGAGCTGTGCCACGGGCGGCCTGTTTCTGTAGAATAGCCAGAACGTCAATATATGCCTGAGCACGCTCGGCATGGCGATCAGCGAGCTAAAAGTTACCAATGACAGGCGCATGGCTAAATTACTTCCTTCTTTCCTGCTGATCAGTTTTCTTTCCTTCCAAAGCGCCGCTGCCTTTGCCGCGCATGCATTTTCCCTTTACGACACACCGAAGTATCCGCCCGACTTTACGCATTTCGATTTCGTGAATCCGGATGCGCCTAAAGGCGGCGAACTGTTCCTGGCCAATCCGGATCGCCGCACCAGCTTTGATAAATTCAATCCATTCTCGATGAAGGGCGTGTCGGCAGCAGGGCTGACCAACCTGATGTTTGAAAGCCTGGCGACCGCGTCCAGCGGCAGCGAGGCCATCACCGATGAAGTGGCGACCATGTACGGTTTGCTGGCGGAAGACATGGAGTTGTCAGCGGATCGCATGTCCATGACCTTCCGCCTCAATCCGAAAGCGCGCTTCAATAATGGTGATCCGGTGCTGGCGGCGGACGTCAAATATTCCTTCGATACGCTGGTAGCCAAAAGCGCGCCGCAAGTCAAATCCCTGCTCGCCAATGTGAAGCAGGCGGTGGTGCTGAACGAACGCACGGTACGTTTCGATTTCAAGACGCTGAATCGCGAAATGCCCTTGATCGTCGGCAGCGTGCCGGTGTTTTCGCGCAAGTGGGCGGCGGGTACTGATTTCGACAAGATCCAGCTGACGCCACCGATCACAACCGGTCCTTACCTGATTGAGCGCTTCGATACCGGCCGCTCGATCAGCTATAAGCTGAATCCGGATTACTGGGGCAAAGATATTCCGACGCGCAAAGGCATGTACAACTTTACGCGCATTAACTACCGCTTTTACAAAGATGATGTGGCGCGCCTGGAAGCCTTCAAGGCCGGCGAGTTTGATTTGGTCGTCGAGAATAGTGCAAAGAACTGGGCGCGTAGTTACAAGGGGCCCAAGTTCAATAACGGCAGCATCATCAAGCGCGAGCTCGCACATTCGAACGGCGCCGGCATGCAAGGCTTCCTGATGAATTTGCGGCGTCCGCAATTCCAGGATGCACGCGTGCGGCAGGCGCTGGCCTTGGCGCTGGACTATGAGTGGATGAACCGCCAGTTGTTCTTTGGCTCGTATAAGCGGATTTATTCCTTCTTCAATAACAGCCCGATGGCGGCGACCGGTTTGCCGTCGGCAGAGGAACTGCGGCTGCTGGAACCTTTGCGCAAACAACTGGACCCGGCCGTATTCGGACCGGCCCCGATTCCGCCGAATACCAATCCACCCGGTTCCCTGCGCACCAATTTGCTGAAAGCGGTTGAACTGTTCCGCCAGGCCGGCTGGGAGTATCGCGATGGCGCCTTGCGCAATGCCAAGGGCGAAGTGTTTGCATTTGAAATCATGGATGACCAGTCGGCGATGACACGTGTTATCAGCGTGTATGTGCGTAACCTGCAAAAGCTCGGGATACAGGTCACGCAACGCACCGCTGACTATGCCTTGCTGCAAAAGCGCATGGAAGACTTTGATTACGATATGACCAGCATCCGTTTCCCGGATGTCAGCACGCCGGGCAATGAGATGTTCGATATGTTCGGCTCCAAGGCCGCCGATGAAAAAGGCTCAAGCAACTTCTGGGGTTTGAAAGATCCGGCGGTCGATCGCCTGGTGGAAGCGCTGGTGGCTGCGGATAGCCGCACCGAGTTGCAGGGGGCGGCGCGCGCACTGGATCGCGTACTGCTGAATAAATACATTGTCATCCCGCACTGGTATTCATCCAGCCACAGGATTGCATACTGGCAGCGCTTCGGCATGCCCGGCAAGCTGCCTTTGTATTACCAGCCGGATCCGTATGTGATTGGCACCTGGTGGCAGGAAAAAGCAAAATGAGGATGCCGCGATGAACCTGTGGTCTTACATAATCAAACGCGTATTGCTGATGTTGCCCACTTTGCTGGGCGTGATCGCCATTACTTTTGCCGTGATCCAGTTCGTGCCCGGTGGCCCGGTTGAACAGGCGCTGGTGGAATTGAAAGGGCAGTTCGGTGCCGGTGGTGAAGCCGGCGGTGGCGGCGGAGTGGGGGCGCAGTATCGCGGACGGCAGGGCATAGATGCGGAGCGCGTGGCCGAGATCAAGGCGCTTTACGGTTTCGACAAGCCGCCGGTCGAACGCTTCTGGCAAATGCTGAAAGGCTTCGCGACCTTCGACCTCGGCCAGAGTTTTTATCACCACAAGGATGTGTGGGACCTGGTGGTATCCAAATTGCCGGTCTCCATTACGCTGGGGATGTGGACCTTCTTCCTGACTTATTTCATTTCGCTGCCGCTCGGCATCACCAAGGCGGTACGTGAAGGCAGCCGCTTCGATTCTCTCTCCACCATCGTGGTCCTGATTGGCTATTCGATACCGGGCTTTATCCTGGGCGTGTTCCTGCTGGTGATGTTTGGCGGCGGCAGCTTCGTACAGTGGTTCCCCTTGCGTGGCCTGACCTCGGATAACTGGGAGCAGCTGTCACTGATCGGCAAGGTGCTTGATTACCTATGGCATATCGCCTTGCCGGTAACGGCCTCGGTCGCCGGCTCCTTCGCGATGATGACGATGCTGACGAAGAACACCTTCCTCGAAGAAATCCGCAAGCAATATGTATTGACCGCACGTGCGAAAGGCTTGAGTGAAAACAAGGTCCTTTACAAGCATGTATTCCGCAATGCCCTGATTCCCTTGGTCACCGGCTTCCCGGCGGCCTTCATCGGCGCTTTCTTTACCGGCAGCCTCCTGATCGAAACCCTGTTCTCGCTCGATGGCCTGGGTTTGCTGTCGTATGAATCGGTGATTCGGCGCGACTATCCGGTCGTGATGGGAACCCTGTATCTCTTTACGCTGGTCGGCCTGGTGGTCAAGTTGCTCGGTGACTTGTGCTATGTGTGGGCTGATCCGCGCCTGCAGTTTGAAAGCCTGAACCAATGAACGCTATTGCTACAGCAGCGCCGGTTTCGCCGGGACGCCGGGTCTGGCTGCGCTTCAAAAAGAATCGCCGCGGTTACTGGAGCCTGATTATTTTCAGCATCCTGGTCGTCATCAGCCTGCTGGCTGAAGTGCTGTCGAACGACAAGCCGCTGGTTGCCCGCTATAACGGTGAGCTGGTATTTCCGATCCTGAAGAATTATTCGGAAAAGAAATTCGGCGGTGATTTCGAGTCGCCGGCGGATTACCTCGATCCCTTCATCCGCGACCAGTTCAAGAAAGACGGCAACTGGGCGATCTATCCGCTGAACCACTATCACTACGACACGCTGAATTATTTCGCGACTTCGCCGAATCCGGCGCCGCCATCCGCGGAAAACTGGCTGGGTACCGATGACCGTGGCCGCGATGTGGTGGCGCGCCTCTTGTACGGTTTCCGTGTCTCGGTCCTGTTTGGCCTGGCGCTGACCTTTACCGGCGTCTTGCTCGGTTTGATTACAGGTGCAATCCAGGGTTACTTTGCCGGCAAGACGGATTTGTTTTTCCAGCGCTTCATGGAAATCTGGGGCGCGATGCCGGAGTTGTACCTGCTGATTATCTTTGCATCCATCTTCCAGCCCAGCATAGGATTGCTGCTGATCCTGCTTTCGCTGTTTGGCTGGATGGGTTTGTCCGATTATGTGCGCGCTGACTTCCTGCGCAATCGCAATCTCGAATACGTGCAGGCGGCGCGGGCGCTGGGTTTGTCGAATGGACAAATCATCTGGCGCCATGTCTTGCCGAATAGCCTGACGCCGGTCGTGACCTTCCTGCCGTTCCGCATGAGCGGTGCCATCCTCGCGCTGACCAGCCTGGACTTCCTCGGCCTTGGCGTACCACCGTCGACGGCCAGCCTCGGCGAGTTGCTGGCGCAGGGTAAAAATAACCTGGATGCATGGTGGATTGCCTTGTCCACCTTCGTGGTCCTGACCGTGATGCTGCTCTTGCTGACCAATATTGGCGATGCCTTGCGCAACTCGCTGGATGTGCGGAGGAAGGCATGAGTTTGCTTGATATCCAAAACCTGCAGGTGTCCTTCGATACCAGCAAAGTCGTCAACGATGTCAGCTTCACTATCGGCGCCGGTGAAAAGTTTGCACTGGTCGGCGAGTCCGGTTCCGGCAAGACGGTTACCGCCTTGTCCTTGTTGCGCCTGAATCAGGATGCGACTTATGGCGGCAAGATTCTGTTTGAAGGACAGGACATCCTGCAAAAAACGGAAGCGGCAATGCGTGCGGTGCGCGGCAATGATGTCGCGATGATCTTCCAGGAGCCGATGACGGCGTTGAATCCCTTGTTCACGATAGGCAACCAGATCGCCGAAGTGCTGATGCTGCATGAAGGCATCAGCGCCAAGGCCGCGGCCCTGCGTACGGTTGAATTGCTGGACAAGACCGGCATCCCGGAGCCTCAAAGGCGCGCCTTGTCTTATCCGCATGAGTTGTCGGGCGGCCAGCGCCAGCGCGCCATGATTGCGATGGCGCTGGCCTGCAAGCCCAAGTTGTTGATCGCGGATGAGCCGACTACCGCGCTCGACGTGACGATACAGGTGCAGATTGTTGAATTGCTGAACCAGTTGCAGCGCGAAGAGAATATGGCCGTGCTGATGATCACGCATGACCTGAACCTGGTGCGCCATTTCGCTGATCGTGTCGGCGTGATGGAGAAGGGGCGCTTGCTGGAAGTGGCGACGACCGAGCAATTATTTACCGCGCCGCGCGAAGCGTATACCAAGAAATTGCTGGCGAGCCAGCCGCATCAATTGGTGAACGTCGTCAGTGAAGCCGCAACGCCGTTGCTGAAAGCGGAACAGGTCAGCTGCACTTTCGATATCAAAAAAGGCTGGTTCAAGAAGATCCCGTTTGTCGCCGTCGATCAGGTCGATGTACAAGTCAAACCGGGTGAAACGCTGGGCATAGTCGGCGAGTCGGGTTCCGGCAAATCAACGCTGGGGCTGGCGCTGCTGCGCTTGTCCAGTGCGCATGTCAAGGGCGAGATTGCCTTTGACGGCCAGGTGATTACACATACGAGCCGCGATGCCTTGCGCCCCCTGCGCGCGCGCATGCAGATCGTATTCCAGGATCCGTTTGCCTCCTTGTCGCCACGTCGCACGGTAGAGCAGATTGTCGGCGAAGGCCTGGCCCTGCATCAGCCGCAACTCGGGCCGCATGGCATACGCAAGGCGGTGGCGGATGGTTTGCAGGAAGTGGGTTTGTCGGCGGACATGATGACGCGTTACCCGCATGAATTTTCCGGCGGACAGCGGCAGCGCATTGCGATTGCACGCGCCCTGGTTTTGAAGCCGGATTTGATTTTGCTGGATGAGCCGACTTCATCGCTGGACGTATCGGTGCAGCACCAGGTCTTATTGCTGCTGGCTGATTTGCAGAAGAAGTACGGCATGGCGTATATCTTCATCAGCCACGACCTGGCGGTCATACGCGCGATGGCGCATCGTGTGATGGTGATGAAGGATGGCAAGGTGGTCGAGCAAGGCCTGACGCAAACGGTATTGTCCAAACCATCCGAGCCTTATACGCAGCGCTTGCTGGCGGCTTCGGTCTACGCGCGCCCCGGCGCGAGCGCGGGGCAGGCTTCATAGCATTGCAGGCAGCGCTTACTTCAGATTCACTTTGCCGCTGGCAGACGCTACGCTGATTTTGGTGTTGCGGTTGTTATTGGATTTGGCGACCACGGTTTTTGCTTTGGTCGACTTGGCCGGAGTACGGCTGGCTTGCTTGGTGGATTTCGCTACGGTCTTGCCCGGTGCCGCTTTTGATTTTGCCACGACTGCCTTGTACGGCACGTGCAGTTCCAGTTTTTGTCCGCTTGCCAGTTTGTCGTGGCTCAGGTTATTCCAGGATTTGATTTGCGCGATGCTGACTTTGTAGCGGCTCGCCAGCGTATTGATAGTGTCTTTCTTCTTGACGACCACATTGATGCGTTTGGTATCCGGTACATCCGGCGTCATCGCCAGGGTCGCGTTGTCGGCGACTTCCTGCGTAATATCCTTTTGCGCGGTTTCATCGGTGCGTGGCACCAGCACGGTCGAGCCGGCTTTCAACAACATCTTCGGCGGGATATTGTTCACTTCGCGGATGACTTGCGGCGTGGTGTGGAATTTCGCGGCGATGGTTTCTATGCGTTCACGCGCGTTGGTCACCTTGTGCGCAGTCCATGACGACAGGGCATGGCTCCATTTCGCCAGGTTGGCCTTGAACTTTTCGGCATTGCTTTGCGGCAGCAGGATTTGTGTATTGCTGCTGCCGGTAATGACGGGGCGATTGAATTGCGGATTCAGGGCCTTGAATTCATCCATCGGCAATTCAGCCAATTGCGCCGCCAGCTTGACGTCGATGTCGCGGGTCTTGGCGATGCTGACGAAATAAGGCTGGTTATCCACTTTCAGCAATGTGATGCCGTATGCATCCGGCGAAGCGATGATGTTCTTGACCGCTTGCAGCTTCGGTACATAGTTGCGGGTTTCGGCCGGCATGTATGCGGACAGGCTGTTGAAGTCGGTGCCTACACCGGCAGCTTCGGCTTTCCGGATCGCGCGCTGGACCGAACCTTCACCCCAGTTATACGCAGCCAGCGCCAGTTGCCAGTCGCCGAACATGCCATACAGTTTTTGCAGGTAGGTCAGCGCGGCATCGGTCGAGGCCAGTACGCTGCGGCGCTCATCCTTGAACATATTCTGTTTCAGGTTGAAATCGCGGCCGGTCGATGGAATGAATTGCCACATGCCGGCGGCCTTGGCCGTTGAATAAGCTTGTGGGTTGAAAGCGGATTCGATGAAAGGCAGCAAAGCCAGTTCGGTCGGCATCCCGCGTTTTTCCAGTTCTTCGACCACGTGATACAGGTATAGCGAGGCGCGCTTGGTGGTGCGGCCGATATAGTCGGGACGCGAGCTGTACCAGATCGTCTGGTTGATCACCAATTGATTGTCAGTCAGGTCGGGGATCGCAAAACCTTTACGGATGCGGGCCCAGACATCGACATCGCTGGCGACGACGAATTCGCTTAGAGGATCATTGGCGAGGCTGGGATTGTCTTGCAGGGCGGCGTCCTGGACCCAGTTGTAGGGCGGTAGCGAGAGATCGCTGGCGTGGGAGAGGCCGGCGAGGCCAAGCAGGACGACGGCGGAAACGGTTTTGAATGGCACTTTAAAATCGGATGTAGGCATGGGATCTCGCAAAAATGACCGACCCATGAGCAGCCGGTTGAAAAGGATAATGGCCGAGTGTAAGTAATGCGCATTTTGCTAGTCAAGACAATTTACACAACAGCTAGTGTTTAAGGCCCGTTTTTGCACTAAAGGTAGATGCAAAAAAGGCAATATTTTCAACAGGAAACCGGCGCTCTTTTGGGTGGTATTGCCCGCACGCAAAACTTCAGGCGGCGGGCAGGCGGGTTTTTATATCATGGATGGGATGAAATCCCGAGTCAGAACTTGTTTTTCCACTCACGCAAGGCGGCAAAAACGGTCACCGGATCGGTATTTTTGGCACGACCATTGGCGACCATTTCTTTGGCAATCGCCGGCTCACGCGCACGCAGGAAGGGATTGGTCGATTTCTCGAGGCCGATATTCGACGGTACGGTAGGAATATTCTGTTTACGCTTCGCCTGCTCCGCTTCAAAACGGTTGGCCAGTGCGGCATTCGCCGGTTCGGCCGCCAGCGCAAAGCGCAGGTTGGAGATGGTGTACTCGTGTGCGCAATACACTTTGGTATCGTCCGGCAGCGCTGCGAGCTTGTCCAGCGAGGCCAGCATCTGCGTCGGTGTGCCTTCGAAGATGCGGCCGCAGCCACCGGCAAACAGCGTGTCACCGCAGAATAGCCAGCCTTGTTCGCGGGCGACGTAGGCGATGTGGCCCAGCGTATGACCGGGTACCTCCAGCACTGATAATTCCAGGCTCAGCTCGGGAATCTTGACGACATCGCCTTCATCCAGCGGCTGCGTGACATGCGCGATAGGATCCTTGCGCGGTGCAAAGACCGGCACCTTGAAATGTTGCAGCAGGGTAGATACACCGCCGACATGGTCACTATGGTGATGAGTCAGTAGAATAGCGACCAGGGAAAGTTTATGCGCTTCCAGCGCGGCAAGAATCGGTTTGGCATCGCCCGGGTCAACCACGGCGGCATGGACGCCATCGTGGATAATCCACAGGTAATTGTCGTTAAAAGCGGGAACAGTCAGTACACTCAACATACGCATGGAAACATCTTCTACAGAAAAATCCATTATATCCCTCGGGCCATGGCTTGAGACAGCAACCGGCAATTACGTGCGGGATTGGGAGCATGCGCGCCTGGATGAGTTGACTGTAGACATCTTTGGCTTCAATGCAACCCAGATCGGCTTGCCGCAAATCGATGCGCTGCGCGCTAATCGCATGCCGCATACCTGGCTGACCGATACCGGCTTCCCGGCCAAAGGCCGCGATAACGAAGCGCATCCGCTGGTGGTGGTGCAGGATTTTGAAGAATTGCCGTATGCGTCGGCCAGCATCGACCTGGTGATCCTGCCGCATGCGCTGGAATTCGCGAAAGAGCCGCATCAGGTGCTGCGCGAAGTCGAACGTGTCCTGATCCCGGAAGGGCAGGTCATCATTTGCGGTTTCAATCCCTACAGTTTCTGGGGCGCACGGCAAATCATCGGGCGTCTCAGCGAATCGTATTTCCTGCCGCAGCAAGGTGAATTCATCAGCCTGCCGCGTGTGAAGGATTGGTTGAAATTATTGAATATGGAAGTCAGCGGCGGTTACTTCGGTTGTTATGCGCCGCCGTGTGAAACGCAGAAGTGGCTGGATCGCTTTGCCTTCCTTGAAAATGTTGGTGAACGCTGGTGGCCGTATCTCGGCGCGGTGTATGTGGTGCAGGCGGTCAAGCGGGTGCGCGGCATGCACCTGATAGGCCCGGCCTGGAAAACACAAAAAGCCGCGGCGCCGCAAGGCGTGCCGGCCACCAATAAAATACATAAGTAAGTACAGACAAGAAATACACGGAAAAGAAATGAGCATGGACAAGATAGATATTTATAGCGATGGTGCATGCAAGGGCAATCCGGGCCGCGGTGGCTGGGGTGCTTTGCTGGTAATGGGCGAACGCGAAAAGGAAATTTTCGGCGGCGAACTGGATACCACCAATAACCGGATGGAATTGAAAGCAGTGATCGAAGCGCTCAACCTGTTGACGCGTCCCTGCGAAGTCGTTGTGCATACCGATAGCCAGTACGTACAAAAAGGCATCAGCGAATGGATACACGGCTGGAAGGCACGCGGCTGGAAAACCGCCGCCAAGGCGCCGGTCAAGAATGTAGACTTGTGGCAGGCGCTGGATGCGGCACAGGCGCGCCACAAAATTGAATGGCGCTGGGTGCGCGGTCATAACGGTCACGCCGGGAATGAGCGCGCCGATGCGCTCGCCAATCGCGGCGTCGAAGTTGCAGCTTAGTGCCGGCACGACACCTGCGGTCTTTTCTTCACCCTTTTGAATACTGATAAAGCATGCGACAAATTGTTCTTGATACCGAAACGACAGGCCTGAATCCGCGCTCCGGTGATCGCATCATTGAAATCGGTTGCGTCGAGCTGGTCAACCGACGCCTGACCGGTAATAACTTCCATCACTACATCAATCCCGAACGCGACTCGGAAGAGGGCGCGCTGGCAGTGCACGGATTGACCACCGAATTCCTCAGCGACAAACCAAAGTTTGCAGAGATCGCCGCCGAGTTCCGCGACTACATCGCCGGCGCCGACGTCATCATCCATAACGCGCCGTTCGATATCGGCTTCCTCGATGCCGAGTTGAAACGTGTTAACAGCCCGAGCTTCAAGGAACATGTCGGTGAAGTGATCGATACGCTGGTGCAGGCCAAGGAAATGCATCCGGGCAAACGCAATTCGCTGGATGCGCTGTGTGATCGCTATGGCATTTCGAATGCGCATCGCGCCTTGCACGGCGCTTTGCTGGATGCGGAATTGCTGGCCGAAGTTTACCTGGCGATGACCCGTGGCCAGAACAGCCTGAGCATGGACCTCGGCGCATCGGATGTTGATAGCGACGGACAAGTGCTGGAAGTAGTGGCGATTGCACCGGTGCAGTTGTTGCTGGCAAGCGAAGAAGAAATGGCCGCACACGCCGCGATGGTCGAAAGCCTGGACAAGCAGGTAAAGGGTCAATCGGTCTGGCGCAAGCTGGAAGCAAATTGATGGGCAAATGCTTTTATGAGATAATTTGCGTCACTTCGGGAGGTTAGCTCAGGGGTAGAGCGATCGCCTCACACGCGATAGGTCACAAGTTCGAAACTTGTACTTCCCACCAATATTCTTCCTGTGAAAAGTCTGAATCAGACACTTTTCAGGGTTAACACAGGAATAGAAGTCTTAATTTTCGCCTCTATTTCCCCGATCTCATTACCATCATCCTGATTGCGATCCCATTCACGTAATCGCGCGAATGCACGGTTCTCTTGCTGTATGCCTTGCCCTGATATATTCGCTCCTACATCAAAATTGCAATCCTATCCAATTTAATCTATTGGCTCGCTGCATCGCTCACATTTAATCGAACTGCCTAGCAACTTTTTGACGGTTGCTACTGAGTTGTACGATCTTCAAGTTGGAGCATTGATCAATCTAGATTTGTTCAATTCAAAATACTTCGTTATACCTCGCTCACTGTGACCAGTGGTGTTCGATCTGTACTCCATGAATATGGGATGTTGGTAATAAAGCCAACTCGTATAATACGAGCGGCTTTGTTTGGTAAAGAATTAAGTATAAAAACGTGTAGAACATCAATAAAGACAGAGCATGCTGTTTACAAGGGAATAGGGAACAAATGAAGCATAAATTAATCAACAAAGACTTTTTGTGTTTGATGGCGGCCACCGCTATATTTGTAGGGGATGCATCAGCGCAAACAGACATGAGTGTGACGGGGCAATTTGCTGTCAATGAGTCTGGTGCGGCGAGCTACATGATTCCGATTCCTGTTCCTCCAGGAACGGGTGGAATCGCACCCAAGCTCGCTTTGACCTACAACAGCCAGGCAGGTAATGGTTTGCTGGGAATTGGTTGGAGTTTATCTGGCCTGTCAGTGATAGGACGTTGCGCAAAAACGATGGCGCAGGACGGTGTCAGAGGCAGCGTGAATTATGATGCCAATGATCGCTTTTGTTTGGATGGGCAAAGGCTTATGGCGGTGAGCGGCAATTATGGCTCCGACGGAACTGAATACAGAACAGAGATAGAAAGCTATAGCAAAGTCATTGGCTATGGTAACGCTGGCAATGGGCCATCGTGGTTTAAGGTGTGGACTAAGTCTGGCCAGGTGATGGAGTATGGAAATACGGCAGATTCCAAGATAGAAGCGATTAAGGCGGCTGGAAGTACTGCTAATTGGCCAGTTACGACAGTGGGCCTATGGGCACTGAACAAGCTAAGTGATACGAAGGGTAATTATTTCACGGTTAGCTACACAGAAGACCAAGCCAATGGAGACTATTATCCGCGCAGAATAGATTACACGGGCAACAGCAATGCGAATACTGTGGCAATGAACTCTGTACAGTTTGAATATGAGGCCAGGTCGGATGTAATGCCGCTATATCAAGCTGGTGCAGTCAACAAAAACCTGGTTCGGTTGAAGAAAATCAGCAGCAATCTTGGAAGCATTTCTGGTCTCAATAAAATGGAATTGGCGTATGAGATCGGGAAAGATACTCGGAGATCCAGAATAGAGAGAATTCTATCTTGCGACATTGATTCAAATTGCCTGCCGCCAGTTTTATTTACTTGGCCAAATGAGGTAACGAGATTCGCACCATGGAATGCATGGTCAAGCAAGACCACCGCGGGGGATTTTTGGATTGAGGCATGCAAGCCACTGACAATTGCTGACGTGAATGGCGACGGGTTATCCGACCTGATTTGTCCATACGACCATGGTAACGGGATGACGACAACGTTTGCTCAGCTAAATAGCGGTACGGATTTTGGTGGATGGACTGCATGGTCGAGTAAGACTCCTGCAGGAGATTTTTCGATTGGGGCATGCAAACCACTTTCAGTTGCAGACGTGAATGGCGATGGGAAATCAGATCTGGTTTGTCCGTACGATCATGGTAATGGGATGACAACGACGTTTGTACAGGTAAATAGCGGTACGGAATTTAGTAGATGGACGGCTTGGTCTAGTAAGACACCTGCGGGGGATTTTTTCATTGGAGCATGTAAGCCGCTAACAGTCGCTGACGTGAATGGTGATGGTAAATCAGATCTGATTTGTCCGTATGACCACGGTAGTGGAGTGACGACAACTTTTGTACAAATAAATAATGGTGCTAGTTTTAGCGGCTGGACTGCCTGGTCAAGTACAACCCCAACGGGAAATTTTTCGATCGGGGTATGCAAACCATTGACAGTTGCAGATGTGAATGGCGACGGGAAGTTAGATTTGGTTTGTGCTTACGACCACGGTAGTGGGGTGACGACGACGTTTGTGCAATTGAATAGCGGCACTGGTTTTAGCGGCTGGACTGCGTGGTCAAGTACAACTCCAACGGGAAATTTTTCGATCGGCTTATGCAAGCCGCTGACAGTCGCTGATGTGAATGGTGACGGGAAGTCAGATTTGGTTTGCGCATACGACCATGGCAACGGGGTCACGACAACGTTTGTACAGTTAAACAGTGGTATTAATTTTAGTGTCTGGACTGCGTGGTCAAGTACAACCCCAACCGGGGATTTTTCCATTGGGTTATGCAAACCACTGACGGTTGCTGATGTAAATGGAGATGGGCGGGTAGATTTAGTTTGTGCGTACGACTATGGTAATGGGAAGACGACAACTTTTGTGCAGACCAACAGTGGCACTAGTTTTAGTGAGTGGACTGCATGGTCAAGTCAGACACCTACCGCAGATTTTTCAGTTTCGGTATGCAAGCCCTTGATTGCTGCCGATGTTAATGGAGATGGAAAGTCAGATTTGGTTTGTGCGTACGATCATGGCAATGGAATGACAACGACTTTTGTGCAAAATGCTACTCCTTCAAGTTCAGATATGGTGAGTTCCGTTTTGATCGGTTCAACACAAAGAGATCTGAACGTGAACTATTTGCCTATCGTGAAAAGCGCCGTATATACCAAAGACACAGGTTCAAATGCAGCTGTATATCCGAAGCTGGATATACAAGCGCCGTTGTATGTTGTGTCATCAGTTAGTCAATCGAATTTGCTAGGAGGAAAACTTACGACCAACTACAAGTATGGAGGGTTGAAGGCGGAGTTAGGTACAGGGCGGGGAATGTTAGGATTTCGGTGGGTGGAAGCGACCCAGATCGAGACCGGGCTTGTAAATAGAACAGAATTCAGACAAGACTGGCCATATACAGGGCTGACGTCGGCAAGTAAAAAGAGTTTGTCTGGAAGTGGTAACAATGGAGTTCTAAGCCAATCAGTAACAAGTTACGGTTGTCATGACTTTGTTAGCAGCAGTGGCTGTGCTGTAGCGCCTGGCCGACGTTATTTCCGCTATATAGCGGAAAGTACAGAAAGTAGTTGGGATTTAAATGGAACCGCACTGCCGACTATTATCACTGCCAGTCAGTATGACATTTGGGGTAATGCTACTCAAGTCAGTGTTAATAGCAACGACGGCTATAGTAAGGTAACTGATAATGTCTATATGAACGACATTGCGAACTGGCACTTGGGAAGATTGATCAAAGCCAGTGTTACAAGTGCTGTGCCATAAATGTAGTGAAGGGGATTGTTCCTAGTTTATCCTGTCATCTTATATTTCAGAGATGACAGGATGGCTAGAGTTGATGACGTTTTATCCCTGTGGTGAGGAAACGGCATGTCGCAAACTTATAGGAAAAACTAAAAAATTGACTTGGGAGGGCTTGGGAGTAAGTCCAAGTAATTCTTGCGTTGGTGCATATTGACGTTGCGAAATGCACATGCAATCATGAGAATGATTCTCAAGTAAGCCTAGCCAGTGCCTCTCCCGTCAGATGCCAGCCAGCTGTGTCCATCCACACATCATCTGGAAGTATCCTGCGTATCGTGAACCCCCATTCAGACTCCGTCGCTCTCCTGTACAGCAGCCATCATGGCTGGCTGCATGGCTGGTTGCGCAAGAAACTGGGCTGTACCCATCATGCTGCCGACCTTGCGCAGGACACCTTCGTGCGCATGCTGATCCGTTGCGACCATCAGACTGTGCGCGAACCGCGCGCTTATCTGACGACGATAGCGAATGGCTTGCTGATCGATCACTGGCGCCGCCAGGAGCTGGAACGCGCATGGCTGGAAACACTGGCGAGCCAGGCGGAACCGATTACGCCTTCACCTGAATATCGTGCGCTGATACTGGAAGCGCTGTTACAGGTTGATCGCATGTTGGAAAGCCTGTCTGATAAAGCAAGGCAGGCCTTCCTGCTGGCACAGATTCACGGCTACACCTACAAGCAGATTGCGCAGGAGCTGAAAGTGTCTGACCGCATGGTGAAGAAATACATGGCGCAAGCAATGCTGGCTTGCATCGCTTTGGATATCGCGCATGACTAAGCACGCAGATACCGACGCGATTGCTTTTGGCACCTTGCAACAGGCTGCGGAATGGTTCGCTTTGTTGCGTTCGGATAGCATCAACGACAGTGATCGCATCGGCTGGCAAAAGTGGCTGAGTGCGAATGCCGAACACAGGCGCGCCTGGGCGCGGGTTGAGGCAGTCAGTCAACAATTTGAAACGTTTAGTCCCGAGCAGGAGCAGGCCGCAGCAGTCAATGCTCTGGATGCTTCGAGTCGTTTGCGCAAACAACGGCGCCGCGCATTGAAGATGCTTGCCTTGTTGTGTTCCGCAGGTGGTGTCGGCTGGATGGCAGCTCAGCTGGATCCGGTACAACGAACCTGGCTGGCGTTTTCTTCCGACTACTCCACTGCAGTGGGCGAGACCAGGGATGTGGTGCTGGCTGACGGTAGCCAGGTGTGGCTGAACACGGCCTCTGCATTGAATGCCCGCTTCCAGCCAGACTTGCGTCGTCTGGTTTTGCTTGGTGGCGAGATACTGATAGAGACTGCACCAGACCGGGAACAGCCAGCGCGACCGTTTGTGGTCGATAGTGCCCAAGGACGCATGCGCGCCTTGGGTACCCGTTTCACCGTGCGGCAGCTGGATGGCATGACCAGGCTGAGTGTCTATGCCGGCGCGGTCGAGATCACGCCTGCCAATTCATCGGCGGCACCACAACTTATCACTGCCGGCCAGCAAGCCCTGTTTAGCGCGGAGCAGATAGAAACACCCGCTGTGGTCGATCCGGCCAACCAGGCCTGGGCTAAAGGCGTGCTATTCGCTGATCAGCTGACATTGGCTGAATTTGTCGCCGAGCTAGCACGCTATCACAAAGGTTATCTGGCCTGTGCACCTGAGGTAGCGGACTTGCGTGTGGTCGGGGCTTATCCCTTACATGATATGAATAAAATTTTCGCGATGCTGGAGACTGCATTGCCCGTGACGGTCAAGACTACTTTTTCGTGGTGGGTCAGCATACAGGCGCGCGGATAGAAAATATTTTCAGGTTTCAGTTCCCCTTTTTGAATCTGGTTCGGCAGACAGGACATCACTCTCTGTCACTCCTATTTCAAGAAGGTTAAACATGTCGGTATCCAGCTCGTTCTCTCCCAGTAACTTCGACAGTCCCGTCGGCACATTGCGGTCGCCAGTGCGGTTTTGTTGCTTGCCCCGCTTGTCATGACGCCGTATGCGCAAGCGGCGGAAGCCGAGGCCAGCAGCGCGGCCAAAAGTTATAGCATTGCTGCCGGGCCGCTGGCTGGTGTGCTGAATCAGTTTGCCGGGGAGTCCAGCATCTTCCTGTCGGCCGACGGTAGCCTGACGAACGGCGTGCGCAGCGCGGGTGTTCAGGGCACGCTCACGGTACAGCAGGCGCTGAATAAAATCCTGGCTGGCACAGAATTGGAAGCCTTTGCACAGCCTAATGGCAGCTACGTTCTGCGTAAGTTGCCGTCATGGGGCGAAGTGACTTTGCCGCTGGTGCAAGTATCCGGTTCTGCTGATCAAGAGGATGCGTGGGGACCGGTGAAAGGTTATGTCGCCAAGCGGACTGCATCCAGCACCAAGACCGATACACCAATCATAGAGACACCGCAATCGATTACGGTTATCGGGGCAGAAGAGATCGAGACACTTAAATCGCAAAGCATACAAGATGCACTTGGGTACGCTGCCGGTGTCAGTCGCTTTGAGGGATTATCGCGCGTCCAGGATACGATTTACCTGCGTGGCTTCCAGGCACAAGCTGCTACTGGCAGTATCTATCGGGATGGCAGCAAGTACACCGTCAATGCCTTTAACGGCAAGCAGGAAATATACGGCATGGAACGCATAGAGTTGCTCAAAGGAGCTGCGTCTGTTTTGTATGGTTCTGCCGGGCCGGGCGGAATTATCAATATGGTGAGCAAGCGACCGACTACTACACCGTTGCGTGAGCTGAATGTCGAGCTGGGTAGCTTTAATCGCAAACAGATATCGGGGGATTTTGGCGGTGCCCTGGACCAGGATGGTGACTGGTCATATCGCCTGACTTTCCTGGAACGTAAGAGCGATACCTTTATTGACTACGTCGGCGATGATCGTACCTTCATCGCACCTGCCATCAAATGGCAACCGAATGCGGCAACGTCGCTGACCGTGCTGACCGACTATCAGAAGGACAAGACAAATTATGTGTACTGGTTGCCTGCGCAAGGTACGGTACTGCCGAATATCTTTGGGCCGATTCCACGCAATCGTTTTACCGGCGAACCTGGCTATAGCAAATTCGACGCTAGCCGTTATTCGATCGGATATCTGTTTGAACATGCATTCAACGATCAGCTCAAGTTGAGGAACAGTCTGCGTTACTTCCATTCGACGAGTGACTTCCCGCAGGTGTGGGTATCCGGCCTGGCCGCCGACCAGCGTACGACGGCTTTTCGCGGCGGTACCTTGCGCTGGGAGCGTTCTTCTTCAGTGGTGTCCGACACGTCGCTGGAATATCAACTGAATCATGGCAATGTAAAACAGACTTTGCTGCTTGGTGTTGACTATACCCGTCAAAAAAATCAATCCAAACGTTATGACCGAACGGCTGCCAGCCTTGATTACTACAATCCTGTCTATGGCGGCGCCCTCGGTACACCGACACCGGACAATTGGTGGTCGTATAACTCGGACAGCAGGCAGCTTGGGGTGTATGTGCAAGATCAAATCAAGATCAAGGACAAATGGGTAGTCTTGCTGGGTGGTCGATACGACCGTGTGAGCTATGACCAGAGCAATTTGTTCACGGGTGCCAAGGATATCGATAAGGAAAAAAATAGTGCATTCACCGGTCGTGCCGGTTTGGTTTACCTTGCGGACAATGGATTCGCGCCATTCATCAGCTTCAGCGAATCGTTTGAACCGACTACTGGTCGTGATCGTCTGGGGCAACGCTTTGATCCAAGTACCGGCAAGCAATACGAGATAGGTTTGAGATACCAGCCTAAGGGTAGCGATACGCTGATCTCGGCTGCAATATACGAGCTGACCAAACAAAATGTCTCGGTTGCCGATCCGGTCGATCCGACCTATGAAGCCCAGATCGGCGAAATACGTTCACGCGGGTTTGAGCTGGAGGCGCGTACACGTATAGGTTACAACACCAACTTCATTGCTGCTTATGGATATACCGATGCGCGTACGACCAGGGCCAGTCCGTTGCAACCGTCGCAAGTCGGACAGCGTTCGGCGGGTATCCCGTATAACCAGTTTTCCATTTGGGCTGATTACAGCTTCGGCAATTTTGGATTGCCGACTTTGAAGGTGGGTGGTGGTATGCGTTATCAAGGCGAGACCAAGCCTAACGTGGGCATCTTTGATGTGCCGTCCTTCACCTTGTTTGATGCGATGGTCAGCTACACGACCGGACCATGGCGCTTTGCCCTGAATATCAATAACCTGACCGATAAAACATATATCGGCAGCTGTACTACAGGTTGTTTCTATGGCGAGCCGCGCAAGGTGATTAGTACGGCTACTTATCGTTGGTAACTAGCGCCGGATGTTCAAGTACAGGAAGCAATAAAAAAGCCTGACGAGATCGTCAGGCTTTTTTGTGTGGGCTGTACAAATTTACTTAAGCGCAAAAATCCAGCGGCAAGCGGCGCGGGAAGTGCTGCCCTTTACCGGACCGATCCGCATCACGCAGCGTACGCCAGGTATAGGCCAAGGCATTCTCCACAGCCTGCACGGGCGCTTCACCCAAAGCCAGGCGGCCAGCCAGCGTGCTGGCCAAGGTGCAGCCGGAACCGTGATAGTTGCCGGGCAGGCGGTCGCAGGTAAAGGTATGCGAGCTGCCGTCACGCGAATACAAACGGTTATGTACTTCCTGCTCATCGCCATGACCGCCGGTGATTAACAGGTGCTGACAGAAGGGCAACAGCCTGGCGGCGCATTCATCTGCGGTACCGTTCGGCAATTCGGCGAGGATGCGCGCTTCCGGCAGGTTAGGCGTGACGATGGTTGCCAGCGGCAACAGGCGTTCGCGCATCGCGTAACCGACCTCATCCTTGCCCAGTGCACCGCCGCCACCGGCGCGCAAGACCGGATCACACACGACCGGCACATTCGGCAGGCGTTGCAGGATGCTGGCAACGGTATCCACCATTTCAACCGAACCCAGCATGCCGAGCTTGATGCCGGCGATAGGCAGGTCGGTAATCACTGCTTCGGCTTGCGCCAAGACCCAGGCCGAATCCAGCACGCGGAAGTCGGAAACGTCGACCGAGTTTTGTACGGTCAGTGCGGTGACGGTGGGCGCAGCGTGGCAGCCTTGTGCCATCAGTGCTTCGATATCGGCTTGCAGGCCGGCACCACCGCTGGGGTCATGGCCGGAAAGACAAAGGACGACAGGGCGGGAACTGGAAGTATTCATTGTGCTGATTGACTCTTTAAACATGGCGGCTCCCCGGGAAGCCGGCCTGAGAAAAAATGATTGGCGCAAGTATTGAACCGAACTAGCTCGCCAGACGCGTTGCGCCCGCCATTATAGCCGTGACTGCGGGTTGAAACCTTGACCCGGGCTTGGTTTCCGGGTCTGGCCGGGGAGGGCTCAGGGAAAGAGGTTTTGTTTACGGATGATGTCCGCAATATTGTCGGCCGGCAGTGGCCACGCGACGTAGTAACCCTGCACTTCATCGCAGGACAGGGTTTGCAGGATACGCAACTGTTCGAGGGTTTCGACACCTTCGGCCACCACACGCATGCCGAGCGCCTTGGCCATGGAGACGATGGCGGTGAAGAAGATTTCGCCATCCTTGCCGCGCCCCAGTTGTGAAGTAAAGGCCTGGTCGATCTTGAGGATATCCATATCCAGTCTTTGCAATAAGGACAGCGATGAATAGCCGGTGCCGAAATCATCAACGTGGACCTTGATACCCATTTCATTGATCGCGGTCAGTTCGTCAAAGATGTCGCCAATATTGCGCATCATCGCCGACTCGGTCAGTTCTATTTCCAGCAGCGCAGCCGGGATGCCATGTTTGGCGAGGCTGGCTGCCAGCGATTTCTTGACCTTGCCTTCATTGAATTGATGCGGCGAGACATTGACCGATACCGGTACCGCTTCCACGCCTTGCTTGAGCCAGCTTGCCAGTTGCGCGCAGACCTTGTCGACTACCAGTTCGCCGATAGGATGGATCAGGTCGGTTTCTTCCGCCAGGCCGATGAAGTCATTCGGCAAGACCAGGCCGCGGGTCGGATGCTGCCAGCGTATCAGCGCTTCTATGCCGAGCAATTTGCCGGTCTGGGTTTGCACGCGCGGCTGGTAATAGATAAGGAACTGGTCTTCCCTGATCGCCTGCTGCAATTCCTGCTCGGTGTTGAGCCGCATCTTGATGTCTTCGTACAGCGTGTGATCGTAGAAGCGGAATTGCCCCTTGCTGCCGGTTTTGGCCGCATACATGGCGATGTCGGCATTCTTGACCAGGGTTTCCACATCATGGCCGTCGCGCGGGAAGATGCTGATGCCGATGGAGCCGCCGATGCGATTCTTTTGCGAGCTCGTGTCGCGCGAGATATCGAAAGGTTCGCGCAAGGCCTGGTTGATCGCATAGGCGATATGTGCGGCTTCTTCTTCGCTATGGATGGCTTCCAGGATCACGGTGAATTCATCACCGCCTATGCGTATGACTTTGTCGCTGGGCCGCAGCACCGAACGCAGGCGCTTGGCGACCGTGCACAGCAACTGGTCGCCGGCGGAATGGCCGAGCGTATCGTTGACGTTCTTGAAGTCATCCAGGTCAATGAAGAGTATCGCCAGCATTGTTGCATTGGCCTTGGCATTTTCCAGAGCCTTGGGCAGATAGTTCATGAACCAGTGACGATTCGGCAGCGCGGTCAGGCCGTCTTCAGTCGCCAGGCGTGACATCTCGCGCTCGTGGCGCTTGGGTTCGCTGATGTCGCGCAGCGTGATCGCCAGGCCGTTTTCCGAGCGGACGAATTTGCGCTTCAGCCATTCGGCATCGACCGGGCTGTCGGGCGGCACCTGGTAATCGTCTTCGAAGAAACCGGTTTCCATCGCGATGCGATAGGCCTGCATCACTTTGTCGAAGTATTCACCGGAATAGAAGTCGGATACCTTGACACCCGTAAACTTGTCCTTGCTCATATTGTAGAAGGACGCACCTTTTTCATTGCAATCGACGACCTGGAAATCGGTGATGAATTCATTGCGATCACGCATCGGCAGAAGGATGTAGAAACCTTCATTGCCGCCTTCGGTGGCGATGCGATAGGTTTCGCGGATCGCATCAGCCTGCTGCTTGCGCCATGCCAGGCGGATCGACATCCACATTGCTGCACTGGCGAACAGCAGGAGGAGGGCACTGCCGAATACCGCAATCTTGCGATACAGGGCCAGGTTGTTTTCATATGGCAGCAGGATGTCTTCCTTGCTCAGGCCGACCATCACAAAGAAGGGATAACCTTTCAGTTTCTGCGTGGCGATGAAGTGGGTATCGGTGTCCGCATACTGGCGCGCATTGGTCACCATATTGCTCGGGCTTTGCTCGGCCCGGAGCGGGAAAGAGACCAGCGAAAATGCATCGTTCTTGCGGCCGCGCATCTGTGCCACGCGTTCGACGCCGTCATTGCCGATGAAGGCCAGCACACCGTCATGGCCGAGGATGGGATCATCGGCAAACAGTGTGAAGAATTCCGGCGCCAGGCCCAGTACCAGCACGCCGGCAAAGCTGCCGTCTTCATTTTCGAGGCGACGCGTTACCTGGACAATGCGCTCCTTGCTGAGGCGGCCGATGGTCGGTGTGCTGATGCGCAATTCCGCCGACATATTGTGCGCGTGGAATTTGAAATACTCACGATCAGACACGGTGAACATTTGCGTCACCGGCACACTGGTCGTCAGCGGGCGGCCATCGATATCGTAAATTGCGACAGATGAAAACTGCGGCACATTCAGCAAGCCTTTGCCTATCATCTCTTCAAAGCCGAGATAACCTTTCGATTGTTCCCAGCCGTATTTGATTTGCTGCGCCAGTTGATCGAGCTGCTCTATGCTGCGCGTCAGGTATTGCGCATAGGCTTTGGAAATGGAGACGGCTTGCTTGGCTGCGTTTTCCTGCAGGATTTTCTTATCGTTTTCCAGCTTGGAATAAACCACGCCCCACAGCAGGGCGATCAGCAGCAGGGCCGACAGCGGCCACAAGATCACAAGGCGCAGATGCCTTTGGATAAAGCTGATTTTCGGTGAACTATCGCGCGGGTAATCACCTTGGTTTTTCGCATGCATAAGAATAATCAACCGGGCATAGGTTATGTTCTGTGATGGAAACTAGACGAGGTAAGCGAGCGATAGCGAAAGAATGCGACTCTACGCTTGCTCTTGAGACTGGCGAATGGCAGTCCGGGAGGTCGAAGAACGTTTCTTGCGTTTCTTGTTAATGGGCTTGTCTATAAATATTCAAATATCTGTCAGTGTCTTTGCATCAGCTTGCTACCGGCATCGGTGCTTGCCGTAACGGTTATCCGGACTCATTTTTATTCTTTTTCCGACGCCTGCTTGCAGTGGGTCATGCGGGAAAGCGACCTAGTGTAGTCATTCGGAAATATTGCTGTTATCCCATAGATATGGGAGAAATAGTGGGCCTGACACCTTAATTAACAAATGAAAGTCATTCTTCTTTGCGGCAGGAAGTTGCCCATAGGGAAAACTTTCGCGGACGCGATTTGGGGCTGTGGCGTCAAACATACTTTTAATTTTAAATTTAACAATTCCATTGGGAAAAATCGTGTGACTCTTGATAAATTGGTATGCAAATTGACATTTCGACTACGGGATATAAATGAGCTGCGACCGGGCGTTTGCCCGCATCTGCCTTGCTTGTGCGCATAGGGACAGCCCTGTTTTCATGTGTTGCACGATGATTTGCCGGTATATGCGTCTTGCTGTCAGCCAACGGGACGCGTACCATGAAGCCATAAAACAATGACATTTTTTATGGAGACATCAATGTCAGTTCACTTGATTGAAGCAGTACGTTTTAATGACGCAGGCGACAGGGTAGAGATGGTGAGATGGGGACGTGGTCACCGCAAGGGCGACGGTTCCCCGGGTTGGGAAGCAGTGACGACAGAACATGATGTCAGCCTGGTGGTTGATGCGCTGCACTTCGGTGATGAAGTGGCGACGGCCTTCAAGGTAGGCAATGAAATGGTGCTGGGCCCACGCGTCCACATCGTGATTCATGAACACGGTATCGAAGACATCGACACGATAGACCACGATGTCCCGGGCCGTACATTGGCAGATTTGCCGCGATTCTGAACTGTCGCCGGGTGGCGGCAGTGATTTATATATTTGAGATTGGAAGCAGTAATGGGTGGTGATTTAACGACGGATGAGTTCGACGCGCTGGCGCAGATAGTGGCCGGTATCAAGCACGGAGAACGGCCTTCCGCCTGTGTGGCAAGGAATACCAAGCGCCTGCTCGGCCTCAAATATATCGAATACGCGAAGAACGGCCAGCTGGCGCTGACCGACAAGGGCAAGCAAACCTTATTCATCAAGGGTTGTATCAATGGCTTGCGTGCCATTGCGAATGATCCTGCAACAGTATTGAAATCCGATGTGCAAACCTTTCTCGGCAAGAAAGGCCATATCGCAGCGAAAGACGGTGGTTTCGAGATTACGGAAAAAGGCCGGGAATGCCTGGCCGATATTGATGCCCGCAGTAAATAATCCGTCTTTTCCCGCCTGATATCCGCATTCGCATCATGGGCATAGTGGCGCGCAATGCACACTTGTAAACATGATCGTATAATCGCCTCTGGTCACCACTTGCCGTTTCACGGCATGGTGGTGAGCTTACCAATTTAATCTGTATGTAAAGGCACCGCATTCGAGTGCCGCACTAGGTCGAAGTAATCGTTTTTCTACTTTTTAAATAAAGGGGGAGCGTTACATGAAATCTGTACATTTACCTGGATTAAGTCCGCCTCGTCCTGCCTGCGCAGACGAGAGGATGAATATAGCCTGCGCAACTCCGGCAGCGCTTCTGCACAGGCCCGATGAACACCGGGCCGCGTTTCTTGTCTACACCATACTTATTGCCGCCGCACGAGCGTGTGCGGTCCCGTCAGGAATTTTTCAGATAGGGCTTAAGCGATGAACGATCGAAACAACCACCTTACGACGCCAGCTTCGCTGATGGCGGAATCTTTCAGTAGTGCGCAGATCGAGGCAGCGCTGCGGATACTGAAGCATCTCTTGCATAACTTCCCGGGCGCGACTGCGTTCCGCGTACTGGGCGACAAGCTCGACCAGATTGAAATCGAGACGCCGAAATTCACGCTGCTGCTGCGTGATCCGGCGGTGCTGCGCAAACTGGTCTTCGGCCGCAGTCCCTTGCCGCTGGCTGATGCCTATATCAATGGCCTGATCGATATCGACGGTGATCTGTATGCGGCTTTAGGCCTCAAACAGTACTTCGCTTCCTTCGACTTTTCATTGGCGACACGCTGGGCGCTATTGCGCGATGCATGGCGTTTGCCGTCGAAGCCAAAGAATCTGCCGACCACACCTTTCGGCTCCGGTGAGTTTGCGCACAAGCATTCGAAGAGCAGCGACCAGGCGGCAATTTCCTTCCACTACGATGTGTCCAATTCCTTTTACAAATTATGGCTGGACAAGGAAATGGTGTATTCCTGCGCTTACTTCCATTCGTTGGAAGACACGTTGGAACAGGCACAGGAAAACAAACTGGATCACATCTGTCGCAAGCTGCGTTTGAAGCCCGGTGAACGTTTCCTCGACGTCGGTTGCGGCTGGGGCGCGATGGTGTGCTGGGCTGCGCGTCACTATGGCGTGAAAGCACACGGCATCACGCTGAGCGAGAAACAGTATGAGTACGCACAGGCGCGCATACAGGCGGAAGGATTGGGCCATCTGGTCACGGTCGAATTGCGCGACTACCGCGACCTGGAAGGCGAGGCCGTGTACGACAAGATTTCCAGCATAGGCATGTTTGAACACGTAGGCCTGGCCAACCTGCCGGTCTATAACGCCACCATCAAACGTGTGCTGCGCCCGGGCGGGCTCTTCCTCAATCACGGTATTACGCATGATGAAGAAGGCTGGCAACGCACGATAGATACCGAGTTCATCAATCGCTATGTGTTCCCGGACGGCGAACTGGATACCGTCAGCAACATCCAGCGCCGCATGGAGCAGACCGGCTTTGAAATCCACGACGTCGAAGCCCTGCGTCCGCACTATGCGCTGACCTTGCGGCAATGGGTCAGCCGGCTCGAAGACCGCCGTGAAGAAGCCTTGCAATACGTCGGTGAATCAGCCTACCGCGTGTGGCGCTTGTACATGGCCGCATGTGCACTGGAATTTGAATACGGCGGTACCGGCATCTATCAAATCCTTGCCTCCAAACCGGGTGGTGCGGAACCGGCGGTGCCGTTGACGCGCAGCGATATTTACGCCGCTTCCTAGTTCAAGGATTGCAAGATAAAAGCCGCATCCGGTTCGCAGGATGCGGCTTTTTTATTAACGGTAGCCGGCTACCGCCTTCGGTAATTCCTCAATCAAATGTGCACGCAAGCTTTGCGCCGCCGGCGATAGCGGATATCCGGCCCGGGTCAGTACCGCCAGTTCGCGTTCTATCACTGGTGCGCTGACGGTCCGCAATTCCAGGCCCATGCGTTCCGCTACCGGCAGCACACCGGTCGTCACGATGGCCACACCGACTCCGGCGCGCACCATGCCGGTCATGGTCCACGGCAAGGCCACTTCATATGCCGGCGTCAAGCTAATGCCGAGACGTGCCAGGTGCTGGTCCAGATAGGTCCGGATCAGGCTCGGCGGTTTAAGCAGGATAGGCTGGGTCGCGGCAATGTCTTGCCAGGTGATGGTTTTCTTGCGCATCAGGCGGTGCTCCTTCGGCATCAGCACCGCATACTTATCGTGCCCGATTACCTGCGCCAGCATGCTGGTATCTCCTTCCAGCGTCATGCCGACGCCGACATCCACCGCACCGGCAACGATAAGGTCACGCACTTGGCGTTCGGCCACGTCTTCGACGATGACGCGTATGCCCGGATGCCGGCGATTGAAACTTTGCAACAGATCCGGGATGACAGTCGCCGCATGCAGTGAACCGGCAGCGATAGTGACGCGTCCTTTTTTCAGCGCCAACAGGTCGCGCGAATTTTCCACTACTGACGACAAATCCATCAATGTCTTTTGCGCGACCGGCAACAGGTCGTGTCCGGCATCGGTGAGTTCCAGGCGCCGTGTATGCCGGTCAAACAAACGCAGGCCCAGCAGGTTTTCCAGGTCACGTACCAACAGGCTGAGTGAGGATTGCGATACGCCGAGCATGTCTGCGGCCAGCGTGAACTTGCCGGTTTCAGCGACGGTGACAAAAGCACGCAATTGCCGGAGCGTTATATTCATGAGCTTATCTCATCAATTTATATGTATATCTATATTTACATATAAATAGCCAACTGAGAAGCTTGCTCCATCAGAGGTGCATCAGCACCCGTCAGTTTCAATTGAAGGAGTAGCCAGGTGGATGCAACCCCAGCAAAACAGCTTGCCCCGATCAAGGTTCTTGTCAGCGAGATCCGTATCTTGACGCCAACCATCAAAGCGTTTGTGTTGCGCAGTGCGGATCAACTGGAACTTCCGGCCTACACCGCCGGCGCGCATATACGCGTGCAAGTCGCCCTGCCGGGTGGAGAGACCGACGAACGTTGCTACTCCCTGATCGATATCGACAGTGACGGTTGCGAAGGCAAATTCCACTACGAAATTGCGGTGCAGCTGGAAGCGCAGGGCAAAGGTGGTTCGGCCTTTATGCACAGTCTCGCAGTCGGTTCGAAGTTGAGTATCCGAACGCCGAAAAACGATTTCCCGCTCAGTGTCGGTGCGAAGCACAGCGTGCTGATCGCAGGCGGCATCGGTATTACTCCGGTCTTGTCGATGGCTGGTGCGCTGCAGGCGAGCGGACGTTCATTTGAATTTCACTATGGCACGCGCAGCCCGGACCTGATGGCATTCCGCGCAGCGGTGGAAACATTCCGCAACGCTGCCTTGTACTTCGATGGTGGTAATCCGCAAGCCGGCATGCAACTGGAGCAGTTGCTGGCGCATCCGGCGCATGGCAAGCACGTTTATGTATGCGGGCCACGTGGCTTGATCGATGCGGTGATAGCGACCGCTAAACGCAATGGTTGGCCCGACGATCATGTGCATTTCGAGTTATTCAATGCTCCTGCCGCGCAAGGCGGCGACACCGCGTTCGAAGTGGAATTACGCGCTTCCGGCAAGACCTTGCAGGTGCCCGCAGACAAATCGATCCTCGACGTCATCCTGGCGGCCGGTTGTGAGCTGATGTACGACTGCAAGCGCGGCGAATGCGGTATGTGCGCCACGCCGGTACTGGAAGGCGTTCCCGATCACCGCGACTACAACCTGCCGGAAGACGAACGTGCCAGCGGCAAGGTGATGTGCGTCTGCGTATCACGCGCCAAATCGCCGAAGCTGGTACTGGATATTTAAGCATTCGCAGTATTTATAACAAGCAAGGAGACAAAACAATGAGTAGCTTCATACGTAATGCCTGGTATGTGGCGGCATGGAGCAAGGAGGTTGGGCGCAGCTATTTGACACGCCGCATCCTGAACGAACCGGTGCTGATGTATCGCAAGCAGGATGGCACGGCGGTTGCCTTGCTGGATCGCTGCCCGCACAAGCTGGCACCGCTGTCATTGGGTGAACTCAAAGGCGACATCGTTGAATGCGGTTACCACGGCCTGCAGTTTGATTGCAGCGGCACTTGCGTGCGCGTGCCCGGACAGCCGCAGATTCCACCAAGCGCCAAGGTCAAAAGCTTTCCGCTGGTAGAGCGCTACAACGCGGTCTGGATCTGGATGGGCGAGCCGGCTCTCGCGAATCCGGATGATATCGTCAAGGTTGAACGTTACCAGCTGCCTGGCTGGGAATTGATTGACGGCCAGTATCTGCACTTCAAAAGCAACTACCTGAACATCACCGACAATCTCGTCGATCCGGCGCATACCACTTATGTGCACAAAAACACCATAGGCAATGCCGCCGGTGAGAATGTCGCCGTCAAGGTCGAGCAGGGTGACAATCATGTGCTGGCCTACCGCTGGATAGAGAATGCGGAGCCGATACCGCTGGCGAAAAAAATGGGCGACTTCAAAGGCCTGACCGATCGCTGGCAATACTACTACCTGCTCATGCCGTCGATCTCCTACGTGGATTTCGGTACCGTCGATGCCGGCGTCGAGCACAAGGAAGAGAACATGAACCGTGGCCTGCGTTCCTTTTCCTACAACTTCCTCACGCCGGAAACAGAAAGCACCACTCATTACTTCTGGCTACACATCCGCAACTACCAGATCGGCAAACCGGATGTCGATGCCGACGTTACCAAATTGATGACGCTGACCTTCGAAGAAGACATGGCGATACTCGCCGCCGTGCAAAAGGCGCAGGAAGAAACCGGTGTGCGGGAATACGTACGCCTGGGCATCGACAACGCACCGGCGCGCATACGCAAGATGGTGGACAAGCGCATTGCTGCCGAACGGCATGCAGCAGAGGAAAGGAATGCACCTGTCACGCGGGAAGAGTTGCAAATCGCGGGATAGGTCGCAGGGAGGGGTGTAGTACCAACATAACTATTTCAATGGAGAGATGAGTATGGAATTTTCTATCGGTTGCAATGGCCGTGGCGCACAGCATATCCCCGGTAAAGTCGTCAGCGTGGATGAGCAATTCCGCCTGATAAAAAGCACCGGCGTGTTCGATCACTTTGACCGCATGCCACAACCGGGGCTGGAGCGGGAATACATCGATGCCGCGAACAAATACGACCTGCCTATCCGCACCGGCTTGTGGTCTTACACTGCCGGTCGGGATGAGGCAGTGCTGGAGAAGAATTTGCGCCTGTGCAAAGAGGCAGGTGCCGAGTGTCACAACATCATGCTTTACACCCGGCATGCAAAAGGACATGTCGTGACGGACCAGGAAGTGGTCGACTTCTATATGCATGCCTACGCATTGGGTGAAAAAATCGGCATCGTGATCGGCTTCGAAGTGCACATCTATATGTGGACCGAAGATTTCCGTCGCGTCACGCGGGTGGCGGAAATGGTGCGCGCACTTGGCGTTCCTTTCAACTTTGTGCTCGATCACAGCCATGTACTGCTGAAAGTAGATAACCTGGAAGAACAGGATGTCAGCGGCATACGTGCGGATGTGGAAAGCGGCCTCTGCATCATCGACCCCTATGAGCCGGGCAATGTACTGGACGAATGGATTGCACAAAACATGACGGTATGGCTGCAGATTCGTCCGGTCTCGCCAAATGGTCCGCGGAATCAATGGCAACTCAATCCGAGCGACACCTATGGTCGCGCCTGCCAGTACCCTTTCTTTAAACCGAAGCCGGGCGAGTGGCATTCGCCATGGCATGCCTACCGGGTTGAACCATGCAAGGAAGTGGTGCGCCGCGTACTGCGCCAGCATCGTGATCAGGCGGATAGCCCATTGCGCTGGATCACTACCGACATGATAGACATGCCCGACTATGGTGGCGGCTGCAAATATTCACTCCTCGAACATAATGTCGCGATTGCCGAATGGTTCCGGCAAACCTGGGAAGACATCAAGGCGGAAAAGAGCTCAGGCATACCGGCGGAAGCGCGCAGCAGGAAATAGTCATGCGGCCGCACTCTTTGCAAAAAGTGTAAGGGTGCGGCCGTTTTTCCGATAATCCGCACAATACTTGATCGATATCAAATACCCGAAATGGCGTAGCGGTAACGTAGACACGTTCCCATCAAACCAAGAAGGTAATCATGAAGAAATCGGTATTGGCCATCGCCCTGTGCTCCCTGGCAGCCCTCAGTTCACAAGCATTCGCGCAGCAAACGCAAGAAGGTTCATGGCTGGTTCGCGTCCGCGCAGTCAACCTCGACCCGGCGAACAAGTCTGATCCGATAGGGGGCGTTGGCGCACCGGATCGCCTGACGATCAACTCCAAAGTCATTCCGGAACTGGACATCAGCTACTTCTTTACGCCTAACTGGGCGACCGAGCTGGTGCTGACTTATCCGCAAAAACAAAAGGTATCGCTGGACGGCACGCAGATCGGCACCTTCAAGCATCTGCCGCCTACGCTGACACTGCAATACCACTTCACACCGGAAAAAACGATCAGCCCCTATGTCGGTGCCGGTATCAATTACACGCGCATTTCCAGCGTTGACCTGCTGAACGGTGCCGCGACCCTGGAAAAGAGCAGCGTCGGCCTGGCCTTGCAAGCAGGTGTTGACTTCAAGATTGACAAAAACTGGTCGATCAACCTGGACGTGAAAAAAGTACAGATTCGCAGTGATGTGAATACTGCAGCGGGTCAGCTGAGCGCGGTCAAGGTTGATCCTTGGCTGGTGGGCGTGGGTGTGGGGTATCGTTTCTAAAGCATGGGATGGCAAGTATTTAGCTGCCTGTCACTCAATGAAAAAGGCTTAGGTGTTGCACCTAAGCCTTTTTCTTGTGCCGGCCCGGACAGGAGCTGTACGCCATATATATGGGATGGTTTTATCGCAACAAATCTCTTATAAGTGACGAACTAAAAATCACGAGAAATTTGACAGATGAAAACCCTGTACGAAGTGCTGGGAGTAAGCAAGCAGGCGACACAGCCTGAAATCGAACAAGCGTATCAAGCCAGCCTTGCGCTGCTGGCGAAAGAGCCTACGACCCTGAGCGTAGAAGAGCGTGGCATACGCGAAAAAGTAGTTCGCGAGGCTTACACCATCCTGTCGTCGCCAAACCGGCGTGCCGCCTACGAAGAAAAATTAAGGAACAAGGCGAAGGTGACCGAACTTGTAATCGAAAGCTCGCCATTCCCATGGCTGAAAATTGTCGCTGCGCTGTTGCTGGTGGTCGGCTGTCTTTACGTCTACCAGGTGCAGGCGGATAAAGCCGAAGTTGAGCTGGCTGCACTGGAAGCAAAAAAGGCCGAAGCGGAAGCCGAGCGTGCGGAACAAACTGCATTGGCAGAGCAGGCTCGTCTGGAGCAGCAGAAACTACAGGAGCAAAGGGCGATCCAGGCGAAGCAGGATTCCGAGATTGCGCAGCTGCGGCGTGACGAAAGACTGCGTACGGAGCGCTTCCAGAAGACAGATGCACAAGTGGCGCCAGAGAAGGGCACCGCACGCTAAGCTTTATTTGGCAGGTACTGCCAGGGCTCCCGCTAATTTCTCCGTCATGGGCAGACGCACTTCAGAAATCGCCTGTGCCACCGCCTCCGGACCAAAGACCAAACCTTGCAGCGGAAAGAAGTGGATATCGCTGATGCCTATCGATGCCAGTGCATAGCGCAGGTAAGGCGTCAGGAAATCTTCCTGCTTTGCACGTTCCCCGGCAAAGAAGCCGCCCGAACTCACCAGTACAAAAGTCGGGCGATCTTTCATCAGGCCGACCTTGCCTTGTGGCGTGGCGGCGAAGCTGCGATGGATGCGGATCACATGATCGAGCCAGAGTTTCAGCGCAGCCGGGATGGTGAAATTATGCATGGGCGTGACGATGAAGAGTACATCGTGTTGCTCCAGCTCGGCGATCAACTGTTCCGACCATTGCAATTCATCGGCGTCGTGTGCGGCATTAGATGTAATCGCCAATGCGTAATCGCGTCCGATCGGCGGCAGCGGCGACTGCACCAGGTCACGTTCCGTTATGCGCGCATCGTTGATGCCGGCCGCAGCCAGTGTTTCCCTCGCCAGCCGATAGCCGTGGCTGGCGTCGCTGTGTGGGCCGCAATTCAATAACAAAATACGATTCATGTGTTTCCTGTTCAAACAGTCTGTTTAAAGTGCTTCAACGAAGTGCATGCCACGCGCCAGCAAGCCCTGGCGGAAGTAAAAGCGCTGCGCCAATGCCATATGCAAGCCGGTATCCAGCACAAAATTTTTGCAGCCCAGCAGTGCGGCCTGTTGCCGTGCCGACTGCAATAATAATTCGCCGATGCCGGAACGATGCAATTGGCTGGTGACCACCAGGTCATCGACATACACAAAGCGGCTGTATATCGTACTCTCCACCTGGCGGTAACCGGCCAGTCCGACGATGGCGCCATTTCGCCACGCGGCCAGCAAGCGATAGCCTTGCGTGTACTGGCGCTTGATCTGTTCCACATAGGCGGCGCCATCCGTCAGATGCGGCCGCAGTTCCTGCATGACCGGAAACGATGCCAATAGCTCGGCATCCGTTTCGATATGCCTGATCTCTGTTTCTGCTTGCATATACTTCTCCAACATTATTGTGCGGTCTGCGACTTGCGGAGCCAAGCGGCAAATCCGGTGGTGGCGATGCGTGCTGCGCCAATCGGCGTCAGTGATTGATCGTTGATCTGTGCGCCGTAATAGGCTGCTTGCGGATCGGCGATGACGACACGTTTGTCGCCGAGTGCATCCAGGTAACGCTTCATCAATTCCGCGAGGCCGACCTTTTCCGGGCCGGCGGCGTCGAAGGTGCCGTTGATGGCCTGTTCCAGTGCGGTGTCGGTGACGATGGCGGCAATGTCGTCGGACGAGATCGGTTGCACATGGGCAGGTGACAGGCGGATTTCGTTGCCGACCGTGCCGAATTGCGCGATGCCGGCGAGGAATTCAAAGAACTGCGTCGCGCGCACGATGGTGTAAGGCACCTTGGATTGCTTGATCAGTTTTTCCTGGGCCATCTTGGCGCGGAAGTAACCGCTCTCCAGCATGCGGTCGGTGCCAACGACTGATAACGCGATGTGATGTTTGACGCCTGCCGCTTCTTCCGCTGCCAGCAAATTGCGACCGGAGGTTTCAAAGAAGTCGAGTACGGCCCGGTCTTCGAATGAAGGGGAGTTGCTGAGGTCGATCACGACTTGCGCCCCTTTGACTGCCTCACTCAAGCCTTCGCCAGTGATGGTATTGATGCCATTGCTTGGCGAACCGACCAGCACTTCATAACCAAGCTGACGCAGGTTGCTGACGACTTTTGAACCGATCAGGCCGCTGCCGCCGATAACGAGGATTTTCATATAAACCTTTCTGTGTCTGCCCGTCGCAAGCGCGGGCTTGAGTATTCAGTTGTTAGCTTGTCGTGGATCAGACCGGCATTTTGCGGAAGGCGATGGAGAAGCGATTCCAGCTATTGATCGAAGTAATCAACAGGGTCAGTTCTACCAGCTCTGCATCGGTGAAGTGTGGACGCACGATTTCCCATACTGCATCCGGTACATGGGTTTGCGCGACCAGGGTCAGCGATTCTGTCCATTCGAGGGCGGCACGTTCCTTGTCGCTGAAGAAAGGAGCTTCACGCCATGCGGCAACAGTAGCCAGGCGGCGATCTGATTCGCCGGCTTTGCGGGCGTCGGTGGAATGCATGTCGAGGCAGAATGCACAGCCGTTAATTTGCGAAGCGCGCAGGCGGACCAGTTCTTTCAGCAGGATGTCCAGGCTGCCCTTGGCGATCTGGTTTTCCACACCCATCATGGCGCGGATGGCATCTTTGTCGGTAGCGAGGAAGTCGAGGCGAGTTTGCATGTGAAGCTCCTTGTTTGGGTAAGTCGGTTAAAAAATGGCGTTTCCTTGTTGAGTAGTATGCGAATATCATGGCCGTGTTAGAAGGGCCAAGAAATGCAAAAAGGACTAGTCCATGAAAAAACCGAAACCCGCGCTGGACCTGAGCGTCGATCGTACGCTGGAATTGCCCATGTACCTGCAGATTTGCCAGCGTTTCAAGACGGCAATCGAGCAGGGCCACCTGCATGCTGGTGACCGGGTGCCGGCGGTGCGGGCGCTGGCGACGGAGATGAACCTGGCGCGCGGCACAGTGGAAATGGCCTATCGCATCCTGACGGATGAAGGCTATTTGCAGGTGCGGGGCGCCGCCGGCACGATAGTCTCGCCATCCCTGCCGCAACCTGCCGCGAGCAAGCCCTTGGCGCCTATGCCGGGGCAGACCGTGTCCGCTTTCCTCGATCATGACGGCAAGGCGCCGAAGCCGCTGCAACTGGGCTTGCCGGCGCTGGACGCCTTCCCGCGCAAGGTGTGGAACCGCCTGGTTGGTCATCGCTTGCGCGGCAGCGAACCGGCGCGGCTGGGTTATCCTGATCCGGCCGGTTACGACCGTTTACGTGAACGGATTGCGACTTACCTTGGCGTATCGCGCGGCGTCACATGCCTGTCGGAACAGGTTTTCATCACGACCGGTTTGCGCAATACGCTGGAACTGACTTTAAGCAGTCTGTCGACTGCTGGTGATGAATTCTGGTTTGAAGATCCTGGCTACATCCTTGCGCGTCCTTTCCTGCAAAATGCGGCGGTCAAGGTGGTGCCGGTACCGGTCGACGCAAATGGCTTGATCGTCGAAGAGGGCAAGCGCCTCAGCCCCTATGCGAAGTTTGCGATGGTGACGCCGTCGCACCAGAGTCCGCTGGGCGTAACACTATCGCTGGAGCGCCGCATGGCTTTACTGGAATGGGCCAGCGCAGCCGGTAGCTGGATCATCGAAGATGATTACGACAGTGAATTCCGTTATCAGGGACGGCCATTGCCGGCATTGAAGAGCCTGGACCGGAATGATCGCGTCATTTACAGCGGCACCTTCAGCAAGGTGATGTTCCCCGGCTTGCGGCTGGCCTATGTGGTTGCACCTGTCAGCGCGGTGCCACGGTTCCAGTCGGTCTCGTATAACCTTAATGCCGGTTGCCCGTATCTGTTCCAGGCCAGTGTCGCCGACTTCATTGCGGAAGGCCATTTCTCCCGCCACCTGAAAAAAATGCGTTCGCTCTATGCCGAACGTCGCCTGGTCACGCAACAGGTTTTCCAGCAAGTATTGGGTGAGCGCATACGTATCGACCTGCGTCCCGGTGGTTTGCACATGTTAGCCAAGCTGGGCGAGCATGAGAACGATGTCTTGCTGGCGGATAGGGCGCGCGAAGCCGGCCTGGCGCTGCATCCCTTATCGCGCTGGTACGTCAACGCGAAACCGCAACAGGGCCTGTTGCTCGGTTTTGCCAATGTGGTGGATGAGAAAGATGCGCGGCGCATTGCGTTGAAGCTGAAGCAGGCGCTGGAGCTTAAATAGAAGGGCGGGGCTTTGTCAGCAAAGCACGCTTGTAAAACAACAGCACGACAATAGAAATTGCGCGGCCTGAGATGCTTGGGTTAATATGAGAATAGTTCTCATTAACATCAATCTGCGCTGAATTTCTCCATGTCTTCCTTCGAACCGGCTTTGCAGCAGCAAATGCATACGCTTTACAGCAACCATCACGGTTGGTTGCATGGCTGGTTGCGCAAGAAGCTGGGTTGCGCATTCCAGGCCGAGGACCTGGCGCACGATACTTTTTTGCGCCTGATCGTCCGGCCGCGGCAACTCGATAACGCTTACGATCCACGCGCTTACCTGACCAGGATTGCACAAGGCCTGGTCGTCGATTTATGGCGTCGCCAGGAAATCGAGCGTGCGTGGCTGGCGACACTGGCAGCACATCCCGAATCCGTCGTGCCCTCGGCCGAACATCAAGCCATCATCATCGAAACCCTGATCGAAGTGGATCGCCTGCTTGCGCAATTGCCGGATAAACCGCGGCGCGCATTATTGCTGGTGCATCTGCATGACATGACGTATGCCGAGGTCGCTGTTGCGCTGGACGTTTCCGAGCGCATGGTCAAAAAGTATATGGCACAAGCGATGCTGCATTGCCTGCTCAATGGCGCAGCGTTCAAAGAGGCAATGGCTTAAGCATGTCAGTCAGCGCCGCAGCATCGCCTGCATCCATCACCCAGGAATTTGAATTCGCCACGCTGGAACAGGCGGCCGAATGGTTTGCCGTATTGCGTTCGGGCGCGGTCAGCGAGGAAGAACGTCAGCAGTGGCATGCCTGGCTCGATATGCGCGAAGAGCATCGCCTGGCGTGGCAAAAGGTGGAAGCAATCAGCAATGGATTGGCCTTGCCGAAAGCGGCACCGGAGGCGGCTACTGCAGCGTTAAGCGCGGCTGTACTGCAGCGTCGCCGCAGTTTGAAGATGCTGTCGCTGTTGGCCGTGACCGGTCTCGTCGGCTGGAGTGTCAGCCGCAATAGTGCGGTGCAGACTGTATTGGCCGATCTGAATGCGGATTACCGCAGCGCAGTCGGGGAAATACGCAATCTGACTTTGGCCGATGGCAGCGAGATCTGGCTCAATACCAATAGTTCGCTGGATCAGGATTATGACGCGCAGATCCGGCGCGTAAAACTGCGCAAGGGTGAGGTCCTGATTGCGACCCATCCGGATACCCAATCACCGGCACGTCCGTTCATCGTCTATAGCGCAGAAGGCAGCTTGCGTGCTTTGGGCACGCGTTTCAATGTGCGCCAGCTGGATGGCAAAACCCGACTCAGCGTACTCGAGGGCAGGGTGGAAGTCGCACCAGTGGATGCGCCGGATGCACGCAAAATCATAGAGAGCGGCCAGCAGGTCGATTTCAATCGCAGCGAAGTGCTGGCCGTAGCCACTGCAGATCCGACGCAGCAGGCATGGAGCCGGGGTTTGCTGGTGGCGGACAATATGCCGCTGGGCACCTTCATCGAAGAACTGGCGCGCTACCGTTCCGGCTATCTGGCCTGCGATCCGGCGGTCGCCGATTTGCGCGTGGTGGGTGGCTTTCCCCTCAATCAGCCGGAGCAGGCGCTCGCGATGCTGGAAGCGTCTTTGCCGGTCAGGGTGCATCAGACCCTGCCGTGGTGGGTCACGGTGCGTGCCGCCGAGCCAAGCCAGGCAGTCGCAGATAAATAATTTCAAAAAAACAGTTCCCCTTTTCTGATCTCGTACGGAAAGCAGAGTGAAGGCCTGCTGCCTGCCCTTACTTTTTCCGAAAGATCAGATCATGAAACATGATGTCCACAGCCGCGTTGCCGCATCCCGCGCCGAATTCAAATTGACACCTGTAGCGCTGGCCATGCATGCGCTGTTTGCAGGTGCAATACTCCTGGGCGTTTTGCCAGGCAGTTCGTTCGCGGCCGAGCCGCCTGCAGCCAAAGTCGCCACGTATAACTTCAATATCCCGGCCGGTCCTCTGAGCAGCGCGATTGCGCGCTTCTCCGCCCAGTCGGGGACCTACGTTTCGGTGAATGGCGCACTGACCGATGGTAAAAACAGCCAGGGCGTGCAGGGTAATTTATCAGTGCCGGAAGCAATTACACGACTGTTGGCAGGTAGCGGGCTGGAAGCCCTGATGCAAACGAATGGCAGTTATGTGCTGCGTGTTGCACCGATTGCCGATTCGACCTTGCCGGCAGTGACTGTGACCAGCGATGTTGTCCTGCCCGGCGAGTTGCCGAAGCCGTTTGCCGGTGGCCAGGTCGCGAAGGGAAGTCGTGTCGGCATCCTGGGTAATGTCGATATCTTTGATACGCCATTCAGCACACAAAGCTATACCGAGGAATTCGTGCAGGACCAGCAGTCGCGACGCGTGGCCGACATTATTTCGGTTGACCCGTCGGTACGCAGCGCAATGGCGGAGTATGGCGATAGTGAAACTTATCTCATTCGCGGCTTTCCGGTCTTTGTGAACCAGGTTGGTGTGAATGGTTTATACGGGATGACAGAGAGTCGTCGCATCACGCCTGAATTCTATGAGCGTATTGATGTACTGAAAGGGCCGGCCGCCATGTTGAACGGAATCAGTCCGTTTGGCGTCGTCGGCGGCAATATCAACCTGACCAGCAAGCGTGCCGACGACAAGCCATTGACACGTGTTACCGGCAGCTATATTTCTGACAGCCAGTTTGGCCTGCATCTGGACCTGGGGCGTCGCTTCGGTGAAGACAATGCCTGGGGTGTGCGAGTGAATGCACTGAAGCGGGATGGTGATACGCCGATAGATCGCCAGGATGACCATATGAAAAACGGCGCTTTGGCGCTGGATTACCGTGGCAAACAATTGAAGACCAGTCTTGATGTGGCGAATCAGGATCGCCTGACCAACGGCTACTCAGCCAACATCACTTATGACACCGGCTTTGCACTGCCCAAGCCACCGCAAGTTGATAAGAACTATGTAGACAGTTGGGAGTACATCAAAACCAAGGCTAAGTACTGGATGGCGCATGCTGAATATGAATTCAGTCCTGCTGTCACGGCGTATGCCAACTACGGCAAGTCCGAGGGCAATGAAGAGTATTACTACGCCGGCTCACAAGGTCGCAAATTCATCAATAGTGCCGGTGACTTCACTGCGCGTGCAGGCGGATTCCGCGGTTCATATGAAGTTGCTACCTATGACATAGGTTTGCGCGGCAAGTTTATGCTCGGTGATGTTTCAAATAGCTATGCACTTTCCTATAGCGACTTTAGCCGTCAGGCATATGGCGCCACAGTGAATGCAACGGCGCAATACACCGGCAATGTATATAACACTCCAAATCGTCTGCCACCCGTCGTGAACTATGGTGTGATCCCGCAAAATGGCGATCTGCAGTTAAGCAGTATCGGCCTGGTCAATACCTTTGGTTTTATGAACGACACTGTGTTGCTGACTTTGGGTTTGCGCAAGCAGGATCTGTATAGCGGTATTTTTACCGCCGGTGTCAAAACCAGGGCGTATGACGAAAGTAAAGTTACGCCGGCAGCGGCATTGCTGGTGAAGCTCGGTAGCTATTCGCTCTATACCAATTACAGCGAAGGCCTGGCACAGGGTGCGACAGCACCTGCGACTGTCACCGGAAATCCGAATGCGCTTCTGCCACCGGCTGTCACCAAGCAGATGGAAGGTGGTGTCAAGTACAACGCCGGAACCTTTGGCCTTACTGCGGCGGTGTTCCAGATAACGCAACCTAATACCTTCACCAATTCGAGCGGCTTCTTTGTCGCGGATGGCGAACAACGTAATCGCGGCCTGGAATTGGCCACCTTCGGCCAGCCCTTGCGCGGTGTTCGTTTACTCGGTGGCATCACCTTGATCGATGCGGTGCAAACCAAAACACTGAATGGCATTAACAATGGCAAAGATGCGATTGGTGTGCCGAAGGTGAATGTGGTGCTCAATGGTGAATACGATGTGGAAGCACTGCGGGGTTTTACACTGACCGGCCGTATTAATGCATTTAGCGGTGCACAGGCGAACTCAAGTAATACACAAAGTATTCCAAGCTGGCAGACGCTGGACGTCGGCGCACGTTATATCACGCAAGTAGCAGGCAAGGCTGTCACCTTCCGCGGCAATGTGATCAATCTGACCGACAAGAATTATTGGAATTCGGTATCGCGTGGCTTCATCACCCTGGGCGCACCACGTACCTTATTGCTGTCGGCTTCGGTAGATTTCTGATCGCGGCAAAAAATCCGGCTGAATACTTTTCTGCCTCAAATCGAGGTGCTTGCGAATCTTTTCTGTAAGATGAGGCTCTGGTCGAATTTTGCCGACCTTTGGCTCCCAAGGAAACTTCGCAATAATGAATGCCCGCATCGATAACTTTGTGGCTCCACCCTGTGTCGATGATATTGAAATCATCTACCAGGATGAGGCCATATTGCTGATCAACAAGCCCAGCGGCTTGTTGACGCTGTCGGGCAAGAATCCGCTCAATCTGGATTCAGTGCATTACCGCCTGGTGCAGCAGTTTCCGGATGCCCTGATGATACACAGGCTGGATTTGGGTACTTCGGGTTTGCTGGTGGTCGCGCTTAACAAAGTAGTTGCAGCCGATATCAACCGCCAATTCCAGTTGCGCACCGTCAGCAAAACTTATCAGGCGGTATTGGCCGGGCAGTTAGCAACTGATGCCGGCGAGATCGAATTGCCGATTGCCAAGGACCCGGTCAACTTTCCAAAGCTCAAGATTTGCTTTGCCACCGGCAAGGCCGCCAGCAGCCATTACGAAGTATTGGACCGACAGTCGGATACCACGCGCGTGCTGTTCACGCCGCATACCGGGCGCACACATCAATTGCGTATCCATAGTGCCGGGCTGGGGCATCCTATCCTCGGCTGCGATCTCTATGGGACGCCGGAGAGTGAGCGGCGGGCGAGCCGGCTGCTGCTGCATGCAACGACGCTGGAATTTGATCATCCGATCAGTGGTGAACGTTTTCGCGGTTTCAGCGCGTGCCCGTTTTAAGCCCGCTGTTGCCGCGGACCTCAATATCGTAAACGGCCGCAAACTCGCTGGCAGGTATCGGTTTGGAAAACAAATAACCCTGACCTTCCGCGCAGCCGATAGCCAGCAAGGCTGAACGCTGTTCCTCGGTTTCAATTCCTTCGGCTATGGTTTCCAGTTTGAATGCATTGGCCATATCGAGCACCGCGGCAATCACGGTTTTATCCTGCGGCGACGCAATCATCCCTTGCACGAATGAACGATCAATTTTGATGCGACTCAGCGGATACCGTTTCAGTAAGCTGAGCGATGCATAGCCGGTACCAAAATCATCAAAGGCAACGCCCACACCTTTGTCGCGCAATAGTTGCAACGATTGCAGGACCAGGTCGTCATTATCGAGCACGATGTTTTCGGTGATTTCCAGCTCCAGCGCTTCAGGCGGCAAGCCGTGCCGTTCCAGCGCAGAGATGACGCGACTGGCCAGGTCATCCATACGGAATTGTGCGCCGAACAGATTGACGCCCATACGGAAATCGCGCAGGCCATAGCGCATCCACTCGGCGGCTTGCGCGCAGGCTTCGTCCAGCACCCAGGTACCTACCGTGGCCGCCAGCGGGCCGCTTTCCAGCGCCGGCAGGAAGGCCGCAGGTGACAGCAGTCCGCGTTCCGGATGGCGCCAGCGGAGCAGGGCTTCGGCACCGGCCAGCGAATTATCGGAGAGCCGGATCTGCGGCTGGTAAAACAAAACAAACTCGCCCTGATGCAAGGCGCGTTGCAATTCGAGGCCGTACAAATGACGTGCCACCGCCTCCATGCGCAGATGGTTAACATACATATAGGCTTGTGCTCCGCCCTGGCGCTTGGCCTGGAACAAGGCCAGGTCTGCATTGCTGATGAGTCCCAGCGCTTCTTCCGCGTGCCCCGGCGCTATGGCGACGCCGCAGCTGGCGGTGACACGAATCGCATGGTCGCCAATGACGATGGTGCTGCCTATGCTGGCGATGATGGCCTGTGCCATGTCCTGCACTTGGGTAGGATCCTGTACATCGCGCAGCAATACTGCGAACTCGTCACAGCCGATACGCGCCGCCAGTCCGGCCGGGCCTATCACTGCTTCCAGCCTGCGCGCTACTTCACACAAAATTTCATCGCCGACTGTATGGCCCAGGGTGTCATTCACATCCTTGAAGCTGTCCAGGTCTATCATCAGGACAGCAAGGGGAGCAGCCTGTGCCAGCAATTGCTCCACCTTGCGATAGAGGCGGGCGCGATTCGCAAGCCCGGTGAGGGAATCGGTATTGGCGAGGCGATGCAGTTCAGCCTCCTCCTGTTTTTTCGCGGAGATATCCTGGAGGTGTGCATTGAAAATCAATTGCCCATGCTCTTGCCAGCAAAAGAGCGACAGCCCAAGCTGGAACTCGGTACCGTCCTTGCGCAATCCAAAAATCGTGTCTGGAATGACGAGGCCATCAAAGGTACTTTTGGTGACTGCCTGATTGACCAGCTCGTGAAACAAGGAGTGCGTGCGTTCCGGCATGAGCTTGTCGACCAGCATGCCGCCGCCTTCCTGCAGCTCATAGCCATGCAGGGCGGCCGCGGCCTGGTTCCAGTTAACGATTTTGCGTTGCGCATCGAACCACACGACGGCAGTCGGTGAATTGCGCGCGAACTCTTCGAATGGCGGGCGTGCTTTTTCCAAAGATAATTCGATGCGTCGCAGTTCCAGGCGATCGACTGCCATTTTGGCCAGTTCACGCAGGCGTTCACAGTCGTCAGCTGTAAATTCCCGTGGCTGCCCGTCGATCACGCATAAAGCGCCGAGCGGCTGGCCTTCCGGTGACAGCAGCGGGACGCCGGCATAGAAACGCAGATTGGCCGGACCGGTGACCAGCGGGTTGTCGTGGAAACGGTGGTCCAGATGAGAGTCCGAAACAACCATCACATCGTTCTGCAAAATGGCATGCGCGCAAAAGGAAACATCACGGGACATATCTACTTCGCCGACGCCGGCACTCGCTGCAAAAAACACGTGGTCGTTGCCTATCATATTGATGGCGGCGACCGGCATGCCGAACATGCGCGAAGCAATTTGTACTACAGGATCCAGCGATGGGAGGGGACGGTCTGCGCTCAGTCCATAGGCAGACAGGGCCTGCAGGCGTTGATCTTCATCCGGCGGAATGGGAGGACATTTCATGGGAAATTTCCGTTCTTAATCGCTGACAGACGTGAACTTTTTCTAATATAACGTCTTTTAAAACATGCTCCAAGGAAAGTGGGCTTGTTTACCGAGTATGTTTGTTGTCAGCTGTTTTCAAGACGGAAAACAGGGATTTTTCTCCCATAAACATGGGAGTTGCCTTGTACATTTGGAGGAAATATTTGGCAAGGGCTGCCTGGGTGACTGCGGAAGCTTCAGGCAGAGCCTGCTGGTATGCGTATGGATGCACACCAATAAGCTCTGCCGTCCTGTAACGAAAAATGAAGAGCCGTTTCAGAAAATCAGATGGCCGCGGCGATCGCTTTGCCGACGTCAGTCGTATTGCCGCTGCCGCCGAGGTCTGGTGTATTCGGGCCTTGCACCAGCACCGTTTCAATCGCTTGCATGATCGCATCATGCGCTGCTTTGTAGTTCGCATCACCGTTACCGAGGAAGTCCAGCATCATCGCGCCGGACCAGATCATGCCGATAGGGTTGGCGATATTCTTGCCGAAGATGTCGGGTGCCGAGCCGTGTACCGGTTCGAACAATGACGGAAACTTGCGTTCCGGATTCAGGTTGGCCGATGGTGCGATGCCGATGGTGCCGGTACATGCCGGGCCGAGATCAGACAAGATATCACCGAACAGATTGGACGCCACCACCACATCGAAGCGCTCCGGCGACAGCACGAAACGCGCGCACAGGATATCGATGTGATACTTGTCCCAATGCACATCTGCATACGATGGCGCCATCGCTTCGACGCGGCTATCCCAGTACGGCATGCTGATTGAAATGCCGTTTGATTTGGTGGCCGAGGTCAGGTGTTTCTTGGGCCGGCTTTGCGCCAGTTCAAATGCGTACTTCAGGATGCGGTCAGTACCATGGCGCGAGAAGATCGCGTTCTGCGATACGAATTCATATTCGGTGCCTTCAAAACTCTTGCCGCCCACTGCCGAATATTCGCCCTCGGTATTTTCCCGCACCACGTAAAAATCAATATCGCCCGGTTTGCGGTTGGCGAGCGGGCAGGGCACGCCAGGCATCAGGCGCACCGGACGCAGGTTCACATACTGGTCGAAGTCACGGCGAAACTTGATGAGGGAGCCCCACAGGGAAATATGATCGGGCACCAAGGCCGGCATACCGGCTGCACCGAAGTAAATCGCCTCGTATCCTTCAAGTTGTTGACGCCAGTCATCCGGCATCATTTGCCCATGCTTCAGGTAGTACTCACAGTTAGCCCATTCCATCGTTGTGAACTCGAGCGCGAGATTGAATTTGCGTGCTGCAGCTTCCAGTACACGTAAACCTTCCGGCATCACTTCGTTGCCGATACCGTCGCCGGCGATGACTGCAATTTTATGGGCTTTCATGAGCTACCTTTCGCATTGGGAAGTGGATACGAATGGATCTTACCGAATACAGATGAATATACAATCAGTGCATCTATAATCCAAAAGAACACGTATCGTGAACAATGATTCCGTTAAAACTGCTCGTATGCGTTCCGACCTTAAAGTAAGTCACCCGCTTCTGGAAGACCTTAGCCTGTTCTGTGTTGTCGTGCGCAAACAGAGTTTTGCTGCGACGGCGCTGGAGCTTGGCGTCTCCAATGCGCTGGTGAGCAAGCGCATCGCGATATTGGAAAAAACCTTGCAAGTGCGCTTGCTGCACAGGACAACGCGCAAGGTCGCGCTGACCGATCATGGCAGTGTGGTCCACCAATGGGCGCAGCGCATCCTGGAGGATGTGGATCAGCTTGAAGATGCAATATCGGACAAGGGGAGTTCGCCGCGTGGGCTGCTGCGTTTATGCACCAGTTCAGGATTCGGGCGCAATCGCGTTTCGCCGGCCATGTCTGCGCTGGCACGTGAATATCCGGAGCTGGAAATCCAGCTTGAATTGCTGGACCGGCCGGTTGACCTCATCGCCGAAGGATTTCATCTTGATATCCGGGTAGGGCAGGTTCATGAGTCGCATTTAATCGCGCGTCGTATCGCGGAGAACGCACGTATCCTATGTGCGTCGTCAGCATATCTGGAGCGTAATGGTACGCCGCAAAAGCTCGGTGATTTGCTGCAACACGAATGCATAGTGATTCGCGAGCGCGATCAGGATTTCGGGCGCTGGAAGCTAAGCGGGCCACAAGGTCCTGAAGCGGTACGGGTGAGTGGTGCGCTTTCAACCAACAATGGCGAGCTGGTACATCAGTGGGCAATCGACGGTCATGGGATTATCTTGCGTTCGATCTGGGACGTCGGTCCAAGTCTGGCCGACGGGCGGCTGATCAGGGTGCTGCCCGAGTACAGCCAGGAAGCAGACGTGTGGGCAATTTATCCGACACGTTTAGGCATGACGGCGAATGTGCGAGTATGCGTGCAATTTCTGGAGAGGTGGCTGGCAAATTATTCCGTGCCGACATCTTCGTGATCGATATCAGGCAGGAAAAAGGGCCCGCCTGAGAACCAGGCCCGTTGATTCGAATATGCAGGGCGGTGCCGCGCAACATTACAACTGTTAACTTCGAAAAGTCATCCGTCTTCAATTTCAGGATTTAAATACAGCCGCCTTATTCTTTTTGCGCAGATGGATTATTTGCGCAGTCACTCCGACGATCAGGATGATGAAGATGCCTCCCAGCGATCCGAGCAACAGTGGCGACTTTGGATCGGTTACGAACGGATGCCCATCCGGCACGCGGCGCAAGGTTTCGCTTACGGTCGGCACCATCAACAGGAATGCAGTGAGACTGAGGCAAATCGTTTCGATGTAAATAGCCGCCTTGCCTATCGAAGTAAGGCGCGCTATGCCATAACCGACCAGTAAAAACAGGATGGTCGCAATCGCAATGACATAACTGACGGGTTGGCGCGCAACCAGAAACACTGTAGTCGCGCCTATCAGCATCGAGATAAAGTAGGCCGTGCCGGCGCCATTACGCGGTGTGATCCGGCCATAGCGTACGAACATATACAGCGCCAAAGGTATGGCGGGCAGGCTGCCAAGTGTGTGTAACCAGCCCAGGGGCGATATTCCAAACATGATGTTTCCTTTCGTATTTGATCAATGATGCGGGCAATGAAACTATCTACTAGTTGGTAGATTAAAGGGTAAATAAAAAATCGCTGCGGCTTGGGCTGGCTTCAGGCTGCCAGCAGGCGCTGCAACGATGCTTGGGCAACTACCCCGAAAATCTTCGCGTCCTTGTAAGCACGCGCTGAAAGCATGGCGCCATGGACCGTCGCCATGAAGCCTTCTGCTTCGTCCCTGGCCGGAGCGGTCAGGCGGATGCTGCCATTTGCCACGCCGCGTTCCAGCACCGAGCTCAGCCAATCCGCGAGTGTGCGGAAATGGGCGCTCACTTCAAGCGCGACTTCTTCCGGCAGGGCCGGTAATTGGGTTGCGAGCAAGGCGCAGATGCAAAATGGCGCGGTGCCGTCAGCGATGCACGATTCCCAATATTGGATATACGCGCGCAACTGTTCAACCGGCTCCGGCACGTTACGCTCCAATTCAGCCATTCCCAGTTGCACTTCCCATCGATAGTTCACGATCAATGTTCGTACCAGATTCGACTTGGTCGGGAAGTGATGATGAATAGTCGCGTTGCGTACTCCGACCACCTTGGAAATATCGGCGTAGCTGAAGCCGTTATAGCCGCCGGAAACGATCAGCGACCGCGCGCAATTGATGATTTCTTCGGATGTGTTGTTCGCTTTCATTTCAAGCACTCTACATACTAGTAGGTAAGCTGTCAAGCGGGGTGATATTTGAGGCGTTTTGGGGCGCTGGCGGACTGTGCCAGCCGCTGGAGAGAAGGGTGATAGGGGGGGGGATTGTTTTCACAGGGCCTGGCAAGCCCTGTGTGATCTTGCCACGTACGACAGCGTGCGTGTATTTACGGATGTTGACGCGAATTACGCCTTTGGGAACAAGACTGTCGGCTTGGGCTGGAATTCCTTGTACACATCCCGGTAGCAGTCGCGTATGAACAGCATGTCCGTATCGCCAATCGCTTGCAGATCGAAGCCAAACGGTTTTTGCACAAGCTCAACGCCATAGTCCGGCTTGCTGCCAGGGCGCTGCGGATCTGTAGCAAGTGCATTGATTTTGTCGGTGAATTCTTGAGGTGTGATTTCCATGAAGGCTCTTGTTTGGTTTGCGTGAAAGATGAATGTGGCGATAAAGAAGAGAGTCGCAATGACTGCAAGTAACGCACAAAAAAAGTGGAATCGAAACAAAGGATGCTGGAGTCTACATCATAGTGATTGGATCCATCTTGTCTTAAGACGATTTGAAATCCTTTGAACGACGGGGATGAATTCGGGGAGGGCAGGGGATATTAGACAATGTCTAATATCGAAGTGAATCAGACAAAAGAAAAGGGCCTAGTTTTTCAACTAGGCCCTTCATATTCTGTGGCTCCCCGACCTGGACTCGAACCAGGGACCTGCGGATTAACAGTCCGTCGCTCTACCGACTGAGCTATCAGGGAACAGAAGCGAGATTATGTATCAAGAACTCTCACTTGTCAAAGCTTTCGCGATAAATTTCTTTGTTTTTTGCAAAAATATTTATCGCGCTTTTACTGCTACTTATTAAATGACTTTTGCGATCGCGCCGACGACGTAATCGATGTTGCGTGTGTTCAAAGCTGCAACGCAGATACGGCCGGTATCGATAGCGTAAATCGAGTATTCATCACGCAGGCGATTGACTTGTTCCTTGGTCAGGCCGGAGTACGAGAACATGCCGCGTTGTTGAATCACGAAGTCGAAGTTGTGTGCAGGTGCCTGCTCTTTCAGCTTCTGCACAAATGCCTGACGCATGTCGCGGATGCGGACGCGCATGCCGGCCAGTTCTTCTTCCCACAGTGCACGCAGTTCCGGTGTTGCCAGTGCGGTTGCAACGACCTGGCCGCCGTGGATAGGTGGGTTGGAGTAGTTGGTGCGGATGACGCGCTTCAGTTGCGACAGTACGCGTGCTGCTTCTTCTGCGCTGACTGCAACGATGCTCAATGCACCAACGCGTTCGCCGTACAGCGAGAACGATTTGGAGAAGGAGTTCGAAACGAATACAGGGCCGCCTGCTTCCGCGAATTGACGAACCACTTTGCCGTCGGATTCGATACCGTCGCCAAAGCCCTGGTAAGCCATGTCGAGGAATGGGATCAGGCCGCGTTTCAATACGACTTCGATGACTTGCGCCCATTGTGCGTCGCTCAGGTCAGCGCCGGTTGGGTTGTGGCAGCAAGCGTGCAAGAGGACGATCGAGCCACTAGGGATCGATTTCAGTGTGTCCAGCATGCCGGCGAAGTTCACGCCGCGGGTTGCTGCATCGTAGTATGGGTAGTTGTTGACAACGAAACCAGCCGATTCAAACAGCGCGCGGTGGTTTTCCCAGCTTGGATCGCTGATCCAGACTTGTGCGTTCGGTGCGAAGCGTTTCAGGAAGTCAGCGCCCAGTTTCAATGCGCCGGTACCGCCGATTGCCTGCGCGGTCACTGCACGTTTTTCCTTGACTACTGCGCTATCGGCACCAAATACGAGTTCTTGCACTGCTTTATCGTAAGCAGCCAGGCCGTCGATAGGCAAGTAACCGCGTGGCGCCAGTTTTTCTGCCAGCAGTACTTCGGCTTTACGTACGCATTCCAACAGTGGCAACTTGCCGTTGTCGTCGTTGTATACGCCGACGCCAAGATTGATCTTATTCGGATTCTTGTCAGCATTGAATGCTTCGGTAATACCAAGAATCGGGTCACGGGGCGCCATTTCGATGGCGTTGAGGAGCGAAGCAGGAAGAGGTGCGTTCATCGTGATAACATCAAAAGTTAGCTGCAAACGGTGGTGTTGCAGACGGGTTGTATGAAGCGCAAGGCCATAAGTCTTGCGGGAAATGCGACTCACTATTTTACCAAAGGTCGGATTTAAATGGCTGATTTATCCCAGGTTTCCAATTCCGTTGACGAATCGAAAATCGTTACCTTCCCGAACTCCCCGTTTCGCCTGCACCAGCCTTTCCCGCCGGCAGGGGATCAGCCGACTGCAATCGCAAAACTGGTCGAGGGTATCGAGGACGGCTTGTTTTACCAGACGCTGCTGGGCGTAACCGGTTCCGGCAAGACTTATACAGTTGCTAACGTCATCGCCCGCATGGGGCGCCCGGCCATCGTGTTTGCGCCGAACAAGACGCTGGCGGCACAGCTATATAGCGAATTCCGCGAGTTTTTCCCGGAAAATGCGGTCGAGTACTTCGTCAGTTACTACGATTATTACCAGCCGGAAGCCTACGTGCCGCAGCGCGACTTGTTCATTGAGAAAGATTCGTCCATCAATGAGCATATCGAGCAAATGCGCCTGTCCTGCACCAAATCGCTGATGGAGCGACGCGATGTGGTGATTATTGCGACGGTTTCGGCGATTTACGGTATCGGTAACCCGAGCGAATACCACCAGATGATCCTGACCCTGCGCGCCAAGGATAAAGTCAGCCAGCGCGACGTGATCGCCCGCCTGATTGCAATGCAATACACGCGCAACGAAGTCGATTTCGGTCGCGGCACCTTCCGGGTACGTGGCGATACGATAGATATTTTCCCGGCCGAACATGCGGAACTGGCGATTCGCCTGGAGATGTTCGACGATGAGATTGAAAGCCTGCAACTATTCGATCCGCTGACCGGCCGCGTCAAACAAAAGATCCCGCGCTTTACCGTTTATCCGGGTTCGCATTACGTGACGCCGCGTGCCACCGTGCTGCGCGCGATTGAAACGATCAAGGACGAGTTGCGCGAACGCCTGGAATTCTTCCGCAAGGAAAGCAAGCTGGTCGAAGAGCAGCGCCTCGAACAGCGCACCCGCTTCGACCTGGAAATGATGCAGGAAATCGGCTTTACCAAGGGCATCGAAAACTATTCGCGCCACCTCAGTGGCGCCAAGGCCGGTGAGCCGCCGCCGACGCTGGTGGATTACCTGCCGCCGGATGCGCTGATGTTCATGGATGAATCACACGTACTCATGGGGCAGCTCAACGGTATGTATAACGGCGATAGGGCGCGTAAAACCAATCTGGTTGATTACGGCTTCCGCCTGCCGTCGGCGCTGGACAACCGGCCGCTGCGTTTTGATGAGTTCGAAGGCAAGATGCGGCAGATGGTGTTCGTCTCGGCGACCCCGGCCGACTATGAAAATACGCATGCCGACCAGGTGGTTGAGCAAGTGGTGCGGCCGACTGGCCTGGTTGATCCATTGATCAGCGTGCGTCCGGCGTCGACCCAGGTGGATGACCTGATGTCGGAAATCACCGATCGCGTGAAGAAGAATGAGCGCGTGCTGGTGACGACGCTGACCAAGCGCATGGCTGAGCAACTGACCGAATTCCTCAGCGATAACGGCATCAAGGTGCGTTACCTGCACAGCGATATCGATACGGTGGAGCGGGTCGAAATCATCCGCGACCTGCGTCTCGGTACTTTCGATGTGCTGGTCGGAATTAACTTGTTGCGCGAAGGCCTGGATTTGCCGGAGGTGTCACTGGTGGCGATCCTGGATGCGGACAAGGAAGGCTTCCTGCGTTCCGAGCGCAGCCTGATCCAGACCATAGGCCGGGCCGCGCGTAACCTGACCGGTATGGCTATCCTGTATGGCGACAAGGTGACCGATTCGATGCGTCGCGCGATTGATGAAACCGAGCGCCGTCGCGCCAAGCAGATCGCCTTCAATACCGCCAACAACATCACGCCTATCGGTATCAAGAAGAATATTCGCGAGCTGATCGATGGTGTCTACAGTCCGCAGGAAGCGCGCCTGGAACTGCAAGTCGCGCAAGAGCATGCGAAATATGAGGCGATGAGCGAGAAACAGGTCAGCAAGGAAATCAAGCGCCTGGAAAAACTGATGCTGGGCCATGCGAAGAACCTGGAGTTCGAAAAGGCGGCGCAGGTACGCGATCAGTTGCGCATCCTGAAGGAGCAGCTGTTCGGTGCGCCGGGCGCGGATAATGTCACGCCGCTGGCGGGGTAAATAGCAGGTACTAATTCGCGGTTTGTATTGTGTCGGGCAGGCTTGCAGCTACAATCGCTGCTTTCGCCTGCCTGTTCACACTTATGTCGCACACCATTCCACCTTCCTTTATTTCCATGCTGGATGCCGCCGATGCATCCTGGCGTCCTGTGCTGCTGGCCGGTCTCAACGCCGTGCAAAAAGCCTCCCCGGATTACCTGCCTGTGTTAGCGGGTGATGACTTCCTGCCCAATGCCGGCCGCCTGTTTGCTGCGTTCAGCCAGCCGCTGGCGGCAGTGCGTTATGTATTGGTGGGCGAGGGGCCATATCCGCGGCCGGACAGTGCGACCGGGGTTTGCTTCATGGATGGCGCGGTATCTTCGTTGTGGTCGGACAAGGGTTTGTCGAAGCAGGTCAATCGCGCCACTTCCCTGCGCAATTTCATGAAGATGTTGCTGGTGGCGGATGGACAGCTGGCCATAGAGCAAACGACCGGCGATGCTTTGGCAGGCGTGTCGCAACAGGCGCAGGCGGCACCGGACCGCGTGATCCAGACTCTGCCTGAGCTGCAGGGCAAGCTGACCGAGCATGGATTTTTATTGCTGAATGCGTCACTGGTATTCCGCGCACATGTGGCGCCGGTGAAGGATGCCAAGGCCTGGTTGCCTTTCCTGCAGACGGTATTGGCAGCTTTGGCCGATCATGCGCAGCAGGCGGGGCAAACAGCGCCGACGCTGGTGTTGTGGGGCAAGATTGCTGTGCAACTGGAAGCCTTGCCGGAGAGTGCGCGCTTCCCGAAGAAAGTGTCCGAACACCCGTATAACCTGAATTTTATTGGCAATGCGGTGATGCAGGAGCTGTTCGGCCCCATGCATTTATTGAAGAAATAAACCTTGGTCCGGGGCTTCAGATCAGGCTGAGCTGGCGCAGGTCGGCCGCTTCAGCCGGCTCCTTGGCTTCATTTGCCGCAGTGGCGGCATTGGCCTGGGTTGCGGCGGCGGCTTTGCCCGGTTTTTCCGCTTTGCTTTCGCGTGTCAACAAACGCGCAATCATCATTTCAAAGAAGGCCGGCAGTGCGTGTTGATCATCATGCGCATGGAAATGCTGGCGTATCACCATCCCATCCCACATGCCGGTCAGGAACAGGGCGGTTTGCGCTGCATCCAGCGACGCATCCATCTGGCCGCGCGCCTGCGCAATCCGTAACAGATTGGTCAGGCCCATGATCCATTCCGCTTCTATCTTGCGCAGGACGGTGCCAACGCGCTTGCTGCGCATTCCCTCTGCGTAGACTTCCGTCATCAGGCTGGCATCGCCACCGGCGCGATAGCGTTCGGCGAACAGGCGGGTGGTGTTGCTGAGGGCTTGCTGGATGGATTCAGCATCGCGCATCTGGATCAGCATGGCGCGGGTCTGGCGGCGCTCGTCTTCCACCATGGCTTCAATGATGGCCTCCTTGCCGGTGAAATAACGATAGACCGCGCCCGGGCCGAGGCCGGTTTCGGCGCAGATCTGTTGCATGGAGGTTTGGTGGAAGCCGGTTTTGCGGAAGCATTTGCCGGCGGCCTTGAGGACTTCGATTCGTTTCTTATCGGCTTTTTGGGTAGGCGATTGCGGGGTCTTGGAAATGCGTGTGGCCATTGCTGATAGCGAAACGAAGTTTCAGTTAATTAACGAAGGGTCAATTATAAATTGAATATTCGTTCAAAGTCATATTTGATGATTGCGGAGTGCACCTTGCGGTCTTTTTATTCTTGAATTTCCTGTTGCAAGTCGGAAATAACCTTAATAATTGATTGAATGATCATTCAATTGCTGTGTAAATTTGACTTGCTAAAGTTCGATAAGGAGGTTTGCCGGGTGATTTTTGCTACCTTGTGCCAGGTTTTATTGCTGAAATTTAGCTGTTGATATGCAAAGAAACGGGCGCATTTTCTTGCAATGCAATATCCGGCTTAGTGACGCCGGTCAATGCTGGCAGGCGGGCCAGGCAATAAAATACGCTGCTGGAAATGCTGCGCCGGAAGCCTTGTTGTATATGGGTAAAGCGGAAAAAGCAGGTACCTGACAGAATCAGTCAAGTTTGTTATACTTGAGTGAATCGATCAACCAATCGGGTTATTAATTCTGTTGATCACTGGAGGCAAGATTCATGCGTTTGACGACTAAAGGCCGTTTTGCTGTAACAGCAATGATTGACTTGGCATTGCGCCAGGACAATGGTCCTGTCACGCTCGCCGGGATCAGCCAACGGCAAGAGATTTCGCTATCGTATCTGGAGCAATTGTTTGGCAAATTGCGCCGTCACGAAATCGTTGAATCGGTGCGCGGACCGGGTGGTGGTTATAACCTGGCACGCCGTGCAGAAGATGTGACGGTGGCAGACATCATTATTGCCGTCGACGAGCCGCTGGATGCGACGCAATGTGGCGGCAAGGAAAATTGCCACAGCCCGGAACATGAGCATGGTGGTCGTTGCATGACCCATGACTTGTGGGCAACGTTGAACGCCAAGATGGTGGATTACCTGGATTCTGTATCGCTGAAAGACTTGGTAGACCAGCAAAAACAAAAGATTTCTGAACAATGTGTGGTGGTCGTGCATCGCAACCACGCAGCCGTTTGATTATTGGAGCTAAAAAGATGAATGCCCCGTTAGACAAAAGCCTGATTGATACGATCAAGGCGCCGCATTTCCCGATTTATATGGATTATTCGGCGACCACGCCTATCGATCCACGGGTTGCTGACAAGATGATTCCTTACCTGCGCGAGCAGTTCGGTAATCCGGCTTCGCGCAGCCATATGTATGGCTGGACGGCTGAGAAGGCTGTAGAAGATGCGCGTGAACAAGTCGCGGCCCTGGTGAACGCCGATCCGCGCGAAATCATCTGGACTTCGGGCGCAACCGAAGGCAACAACCTGGCACTCAAGGGCGCCGCACAATTTTATAAAACCAAAGGCAAGCACATCATCACGGTCAAGACCGAGCACAAGGCTGTGCTGGATACCGTGCGTGAATTGGAGCGCCAGGGTTTTGAAGCAACTTACCTGCAGCCGCAAGACAATGGCCTGATCACCATCGAACAACTGGCCGAAGCGATTCGTCCGGACACGATCCTGGTCTCGGTCATGCTGGTCAACAATGAAATCGGCGTGATCCAGCCTATCGATGAGATTGGCGAGTTGTGCCGCAGCAAGGGCATCATTTTCCATTGCGACGCAGCACAGGCAACCGGCAAAGTGAAGATCGACCTGGAAAAATCCAAAGTCGACCTGATGACATTTACCGCACACAAAACCTACGGTCCTAAGGGTATCGGCGCCTTGTACGTACGTCGCAAACCGCGCGTCCGTATCGAAGCGCAAATGCACGGCGGTGGCCATGAACGCGGCTTGCGTTCCGGCACGCTGGCAACCCACCAGATCGTCGGCATGGGCGAAGCTTTCCGTATCGCACGCGAAGAAATGGATGAAGAAATCGTCCGTATCAAGGGTTTGCGCGACCGTCTGGCCAAAGGCCTGATGGATATGGAAGAGGTTTATATCAATGGCGATATGGATCACCGCGTACCGCATAACCTGAATGTCAGCTTCAACTATGTTGAAGGCGAGTCGCTGATCATGGCGATCAAGGATCTGGCTGTTTCTTCAGGTTCGGCTTGTACTTCGGCCAGTCTGGAACCATCTTATGTATTGAGGGCGCTGGGTCGCAGCGATGAATTGGCACACAGCTCGATTCGCTTCACCTTCGGCCGTTTCACGACAGAAGAAGATGTTGATTTCACGATCAAGCTGATCAAGGAAAAAGTCAACAAGCTGCGCGAATTGTCGCCGCTGTGGGATATGTATAAAGACGGGATCGATATCAGCACGATCCAATGGGCGGCACACTAATATCGTTCTCGTTCCTGCCACAGGGTGGGAATAAGGTTTAACAAGGAGTATCAAAATGGCTTACTCAGACAAAGTTCTCGATCACTACGAAAATCCACGTAACGTGGGTGCCTTCGACAAGGGTGATGAAACAATCGGTACCGGCATGGTTGGTGCGCCGGCTTGCGGCGACGTGATGAAATTGCAGATCAAGGTCGGCGCTGACGGCGTGATCCAGGATGCCAAGTTCAAAACCTACGGCTGCGGCTCGGCGATTGCTTCGTCGTCGCTGGTGACCGAATGGGTCAAGGGCAAGACACTGGATCAGGCAATGTCGATCAAGAATACGCAAATCGCAGAAGAGCTGGCTTTGCCGCCGGTGAAGATTCACTGCTCGATCCTGGCGGAAGACGCCATCAAGGCTGCAGTGCTGGATTACAAAACCAAGCACGGCGTAGCTGAATCGAAAGAAGCGGCTTAAGCTTGTTAAGCGTCTGTGCCGTGCGGGTCCTCACGGATGCGCGTGGCACAGCCAAAACAATCTTTTAGAGCAAAGATCATGGCAATTACACTGACTGAAAAAGCAGCGAAGCACATTACTCGCTATATGGAACGGCGCGGCAAGGGTATCGGCCTTCGTTTCGGCGTGCGCACGACCGGTTGCTCCGGCCTGGCCTACAAGCTGGAATACGTGGACGAAAGCGCCAATGAAGATAGCGTGTTTGAATCGCATGGCATCAAGGTCTTTGTCGATCCGAAAAGCTTGCCGTATATCGACGGCACCGAGCTGGATTTTGCACGCGAAGGTTTGAATGAAGGTTTCAAATTCCGCAATCCGAATGTCAAGGATGAATGCGGTTGCGGTGAAAGCTTCCGTATTTGATTGATGGCTGCAGGGCGCTTGCGCCCGGCAGGAGTACCTTATTCTGATTGAGCCTGTCGAATGTGCGCAGGCTTTTTTATTGAATAAACCGAATATTCCATAACGCGATGATGCTTGCATCGCCCTAAAAGCCAGCCCATAGCCAGCGCACAAGAATGCAAAACCACTTCGAACTCTTCCATTTGCCGCAGCGCTTTGCCATAGACCTGAAGGCACTGGATGGCGCTTACCACAGTGTGCAGAACCAGGTTCACCCGGACAAGTTTGCGCACGCATCGGATGCCGAAAAGCGCGTTGCGATGCAATGGGCGACCCGTGCCAATGAAGCTTACCTGACGCTAAAGAGCCCGTTCAAACGCGCCGCCTACCTGTGCGAATTGAATGGCGTTGATTTGCAGGTCGAGTCGAATACCGCAATGCCGGTCGAATTCCTGATGCAGCAAATGGAGTGGCGTGAAGCGCTGGACGATGCGCGGGCGCATAAAAGCCGCGATGAACTGGACGAACTGGATAACGCAATCCGGGCCGCGCGCAAAAGCACGGTGGCCGAGATCGGCGTCTTGCTGGATGCAGATGATTTTACGCAGGCGGCCGGACTGGTGCGCCAGCTGATGTTCCTGGAAAAGTTTTCTGAAGAAGTTGCTTATGCATTGGATGCCTTGCCGGACTGACGTGGCGGCGGCGATGTGCAGTAAAACCGATTAATGCGCGGCTAATGTTGAATGCAAACACGCGCTAACAATGATGGCCGGTATATGGCGATCATTTCATCTTGAGATAAGTTACAAACGAATATGGCTCTCCTTCAAATCGCCGAACCCGGCATGTCCACCGCGCCGCATCAGCATCGGCTGGCAGTCGGTATCGATCTTGGCACCACCAACTCGCTGGTAGCCACGGTACGCAACAGTATTCCGGAAGTATTGACCGACGAAGAAGGGCGCGCTTTGCTGCCGTCCGTCGTGCATTACATGAAGAACGGTCATGCGCAAATCGGTTATAAGGCGCTGGCGGCACAAAATACCGATCCAAAGAATACGATCGCTTCGGTCAAGCGCTTCATGGGGCGTGGCCTGAAAGACATCGCCTACGTCGAGAACCTGCCTTACGATTTCCTCGATACACCGGGCATGGTGCAATTGAAAACCGTGGCCGGCGTCAAAAGCCCGGTAGAAATTTCGGCCGAGATTCTCGCGACCTTGCGCCAGCAAGCGGAAGACGCGCTGGGCGACGAACTGGTCGGCGCAGTGATTACAGTGCCGGCTTACTTTGATGATGCACAACGCCAGGCGACCAAGGATGCGGCGAAACTGGCCGGGCTGAATGTGCTGCGCCTCCTGAATGAACCGACTGCGGCAGCGATTGCCTACGGCCTCGACAATGCTTCGGAAGGCGTCTACGCCGTCTACGATTTGGGCGGCGGTACTTTTGACGTGTCCATCCTCAAGCTGACCAAGGGCGTGTTTGAAGTCTTGTCCACCGGCGGAGATTCCGCGCTCGGCGGCGACGACTTCGATCATCGCCTGCTGTGCTGGATCATTGAGCAAGCCAAGCTGTCGCCATTGTCGGATGAAGACCTGAGCGTACTGATGGTGAAGTCGCGCGAAGCCAAGGAATTGTTATCGACCAAGGCTGAAACGCATATCGATGCCGCTTTGGGTTCGGGCGAAGAAGTCCATCTGACGGTCACCGCGGCAGACTTCGTGCAAATGACACAGCACCTGGTCGCCAAGACCATAACGCCAACCAAGAAAGCGCTGCGCGATGCCGACCTGACGGTCGATGACGTCGACGGCGTGGTGATGGTCGGCGGTGCGACGCGCATGCCGCATATCCGTAAGGCAGTCGGCGAGTTTTTCCAGGCGACGCCGCTGGCGAATATTGATCCGGATAAAGTCGTGGCACTGGGTGCCGCGGTACAGGCGAATTTGCTGGCCGGTAACCGTGCGGCCGGCGATGACTGGCTGTTGCTGGATGTGATTCCTTTGTCGCTCGGGATTGAAACCATGGGCGGCCTGGTCGAGAAAGTCATTCCACGCAACTCGACGATCCCATGCGCACGTGCGCAAGAGTTCACGACCTTCAAGGACGGCCAGACCGCGATGGCGATTCATATCGTGCAGGGCGAACGTGAACTGGTGAGCGATTGCCGTTCGCTGGCGCGCTTTGAATTGCGCGGTATTCCGCCGATGGCGGCCGGTGCGGCGCGCATCCGCGTGACTTACCAGGTGGATGCGGACGGCTTGCTGTCGGTATCCGCGCGCGAATTACGCTCCGGCGTGGAAGCCTCGATCAGCGTCAAGCCTTCCTACGGCCTGGCGGATGACCAGATTGCACAAATGCTGCAGGATTCCTTCAAGTCGGCTGATGTCGATATGGCTTTGCGCGCATTGCGTGAAGAGCAGGTGGAAGCTGATCGCATTGTATTGGCGACGCAATCGGCGCTGGATGCGGATGGCGCCTTGTTGACAGATGATGAACGGAATGCAGTCACCAGCTTGCTGGCAGCCGTGCAGCAAAGCAGCAAGGGTGACGATCATCATGCGATCAAGGCGGCGGTAGAAGCATTGGCGCAAGGCACTGAAGAATTCGCCGCGCGTCGTATGGATCGCAGTGTACGTACTGCGCTTTCCGGCAAGAAACTGGACGAGATTTGATTCATCGCTCTTCAGCCCGAGGGTTGAAGAGTCGTTAGGCGTCGGGGCAGGCAAGCTGATTTTTGTCCGGCGCATTAAACTTAAACTTTCGAGGTAAACCAAGTGCCGCAAATAGTTGTTCTTCCCCACCATACCCTGTGCCCGGACGGCGCCGTGATTGAAGCGCCTGCAGGCAAGTCGATATGCGATGTCTTGCTGGAAAACGATATCGATATCGAACACGCTTGCGAAAAATCCTGCGCCTGCACCACTTGCCACGTCATCGTGCGCGAGGGCTTTGGCTCGCTCAATGAAGCAGGCGAGACGGAAGAAGATTTGCTGGACAAGGCCTGGGGCCTGGAAGCCTCATCGCGTCTGTCATGCCAGGCGATCGTGGCGGAAGAAGACCTGGTGGTTGAGATTCCACGCTATACAATTAATCATGCCAGCGAAAATCATTAGAATTTATTCCTCTGGAGAGCTGAAATGAAATGGACAGATACCATCCGCATCGCGGAAGAGCTGAACGATAAATTCCCGGACATCGATCCTTTGACGATACGTTTTACCGACCTGCATCGCTGGGTCTGCGAACTCGATGGCTTTGACGATGCGCCTGAGCATTCCGGCGAAAAAATCCTCGAAGCGATCCAGATGGCGTGGATCGAAGAAGCGCAGTAATTTGTCTTCTGCAGGATAAAAAAAGAGCGACCCGCAGGTCGCTCTTTTTTATTGTGGTGAAGGATTAACGTGCGCGCAGATAACCGTCTACTACGCGAACCTGGTCACCGGTATTCCAGTTAGGCGGGTTGTTGTACGGGAAGGTGCGGACGCGGCCATCTTCCATGCGTACACGTACTTCATAGGTGGTTGCGGTACGGGTACGCTTTTCGATTTCATTACCGGCATAGCCGCCACCGACTGCGCCTGCCACGGTGGCCAGGCTGCGACCGTTGCCGTTACCGATCTGGTTACCGAGCAAACCGCCGACTACCGCACCACCGACGATACCGACGCCGCTAGGCTTGGCGGCAGTTTGTACGCTGCGTATCGATTCGATGCGGCCGCAATTGCTGCACACCTGGGCCACAGGAGCGGCTTGTGCCACCTTGTTGTTGGCGTTTTCGCGGGCCTGCGCCTGCTTGGCTGCCTTGGCAGCTGCCGCCTGGCGCTCGTCCGCTTCACGACGTGCCTGGTCGGCGCGTTCTTCCGCCGCCTGCGCTTCCGCTGCTTTATCGGCAGCTTCTTTTTCCAGTGCTGCAATCGCTTCTTTTTGCGAGCCGGAGCTATTTGAGTTTGGCAACATACCGGTCATGGCGGCGACACCAACCAGACAGACCAGCAGTACTGCGACGGCGGCGGCAGCGATGAGCGGATGAATACGGCTTGTTGAATTATTGTTGGTTTCCATGATTCCCTCAGGCTAGTGGTTATTGTTCGAGTAGCTGCAGTATTGCGCGCTACCAGCTAAATAAAAAGCCGAAAGCTGTGTCAAATGTAAGCCAATGTAACGATATAGATGTTAAAACAACGTTTTCTTTCCACTAATAAAAAAAGGACTGCCGGGGCAGTCCTTTTTGTTTGCATCTGGCAACTTAATCTTCGCGGCGCAAATGCGGGAACAACAGCACGTCACGGATGTTGGGCGAGTCGGTGATGATCATCATCAGGCGGTCAATACCGATACCGCAGCCACCGGTCGGAGGCATGCCGTATTCCAGCGCGCGGATGTAATCAGCGTCGTAGTACATCGCTTCTTCGTCGCCGGCGTCTTTCGCCGCCACCTGGGCCTGGAAGCGCGCGGCCTGGTCTTCCGCATCGTTCAGTTCGGAGAAGCCGTTGGCGATTTCACGACCGACCATGAATAACTCGAAGCGCTCGGTAATGCCTGCCACCGTATCCGAAGCACGTGCCAATGGCGATACTTCAACCGGGTAGTCGATGATATAGGTCGGCTCCCACAATTGCGCTTCTGCGGTTTCTTCAAACAGCGCCAGTTGCAAGGCGCCGAGGCCGGAATGCGCATGCGGCTTCACGCCGAATTTTTTCAGCTCGGCCTTGATGAACTCGGCATCGTGCAATTGTTCGTTCGTATATTGCGGTGCGTATTTATTGATCGCGCCGACGATGGTCAGGCGATGGAAAGGCTTGGCCAGGTCCAGCTCGCGACCACCGTAGGTCAGTGTCGCGGTGCCGTGTGCATCGATGGCGGCCTGGCGGATTACGGCTTCGGTGAAGTCCATCAGCCATTTGTAATCGGTGTAGGCCGCATAGAATTCCATCATCGTGAATTCCGGATTGTGGCGGATCGATACGCCTTCATTGCGGAAGTTACGGTTGATTTCAAATACGCGATCAAAGCCGCCGACCACCAGGCGCTTCAGGTAAAGCTCAGGTGCGATACGCAGGAACATTTCCATGTCGAGCGCATTGTGATGCGTGACGAAAGGCTTGGCTGCGGCGCCGCCCGGGATCGTGTGCAGCATAGGCGTCTCGACTTCCATGAAGTCGTGCTCGGCCATGAAGCGGCGGATCGACGAGATCGCTGCGGTACGTGCCTTGAAGGTGCGGCGCGTATCTTCATTCATGATCAGGTCGACGTAACGCTGGCGATACTTGGTTTCCTGATCGGCGAGGCCGTGGAATTTGTCCGGCAATGGACGCAGCGACTTGGTCAGCAAGCGCAGTTCGCTGACCTTGATGGTCAATTCATCGGTCTTGGTTTTGAAGAGGGTGCCGACCACGCCCAGGATGTCGCCCAGATCGTAGTGATGCAATGCCGCCATCGCCGCTTCGCCGGTCAGGTCCAGCGTGGCGTAGATCTGGATACGGCCGTCGGCTTTCGGGCCGGACGCATCCTGCAGTGTGGCGAATGCCGCTTTCTTGCCGGCTTCACGTTTCAACATCATGCGGCCTGCCAGGGTGACGGTGACTGGCTCTGCTTCCAGTTCTTCACGGCTCTTGCCGTCGTACTGCGCGTGCAGGTCGGCTGCCTTGTGTTGTGGGCGGAAGTCGTTCGGGAAAGCGACACCTTGCTCACGCAAGGCGCTCAGCTTGGCGCGGCGCTCAGCGATGATTTTGTTTTCGTCTTGCGGTAGCGCTGCTGCAGCGTCGTCGTTGTGCGTAGTCATGGATGGCAACAATCTGTATGTAAATGGCGATGAATGTGTATTACGGGCGGCGTACGGACTTGAATGCCTATACGCCTTGCTTCAGCGAAGCGGCGATGAAATCGTCCAGGTCGCCGTCGAGTACCGCTTTGGTATTGCCGGTTTCGAAGTTGGTACGCAAATCCTTGATGCGGGATTGATCCAATACGTAAGAGCGGATCTGGTGGCCCCAGCCGACGTCGGTCTTGGAGTCTTCCAGCTTTTGCTGTTCGCTCATGCGATTGCGCAATTCCAGCTCATACAGCTTGGCCTTCAGCATATCCCAGGCTTCAGCTTTGTTGCGATGCTGCGAACGGTCGTTCTGGCACTGCACGACAATGCCGGACGGGCCGTGCGTCAGGCGCACCGCGGAGTCGGTTTTGTTGATGTGCTGACCACCGGCGCCGGATGCACGATAGGTATCGATGCGGACATCGGCCGGATTGATGTCAATCTCGATCGAGTCATCCACTTCAGGGTAGACGAACAGGCTGGAGAAGGACGTGTGACGACCGTTGGCAGAATCGAACGGCGATTTGCGCACGAGGCGGTGCACGCCGGTTTCAGTGCGCAGGAAGCCATAGGCGTAATCGCCTTCGACCTTGAGGGTCGCGGTTTTGATACCGGCAACCTCGCCATCGGATTGTTCGAGGATTTCGACCTTGAAGCCTTTGCGTTCGCAATAGCGCAGGTATTGGCGCAGCAACATCGACGCCCAGTCTTGTGCCTCGGTACCGCCGGCACCGGCCTGGATATCGATAAAGCAGTTGTTGGCATCCATCGGATTGCTGAACATGCGGCGGAATTCCATGCCTTCGACCAGCTTCAGCAATTCCTGTGCATCGTTTTCGATGGCGACGATGGTGTCTTCGTCTTTTTCTTCACGCGCCATTTCAAACAGATCGCGCGCGTCGTTGAGCTCGGAGTCGATCTTGATCAGCGTGTGGACAATCGCTTCCAGCGATTTCTTTTCTTTGCCCAGATCCTGGGCGCGTTTCTGGTCGTTCCAGACGTCCGGGTCTTCGAGTTCACCGTTGACCTGGTCGAGTTTCTCTGACTTCACATCGAAGTCAAAGATACCTCCGGAGTTCGGTCGCACGAGTCGAGAGATCGGCGAGCAGGGATTCGAGGGAATTTAAGCGTTCAGCTTCCATGATATTTCTTCAGCAATCAAACCGTGAATTATACCTGAGCTAGTGTTTGCTTTTAAGCCAGTTTCTAGGGCAAACTGGCTTGGGATATCGTTTTTTTAATATTTTGCAGGACAAGAAATATTATTAAGGGAGTAACAAATATGGAGCGGTCGCGACACATTTGCGCGTTTTTTTGCGCATGTGCGGTACTGGCAGGCTGTTCCACGACCCCGGCGCCACGCGGGGAAGTCAAGGGGATGTCAGCCAGCGGCAAGGAAATGGGGCAGTCGGATACCAACCGGATTGCGACTATCGCCATGCGTGACAACCTGGAAAGCCTGTACCTGTTGATGGACAAGCTGTACCGGCGCAATCCGGCCGAATGGAGGAAAACCGGCGTCAGCCGTGAAGAGAGTATCAAGCGGGTGCGCGAGGCGGTCGAGCAGCGCCAGCCGTGGCCGGGCTTGCAGGGGCAGCGGGATATCAAGGCGCTGTCGCTGGCCCTGACGCCGGATTTTGGCGGCGATCGCGTGGCGGCGCTGATTTACAGCAGTGCCGATATGATCATCGCCGCGCATGACGGCAAAACCGAATTCTTCCTGATCGACGGCCTGGATGCGCAGCATATCTACAATGCGGCGCGCAACATCGAGATCGCGGTGTGGTTGTTGGGCAGCCGGCGCAATAGCAGCGGCAAGGTCTTGCTGCTGGCCGACGATATCAGTGAGAACGGACGCAACCTGAGCTTTGAGCGTGAATTCGGCAAGGTGGTCGGACGGCTCGACCTGATGGCCGAATTCCTGACGGAAAAGTACCGCCGTGCCGGTATCACCTATGTGCAAAACCTGATCGGCGGGTCCTTCCTGCAATTCCTGCCGGTGCGTTGACGCCTGTTGATCTAGTCAGCCGCTTCCGCGTGCTCGACCAGCAGTTGCACGCGGGTGCGGCCATTGAATTCATTCGCATCGAGGCGATAGGCCACGCGCGCACGGGACGGCAGTGAGTCTATATGGCCGAACCAGATGGCGTCGTAGCTGGCACCGTCTTTTTCCAGCGTCAGCTTGAGATGACGCTCTTTCAGGATGCGTTGATTGACGACGCGGAATTCATCGCAAAACAGCGGCGGCGCAAAGCCCTGGCCCCAAACCTGGCCTTCCATCAATTCAATGAATTGGGTCGTGAAGTAAGCCGATTCGAGCGGGCCGTCGGTTTCCACTACACGTTCCAGCTGGTTCTGATCCAGCCAATCCTTGCCGACCGCTTCAAATGCTTCGGTAAATGCATCCAGTGCGTCCGCTCGTATCGTCAGGCCGGCCGCCATTGCATGGCCGCCGAATTTATCAATCAGCTTCGGCGCATGTTTGGATACCAGGTCCAATGCATCGCGCAGGTGGAAGCCGGCGATGGAGCGGCCCGAACCCTTGATCCAGCCGTCGCCGGCATCGGCAAAGGTAATCGTCGGACGGTAAAACTTATCCTTCAGGCGTGACGCGACGATGCCGATCACACCCTGGTGCCAGCTCGGGTCGAACACGCTGATGGTGGTCTTGTCCTGCGGGTTGAAGTTTTCCAGCAAGAGCAGCGCGGTGTCCTGCATATCCGCTTCTATGCTGCGGCGTTCGCGATTGATTTCATCGAGCTGCTGCGCGATGGCCCAGGCGCGACCTTCATCGTCGGTGGTCAGGCACTCGATACCGAGCGACATATCGGACAGGCGACCGGCGGCATTCAGGCGCGGCCCCAGCGCGAAGCCGAGGTCGAACGGCGAGGCGCGACGCGCTTCACGGCCGGCGGCACGGAAGAGTGCGGCGACGCCGGCATGCATGCGTCCGGCGCGCATCCGCTTCAAACCTTGTGCGACCAGGATGCGATTGTTGGCGTCGAGTTTGACGACGTCGGCCACGGTGCCGAGCGCGACGAGGTCGAGCAGGGCGTCCAGCTTGGGTTGGGTTTGTGCATCGAAGATGCCGCGTTTGCGCATTTCGGCACGTAGCGCCAGCAATACGTAAAACATGACGCCAACGCCGGCCAGGTTTTTGCTCGGAAAGCCGCAGTCGGGCTGGTTCGGATTCACGATCACACGCGCCGCCGGCAAGGTATCGGCCGGCAAGTGGTGATCGGTGACGACCACGTCGATGCCGCGCCGATTGGCTTCGGCCACGCCGTCTATGCTGGCGATGCCATTGTCGACGGTGACGATGATGTCGGGCGATTTTTCGCGCACGGCGAGTGCGACGATTTCCGGCGTCAGGCCATAACCGTATTCAAAACGATTCGGTACGATGAAGTCGACTATCGCGCCCATGGAACGCAAGCCGCGCAAGGCGACTGCACAGGCAGTGGCGCCATCGCAGTCGTAGTCGGCGACGATGACCAGTTTCTTGTTGGCGGCGATCGCGTCCGCCAGGAAGGTGGCGGCGACGTCTATCTTGAGCAGGCCGGGCGGCGGGATCAGCGCGGCCAGTTCGCTATTCAATTCCTTCAGGTCGAGCAAGCCACGCGCTGCGTACAGGCGTGCCATGACCGGATGCACGCCGCTTTGCAGCATGCGTTCGGCATCGCGGAACGGGTAAGAGCGGGTAGTGATGCGGGTCATGGTGCCAGGCGTGTGAGTGCAGCTTTGCGCCAGAATTTGCGCAGCGATGACTTGCTGCTGCTGACGGTCGACAAGGCGACGTTATTACTGAGGGTGATGTTGATCTGGTCCAGCTGGCCGTTCTTGATCGCTTCCAGCAAAGGCGCGAACCAGATCGCTTCCATCGCCTGCACACGCATCAGCCATTCCGACCAGTCGCCGGCCATCGCCGGGGCGACCAGGCTGTCCAGCGTCAGCAAGCCGTGTTGCGGATGGCTTGCCAATAACTCGGCTGCCGAGCTCACGGCACGGTGCCTGAGCTCCGCCGCAACGAGCGGATTGCGCTCTGTCGATAAACTGAATGCTTCTTCAAATTTATGGGCCGGGGCAGCATTGCCATTGCTGCTGCCGCCCCATAGCCAGGCCGAGTTGACCGGTTTCAGGCCGCGCATTTCGCGTGCATCATTGGTCGGATGGTCATGCCAATGCATTTGTACTTCGTTTTGCAAGCGGCGCCAGTCACGTTCTTTTTCGCCTTTCGGCATCCAGATATCGATGTTGTGGCCGCAGGCGGCACTTGGCGTGGAAGTTTGCAAGGCTTGCAGTTCGTCGGCGCGCAGGAACCAGGTAGTGGCGTCGCCATACAGCAGCGCCTGGCCGGTTTCGGCAAACAGCGGCTGCACGACGTCAAACAGGCTGCGCGCGTCTTCTTCGGATAATTGCAATTGTGCCGTATCGGTCAGTACCAGATGGTCGCGGGCGATATGCAGATGGACCGGTTGCAGGATAAACCAGACGCCGTCGCCGGCCGGCAGGCCGAAGGCCGCCATCGCATTGCGGGCGGCCGACGGGCTGGAGTCGCCGTTGACCGCCAGGCCGGATTGCCGCGCCAGCCATGTTTCATGCGGCAGTGCGCGGGCAAAGCCATCAAAGGCCTGGTGTTCTGTCAGGTCGCCGCGTCCGAGCAGGGTGGCGAGTGTGGGCGTTTTCAGCTCACGCAGCAGGTCGCGCGCCATTTCTTTCTGTGGCAGGGCGAACGGTAAAAGGAGTGCAAGTTGAGTCATGCCGCGATTGTAGGGCAATTGCGCGACTTGCCGCCATCAAGATCGTGATCTGATCTCCATCTGCGTCTTATCTGCTATTTAATGCCATGGGGAACGTAAGTGAGCGCGCCAGGGTCAATGGCAGGTACGCTTGTCTTTTCGTCCTCTTGCTTTGCTGGCGCGGGAGAATGTATGGCAAACTGCGTGCTGCATTCAGGAGCCTTCATTGAGCATCATAAAAAATCTATCTTTCGAATGGCTGGTCGGCATACGTTATACGCGTGCCGGACGACGTAGTGGTCGTAACAGCTTTATCTCATTTATCTCGCTGATTTCGATGGCGGGCATCGCGCTTGGCGTGGCGGCACTGATTATCGTGCTGTCGGTCATGAACGGCTTCCAGAAGGAGGTGCGGGATCGCATGCTGTCGGTGTTGTCGCATATTGAAATCTTTGAGCCGCAAGGTGCGCTGCCGAACTGGCAGGAAACCGCACGCGAGGCATTCAGCAATAAAGAAGTGCGCGGTGCCGCACCGTACGTCGATGCACAGGCGATGATGACGCGTGATGACACTTTGCGCGGCGTCGCAGTGCGTGGCGTGTTGCCGGCGGAGGAGCCCAAGGTGTCGGACGTGGCGTCGCAAGTCCGCCAGGGCAGCCTCGACAACCTGCGTCCCGGCGAATTCAATATCGTGCTCGGTAATGAACTGGCGCGCGGCATGGGCGCGCAGCTCGGCGACAAGGTCACAATGATTGCACCGCAAGGGCAGGTGACGCCGGCCGGTGTGATTCCGCGCCTGAAGCAATTTACCGTGGTCGGCATCTTTGATTCCGGTCACTTTGAATATGATTCGACGCTGGCCTTTATCCATATCAACGATGCGATGACCATGTTCAAGCTGCCGGCACCATCCGGTTTGCGCCTGAAAATTGCGGACATGCAGCGCGCGCCGCAAGTGGCGATGGATTTGACGCAAGTCATCAGCGGCAATGTACTGATACGCGACTGGTCGCGCCAAAACCGCAACTGGTTCGCCGCAGTGCAGACCGAGAAACGCATGATGTTCATCATCCTGACCCTGATCATTGCGGTGGCTGCATTCAACCTGGTGTCGACATTGGTGATGACGGTGACCGACAAGCAGGCCGACATTGCGATCCTGCGTACGCTGGGCGCTTCGCCGCGTTCCATCATGAAGATCTTCATGATCCAGGGCGCTTTGGTGGGGCTGATAGGAACTGCGCTGGGCGTCGGTGGCGGCGTGCTGATTGCATCGAATATCGATGTGATCGTGCCTTTCATCGAGCGCTTGCTGCACGTACAGTTCCTGCCGAAAGATATTTACCTGATTAGTGAGTTGCCATCCGATCTGCGCTGGAACGATGTCTGGACCATCGGCAGTGTGGCAGTGGTACTTTCATTTGTTGCGACGCTGTACCCAAGCTGGTGGGCTGCCCGCGTAAAACCTGCGGAGGCATTGCGTTATGAGTGATCAAGTATTGGCGTGCCGCGATCTGGCAAAAACTTTCACGCAAGGGAAGTATTCGGTCAATGTATTAAAGGGCGTGAACCTGGATATCGTCAAAGGCGAGCGCGTAGCGATCGTCGGCGCTTCCGGTTCCGGCAAATCGACGCTGCTGCATTTGCTCGGCGGTCTCGATACCCCGAGCGCCGGTTCGGTGACCTTGCTGAACCAAGACTTTGCCACGCTGGATGAAAAGAAGCGCGGCGACCTGCGCAATAAATCATTGGGCTTCGTGTATCAATTCCATCATCTGCTGCCGGAATTTTCGGCGCTGGATAATGTGGCGATGCCGCTGATGATACGACGCGTGCCGCGCTCTGAAGCGCACGAGCAGGCGCGTGCCATCCTGGCGCGGGTCGGGCTGGAGCATCGTGTTACCCACGTGCCGGGCGAATTGTCCGGCGGCGAGCGCCAACGCGTTGCGCTGGCGCGTGCACTGGTGACGCAGCCGGCCTGTGTGCTGGCGGATGAGCCTACCGGCAACCTGGACCGGGCCACGGCGCAAAAGACCTTCGACCTGATGCTGGAATTGTCGCGTACCCTGGGCACGGCTTTTATCATCGTCACGCATGATGTGGAGCTGGCTACACATTGCGACCGCATCCTGCGTTTGTCGGATGATGGTTTGCACCCGTATACGGATTGAAGTTTCACTCCTGGATAGCTATGGATGATTTGGACTTTCATCATCTGATTGCGCATTGCTGACATGTGGGTCGATACACACTGTCACCTGGATGCAGCAGAATTTGCCGGTGTCGAAGATGCCGTGGCAGAGGGGGCTGCGCAGAAACAGGTCAGCATGATCGTGATCCCGGCGGTGGCGCGCGATAATTTCGTGACGGTGGCCGAGCTGGCGCGCAAGCATGGCAATTGCAGTTATGCGCTGGGCATCCATCCGATCTACGTACCGCAGGCGCAGGAGAGTGACCTCGCCTTGCTGCGCGAGACAGTGGCGGCGGCAATGAATGACCCGCGCTTCGTCGCATTGGGCGAAATCGGCCTCGATTTCTTTGTGCCTATGCTGACCACGCCGGAGATGCGCGAGAAGCAGGAATTCTTCTATGCGGAGCAGCTCAAGATCGCGCGTGATTTTGACTTGCCGGTCTTGCTCCATGTACGCCGTTCGCAAGACAGCATCCTGAAGTATTTGCGTCGCATCAAGGTAGTCGGCGGGATCGCCCACGCTTTCAACGGCAGCTTCCAGCAAGCGGAAACCTTTATCTCGCTCGGCTTCAAACTCGGTTTTGGCGGCGCGATGACCTTCACCCGTGCGCTGCAGATCAGGCGCATGGCGAGCACCCTGCCACTCGAAGCCATCGTGCTGGAAACCGATGCGCCGGATATTTCGCCGGCCTGGCTGCACCCGCAGCGCAATAGCCCGGAAGAATTGCCACGCATCGGCCAGGTATTGGCCGAGCTGCGTGAATTGCCGCTGGATGCCGTGGCACGACAGACGAGCGCCAATGCCCTTGCCGTGATGCCGCGGCTGGGCAGCTTTATTTAGGGACAGGCGTGCGTAGCGCCATCATCGGTTTCGTTATCGGTGCTGCGTGGCTGCAAACACGGGCGACGCTGCCGCAATATTTTTCCATCCTGTTATTGCTAATCGCCGCCTGCGTGCTGATGGCGCTGGCGCGTCATTCCATCCTGCATAAATTCAAGACACCTTTGTTCGCACTATTCGGCGCAGTGCTGGGTTTCGTCTGGGCGGCTTTGTTTGCTCAATATTATCTGTCGCATGAATTGCCGAAGGAGCTGGAGGGCAAGGACATCACCGTGGTCGGGACGGTGTCCAGCCTGCCGAATTATTTCGAACGTGGCGTGCGTTTCAATTTCACCGTGGAAGAAGTGTTGCCGCTGGATGGCGTGGTGCCGACGATACCGGCCAGGCTGGCCTTGTCCTGGTATTCGTCGTTTGATCCGGCCGATGCGCAAAGCATGGGCGAGATACATGCGGGCGAGCGCTGGCAACTGACTTTGCGCCTGCGCCGTCCGCATGGCAATGCCAATCCCTACGGTTTCGATTATGAACGCTGGCTGCTGGAACAAAATATACGAGCCACCGGCTATGTGCGTCCGGATCAAAAGTCAGCGCTCAAGAATGAACGGCTGTCACCATTTGTCTTCAGTTTCAATCACGTCGTCGAGCGCAGCCGCGGCTGGTTGCGTGATCGCATCGAGCAGACGCTGCAGGGCCGGCCCTATGCCGGTGTGATCGTTGCTTTGGTGGTGGGTGACCAGCGTGCGATCAGTCAGTCGGATTGGGCGGTGTTCAACCGCACCGGCGTCTCGCATCTGATTTCCATTTCAGGTTTGCATATCACCATGATTGCGGCCATGTTCGCCGGCCTGGTGTTTGCATTGTGGCGACGTTCCTTTTTCACCGCGGCGCGATTGCCTTTGATCTTGCCCGCGCAGAAAGCCGCCGCGCTGGCGGGCGGCCTGGCGGCATTGGTATACGTCCTGCTGGCCGGTGCCGGTGTGCCGGCGCAACGCACGCTGTATATGTTGACGGTGGTGGCGCTGGCCTTGTGGTACGGGCGGATTACGAATGTGTCTTATGTGTTGTGCCTGGCCTTGGGTGTGGTGGTGTTGCTGGATCCGTGGGCCGTATTGGGGCCGAGCTTCTGGTTATCCTTCGGCGCGGTGGCAGTGATCATGTATGTCAGCGTCGGGCGCGCGCGGGCTCCTGCGACCTCGGTGCAGTCGCGTTGGCGTGTTGCCCTGAAGAATGCCGGCCTGACGCAGTACGCGGTCACCATCGGCCTGGTGCCATTCACGGTGTTGTTGTTTGGCCAGGCGTCGCTGGTCAGTCCGCTTGCCAATGCGGTGGCGATCCCGCTGGTCAGTTTTTTCGTGACGCCGCTGGCATTGACAGGCAGCGTGTTGCCCGCGCCTTTGTCCGGCTGGTGCCTGCAGTTTGCGCACTTCCTGGTGCAGGAGCTGGCGCAAGTGCTGCACTGGATGAGTGGCTGGCAGCTGGCGGTATGGGCCGTGCCTATCCCAAGCTGGTGGATGTTTGCACTGGCCTTGTTCGGCACCATCTGGATGCTGGCACCGCGCGGCTGGCCGGTGCGCTACCTGGGTTTGTTGGCATGGCTGCCCTTGCTGCTGAATACGGCCACGCATCCGCGTGCCGGCGAGATGTGGGTGACGGCTTTCGATGTCGGGCAGGGCATGGCCTTGCTGGTCGAGACCGAGAAGCATCGCTTCCTCTACGATACGGGTCCGGTCTATTCGCCGGAATCGGATGGCGGCAATCGCGTCATCCTGCCTTACCTGCGCGCACGCGGCATCAATAAGCTGGATGGCATGATGATCTCGCATAGCGACAACGATCACTCCGGCGGTGCCTTATCTATCCTGCAAGAAGTCGAGGTTGCACACATGTCGACCTCGCTGCCGCTCGATCATCCGATTGTGGATAGCGCTCCATCGCACCAGCGGTGTGCGGCAGGGCAGGCCTGGGAATGGGATGGTGCACGCTTTGAAGTGCTGCATCCGACGCCGGAGCTGTATGCAAGCTCGAAGTGGAAGCCGAATGCACGCAGCTGTACGCTGAAGATAACGCTGGGTGAATATGCCATCCTGCTGCCGGGCGATATCGAGGCCAGGCAGGAAGCGGCGCTGGTCGCCAGCCAGCCGGAACTCCTGCGCGCCAATATATTGCTGGCGCCGCATCACGGCAGCGGCACTTCGTCGACCGAGCCTTTCCTGCGCGCGGTCAATCCGCAATTCGCGGTATTCCAGGTCGGCTATCGCAATCGCTACCGCCATCCGAAGCAGGAAGTTTACGACCGTTACGGTGCCTTGGGGATTTCGCGCCTGCGCAGCGACGACACCGGCGCCATCAGCCTGCGCTTCGGTACGCAGATGCAGGTCAGCGACTACCGCAGCGAGCATGCACGCTACTGGTACGGGCGTTAGGCGGGGCGTTACGATTTTTGTATTTCCGCCGGTTTTGCCGCGGGATGCCGAAAGCCTTGTCCGGCAAGGCTTTGCCGATCCGGCCCGAGGTGCGAGCCGATTGAAACCGGGGAATTTGTTTCGCCTGCTTTAAATTCATCTGAAAACCTCGAAGAACCGGGTGGGTTTGCGGTATAATTTGAATTTCCCGCACGTGCCATTCGGCACCTTCTGTAATGACCAAGTTTGTATTCGTCACTGGCGGCGTTGTGTCTTCCCTTGGTAAAGGGATTGCCGCCGCCTCTCTCGCTGCGATCCTCGAATCGCGCGGCCTCAAAGTCACTCTTCTCAAGCTCGATCCGTATATCAACGTTGATCCCGGCACGATGAGTCCGTTCCAGCATGGTGAAGTCTTCGTTACCGAAGACGGCGCCGAGACCGATCTGGATCTCGGCCACTACGAACGCTTCATCACGGCCAAGATGCGCAAGGTGAATAACTTTACGACCGGCCAGATTTATGAATCCGTGATCCGCAAGGAACGTCGCGGTGAATATCTGGGCAAGACGGTGCAGGTTATTCCGCACATCACCAACGAGATCCAGGATTACATCCATCGTGGCGCTGAAGGTTTTGATGTTGCCCTGGTGGAAATCGGCGGCACCGTCGGCGATATCGAATCGCTGCCTTTCCTCGAAGCCGCACGTCAATTGAGCTTGCGCGCCGGCCGTAATGCCGCTGCCTTCGTCCACCTGACACTGGTACCTTACCTGGCGTCCGCCGGTGAGTTGAAAACCAAGCCAACCCAGCATAGCGTGCAAAAACTGCGTGAAATCGGTATTTCACCAGACGCCTTGCTGTGCCGTGCCGACCGCCAGATCCCTGACGATGAGCGTGCGAAGATTTCGCTGTTCTCGAACGTACAGGAAGACGCGGTTATCTCGGTCTGGGATGCAGACACGATTTACAAGATTCCGCAGATGCTGCACGACCAGGGCCTGGATCGCATCGTTTGCGAAAAGCTCGCGCTGTCACCAAAACCGGCCGACCTGTCGATCTGGACCAAACTGGTACACGCCCTGGAAAATCCAAAAGACAGCGTCACCATCGGCATGGTCGGCAAATATGTCGACCTGACCGAATCGTACAAATCGTTGACGGAAGCACTGCGTCACGCCGGTATCCATACCGAAAGCCGCGTCAATATCGAATACCTCGATTCGGAAGAAATCGAAGCGACCGGCCCGCAATGCCTGGCCAAGTACGATGCGATCCTGGTGCCTGGCGGTTTTGGCAAGCGCGGCGTCGAAGGCAAGATCGCTTCGGCCCGTTTCGCCCGCGAAAGCAAGATTCCTTACCTCGGCATCTGCCTCGGCATGCAAGTCGCGCTGATTGAATATGCACGTGATGTCGCCGGCCTGAGCAAGGCCAATTCGACCGAATTCGATGCTGATACCGAACAGCCGGTAGTGGCCCTGATCAATGAATGGCAAAACCATGACGGCAAGGTTGAGCGTCGTGACGCCAACTCCGATCTGGGCGGCACCATGCGTTTGGGCGCGCAAACCTGCGCAGTCAAACCTGGCACGCTGGCAGCGGAAATTTACGGTACTGAAGTGACCGAGCGTCATCGTCATCGTTACGAAGCCAATAACCATTATCTTGGTCGTGTTGAAGATGCAGGCCTGATTGTTTCGGCCCGCACCCCGACCGAATCCCTGTGCGAAATCATGGAATTGCCGCGTACCGTGCACCCCTGGTATGTCGGCGTACAGTACCACCCTGAGTTCAAGTCAACCCCGCGTGACGGACACCCGTTGTTCATCTCGTTCATCAAGGCGGCGCTGGCACACAAACATGCAGGGCAGGCCAAGAAGTAAAACGCAGCAAAGAGTATCGAAGCAGCTTCCATATTCATACAAACGTTAAAAGAATTTGTAATTTAGGAGAATTAGATGAGTGCAATTGTTGACATCATTGGTCGCGAAGTAATTGATTCACGCGGCAATCCGACCGTCGAATGCGATGTCTTGCTGGAATCCGGTGTAATGGGCCGTGCGGCCGTGCCGTCCGGCGCGTCGACCGGTTCGCGTGAAGCAATCGAATTGCGCGATGGCGACAAGAGCCGTTATTTCGGCAAGGGTGTGTTGAAGGCATGTGAACACATCAACACCGAAATCTCGGAAGCGATCATGGGCCTGGATGCGAACGAACAAGCTTTCCTCGACCGTACCCTGATCGACCTCGACGGTACAGAAAACAAGGCACGCCTGGGCGCCAACGCCACGCTGGCAGTGTCGATGGCGGTAGCGAAGGCTGCCGCTGAAGAATCCGGCTTGCCGCTGTACCGCTATTTCGGCGGTTCGGGCGCGATGCAAATGCCAGTGCCGATGATGAACGTCATCAACGGCGGCGCACACGCAAACAACAATCTGGACTTGCAAGAGTTCATGATTATCCCGGTTGGCGCACCGAGCTTCCGTGAAGCGATCCGCTACGGCGCGGAAGTGTTCCACACCCTGAAAAAAATCATCAACGACAAAGGCTTGCCGACGTCGGTAGGTGATGAGGGCGGTTTCGCTCCTTCGGTGGAAAACCACGAAGCAGCGATCAAACTGATCCTGCAGGCGATCGAGCAAGCCGGCTACGAGCCGGGTACGCAAATCGCGTTGGGCCTGGATTGCGCGGCCAGCGAATTCTACAAGGATGGCAAATACCATCTGGCCGGCGAAGGCATGACTTTGTCGAGCGCTGACTTCACCAATCTGCTGGGCACCTGGTGCGACAAATATCCAATCATCTCGATCGAAGACGGCATGGCTGAAAACGATTGGGACGGCTGGGCGACCCTGACCAATGCACTGGGCAAGAAAGTGCAATTGGTTGGCGACGATCTGTTTGTCACCAACACCAAGATCCTGCGTGAAGGCATCCAGAAAAACATCGCCAACTCGATCCTGATCAAGATCAACCAGATCGGTACCCTGACCGAAACCTTCGCTGCGATTGAAATGGCGAAACGTGCCGGCTATACCGCTGTGATCTCGCATCGTTCGGGCGAAACCGAAGATTCGACGATTGCCGATATCGCAGTGGGTACCAATTCCCTGCAGATCAAAACCGGCTCGATGTCGCGTTCGGATCGCATGGCGAAGTACAATCAGTTGCTGCGTATTGAAGAAGATTTGGGCGATATCGCGAGCTACCCAGGCCGCGGCGCTTTCTACAATTTGAAGTAATCGATCACCGGTCATACAGCGATGCTGGATGACCGGTTTTTTCTTGTACATGTCCGATGCGCCTCATTATTCTTTGTCTCGCAGCGCTGGTGGTGCTGATCCAATTCCCGCTATGGCTGGGGAAGGGCGGCTGGCTGCGCGTGTGGGACCTGGATCATCAGGTGGTCGCAGCACAAAAGAAGAATGAAGAACTCAAGGCGCGTAACGCCAAGCTGAATTCCGAAGTGCAGGACCTGAAGGAAGGTACCGGCGCAGTAGAGGAACGCGCGCGCTACGAGCTGGGCATGATCAAGGAAAACGAAGTCTTCGTGCAGATTCTTGATCCAAACAAGAAATCCACCTTCGTCTCCATTCCCCCGCCTGTCGTCGAACCCAAAGAAAAACGCTGAACGATGCGTGTGCTGCAGACAACTGCAAACACGCATCGCTGATATGGCTTAGTGCTTGATCGGGCTGGCCGGGATCAGGGTTTCCACCGGTGCTTCGGTCACGAACAGCTGTGCACAATCGACCGGATCAAACTCGTAATGCTGACCGCAGAAGTCGCAGTCTATCGCCAGTTTGCCCATTTCTTCCAAAGCAGAATCCACTTCCGCCTGGCCCAGCATTTTCAGCATGGAGCCGACTTTTTCACGTGTGCAGGTGCACAGGAAGTTGGGATGCTTGGGATCGAAAATGCGGATGTCTTCTTCCCAGAACAGGCGGCGCATCACGGTTTCGATATCGGTTGAAAGCAACTCTTCGGTACGCAGCGTGGAAGCCAGCATCACCGAGCGATCCCACGGTTCCATTTCGTCACCGCTGGCCGCCTTGATGCCGCCTTCGTGCGGCAGTTTCTGCAAGAGCAGGCCGCGCGATACATTCGCGTCCGCCGCCAGCCACAGGCGGGTATCCAGTTGTTCGGAACGCATCATGTAATTCTCGATCACGGTCGCCACCGATTCGCCGTCCAGCGGCACGATGCCCTGGTAAGCCTGTTGACCCGGCAGCTTGTCCTTGGGATCCAGCGTGATGACAAAGCGGCCGCCACCGTTCAGGTTGACCAGTTGCGGCAGCGTTGCGTCATCGGCGATGACTGCGGTGTCCGACAGTTTGGCGGTAGCGCGCATATTCAGGTCGGAGTCGCATTCGACGACCAGCAAACGCAGCGGACCGTCGCCATGGATTTGCATCACGATGGCACCGTTGAATTTCAGGTTGGCCGACAGCAGTGCTGCAGCCGACAGCATTTCGCCGAGTATGGTTTTTACTGCGGCGGGGTAGTCGCGTCTGGCCTGTACGTGCTTCCAGGTTTCGGAGACATCCACCAGTTCACCGCGTACTGCGGTGTTTTCGAACATGAATTTTTGGAGTGTATCGGTCATGCTTATCCTATCCGTTTCAATGTATTTTTAAAGTCGCGCGCACGTTCCACATAGCTGTTTGCAATGCGCTGCAAGTTGGCGACATCCGCCTCGTTCAATGTCCGTATGGCCCGGGCCGGTGCGCCCAGGATCAGTGAGTTGTCCGGGAATTCCTTGCCTTCCGTGACCAGCGCACCGGCGCCGACCAGGCAGTTCTTACCGATTTTTGCGCCATTCAGGATAATTGCCTGGATCCCGACCAATGAGCCTTCACCAATGCTGCAGCCGTGTATCATCGCCTGATGGCCGACGCTGACATTGTCGGCCAGCATCAACGGGAAGCCGGGATCGGCATGCAGCACCGCGCCTTCCTGCACATTGCAATTGCGGCCTATGGTGATGTCTTCATTGTCACCACGTATCGCCACCTGGAACCAGACACTGGCGTTATCCATGATGGTGACGCGTCCGACTACGGTCGCGGTATCCGTGATGTAAGCAGAAGCGGCAATGTCCGGGGCGTGTTCGCCTAATTGGTAGATGGGCATGTTGTCAGTAAAATGGAAGCTGCTTGGCTATACCCGCTGCACCTCGCGGCCTTGGCGCGGGGCTTTCGTTGTCCTGGATGACAGGCTGTATGTTCGTAGCCATGTCCCGAGCCAAATCAACGCAGCCAGATCAATCCCCACAAATGGGGCCACATTCCTGAATTGGAAGGCCGACAGCCATATGAATTGGCAGTCCAGGCTGCGCAATCAGGTATAAAAACGCTATTTTACGTCACTCACATGAATATCCTCGAATCTGCGCCCGGCGCCCAATATGATTTGCGCGCGCTGGCCCTGTACTGGGCCGGCCAGACCGATGCCGCCGTGAAGGCCGCCGGTGTGATCGAATTGGCAAAATCCTGGCAGGCCGGGCAACTCAGCCTGGATACGCAGGCCGGTTTACAAGCGCAAACGGCAATCCCGGGGCGTCCCGCCTTGCCCGAGCTGATCTCGCCGAAATTCGTCAAGCATCGTTCGATGCGGACCAGCGAAGGGCGGGCGGCGCTGATCCATGCGCTTACACATATCGAATTCAATGCAATCAACCTGGCGCTGGATGCGATCTGGCGCTTTGCCGGTATGCCGCCGGCCTATTATGTGGACTGGTTGCAGGTGGCGGGTGAGGAGGCCTTGCATTTTTCGCTGCTGGCCGGGCACCTGGAAACGCTGGGTCATCGTTACGGTGACTTTGCCGGGCATAACAGCATGTGGGAGATGGCGGACAAGACCAGCGGCGATATCCTGGCGCGCATGGCGCTGGTACCGCGTACGCTGGAAGCACGCGGGCTGGACGCGACGCCACGGACGCGCGCCAAGCTGACACAGGTAGGCGATGAGGCTGCGGCCGCCATCCTCGATATCATCCTGCGCGACGAGATAGGCCATGTGGCGATAGGCAATCATTGGTACAAGGTCCTGTGTGATGAACGCGGGCTTGATCCCTTGACAACTTACGCTGATTTGGCCTTACACTACAAGGCACCTGTTTTGCGCGGGCCCTTCAATCTGGATGCACGCAGGGCTGCCGGCTTCAGCGAACCGGAGCTGGATGCGCTGCAAGGTGAGTCAACTTAGTTTCAGCCGCACCCGTTGTTTGCACTTGTTACACCCTGTTACTGCATAAATGGAAACTTGATTCAACGTTCTTTAGTCTGATGGAAAGATTGTCGTATCGATAATCGCAATGCGTAGGGGATGGCTTGAAGCCAGCGCATAGTTGGTTTGAGGCATCTTTTTCGTATCACTTCATAAAAGGGAAAATCATGAATTCAAGCAAAGCTCTACTCTCAATACTTGCAGCAAGTGTGTTGATCGCGGGACTGGCCGCCTGCCAGAAAAAAGAAGAAGTCGGCGGCCCGGCGGAAACCACCGGTCAGAAAATTGACCAGGCTGCTGCCGCTGCAGGTCAGAAGATAGATGAAGCTGCGGCCAAGGTAAGTGCAGAAGCCGAAAAGGCAAAGACTGACATCAGTCAGGGCGCTGCCAATATGACCGATGCAGCCGGCAAAAAAGTGGAAGAAGTCGGCGTGAAAATGCAGGACTCCGCGAAAGACAGCACCAGCAAATAAGCTGTCCAAGCGAAGCGCGCCGCCAGTTCCAAACTGTCGGCGCGCTTTGTTGTTTACGGCCGGTGTTTGCACTTGCTTGCAAGCCAGGCTGAAGCGCAGGGCGGGCTGGAATGTAAAATGCTTAGCTGATGCTGCAGCATGTTTGCAGCGATATTTTTATTCACGTATTTAATTTATTCAGCATGAAGCCTTCGCGTTCGGAATGGATCACTATCCGCGGTTTGCAATACCACATACGGCATTGGGGCGAGCCTGATGCGCCGCTCCTGTTCATGCTGCATGGCTGGATGGATGTCTCGGCTTCCTTCCAGTTCCTGGTCGATGCGCTGCAAGCTGACTGGCATGTGATTGCACCGGATTGGCGCGGCTTTGGCCTGACGGAACATGCGCCCGGCAATTACTGGTTCCCTGATTACCTGGCGGACCTGGATGCGATCCTGCTGCACTATGCGCCGACGCAGCCGGTGCATTTGCTGGGACACAGCCTGGGCGCGAATGTCGCCGGGATCTATGCCGGTGTGCGGCCGGAGCGCATCGCGCGGCTGGTCATGCTGGAAGGTTTCGGCATGCCGGCGACACGCGCGCAGGATGCGCCGGCGCGGTTTGGCAATTGGCTCGATGAGTTACGCGATGCACCGGTGCTGCGCGACTATGGCAGTTCGGCCGAAGTCGCACGACGCCTGCAAAAAAATAATCCGCGCCTGAATAATGAACGCGCAGCCTTTTTATCTGTCCATTGGGCGGCACCGGACAAGGATGGGCGCTGGGAGCTGCAGGCCGATCCGGCGCACCGTTTGTCCAATCCCTATCTGTACCGGATCGAAGAAGTGCTGGCTTGCTGGCGTGCCATCTCGGCCCCGGTATTGTGGGTGGAGGGCAGACAGAGTGAACTGCTGGCGCGTTTCGGTGCTGATCCGCGCGCGGAAATTGATAAACGTATTGCATGTATCGCTGATGCCACCATATTGTTGGTGGATGACGCCGGGCATATGTTGCAGCATGACCAGCCGGAATTGATTGCGGCCGCGATGGAGGAATTCCTTGCCTGAGACGGCTTATCGTCTTTTGCCGTACGGCAAATCGCTGTTATCCGCGTACAATCCTCATATGCGTCACTACTGGCGCATCACTATTGAATTTGCATGTTAAACGCTGACTTACATTGCCACTCCAACTTTTCCGACGGTACGCTGACACCGACGGCCCTGGCTGCACGTGCCAAGGCGAATGGTGTCGATGTATGGGCGATGACCGATCACGATGAAGTTGGCGGACTGGCCGAAGCACGCGCCGCCGCCGCCGCCCTGGATTTACCCTTTGTCGCCGGCGTCGAGATTTCGATTACCTGGTCCGGCCAGACTGTCCATATCGTCGGTTTGCAGATCGATGAAACGAATGAAACCCTGGTCAATGGTTTGGCGACCACGCGTGGCGGACGCGAACCGCGCGCCCGCGAAATAGCGGCACAACTGGAAAAAATCGGCATTAAAGGGGCGTATGAAGGCGCGCTCAAATTCGTCGATAATCCTGACCTGATTTCCCGTACCCACTTTGCGCGCTACATCATCGAATTAGGCTTGTGCAATAACCTGCATGATGTTTTTGCCAACTACCTGGGCGAGGGCAAGCCGGGCTTCGTGCCGCACCGCTGGGCCAGCCTGCAGAATTCGGTGGAATGGATACGTGCCGCAGGCGGCATCGCGGTGATTGCCCATCCGGGCCGTTATAAGTTCACGGATATTGCTTTTGATGCCTTGTTCAAGGAATTTAAATCCTTCGGCGGTGTCGGAATCGAAGTGACGACAGGCAGCCATAGCGTTGATCAATATGACTATTACGCGAAGGTCGCAAAGGATTATGATTTCCTTGCCTCACGCGGTTCCGATTTCCACGGTCCCGGTGAATCGCGTGTGGATCTCGGTGCCTTGCCGCCATTGCCATCAGGTGTAAAGCCGGTCTGGCATAACTGGGGGTGGTAATCGCTGTGAAGATTTTGTTAAAAACAGTGAGTTACACTATTGAAATTTTCGATTGCGGTCTTATTTAGGAATCGCTCTTAACCCCCCTCTGGAGGCTATTGAATGAAACGTATTTTCCTGTTCATCGCGACGAATATTGCAGTCATTGCGGTGATGTCCGTGGTCCTGTCGCTGCTCGGCGTAGACCGCTTCATCTCGCAGGCAGGCCTGAACCTGCCTATGCTGCTGGTGTTCTCGCTGGTGGTTGGTTTCACCGGCTCCATCATCTCGCTGTTGATCAGCAAGCCGATGGCGAAGTGGTCGACTGGTGCGCGCGTGATCGATGCGCCGTCGTCGAGTACCGAGCTGTGGCTGATTGATACCGTCAGCAAGCTGGCGCAACGTGCCGGCATCAAGATGCCGGAAGTCGCTGTTTACGACGGTGAACCGAATGCATTCGCGACCGGTGCCTTCCGCGACTCGGCTTTGGTGGCGGTGTCGACCGGCCTGCTGCAAAGCATGACGAAAGATGAAGTCGAAGCCGTACTCGCGCATGAAGTGGCCCACGTTGCCAATGGCGATATGGTCACGATGACGCTGGTGCAAGGCGTGGTGAATACCTTCGTCGTGTTCCTGTCGCGCGTGGTTGGTTATTTTGTTGATCGTGCGATTTCACGTGATAACAATAACAGCCAGGGCATCGGTTATACGATTACCGTGATCGTGTCGCAAATCGTATTCGGTATTGCCGCGTCGGTGATCGTTGCATGGTTCTCGCGTCATCGCGAATTCCGTGCAGATGCAGGTGCCGCCAAATTGCTGGGCAGCCCGCAACCGATGATGAAAGCATTGGCACGTCTGGGCGGGATTGAACCGACCAGTTTGCCGGAAGGTTTGGCTTCGCTGGGTATCAATGACAAGCCTGGATTTGCAGCCTTGTTCTCCAGCCATCCGCCAATTGAAGACCGTATTGCCGCTTTACGTAGCCTGCAATAATTTAATTAAAGGAAGGCGTGGCGGCGGTGACTCAAGGGTCGCCGCCGCTCTTATTTTATGAGCCAATTTTTTCAAATCCATCCGGACAATCCGCAAGCGCGATTGATCAGCCAGGCCGTGCAAATTGTGCGGGACGGCGGCATCGTCGCCTTGCCGACCGATTCCTGCTATGCGCTGGTATGCCATCTGGATGACAAGGATGCGGTGGCACGTTTGCGTCGCATTCGTAATGTCGACGACAAGCATCACCTGACGCTGCTGTGCCGCGACCTGAGTGAAATCGCCTTGTACGCCAAGGTCGATAACCAGCAGTATCGGATGCTGAAGGCGGCGACCCCTGGCGCCTATACCTTCATCCTGGAAGCGACCAAGGAAGTGCCGCGCCGCCTGAGCCATCCTTCGCGCAAGACCATCGGTTTGCGCGTGCCGGAAAACCGCATCGTGCATGCCTTGCTGGAAGAACTGGCGCAGCCTTTGCTCGGCACCACGCTGATCCTGCCGGGCGAAGACGAGCCGCTGACCGATCCGGAAGATGTGCGCGATCGCCTGAATAAGGTGGTCGACCTGGTAATCGACGGCGGCGCCTGCAGTTTTGAGCCGACCACCGTGATTGACCTGACCAGCGGCGAACCCGTGCTGCAGCGCCAGGGGCGCGGCGATGCCTCGCTATTTGGCCTGTAACAAGCCTTTCCCATCGCGCTTGTCGGCAGTCGTCGACAAGCGTCTCCCGTATGCCGCCATGGATGTTGTGAGGGGGTATATATCCGATTGCTTTAGCTGTTGTCGCAAACGACAGCATCCCCTCTGATAAAATTCTGCCGATGAACGATCTTATCCAAACCTTTTCCGTTTATGCATTGCCTATCGTTTTCGCGATTACGCTGCATGAAGCAGCGCATGCCTATGCCGCCAAGTACTTTGGCGATACGACCGCCTATGCGCAAGGGCGCATGAGCCTGAATCCGATCAAGCACATTGATCCTATCGGTACCTTGCTGATTCCTATCGTGCTGTATTTTGCCGGCAGCCCCTTCCTGTTTGGTTACGCCAAGCCGGTACCGGTCAATTTCGCCAATTTGCGCAATCCGAAGAAGCAGATGGCCTTTGTTGCGCTGGCCGGTCCTGCGGCCAACCTGGTGATGGCCCTGATGTGGATGCTGCTGGCGGTCTTCCTGCATGCTTTCGGTTCCAGTGAAGAATTCTTGATGCGCATGGCGCAGGCCGGTATCCTGACCAATCTGGTGATTTTTGCATTTAATCTGTTCCCGATCCCGCCGCTGGATGGCGGGCGCATCATGACCAGCCTTTTGCCGAATAAATATGCGTACAAGTTTGCGCAACTGGAGCCGTATGGCTTCTTTATCGTGCTGGCGCTGGTGTTTTTGAAGGTGCTGCATTTCTGGATGATGCCGGTGATGGCGATAGCCGAAACCGGTTTGCTGTTGTTGATTTCCCCCCTTACTTTTTTACTGAACTGAGTTCTTATGTCTACTGATCGCGTTGTTTCCGGTATGCGCCCCACGGGCGCGATGCACCTTGGCCATTATCACGGTGCGCTGAAGAACTGGATCAAACTGCAATCCGAAGTGCCTTGCCTGTTTTTTGTGGCGGATTGGCATGCGCTGACTACCCATTACGATGATCCGAGCATCATCGAAACCAGTACCTGGGAAATGCTGATCGACTGGCTGGCGGCCGGTATCGATCCGGCCAAATCGACTTTGTTCATCCAGTCGCAAGTGCTGGAACATGCGGAGTTGCATTTGCTGCTGTCGATGGTGACGCCATTGGGCTGGCTGGAACGTGTGCCGACCTATAAGGACCAGCAGGAAAAACTGGCGGATCGCGACTTAGCGACCTACGGCTTCCTCGGTTATCCCTTGCTGCAAGCGGCTGACGTGCTGATTTACCGTGCCAGCCAGGTGCCGGTTGGTGCCGACCAGATTCCGCACATTGAAATGATGCGTGAAATCGCGCGCCGCTTTAATCATCTGTACGGCAAGGAAAAAGGCTTTGAAGAAAAAGTCCGCGACTCGCTGAAAAAATTGAGCGGCAAGCAAGCCAAGGAATACGGCAGCTTGCGTACCGCATATCAGGAACAGGGCAGTGCCGAAGCGTTGGCGCATGCGAAGACTTTGCTCGACGGCGCACAAAGCATAGGTGCGGCTGACCGTGAGCGCCTGTTCGGTTACCTGGCCGGTACGCGCAAACAAATCCTGATCGAACCGCAGGCGCGCCTGACCGAAGCGTCGCGCATGCCGGGGCTGGACGGACAGAAAATGTCGAAGAGCTATGGCAATTCGATCACGCTGCGCGAAGACAAGGAAACGCTGACCAAGAAAATCCGCACCATGCCGACCGATCCGGCGCGTATCCGCCGTACCGATGCCGGCAATCCGGAAAAGTGCCCGGTCTGGCAATTGCATCTGGTGTATTCGGATGATGCAACCAAGGATTGGGTCGTCAAGGGTTGTACGTCGGCGGGCATCGGTTGCCTCGAATGCAAACAGCCGGTGATCGATGGCGTGCTGAAAGAGCAGGAACCTATGCGTGAACGCGCGCAGAAATACATCGATGACCCGAGCCTGCTGCGGGCGATTGTGGCCGACGGCCGTGACAAGGCGCGCGCACTGGCGCAGGAAACCATGCGCGAAGTACGCGACGCAATGGGCCTGAGCTACAACAGCTGATGCAAATCCCGGGTACAAATGCACACAATGCGCTGGACCGGGCTTCGGCCTGGGTCACGCGCTTTGCGCCGCTGCTTCCGGCTGGCGAAGTAATGGATCTAGCCTGTGGCGCCGGGCGTCATAGCCGCTTGCTGGCGCAACTGGGGCATCCGGTGCTGGCCGTGGATCGCAATGAAGAAGCGCTGGCGCTGGCGGCAGGGCCGGGCATCACAGCCTTGCAACTTGACCTGGAAACCGATGATCCGGCGGCGAGCTGGCCGTTTGCCGTGTCGCGCTTTGCCGGCATCGTCGTCACCAATTACCTGCATCGCCCTTTATGGGGCAGCCTGGTCGCCAGCCTGGCGACGAATGGCATGCTGATCTATGAAACCTTTGCACTGGGAAATGAGCAATTTGGCAAGCCGTCGAATCCCGCTTTCCTGCTGGCGCATGGGGAACTGCTGGAAGTCGCGCGTCAGTACGGCTTGCAGGTGGTGGCCTATGAAGATGGCTATGTCGCCGAACCCAAACCGGCGATGGTGCAAAGAATTTGCATGATTAAGGCCGAAAACCAGCCGGATAAGGGCATTCCTGTCACAAATCTGCGCTTAAATTGAGCTTCTATTCTTTGCAAGAGCACACCACATAAGCGGGCGATCCGCTACAATCTAATATTATCTAATTTTTTCGCTCACACACTATTATGATTCAGGGCAGCTTAGTCGCAATCGTTACTCCCATGCACGCCGACGGTTCACTCGATTTACCGGGTTTGCGTAAATTGATTGATTGGCATATCGCGGAAGGTACAGACGGCATCGTCATCGTCGGTACCACCGGCGAATCGCCGACAGTCTCAGTTGATGAACATTGCGAGCTGATCCGCGTCGCGGTGGAACACACCGCCAAGCGCATCCCTGTCATCGCCGGTACCGGCGGCAACTCGACTTCCGAAGCGATCGAACTGACCCAGTTTGCCAAAGACGTGGGCGCGGATGCGTCGCTGCAGGTTGTGCCTTACTACAACCGTCCGACGCAAGAAGGCATGTACCAGCACTTCAAGAAAATCGTGGAATCGGTCGACCTGCCTGCGATCCTGTACAACGTACCTGGCCGTACCGTCGCCGATATGTCGAACGATACCATCCTGCGCTTGTCAAAAGTGCCGGGCGTGATCGGCGTCAAGGATGCCACCGGCAACATCGGTCGCGGTACTGAATTGCTGCGCCTGGCCCGCAAAGACTTCTTCGTTTATTCGGGTGACGATGCAACCGCAATGGCATTGATGTTCTGTGGTGCCAAAGGCAATATTTCGGTCACCGCCAATATTGCTCCGCGCGCCATGCATCAATTATGTGATGCAGCAATGAACCAGCGCGTAGCGGAAGCGGTCGAAATCAACAACAAAATGATTCCTTTGCACACCAAGCTGTTCATCGAACCTAATCCGGTGCCGCTGAAATGGGCAATGGCGGAATTGGGCCTGATTCCATCCGGCATGCGTTTGCCTATCGTGCCGCTGGCTGCGGAATACCACGACATCGTGCGTGCGGCGATGCGTGAATCGGGTGTATTACAATAAGCCCGCCCAATTCGCCTGGATTTAGCCCTGATGTGGCGTTCGCAGCCGAAGTTGCCAGCTGAACTAGCTTTTTAAGTATTCAACATTATTACTCGGAAGATTTCTTACATGGCTCAAAGTAGCTTCGCAAAACGTGGAATGATTTACCTGCTCGCGCTGACTGGTGGACTGGCTGGATGCAGCTCCATCAATTCCATCCTCGAGCCAGGGCGTATCGACTACAAAAGCGAGGTGAAAAAGACGCCTACGCTGGAAATCCCGCCTGATCTGACCCAGTTGCAGCGTGAAAATCGTTATGCCTTGCCGGATGCAAATCGCGGCACGGCAACCGCTTCTTCGTACAATGCGCAGCAGGTTGCACGTCCGACCGAACAAGCCACTACCGTGGCACCGAAGGCATTTAACGATATCCGCGTCGAACGCGATGGTTCGCAGCGCTGGCTGGTGATCAACCAGACCCCTGAAGTGTTGTGGCCGAAGATCAAGGATTTCTGGCAAGACAATGGCTTCCTGATCAACCTGGAAGCACCGCAATCCGGCGTGATGGAAACCGACTGGGCTGAAAACCGCGCCAAGATCCCGCAAGACTTCATCCGCTCGACACTGGGCAAGGTATTCGATTCGCTGTACTCGACCGGTGAGCGCGACAAATTCCGTACCCGTCTCGAACGCGGTGCGAACGGTACCACCGAGGTTTACATCAGCCATCGCGGCGCCGAAGAAGTCCTGACCGGTACCGACAAGGAAACCACGGTCTGGACCGCGCGTGCCTCCGATCCTGATCTGGAAGCCGAATTCCTGTCGCGCCTGATGGTGTCGCTGGGTGCCGAAGATACACGGGCCAAGGCGGCAGTCGCCAACGTCGTCGCGCAGTCGTCGCGCGCCAAGCTGGTCAAGGCACCTAACGGCAGCTACGTGCAGGTTGATGAAAGCTTCGAACGTGCATGGCGCCGTGTCGGCCTGGCGCTGGACCGTGTCGGCTTCACCGTCGAAGACCGTGATCGCAGCCAGGGCCTGTACTTCGTGCGCTATGTAGACCAGGGCGACGATGCGAAAAATACCGAGAAAAAAGGTTTCTTCGCGAATCTGTTCACCTTTGGTTCTTCCAAGGCAGAAAAGGATAAAGCTGCAGCGCGTTATCGCGTCGCCATCAAGAGCTCCGGCGATACCAGCCAGATCACTGTGCTCAACAGCGATGGCCAGCTCGAATCGTCGAAAACAGGTGAGCGCATCCTGAGCCTGTTGAACGAGCAACTGAAGTAATTGCAGTAATGCCTGCTGACGAGGCCTGCGCATGAAATTTGCCAGCCTCGGCAGTGGCAGTGAAGGAAACGCCTTACTCATTTCCACCCAATCCGGCAGCACGCGTACCACGCTGATGCTGGATTGCGGCTTCGCCATCAAGGAAACCGAAAGACGTCTGGCCCGATTGCAGATGCTCCCGACCGACCTTGCCGGCATCATTGTTACCCACGAACACCAGGACCATGTAGGCGGCGTATTCAAGTTCGCCCGGCGGCATAAGCTGCCGGTCTGGCTCACCTACGGTACTTACCAGGCGGTGCACGACAAGTGCGACGGCGTGCAGCTGCATTTCTGCCGCGATAGCGAGCGCTTCGCGATTGGTGACCTGGAGTTGTTGCCCTATACGGTGCCGCACGATGCGCGGGAGCCGGTGCAATACGTTGCCAGCGACGGTGCACGCAGCCTCGGCGTGCTGACGGATGCCGGACATGGCACCGCGCATATGATCGCCGCGCTGGACGCTTGTGATGCGCTGATGCTGGAGTGTAATCATGACCGCCAAATGCTGATCAACTCCACTTATCCGCCTTCGCTCAAGCAGCGCATAGGTGGTGAATACGGGCATCTGTCGAATCAGGCGGCGGGCGAGATCTTGGCGGCGCTCGATCAATCACGCCTGCAGCGGATTGTGGGTGCCCATCTCAGCCTGAAGAACAATACGCCGGAACTGGCGCGTGCGGCCTTGACACAGGTCGTGGCGGATCGTGCCGAAGTCCTGATCGCTTGCCAGGAAGAGGGCTTTGACTGGGTGGCGGTGGCCTAAGCCTGCAGGGTGCGTGAGATGTATGGAAGATGTATGGACGTAAAAAAAGCCGACCCGAGGGTCGGCTTTTTCATCCAGAAACTGGATTAATTACTTAGCTGCTGGTGCTTCAGCTGGAGCTGCTGCAGGAGCTGCTGGAGCTTCAGTTGCTGGAGCAGCTGGAGCTTCTGCTGCTGGAGCAGCTGCTGGTGCTGCTGGAGCTTCAGCTGCTGGAGCTGCTGCAGGTGCTTCAACTGCTGCTGGAGTTGCAGGAGCTTCTTCTTTTTTGCTGCAAGCGGTCAAAGCGATAGCCAACAGGGATGCGATCAGCAAGGATTTTGTCATGATTATCTTTCAATAACTAGGTTGATATTAATTGCGATGAATAATTACCGGTAATTATCGCTCTATAGGGTGCTTCGTAGTATTTCGAACCATAATGCTGCGGTGCGATGAAACGAAACCTTCCTAACCGGTAATTATAGCGCTTCTTTTTGTCCGTGACACAACACTTTTACATTTTGGTAAGTGCAAGTTTGTAACAAAATATGTAAGAAAATTGCTGCCGATATGTTTGCGCCAGATACTTTATGTGCATTACTCCGGGCAATTTCGTTTATTTTGCTTTATCCCAGTCGCAGCCAGCCATCCTTGTGCCATGTATGGAAAGCGTCGATAACATCGGCCGAGGCAGAAGCGATAATCGTTCCACTGAGCTGTCGCGCGTTCGCCAATTCCGTCAAAATTGCCAAATCTTCATCCCCGACTTCAAATGAAGTGCCATTTATAAACACATAATTGCTGCGATGCAGCATTTGGCTTTTCAGAGAAAGCTTAATGCCATTTTTCTTCGCGTTTTGCAGGAAACGGGCACGCGTCAGGTTTTCTTCCGGCGCATCGAAATAGATCTGCGCCTTCGGTTCGGATAGATATTCACCGACGAACAAGGCGATGTCTTCCTGTGTGAAACGCACCTTGTTCAATTCAGCGGCAATGCGCGACAACATCGCGCTGCTGATTTCGGCCGGGTGCCTGGCCGGTTTCAGGTCCGGATCGGCATAGCGGCCCGGCAAATCTATGCTGTCTATCATCGACTCCAGGAAGGCTTCTCCCAGCTCCTGGTAAGACGGCGCACGGAAGCCGATCGAATAGGTCATGCACTCATCCATCGCCACGCCTTCATGCGCGTACTGCGGCGGCAGGTAAAGCATATCGCCGGGGGCGAGGATGAATTCTTCTTCCGGTTTGAAATTCTTCAGGATTTTCAGCGGCATGCCATCGACCAGTGTCAGGTCGGTTTGCGCACCGATGCGCCAGCGGCGGTGGCCGTGTGCCTGCAGCAGGAACACGTCATATGAATCGAAATGCGCACCCACACCGCCGGTTTCGGTGGCGTAGCTGATCATCAGGTCATCCAGGCGTGCATCCGGGATGAAACTGAATTCGCGCATCAAGGCATCGACCGCTTCGTCGTACAAATTGACGCCTTGTACCAGCAAAGTCCAGTCTTTTTGCGTCAACGGCGGCAACTCTTCGAAGGGACCGTTGTCCATATTCCATTCACGCTTAACATGTGTAATCAGGCGTGATTCAACATCGTCGCGCCTGACCATGTCGAATAGTTCGTCGCGCGTGAGCAGGGCCTTGAAATCGGGGATAGCCTGGCGGATCAGCAAGGGTTTCTTATGCCAGTAATCACGCAGGAATTCGGCGGCGGTGAGCCCGCCTAACAGAGTCAATTTTTTCATGGCGCCATTATATCGCTTGCGGTATTGGCCCGAGGTGCAGACTTGCCGTGTCATGAAATAAGTGCGCGGGTATAATTGCGGCCATATTAAATGAAAGGATCATCATGAAGATTGCCAAAAATACGGTCGTGACCGTGGAATACAAATTGTCAGACGCGCAAGGCGATTTGATTGAAGAAGGCCGTGAGCCTATGGTTTACCTGCATGGCGGCTATGAAAATACGCTGCCGAAGATCGAAGAAGCCCTGGAAGGCAAGGAAGCCGGCTTTGAAGACACGATCCAGGTTGAACCTGAAGATGCTTTCGGTGAATACGATCCTAACCTGGTCAAAATTGAGCCACGCGCACGCCTGCCTGAGCCACTGGAAGTCGGCATGCAGTTCGAAGGTTCGCCGGAAACCGAAGATGAAGATGAGCAGCCGCTGATTTTCACCGTGACCGATATCGCTGACGACAAGGTGGTGCTGGATGGCAACCATCCTTTGGCCGGCATGGCATTGCGCTTCAACCTGAAAGTCACCGAAGTGCGTGCCGCAACCGAAGAAGAAATTGCACATGAGCACGTACATGGCGCGCATGGTCACCACCACGGTGCTGACGATGATGAAGGCGAAGAAGGCGACCACTTCCGCAGCCATCCTATCCACTGATAGCTGAATCGACGTCGCTTGCTGCGGACGTAGCAGGATAAAAAAACGGATGCTCGCGGGCATCCGTTTTTTATTGTCGAACGACGCTATAACCTAGTGGCGCGCCGCCTGTACCGTAATCGGATTGATCAGTGTGAACAGCTCGGCAGAAGCCGGGTTGACATGGATCTTGCGCCACGGCGGCTCGACCCGCAGTGCGCCGATATTGCCGCGCCAGCTGATGCCTTTCGGTGACGCAGTCGGGCGCGTATTGTAATCGCTGTGTACGATCAGGATTTTGCCGCGATACTTTTCACCAAAGGCCAGTATCTGGCGTCTCAGGTCGGCGAAACCTTCCCGTTTGCCGGCAGAGAACATCGATGAATGTTCGGCCTGCAAGAGCGGGTTGCCATCACAGAAAATGACGACGCCATCGACCTTGCTGATTTTTGCCGTGAGGAATAAGCGCTTCAGCCAGTCGCTATTGGCAGTCTGGCGGTCTTCGAATTCGGTATTGTGGCCGGCGGCATTCTGGTAATTATTATTGTTGGCCGGCACATTGATCGTGGCGAACATCACGTCGCCGATACGCCAGCGCATATTCTCTGCATAGCTGCGGAATTGCGGCATCATCGATTGGCGCACGACCGGGATCTTGCTGTCACCGAAGGAAAACTCATCGGTGAATAAAAGCTCGCGCAAGCGGTTCATACGGTCCGTTGCGATCAGGCGATTCTTGGTATTCACGCAGCGGGTCCAGTCATCGCCGCTGACCGCGAGGACGATGCCGTTCTTCGCGCTATCGAGCAGGGTTTTACGGTTGCGGTAGAGCGTGTCAGTGCAGGGTTCTGCGGCGGCCTTGAGGCCGCTGGCGACGACGAAGGCGAGATTATCAGCATCGCTTTCCGTAATCGCTTCGCGCAATGCCGTTTCGCTTTCATTCCCCTTGACCGGTTTGGCAATCACGCCAAAGCTGAACGGCGTCGCGTCATTGGCCTGCACCCATCCGGTGTGGAGGAGCGCGAGGCCGAGCAGCAAGCTGGAAGCGACGATTCTCATGCGGTCATTTATTGATTGCTCAGTTCCTTCAGGCGATACAGTGCATCCAATGCTTCACGTGGTGACAAGGCATCCGGATTGATAGCTGCGATCGCCTCATCCACCGCAGAAGGCAATGGCGCTTCCGGTGCACTTTCGATAGCAGCACTGCCACCGCCGGCAAACAAATCGAACTGTGGCGTTGCCTGCATCGAATTGGCTTCCAGCGATGCCAGGTGCTTGCGTGCAGCGCGTATCACCTGCTGCGGTACACCCGCCAGTTGCGCCACCTGCAAACCGTAACTTTGCGAGGCCGGACCGGCCTGTACTGCATGTAAGAACACAATACTGTCTTTATGTTCCACTGCCGACAAATGAACGTTGGCGGCGGTAGGGTGGACTTCCGGCAACTGTGTCAGTTCGAAATAGTGGGTGGCGAACAGCGTGAAGCTGCGGGTATTGTCGATCAGGTGCTTGGCTATCGCCCACGCCAGCGCCAGGCCGTCAAAGGTGGAGGTGCCGCGCCCGACTTCATCCATCAGCACCAGCGAGTTCTCGGTCGCGCCGTTCAGGATGGCGGCGGACTCGGTCATCTCGACCATGAAGGTCGAACGGCCACCGGCCAGGTCATCGGCGGCGCCGATACGGGTGAAGATGCGGTCGATCGGGCCGATCACGGCACTGCTGGCCGGCACGAAGCTGCCGACATAGGCGAGCAGGGTGATCAGCGCAACCTGGCGCATATAGGTCGATTTACCGCCCATGTTGGGGCCGGTAATCAGCAAGAGCTTGCATTCGCTGGAGAGCAGGCAATCGTTGGCGATAAAACGTTCGATATGGTTTTCGACGACCGGGTGACGGCCTTGTTCTATCGTGATCGTCGGTTCGCTGACCAATTGCGGTGCGCACCAGTTATGGCGCAATGCATGTTCGGCCAGTGCGACCAGGGTGTCCAGCTGTGCCAGCGCATGGGCGATGTTTTGCAGCGTGGCAATATGCTGCGTCATTTGCTGCAAGACCTGATCGTATAAATACTTTTCACGCGCCAAAGCACGTTCCTGTGCCGACAGTGCCTTGTCCTCGAAGGCTTTCAATTCCGGCGTGATGTAGCGCTCGGCGTTCTTCAGTGTCTGGCGGCGGCGATAGTCGTCCGGCACCTTGTCGGTCTGGCCGTGCGTGACCTCGATATAGAAGCCATGCACCTTGTTGTATTCGACCCGCAGATTATTGATGCCGGTACGTGCGCGTTCGCGCGTTTCCAGATCGATCAGGAATTGCCCGGCATTTTCCGACAGGCCGCGCAACTCATCCAGCTCGGCATCAAAGCCGCGTGCAATCACGCCGCCATCGCGCACCATCGCCGCCGGTTCCATCGCAATCGCTCGTTCAATTAAATCCAGGCAATCGCTGGGTGTCGCGAGTGCATCGTGGATCGTTTTCAGCAGCGGTGCATCGGCATCCTTATTGCACATCGATACATAGGCGCGCAAGGAAGGCAGTTGCTGCAGGCCGCCGCGCATACCGGCCAGATCGCGCGGCCGTGCCGACAGCAAGGCAATGCGTGTCGTGATGCGTTCCACGTCCGGCACCGAGGCCAGGGTGGATGCCAGGCCGCTGCAGGCATCAGCTCGCATCAGCGCATTGATGGCGGCATGGCGTGCCATCGCCACGCTTTGATCGCGGCGCGCATGATGCAGCCAATGTCGTAACAGGCGTGAACCCATCGCGGTGCGACAGTGATCGAGCAGCGAGAACAGCGTCGCCGCATTCGCATCCTGCCCGCGTATGGTTTCTGTCAGTTCGAGATTGCGCCGGGTGGCGGCGTCAAGGCCGATGAATTCATTTTCGGTTTCAACCGTTAACGTGCGTACATGTTGCAGACCCTTGCCTTGCGTCGATTGCGCATAGCGCAGCAGGGCACCGGCAGCACCAATCGCCGCGCTGAGATTCTCTGCACCGAAACCGGTCAGGGTGCCGACATTCAATTGTTCGTACAAGGCCTTGGTGCCGTGCGCGATATCGAAGTGCCAGTCGGGCACGGTGGTGTTCTTCGCCAGTGCAAATTCGCTGAACAAATCGTTGACGCTGCCGGACAATAAAATCTCGGCCGGTGCAATGCGTTCCAGTTCGTGCTTCAGGCGCACATCGGCGTTTTGCGCATCGGTGGCAAATTCCATCAGCTTCAAGGCCCCGCTGGCCATCGACAGCCACGCCAGCCCTATGGTGGCGGTCTTGCGTTGCGTGGTGCTATAGAGCGCGAGCAAAGGCTGCTCCGATTTTTCCGGCAAGAGGTCGGAGTCGGTCAGCGTGCCGGGCGTGATCACGCGCAATACCTTGCGCTCAACCGGGCCCTTGCTGGTGGCCGGGTCGCCTATCTGTTCACAGATGGCAATCGATTCACCCAGCTTTACCAGCTTGGATAAATACTGATCCACCGCATGGAAGGGCACGCCGGCCATTTTGATCGGGTTGCCATTGGAGGCGCCGCGCTGGGTCAGCGTAATGCCAAGCAGGCGCGAGGCTTTTTCCGCATCATCGAAAAACAATTCGTAAAAATCGCCCATCCGATAAAACACCAGGGTGGTCGGGTACTCCGCTTTGATGCGCAGGTATTGCTGCATCATCGGAGTATGTTTTTCATTGCCCTCAGGTGTTTGAGGTTTGATGGTTTTCATATGCTGGCTGTCAGGTAAATGCGATTCGGTGCAGGTCATGCAAGCGCCGGAATTTTTGAAGATCGTAGCAGGCCGGGTAGCGCCCATGCAGGCGATGGATTTTCAAAATGGAAAAGCCATATTAAGCCATAGAAGGGGAGTCTTTGGTATTGAGCCAAGACTTCCTAAACCTTGCCGGCCGGTCATTGTACGAGAATGCGCTAGCGCAAATCGAGAATATCGGCCTTGGCGTCCGGATATCGACAGATTTCGCGTATTGGCGCGCTACCTCCCGCATCAGCTAAAACGGCTGGTCGATAGCGGCCAGCCGTTTGCTTGCTTCACTCAAATGTAAGTGATGACCAGTTCTTCCAGTCCGTCCACGTGGCCTACCAGTTTGTCGCCGCGCTGTACCGGGCCGACGCCGGCCGGTGTACCGGACATGATGAGGTCGCCGGGGCGCAGCGTGATCATGTTCGACAGATAGGAAATGGTTTCAGGCACATTCCAGATCAGGTCGGCCAGATCACCTTTTTGTTTCAGCTCGCCGTTGATCGTGAGCCAGACTGCGCCTTTGTCCGGATGGCCGATCTGCGTGACCGGGGTGATGCCGGTGCAGGGCGCCGAGTTGTCAAAGGCTTTACCCATTTCCCATGGACGCCCCATCTTCTTCGCCACGCCTTGTATGTCGCGACGCGTCATGTCCAGGCCTACGCCATAACCGAATACGTGATCGAGTGCCTGTTCGACCGGGATGTTGGCGCCACCGCGACCGATTGCGACGATCATTTCGATCTCGTGGTGCAAGTCCTGGGTCAGTTGCGGATAAGGGATGGTGGTGTGATTGGCGGCGATCGCATCAGCCGGTTTCATGAAGAAAAACGGCGGTTCACGATCCGGGTCATGGCCCATTTCACGAGCATGTTCGGCGTAGTTGCGGCCGACGCAGTAAATGCGGCCGACCGGGAACGGCTTGTCGCTCCCGCTCACGGGCAAAGTCGTGACAGGCGGGAAATCAATTGCGTAATCCATCGTATTTGTTCCTGATGATAATTTTGGGGATTGCTTGCAGGGCATCCGCTGAACCAGCGTGCGTTCACCCGGGCGGGGAAGGAGGGCGTGAGCAAGAGCAAACATGATAAATTTTAAATTCGTCAAAATCAACTGGATGAGCGGCAAGGCCGCGCTGTGCATGCGTAGCGCCAACTTCGGTATGATGGCTTTTTTACTTTTCTGCAGGAGCGACTTCGATGGATGCAACAAGCGGTAGTGAGCCTGATGTCGCCGCGCAGCTGGGAGCCATACGTTATTTGGTCATCATGCTGATCCAGCGGCTGGAAGCAAACCAGCAGCTAACAACCGTGGACTTGATGGCAGGCGTGCATGCGGATTGGGCGGCGCTGGCACCGGATATCGCGCAAGGGCAGTTACTGGACCAGGTGTTCAGGGAAACGCTGGATATCCTGCAAATTGCCGCCGGCGGCAATCGGAATATGCCTGTTAAGGAATAAGGTGGAGTTGGGTACTGCAGGAAGAAACCGCCGGAATCCATACTGAAGATGAATCCCGGCTGCCTTGCATGAGCGGATTAGCGTCCGCGTCCGCCCGAGCGGTGCGGTGCTGCCGGACGTGCATTCGAGTTGCCGCCGAAGCCGCCGCGTGACGGGCCATTCGGTTTCGGGGCTGGTGCCTTGGCCGATTTGGCCGGGGCATTGCGGCCCTGGCCTTGTGGACGGCGACCCGGCGCATCATTGCTGCGGCGCTGAATAGGCTGCGGCTTCGCATTCAGGTCAGGCTCGAAGCCGGGAATGACTTCCGACGGCAATTTGCGCTTGATCAGCTTTTCAATGTCTTTCAACATTTCCAGTTCATCGACGCAAACCAGCGACACTGCTTCACCGGTAGCACCGGCACGGCCGGTACGACCGATACGGTGCACATAATCTTCCGGCACGTTCGGCAAATCATAGTTGACGACATGCGGCAACTGATCGATATCGATACCGCGTGCGGCGATGTCGGTAGCGACCAGGACCTGCAGGCTGCCATCCTTGAATTCGCTCAAGGCACGGGTACGCGCTGACTGGCTCTTGTTGCCATGGATCGCCATGCCGCTGATGCCGTCTTTTTCCAGTTGCTCGACCAGCTTGTTGGCACCGTGCTTGGTACGGGTGAAGACCAGTACCTGCGACCAGTTATTGCTCTTGATCAGGTGCGCCAGCATAGGGTGCTTTTTGTCGCGGTCAACCGGATGGATTTTTTGTTCGATGACTTCGACGGTCGAATTGCGTCGTGCGACTTCTATCATCGCCGGTGAATTCAACAAGCCATCTGCCAGCGCCTTGATCTCGTTCGAGAAGGTCGCGGAGAACAGGAGGTTTTGGCGATTCTTTGGCAAGACCGCGAGCACGCGACGGATGTCCTTGATGAAGCCCATGTCCAGCATGCGGTCGGCTTCGTCGAGCACCAGGATCTGGATGTGATTCAGATTGACGGTGCCTTGTTGCATATGGTCGAGCAAGCGGCCTGGTGTGGCGACCAGGATATCCACGCCATGCTTGAGCATTTTGATTTGCGGATTGATGCCGACGCCGCCGAAGATCACGGCGGAGTTCAGGTTCAGGTATTTGCCGTAAGTGCGTACGCTTTCTTCGACTTGCGCTGCCAGTTCACGGGTAGGTGTCAACACCAGTGCACGAATAGGGCGTTGCGCGGAAGCGGAAGCATGCGGCGTGCCGCTGGTCGCGAGGCGATGCAGGATAGGCAGCGTGAAGCCGGCGGTTTTGCCGGTGCCGGTTTGTGCGCCGGCCAGCAAGTCGCCGCCTGCCAATACGGCAGGGATGGCTTGCGCCTGAATCGGGGTAGGGTTGGTATAACCGCTTTCGGTAACGGCGCGAACAATTCCTTCGGCCAGGCCGAGGTCAGTAAAAGACATGGATACTCAATAGAAAATTATCGGCCTGTCGCCGCAATGGGCGCCAGTCGCAGGCAAACGGGGATTGGGGTGCGGAAGTCGCGAGACAGCGGCAAGGTGACTGGAGGTATGCCGTGTGCAGCGAGTATAACAGCAGTGGCTGTCCGCTCGGGGATTACTTGGCTTTCGCCATGAAACATCAGGCTAAAAACAAAAAGGGAAATATCGACCTGTCATGTTGCAGGTGGATATTTCCCTTTGTGATGCGAGTGGAATTACTTGGCGAACGGGCTCAGCAATGAAACCATTTGCGCGAATACTTTCGGTGTGCCGGCCAATACATCACCTTTGTACAGGTAGTCGGATTCACCGGCGAAGGTACCCATGATGCCGCCGGATTCGGTGATCAGCAAGGAACCTGCTGCCATATCCCACGGCTGCAACCCTTTTTCAAAGAAACCATCGAGGCGACCACAAGCAACATATGCCAGGTCCAAAGCAGCCGAACCGGGACGACGCAGGCCGGCGCAGCTTTGCGTCATGATCTTGAACATCTTCAGGTATTCATCGATGTTGTCGGTGTCGCGGAATGGAAAGCCGGTACCGATCAGCGCGTCGGAAATCTTGTCGCGCTTGGTGACGCGGATACGTTTTTCATTCAGGTAAGCGCCGGCGCCCTTGGTCGCAGTGAACAAGTCATTGCGGGTCGGGTCGTAGACAACCGCTTGCGTGATCTGGCCGCGCTGTTGCAAGGCGATCGATACGCAGTATTGCGGGAAGCCGTGGATGAAGTTGGTGGTGCCGTCGAGTGGATCGATGATCCAGACGTTGTCGTTTTCGTCGTGCAGATTGACTGATGCGCCGGACTCTTCCGCCAGGATGGCGTGGTCGGGGTAGGCGGATTTCAGAACATCTATGATCGCCTGCTCAGCGGCCTGGTCGACTTCGGTGACAAAGTCATTCGGCTTTTTTTCGGTGACCTTGATACGGTCGATGTCGAAGGACGCGCGATTGATGATGGCAGCGCCGCGGCGGGCAGCCTTAACCGCCGTATTAAGCATGGGATGCATAGAGATTCCGTTAAAATGGCGATCCTTTCGCCTGACGGCGAGCAGAAACACCTAAATTGAAATTAATGAGCGATGCGGTATAGAGTTGCCATTCCTGACATGATTCCTACCGCGTAATGCCGCTATTTTAAATGATGCAGCCACAAACCGACACGCCTCTTTTCAATCGACTGCGTTTTATCCTGGTGGAAACCAGCCGTCCCGGCAATATCGGGGCGGCCGCGCGTGCCATCAAAAACATGGGTTTTACCGAGCTGGTACTGGTGAATCCGCGTTTTCCGGATGCGGCGCTGCAGGAAGAAGCGGTGGCCTTCGCCAGTGGCGCGCAGGATATCCTGCAGGCGGCGCGCATAGTCGGCTCGATCGAGGAAGCCCTGACCGACTGCAACTTCGCCGCGGCCGTGACGGCGCGTTTGCGTGAGTTTTCACCGCCGGTGATTTCCCCGCGCGCTTTGGCAACACGGCTGGCGGATGAGTCGGGTTTGCGGGCGGCGCTGGTGTTCGGCAATGAGCGCTTCGGCCTGCCGAATGAAATCGTGGAAAAGTGCAATGTGCTGATCAATATCCCGGCGAACCCGGATTATTCATCGCTGAACCTGGCGCAGGCGGTTCAGGTATTGGCGTATGAAGCGCGCATGGCGGCGGTAGGGGAAAGCCGTGCCGCGACCGAGATCGGCTTCCAGGGTGAAGCGGCGAGCATGGCGCAGATCGACGGCATGTATGCGCATCTGGAGCAGGCGCTGGTGGCGATAGACTTCCTCGATGCAAACAATCCGAAGAAGCTGATGCCGCGTCTGAAGCGCCTGTTTTCCCGCACCCAGCTGGAGACGGAAGAGGTCAATATCCTGCGTGGCATCGCCAAGCAGATACTGGCGCAGAAAAATAAAAACTAAGGTCTCGCCAGACCTTAGTTCCAGGTACGCATCAGGCCGACTGCCAGGCCTTCCAGCGCAAACTCATCGTGTGCGAGGTCAACGCGTATCGGTTCGAAGTCCGGGTTCTCCGGCAACAGCTCGATCAGTGAACCGGATTTCTTGTAACGCTTGACGGTGACTTCTTCCCCCAGGCGGGCGACCACGATCTGGCCGTTCTTCGCGGTATCGATCTTTTTCACTGCCAGCAGGTCGCCGTCGAGGATGCCGGCGTCGCGCATCGACATGCCGCGCACCTTCAGCAGGAAATCAGGCTTGGCCGAAAACAGTGAGCGATCGACATCGTAGGTCGCTTCTATATGTTCCTGCGCCAGGATAGGGGAGCCGGCGGCCACGCGACCGACCAGCGGCAGGCTGAGCTGCATCAGTGCCGGATGTGGCAGTGCCATCTGGCGGCCCGGGAAGCGGTCGTCGCCATTGCCCATGTCACGCAGGCGGATGCCGCGCGAGGTGCCGGGCGAAATTTCGATTGCGCCCTTGCGTGCCAGCGCCTGTAAATGTTCTTCCGCCGCATTGGCCGAGCGGAAGCCGAGTTCTGTTGCAATTTCGGCACGGGTCGGCGGGAAGCCGGTATTTTCGATCGCATCGCGAATCAAATTCAGGATTTGTTCCTGGCGTGCTGTCAGTTTGATCATTGCATTGGCCTGTTGTGTTGTGCTTCGTGCATTTAGCGATCGGGTGACGACCGTAAACTGTTCGTATGAACAGTCTGTATTTTTATACAGTACATGCCTAAACGCAAGCTGATTTATGTGGTTTCGTCAGAAATTGCCACGCATTCATGCGGTATTGCGCCGATAAATGCCTGAAAGCGTTGAGTTTTCCTGCTTCTGCGCGTATGATTGCGGGTTTTCCTCTTCCCACACTCGTCTTGACGCCGAGGTGGGCGATTTTCAATCCGTCCAAAAGGAGCTTACATGCGTCATTATGAAATCGTATTTATCGTCCATCCGGATCAAAGCGAGCAAGTGCCTGCAATGATCGAGCGCTACAAAGGTATCGTCACCGCACGCGGCGGCGTTATCCACCGTGTCGAAGACTGGGGCCGTCGTCAAATGGCGTACATGATCCAGAAATTGGCAAAAGCGCACTACGTCTGCCTGAACATCGAATGTGACGGCGAAACGCTGGCTGAAATCGAAACCGGCTTCAAATTCAACGATGCCGTCCTGCGTCATCTGACCGTGAAAATGAAGAAGGCTGAAACCGCACCATCGCCAATGATGAAGGCTGTGCAGAAGGAAGATGCTGCCAAGAGCCATCGCGCCGAGGCACCTGCTGCCTAATAGCCCATTGACGTCACCAGAGGGAGAGTGAATCAGCTTCAGTTTATTGCGACCATTGCCGAGCGTGAAATCTTGCGCTACACCCCGGCAGGCGTACCGATTGTGTCAGCGGTTTTGCTGCACAGTTCGCAACAGACAGAAGCAGGTGTTCCACGATTGGTCGAGTTTGAAATTGCCGCGATTGCCGCGGGCGAAATTTCAGGTCGCTTCAATCAGGCCGAATTAGGCGGGACATATCAGTTCACAGGATTTCTGGCACGCAAGAGCCGTAACAGCAAAAGCCTTGTTTTCCATCTCACAGATTTCGAGAACCACATTTAGATACAGGAGCCCAAAATGGCATTCGGTAAAAAATTCGACAAGAACAAACTCAAAGAAAAACGCAAACAACAAAACCCTTTGTTCAAGCGTAAAAAATTCTGCCGCTTCACCGCTGCACACGTAGAGCAAGTTGATTACAAAGACGTAGACACCTTGAAAGACTTCGTTCAGGAAAACGGCAAAATCATGCCAGCACGCCTGACCGGTACCAAGGCTATCTATCAACGTCAGGTTGATACAGCAATCAAACGCGCACGTTACCTCGCGCTGTTGCCGTACACCGATCTGCACAACGCGTAATTAACGACTTGAAATAGGAGAAAAACATGCAAGTCATTCTGTTGGAAAAAGTCGTTAATCTCGGCAACCTCGGTGAAGTTGTTAAAGTCAAAGACGGTTACGCACGTAACTTCCTGATTCCACAACGTAAAGCCCGCCGTGCTACGGCAGCTGCAGTTGCTGAATTCGAAGTCAAGCGCGCAGAACTGGAAAAAATCGCTGCAGAAAAACTGGCAGCTTCGCAAGCTCAAGGCGAGAAATTGACCGGTCAAACCGTTCAAATCACGCAAAAATCGGGTGTTGACGGCCGTTTGTTCGGTTCCGTTACCAACTCCGATATCGCTGAAGCGTTGACGAAACAAGGCTTTGCAGTTGAAAAAGCACAAGTTCGCTTGCCAACCGGCCCATTGAAAGTTGCCGGCGATCACGTTGTTGCAGTTGCATTGCACACCGACGTAGTCGTTGACGTAACGATCACCGTAGTCGGCGATCACGCTTAAGCTGTACTTACAGTACTTCGGGCACACGCTGCTCAAAAAAAGCCGGGTTTTCCCGGCTTTTTTATTGCCCGATTTCTGAAAGGGAAGCCTCGCAACAGGTATAATTCGCGCCATGAACACCCGTGCCGATCCGCAACTAGAGTCCCTTCGCGTTCCCCCGCATTCGATAGAAGCTGAGCAATCCGTCCTTGGTGGACTGCTGCTAGACAATGCCGCCTGGGATCGTATTGCCGATTTCGTCAATCACGACGATTTCTATCGCTATGACCACCGGATCATCTTCCAGCACATCGTCAAGCTGATCAATAACGCGCGTCCGGCCGACGTTATCACCGTCTTTGAAGCACTGACCAATAGCGGCAAGGCCGAAGAAGTGGGCGGCGTCGCCTACCTCAACGCATTGGCGCAAAACACGCCTTCCGCCGCCAATATCCGCCGCTACGCCGAAATCGTGCGTGACCGCGGTGTCTTGCGCAAACTGATTACCGTCTCGGACGAGATTTCCGGCAATGCCTTCAATCCGCAAGGCAAGGAAGTCAAACAGATGCTGGATGAAGCTGAATCCAAGATCTTTGCGATCGCGGAAGAGGGCGCGCGTGGCGCACAAGGCTTCCAGGAAATCCAGCCCTTGCTGACGCAAGTGGTCGAACGTATTGATGAACTGTATAACCGCGACAGCACCAGCGATATTACCGGTGTGCCGACCGGCTTTGCCGACCTAGATCGCATGACTTCGGGCTTGCAGCCGGGCGACCTGATTATCGTCGCCGGCCGGCCATCGATGGGTAAGACCGCGTTCTCGATCAATATCGGTGAAACCGTGGCGATTGAAAGCGGTTTGCCGGTCGCCGTCTTCTCGATGGAGATGGGTGGCGCGCAGCTGGCGATGCGTATGCTGGGTTCGGTCGGTCGTCTCGACCAGCACCGCTTGCGTACCGGCCGCCTGGCCGATGAAGACTGGCCACGCCTGACGCATGCGATCCAGAAAATGAACGATGCGCAGTTGTACATCGATGAAACCCCGGCACTGAACTCGATCGAGTTGCGCGCGCGTTCGCGTCGCCTGTCGCGCCAATGCGGCAAGCTGGGCCTGATCATCATCGATTACCTGCAACTGATGTCAGCCAACTCCGCCGGTGAAAACCGCGCCACCGAGATTTCCGAAATCTCGCGTAGCTTGAAGGGGCTGGCGAAGGAATTGAATTGCCCGGTGATCGCGCTGTCGCAGCTGAACCGCTCACTGGAACAACGCCCGAACAAACGTCCGGTCATGTCCGATCTGCGCGAATCCGGCGCTATCGAACAGGATGCCGACGTGATCCTGTTTATTTATCGCGACGAGGTATATAACCCGGATTCGCCGGATAAGGGTACCGCCGAAATCATTATCGGTAAGCAGCGTAACGGCCCGATTGGTGCGGTGCGCCTGACCTTCCTCGGCCAGTACACCAAGTTTGAGAATTACACCGGTTCCGCCGCCCTGTATCAAGGGGATTGATGTTTTTAGTGTCAGCTTGCTTGTTTTAGAATTCTGGCGAAGGCCTGGTCTTTGCCGCCACAGTATTTCAACATTTTAATATTCAAAGAGAGTAATCATGTTTGGACGACTTCTGCCGAAAGAAGGTAAATTTTTCGACCTCTTCAATGAGCACGCCGAATTCTGCGTCAAGGGTGCACGTGAAATGGTCGCGTTGATGACCAATTTCGACGACCTGGAAATCCGCGTACACGCCATTGAAGGCATCGAAAAGCAGGCAGACAAGGTAACCCATGCAACGCTGGATGCGCTGCATAAAACCTTCATCACGCCGCTCGATCGTGATGACATCCATCAACTGATTACCCGCATGGACGACATCCTCGACTTGCTCGAAGACGCCGCACAAACCATTTCACTGTACGACATCAAGGCGATCACGCCTGAAGCCAAGCGTCTGGCCGAGCTGTGCCTGGCCTGTACCGAAAAGGTCAAGGCTGCAGTCGGCCTGCTGCACAATATGGATAACTCGCGCGAGATCCTTTCGATCTGCCAGGAAATCGATCGCCTGGAATCGGACGCTGATCATGTGATGCGTGCTGCGATGTCCAAGCTGTTCCGTGAAGAGCCGGATGTCCGCAACCTGATCAAACTCAAAGCCATTTATGAATTGCTGGAAACCGTGACCGATCGTTGCGAAGACGTAGCCAATATCATCGAAGGCATCATTGTCGAGAACGCTTAAGTCCGGCGCAACCCGGCCGTTTCCTGCGCTGCGGCAGATTGCAGCGCAGGGAGCGGTCAGCAAGTTTCGCGGTTGCTGACGTATTTGTCCGCGACGTACGCAGATTCAACAAAAAATAGATATCCATGCAAACTCTTCACATGAGCTTTTATGTCCTGGCCTTTTTGATCATATTGGCCCTGGTCTTCGATTTCATGAATGGCTTCCATGACGCGGCCAATGCGATCGCGACGGTTGTTTCGACCGGCGTACTGAAACCGCAGACCGCGGTGATGATGGCAGCTTCGTTCAACTTCATCGCGATTGGTGTGTTCCACCTGAAAGTCGCTTCGATGATAGGCAAGGGCACCATCGATCCGATCGTGATTGATCACTACGTCGTCTTTGGCGCGCTGGTTGGTGCCATCGTCTGGAACGTGGTGACCTGGTACTTCGGTTTGCCGTCGTCTTCGTCGCATGCATTGATCGGTGGCCTGGTAGGCGCGGCAGTAGCGAAAGCCGGTACCGACGCGCTGATCGCTTCCGGCCTGATCAAAATCATCGCCTTCATCGTGCTGTCGCCTTTGCTCGGCTTCCTGTTTGGTTCGCTGATGATGGTGCTGGTGTCCTGGCTCTTTGTCAGGTCGACGCCGCGCAATGTGGATCGCTGGTTCCGGCGTTTGCAGCTGGTATCGGCTGCGATGTACAGCCTGGGCCACGGTGGTAACGATGCACAAAAAACCATGGGCATTATCTGGATGCTGCTGATTGCCGCTGGTGCGACAACGGCGGAAGATCCATTGCCATGGTGGGTTGTCATCAGCTGTTACAGCGCGATCAGCCTGGGTACCTTGTTTGGTGGCTGGCGTATCGTGAAAACAATGGGACAGAAAATCACCAAGCTCAAACCGGTAGGCGGCTTCTGTGCCGAAACTGGCGGCGCGATTACGCTGTTCCTGGCTACCGCCCTCGGTGTGCCGGTTTCGACCACGCATACGATTACCGGTGCGATTGTCGGTGTGGGCGCTTCGCGCAAAATGTCGGCAGTGCGTTGGGGTGTGGCGGGCAATATCGTCTGGGCCTGGATTTTCACGATTCCTGCGGCGGCGTTTATGGCGGCGATTGCATGGTGGTTGGGGACGATGATTTTGTAATCATTTTTGCTTATAAAAAGCCTGCTGAGTTAGCAGGCTTTTTTTATTGGTGGTTTGGTTTTCTGTTTGTGGTTGGTGATGCTGTTCTTTCTTCGTGGAGAAGTGCGTTGCCGGGGGCGGCCCGGCAGCCGCTCACTTTCTTTGCTTCGCCAAAGAAAGTAAGCAAAGAAAGGCGACCGCAACAGTCGTCGCCCGCTACGCGGGTACCCAAGGCAAGCGATCGCCAGCCGGCGTCGCAAACCAACTCGCTACGCTAAAGCTCCGCTCAGACATGTTTGCGCCGTTGAACCCGTCTGACAATCGCTCGCCTTGGCAACGCCTAATGCGGAGACGTCAAAAGCACAGCCTTGATGCGCAAAGGGA
>RCUJ01000008.1_pt1 | contig 234055 bp, 224 predicted proteins | sample 2166321 | NCBI WGS metagenome assembly RCUJ01 (sample SAMN09932808, study PRJNA488358) | compost metagenome | feature: garden; material: soil; isolation source: compost soil in an enriched community after 118 h of incubation | place: Germany: Experimental Botanical Garden Goettingen | collected... | reverse complement strand
CTTGGGCACCCGCGCAGCGGGCGACGACTGTTGCGGTCGCCTTTCTTTGCTTACTTTCTTTGGCGAAGCAAAGAAAGTGAGCGGCTGCCGGGCCGCCCCCGGCAACGCACTTCTCCACGGAGAAAGAACAGCATCACCAACCACAAACAGAAAACCAAACCACCAATAAAAAAAGCCGCTTTTCAGCGGCCTTTTTCACATCTACATCCGAAGATTACTGAATCTTCGCTTTGCTACGCAATTGCTGTTGGAACGCCTGCAACTTCTTCTGTTGCAGCGATTCCGCAATTTGCGGCTTCACTTCTTCCAGGGTAGGGATCTTCGCAGTACGTACGTCGTCCAGCTTGATGACGTGGTAACCGAACTGAGTCTTCACCGGGGTTTCCGACAGTTGGCCTTTTTGCAGGGCTACCATCGCGTCCGAGAATGGCTTCACGAACGAAGCTGGGGAGGCCCAGTCGAGGTCGCCGCCGTTGGCTGCCGAACCAGGATCTTTCGAAGATTGCTTGGCCAGGTCTTCAAACTTCGCGCCGGCTTTCAGCTTGGCGATGATGGCTTTGGCTTCGTCTTCTTTTTCAACCAGGATGTGGCGAGCGTGGTATTCCTTGTCGCTGGCTTGGGCCTTGAAGCGGTCGTATTCAGCTTTGATGTCAGCATCCTTGACCGGGTTTTTCTTCAGGTAGTCAGCTACCAGGGCGCGGATCAGGATGGATTGGCGTGCGATTTCAATCTGGTTTTTAACGTCAGCTTGTGCACCCAGGCCCAGCTTGTCGGCTTCCTGGATCAGGATTTCACGGTTGATCAGTTCATCCTTGACCATCGCGCGCAGTTCAGGCGTGTCTTGCTGACCCTGGGAGGTCATTTGCTTGATCATGACATCAGCGCGGGAAGATGGAATGGGCTTGCCATTCACTACGGCCAGGTTTTGTGCCATCGCAGGCAGTGATGCGGATACGATTAAGGCGGCCAGCAAATGAGCAGGTTTTAAGGTCATATTTATTCCTAATGGAAGTTATTTTATTTGAGAGTGACAGCTATTATTTTCCGGCGCGCGTCAGACTTCGGATGGCGCCAAAGCAGTAATGGCTAATGCATGTATTTCTTTGTGCATCATGTCATCGAGACAATCATACACCAGCCGATGGCGATTTATGCGGCTCTGCTTTTCAAATTGCGCCGAAATGATGCGCAAGCGGAAATGCCCGCCACCGGAGGCTGCACCTGCATGACCAGCATGCAGCGCAGATTCGTCCTCCAGTTGACATTCGAGTGGCGCAAAAGTTTCGTTCAGCTTGGCCTGGATGCGATCCATTCTTGCGCTCATTGCGGTTCTTTCATGTATTTGGAGAGTAAAAGGCTTTGCGCCACGATGAAGGCAACCATCAATCCCATGCCACCGAATAATTTGAAATTGACCCAGGTTGCAGTGGAAAAACTATAGGCGACGTACAGGTTGATCAGGCCCATCGTCAGGAAAAACGCGACCCAGGACAAATTCAGGCGATGCCAGATGCCATCCGGCAGCGACATCTGTTTTTCCATCATGGTGCGGATCAGGTTCTTTTTGAGGAAGATTTGACTGAAGAGCAGGGCTGCGGCAAAACACCAGTACAGGACGGTCGGCTTCCATTTGATGAAGGTTTCATTGTGGAAGTAAATCGTCGCACCGCCGAAGACCACGATGATGCCCAGTGACAGCCACAAGGTCTTGTCGATCTTGCGGCCCTTGACCAGCAGGTAGCCGATCTGCAACACGGTCGCAATGATGGCTACCGCGGTGGCGAGCAGGATCGGTGCCTGGGTGGCGGTTACCAGGCCATCGGAGACGACGCCGGACAGGTATTGCTGGCCGAAGGCTTGCGCCGCTTCGGTATTGCCTTCGCCCCATTTGAAGACGCCGAAGAAGAGGATGACCGGGAACAGGTCGAACAAAAATTTCATGTGGGACTAGCCTTATTTCAGTTCTGGAGCCGGGTCGAAACGCAGGGACGCGGAATTGATGCAGTAACGCAGGCCGGTTGGCGGCGGACCGTCATTGAAGACGTGGCCCAAATGCGCATCGCAGACATTGCAGATGACTTCGGTACGTATCATGCCGTAGGCGCGGTCTATCTTTTCCTTCACATGGGCCGGGTTCAGCGGTTTGAAGTAGCTGGGCCAGCCGCAGCCTGAATCGAATTTGGTGTCGGACGCGAACAGCGGGGTGTTGCAGCAGACGCAGGTGTAGATGCCGAATTCGTGGTGATCCCAGTAGCGGCCGGTGAACGGCGCTTCGGTCGCCGCATGGCGTGTCACATCGTATTCTTCGTCGTCCAGCATTGCCCGCCATTCGGCGTCGGTTTTGATTACTTTGTCTATCATGATGAACAACTCACTTCCAGATCGTTGGCCCAGTCGGGCGGTAAGGCAGCATATTTCTCGTTCCCGGGCTGCTCGTCAAACGGTTTTTCCAGCACTTGCAGCAATTTGGCGACCTCGGAGAAGTCCTTATTCTGCGCTTTTTCGATGGCGATTTGCGCAAGATAATTGCGCAGGATGTATTTGGGGTTGACCGCATCCATTGCAAGCTTGCGTTCGCTATCCACGCTGTTTTCCTGCTGCAGGCGCGCGCCGTATTGTAGCGCCCAGGCATCAAAAGCGGCACGATCTATGAAGAGATCGCGCAAGTCTTCATGGCTGTCGTCATTGCCGGGCTGGAAATTGCCGAGCTGACGGAAGAAGGTCGTGAAATCGACATGGCTATCCTGCAGGATGCCGAATAAGGCATCGAATAGCCGGCGATCGTCGGGCTGGCGTGTCTGCAGGCCAAGTTTGGCGTGCATCAACTCTTCGAATTTTTCGCTGTAAGCAGGTTTATAGATCCGTAACGCAGCCTGGGTTTCCTCTACATCGCCGATCAGCGGCAGCAGCGCCTGGCCCAGCGCATAGCAATTCCATTCACCGATTTGCGGCTGGCGTGCATAGGAGTAGCGTCCCTGCTGGTCGGTGTGATTGCAGATATGGGTGGCATTGAAAGCCTCCATGAAACCGAAAGGACCGTAATCCAGCGTCAAACCGAGGATGGACATATTGTCGGTGTTCATCACGCCATGCATGAAGCCGACCGCCTGCCAGTGCGCAATCATGTGCGCGGTGCGCAAGGTGACTTCGGTCAGCAAGTCCTTGTACGGATTTTCGCTGGCACGGAAGGCCGGGTAGAAACGGTCGATGACATAGTCGGCGAGCGTCTTCAGTTCATCGTGTTTTTCATTGTAAAACCAGTGTTCGAACGAGCCGAAGCGCACAAAGCTTTGCGCGACGCGGGTGGCGACTGCCGCCGTTTCCGCCTGTTCGCGCATGACCAGTTGATCCGAACCGGTTACGCAGAGTGCGCGCGTGGTAGGGATGCCGAGCGCCGCCATCGCTTCCGAGCAGAGGAATTCACGTACCGACGAACGCAACACCGCACGGCCGTCGCCCATGCGCGAGTAGGGCGTCAGGCCGGCACCTTTCAATTGCAGCTCCAGCCGGCCGGATGGCTCCGTATCTGGTGCCGGTACGTCGCCGAGCAGGATGGCGCGACCGTCACCGAGCTGGCCGGCCCAGACGCCGAATTGGTGGCCGGAATAAACGGCGGACAATGGTTTGGAATTGGCCAGCAGGCGATTGCCGGTAAAGGTCGCAACGAAGGTTTCGCTTTCACTGTCAGCCACATCCAGCCCGATCAGGGCGGCGGTCGATGCGCTGGCGCACACCAGATAGGGATCAGGCAAAGGCGTCGGCATCAGCGCCGTGTAATGTGCAGGCGGCAGCGTGGCGAAGGAATTCTCCAGCGGCAGCGTATCGGTGCGGTATGCGGGGTACGGCGGTTTCGGGGCATTCATATAACATTCCTGTGGTTCTGTCCGATGGCGTTTCAACCATGGCGATCTGCTTTGAATGCGGATTGCCTGCTGTCATTACCGTATTGCTACTGTATTGACGCAGGGCATAAAGGGCGTATTTTGACAGAGAAGCGAAAATCGGTTGCGCTCGTCTGAAAACGCTCTGGGTAGAGTCGGTTTTCGTCACAAATATCCCATATATATGGTATAAAAATGACCATTGTTTCTATTGAGAAATTTAAATACTAATGTTCATGCGTATTCCATCCCTTATTCTCTCCGCCGCTTTTGCTCTCTCCGCTTCCCATTCTTTTGCTGAAAATGTCCGGATCGCCTTTATCGATCCGCTCTCCGGTCCCTTCGCACCGGTCGGGCAGAACCTGCTGCACAGCTTCCAGACCATCGCCGAGCTGTCCAATCAAAAACAGTGGGGCGGCAACAATACGGTGGAGATCGTCGGTTTCGATAACAAGGGTAGTCCGCAGGAATCGCTGATTCAATTGAAGTCGGCGATCGACCAGGGTTATCGCTACATTACGCAGGGCAATGGTTCCGGCGTCGCGCTGGCATTGATCGATGCGATCAACAAACACAATGAACGCAATCCGGGCAAGGAAGTACTGTTCCTGAATCATTCGGCCGGCGATCCGGCGCTGACCAATAGCAAATGCAGCTTCTGGCATTTCCGTTTCGATGCGAACTCGGAAATGAAGATGGAATCGCTGACCACCTTCATGGCGAAAGATCCAAAGATCAAGAAGATCTACATCATCGGCCAGAACTATGCGCTGGGCCAGGAAGTATCACGTTCGACCCGTGCCTATATGGGCCGCAAGCGCCCGGACGTACAGATCGTCGGCGATGATTTGCATCCTATCGGCCAGGTCAAGGATTTCTCGCCCTATGTCGCGAAGATGAAGGCTTCCGGTGCCGACACCATCATCACCGCCAACTGGGGCGCTGACCTGGCTCTGCTGGTCAAGGCGGCGCGCGATGCCGACCTGAAAGCGAATTTCTATACGCTGTATGCAGCGACGACCGGCGTGCCGACCGCGATGGGTGCGGCGGGACTGGATCGGGTCAAATATGTGGCCTACTGGAATTTGAATAACGAAACGTATGCCGGCAAGGAAATCATCGAGGATTTCAAAAAGAAATATAACGATGACTACTACGCGATGGCTTCTTATACCGTGCTGGCGATGCTGGGCAAGGCCTTCAAGGAAGCCGGCACGACCGATCCTCTGAAAGTCGCGCTGGCGATGGAAGGCATGAAAGTAAAAAGCCTCAATGGTGAAGTGGAAATGCGTAAATCCGATCACCAGGCGCAGCAACCCTTGTATATTGCAACCTGGGTCAAGCAGAATAATACCGATGTGAAGTTCGATCAGGAAAACACCGGTTACGGCTGGCGCACCGATCAAAAGATTGATGCCTATGTGGCGGCACAGCCGACGTCCTGCCAGATGAAGCGTCCCTGAGCTGGGGGTAAGTCTGTCGAGATCCACGGATATCCGTGGGTGGTGCGACATTATTTTCCTTGTATGAAAAGATGAAGGACCGGGCGCGCAGCCGCATGCCCGGACAGGAGAGAACGGGCTTGTGGAATTTACGCTGATCTCATTGCTGAACGGTTTGAGCTATGGCTTGCTGCTGTTCATGCTGTCATCCGGGCTGACGCTGATCTTCAGCATGATGGGCGTATTGAATTTCGCGCATGCCAGCTTCTACATGATAGGGGCCTACTTCGCGTATAGCATCAGCCAGGCCATCGGTTTCTGGCCGGCGCTGGTCCTGGCACCGCTGGCGGTCGGCTTGCTCGGCGCGCTGGTGGAACGCTACGGTTTGCGCGCGGTGCACAAGTACGGAAAAATTCCGGAGCTGTTATTTACCTTCGGTTTGTCCTATGTGATCGTCGAACTGGTGCAATTGATCTGGGGCCGCGTCGCGGTGCCATACAGCATTCCACCTGAATTGCAGGGTTCGCTGTTCACGCTGTACACCACCACTTTTCCTGTCTATCGCGGCTTCATGATGCTGGTGGCGGTCCTGATGCTGGCGGCAATTTATTTCACACTGACGCGTACCCGCATCGGCCTGGTGATACAGGCGGCGCTCACGCATCCGCAGATGGTGGAAGCACTGGGCCACAATGTGCCGCGCGTTTTCATGTGGGTATTCGCCGGTGGCTGTGCGCTGGCGGGCCTGGCCGGTGTGATAGGCGGCAATGCCTTTGTCACCGAACCGAATATGGCGCATGCGCTGGGCAGCATTATCTTTGTCGTGGTCGTGGTGGGCGGCATGGGCTCGCTGTGTGGCGCCTTGCTCGCGTCGCTGTTGATCGGTGTACTGCAGACCTTCGCGGTGGCACTCGACTTTTCGCTCTTGCATGCGCTGGCGGCGATCGGGATTCATATCAGTGAAAGCGCGTTCGGCTATAGCGTGTTGAAGCTGACGATTTCACAGATTGCACCCATCCTGCCTTATCTCTTGCTGGTGCTGATCCTGATTTTCCGGCCCAGGGGTTTGCTGGGGACGAGGGAAGCATGAGGGCAGCAAATTTCAATCTCAAGCGCTGGGCGATCTGGGGTGGCTTTACTGCATTGCTGATAGTCGCACCGCTGGTCTTCACGCAAAGCGCATCGATATCGCTGCTGTGCCAGATGGGCACCTTCATCATTTTTGCGCTGTCCTACAATATGTTGCTGGGGCAGGGCGGCATGCTGTCCTTCGGCCATGCGGTGTATTCCGGCCTCGGCGCCTTCTGCGCGATCCATGCGATCAATATGGTGGCAGCCGGTAACCTGCATATACCGATTACGCTGATTCCTTTGGTCGGTGGCGTCTCCGGTTTATTCTTCGGTGCCTTGTTCGGGTATGTGACGACGCGTAAATCCGGAACCACTTTTGCAATGATTACATTGGGTATCGTCGAGCTGGTCTTTGCCTGTTCGCTGATGTTTCCGGAATTCTTTGGCGGCGAGGGCGGCATCTTTACCGACCGCGTGGTCGGTGCCGCTTTCTTCGGTATTACTTACGGTCCGCAGATACAGGTGTATTACCTGATCGCCGGCTGGCTGCTGCTGAGTACGGTGGCGATGTATGCATTCACGCAAACACCGTTGGGACGCATCATCAATGCGGTCCGTGACAATCCGGAACGCGCCGAATTCGTCGGCTACGATCCGCAATGGGTGCGTTACCTGACCCTGATGCTGTCGGCGTTCTTTGCCGGTATTTCCGGTGCCTTGACCGCGATCAATTTCGAAATCGTCAGCGCGGAAAATGTCAGCGCCTTGCGCTCCGGCATGATCCTGCTCTTCACCTTCATCGGCGGCACCGCATTTTTCTTTGGCCCTATCCTCGGTGCCATCGTCGGTGTATTCCTCACCGTGGTCTTGTCGAATTATACGAATGCATGGCAGCTCTACCTGGGCGTGTTCTTCGTGCTGATCGTGATGCTGGCACCCGGCGGGATTGCGGGTTTGCTGATGCAATTCATGCGCCTGATGCAATATGGAAAACTGCAGCAGATGGCGCGCTATCTGGCGCTGGCCCTGATTGCGGCCGTGCTGATGGGACTTGGCTTCATCATGCTGGTTGAGATGCTGTATCACCTCAGCCTGAATGCCCGCAAGGGCAGCAGCTTGCTCGTGTTTGGCTGGACGCTGGATACGGCGCAGGCGCAAGTCTGGCTGCTGGCTTTATTCCTGTCCGGCGCCGGTGGCTTGCTCTGGAAAATTGTCCGTCCTCGTATGCAGCAGCAATGGAATGCGCTCAACCTGGATATTGAAAACACCTTGCAGGCGGGCGCATGAATCAGCTCGCACTCGAATTGAAAGAGGTACGCAAGAGTTTCGGCAATGCTGAAATTATTTGCAGTGCCACCCTGCAATTGCCGCAAGGCCAGCGTCTCGCACTGATAGGGCCGAACGGCGCCGGTAAGTCCACCTTGTTCAACCTGATCTCCGGACGTTTTCCATTAAGCAGCGGCGATATCCTGTTAAATGGCAGCAGCATCGCCGGATTGAAACCGTATCAAATCAATCGCCGCGGTTTGTCGCGCAGCTTCCAGATCACCAATATCTTTCATCGCCTCAGTGTCTTTGAAAACCTGCGTTGCGCCGTGCTGTGGTCGCTTGGCTATCGCTATTCCTTCTGGCAACGCCTGAATGGCTTGACAGATGTCAATCAGCGCGCGGAACAGGTAATGGAAGAAATCGGTTTGCACAAGCGCCGCCATGTAGAAGCGGATTTGCTTAGCTACGCAGAGCAGCGCGCACTCGAAATCGGCATCACGATAGCCGGCGGGGCCAATGTGATTTTGCTGGATGAACCGACGGCCGGCATGAGCCGCTCGGAATCCGATGCGGCAGTGGAACTGATACGCAAGGTCAGCGCCGGTAAAACCTTGCTGATGGTGGAACACGATATGGATGTGGTATTCGGCCTGGCCGACCGGATTGCCGTGCTGGTGTATGGCGAAATCATCGCCTGCGATACGCCGGACAATATCCGCAACAATCCCCTGGTGCAGCAAGCCTACCTTGGCACGGCGGAGTCCCTATGAGCGCCTTGCTGGAAATTAAAAACCTGCATGCCTTTTATGGCAAAAGCCATATTCTGCATGGCATAGACCTGATGATACAGGCCGGTGAAATTGTCAGCCTGCTGGGACGTAATGGAGCAGGGCGCTCGACGACGGTAAAAGCCGCGATGGGCATGGTGGCGGCGACCGGTTCGATACGCTTCAAGGGTGAGGAAATCCTCGGCTTGCCGCCCCACCGGATTGCGCGCCGGGGTTTGGGTTATGTCGCCGAAAGTCGCGAAGTATTCCCGACACTGACGGTGGCACAAAACCTCTTGCTGGGAGCGCAAGCCAAATCACGCTGGACTGCCGACGATATGTATCGGCTGTTCCCGCGCCTGCAGGAACGTCAACACGTGCAAGCAGGTGTGCTGTCCGGCGGCGAACAACAGATGCTGGCCTTGTGCCGCACGCTGATGGGTGATCCGGAACTGATCATGATCGATGAACCGACCGAAGGCTTGGCACCGCAGATGGTGGCACTGGTCGCGAACTTCCTGCAGGAACTGGTACAACGCGGCGTATCGGTTTTACTGATAGAACAAAAACTCGCGATCGCACTGAAAATTTCGCAACGCGTCTATGTGATGGGGCACGGCCAGATCGTCTTTGCCGGCAGCCCGCAGCAGTTGCAGGCGGATGCTGCGACACGCCAGGAATGGCTGGGGGTTTGAGTTTCCTTTGACCAGTCGGTCGTCCTGTCCGACATCACTTCCTCACTTGGCATCAATCATCTTTTTACTAATAGGGGATAGCTATTAGCTATTCGATAGATTTATACAATTAAATATAATTATTGATAGTTTTTGCATAAACTTGGTTCGTCGCCACTATTCGTACGCAGCCATGTCAGCCAGCCCGCATCCATTTACAAAGCCCTTGCCGTCTTCGTCGCAGCTTTGGCTGGAAGTCCTGGCAGCCATGGCGCAAGCCTATTAAGGGATTGCGAACGGTGATCTGATTACTTCATTATTTATCAATCTATCGCGGCTTATTGCAGGCCGTGACAACTCCAGGGAGACTCCATCATGTCAAGCGAAGCCAAGTGCCCCTTTCACCATGCCGCCGGCGGTGGCACGACCAATAAGGACTGGTGGCCGAACCAGTTGCGCGTCGATTTGCTGCACCAGCATTCCAATAAATCCAATCCGCTAGGCGCGGATTTCAATTACGCCGAAGAATTCAAGAAACTCGATTACAAGGCGCTCAAGGCCGACCTGGTCAAGCTGATGACGGATAGCCAGGATTGGTGGCCGGCTGACTTCGGTCACTATGGTCCGCAGTTTGTGCGCATGGCTTGGCACGCTTCGGGTACCTATCGCACGCTGGATGGACGCGGCGGCGGTGGGCGCGGGCAGCAACGTTTTGCGCCGCTTAATTCCTGGCCGGATAACGTCAATATCGATAAATCGCGTCGTCTGCTGTGGCCGATCAAACAAAAATATGGACAGAAAATTTCATGGGCCGATTTGTTTGTCCTGACCGGCAATGTGGCGCTCGAATCGATGGGCTTTCGTACTTTCGGTTTTGCCGGTGGCCGGGCCGATGTATGGGAGCCGGATACCGACGTGAACTGGGGTGGTGAAACCACCTGGCTGGGTACCGACAAGCGTTTCAGCGGCGAGCGTGATCTGGATGAAAATCTCGGCGCGACACATATGGGCCTGATTTATGTGAACCCGGAAGGTCCGGACGCCAGCGGCGACTATATGGCTGCGGCTAAGGATATCCGCGCCACCTTTGGCCGGATGGCGATGAACGATGAAGAAATCGTCGCGCTGATTGCCGGCGGCCACACTTTTGGCAAGGCACACGGCGCAGCACCGGAATCACACAAGGGACCGGAACCGGAAGGCGCACCGATTGAAGCGCAAGGCCTGGGCTGGCTCAGCAACTTCGGTTCGGGCAACGGCAAGGACACCGTTTCCAGCGGCCTCGAAGTAACCTGGACCAAGACTCCTGCGCTGTGGAGCAATAACTTCTTTGAGAATCTGTTCAAGTACGAATGGGAGCTGACCAAATCACCGGCCGGTGCGAAGCAGTGGGTGGCGAAGGATGCGGAAGATATCATTCCGGATGCGCACGTCAAGGGCAAATTCCACAAGCCTACGATGTTGACTACCGATTTGACGCTGCGTTTTGATCCGGAATTCGGCAAGATTTCCAAACGCTTCTTTGAAGATCCGCAAGCCTTTGCCGAAGCATTTGCGCGCGCCTGGTTCAAGCTGACCCATCGTGATATGGGGCCACGCGCACGCTATCTCGGCCCGGAAGTGCCGAAGGAAGAATTGATCTGGCAAGACCCGATTCCAGCCGTGGATTACACCCTGGTGGACGCCGCTGATGTGGCTGCGCTCAAGGCCAAGGTGTTGGTCTCGGGCTTGTCGGTGAGCGAGTTGGTCGGTACTGCATGGGCTTCCGCTTCGACCTTCCGTATTTCGGACAAACGCGGCGGTGCCAATGGTGCGCGCATTCGCCTGGCGCCGATGAAGGATTGGGAAGTCAACCAGCCGGCGCAACTGGCCAGGGTACTCAAGGTGTTGGAAGACATCCAGTCTGATTTCAACCAGTCGGCTAGCGGCGGCAAAAAGATTTCACTGGCCGACCTGATTGTGCTGGCGGGCGGTACTGGCGTCGAACAGGCGGCCAAGGCAGCAGGTGTCAACATTACCGTGCCTTTCACGGCGGGACGCAATGATGCACGGCAGGATCAGACGGATGTCGATTCCTTCGCTGCGCTGGGGCCACGGGGGGATGGTTTCCGCAATTACGCCGGCAGGCAGTATTCGGCACCGGCCGAAGTCATGCTGCTTGACCGGGCGCAACTGCTGAATTTGAGCGCGCCCGAGTTGACGGTACTCATCGGTGGCTTGCGCACGATCAACATCAACGTGGGCGGCGTCAGGCATGGCGTGTTCACCACTACACCGGGCGTGCTGAACAATGACTTCTTCGTCAATCTGCTGGATATGGCTACGCAGTGGAAGCCGTCGGCGGCCGATGCCAACGTGTACGAGGGACGTGACCGCAAGAGTGGTGAAGTGAAGTGGACAGGTACGCGGGTTGACCTGGTCTTTGGCTCCAACTCGATACTGCGTTCGGTGGCCGAGGTGTATGCTGAATCCGACGCGAAGGAAAAATTCGTGCAAGACTTCGTTGCAGCCTGGGTCAAGGTGATGAACGGCGACCGTTACGACCTGGTTTGAATTTAAACTGAGTTGAAAAAACGAAAGCGATGCATCTGTGGAGGTGCATCGCTTTTTTTAATTTGCGCGGCAAAATAAATCAGCCATAATCATCCTTCACATCGATCCAGGCCAAGCTCATGTACATATCCGCCGCCACTCCCATCATCCGCATCTTTGACGAAGCCAAGGCCACGGAGTTTTACCTTGATTTCCTGGGTTTCAAATCCGATTGGGAACATCGCTTCGGAGAGAATTTCCCGGTGTACCTGCAGGTGCGACGCTCGTCGCTGATCCTGCACCTGAGCGAACATTATGGCGATGCGACTCCGGGTTCGGCGATCTTTATTCCTATCGACGATATCGATGCGCTGCATGCCGAGCTGTTGGCCAAGGACTACAAGAATGCGAAGCCGGGTGTGGAAGATTTGCCGTGGGGCCGCATGATGGATATCACCGATCCCTTTGGCAATCACCTGCGTTTCTGCCAGCAAACGCCGGACTAAGCACAGCTTTCCAGTGCACAGTTTTCAGGTGTTAAGTTCCTGATGTATTGCAGGTACTGCGCGGCATTTGCATCCAGTTCTTCGTCGGAAATCCCACTTTCAATGCCGTAGCAGGCGAATGCCGGCAAGTATTCTGCACTGATGTATTCAATCGTCACCCGCAATGGGCGCAGCAACTCCTCCAGCGTGTACTGATAGCGTCCGCTCTGCCGGTAATCTATTTCCTTGATGCCGGCCGAGACGGCCACACCCATGCGTTTTCCTGCAAGCTTTTCCGTGCCCCGGCCATAAGCAAAACCATGCGTTAACACTTCATCCTGCCATTGCTTCAGCAGCGGCGGTGTGCTGAACCAGTAAAACGGAAATTGCAGGATGATGGTGTCATGCTCGAGCAGCAGCTTTTGTTCGGCCGCTACATCGATCTTGCCGTCCGGGTATTGCGCATGCAGTTGATGGATGGTGACGAGTTCCGGATTCCGTTGCAGTTCCTGCAGCCATCTTTTATTGATGATGGACTTGTGGATGTCGGGATGCGTCACAATAACGAGGGTCTTCTTGCTTTTCATGATGTGCGTGGAAGCTGAGTGATGACGTATGCTAGCAAGGCATGTAGTGCCTGAAAAGTAGGCACTTTTTTGTTCCCGGGTTCCAAGAGGTAAGTTATGAAGGTCACAGGATTCAAGTTCCCCATCGATGCGACGCTGTATCTGATCGGCGGAAAATGGAAGTGCACGATACTTTGTCATCTGCTCGAACAGGTGCAAAGGCCGGGCGAATTGCGTCGCCTGATGCCGGGCATTTCACAGAAAGTATTGACCGAGCAATTGCGGGAACTGGAAAGCGACGGTGTGATTGAACGTATCGTTTATCCGGAGGTGCCGCCGCGGGTGGAATACAAGCCGACTGAATTCGGCTTGTCCCTGGGCCAGATTATCAATGCGATGTGCGACTGGGGCGCAGTTCACTTCGAGCGGATCAACGAAGCGCGCCAGCGCCGTGACGGCGCCTTGTAGCTTCCTACCTGTTACTGCTTATAACCAGTATTCGAGGCGCCGCGCCAGCCATTCTTTCATGCGATTGGAGAAGGGGCGTTGCGCCCATTCTTCCGGCTTGATTTCAATCGAGTTTTTCAAGTCTTCATTGAAGGCACTTTCCATCACATCACCAAAGGCCTTGTCGAGTGCGATCAGGTTGACTTCGCGATTGTGCAGGAAGCTGCGCATATCCATATTGGTCGAACCGACGGTCGACCAGTAGCCATCGATGACAGCTGTTTTCGCATGCAGGACCGAAGCCTGCAATTCATAGATGCGTACACCGGCTGCCAGCAACTCGCTGTAAAACGAGCGACCCGCATGCATGATGAGGCCGACGTCCGACATGCCGGGGAACACCATCTTCACATCGACGCCACGCTTGGCGGCATCGGTCAGTGCCTGCACCAGCTGCACATCCGGGACGAAGTAGGCATTGGTGACATGGATCGAAACCTTGGCTTCCTGCATCGCCAGCACATAGGCTTTGTACACCTCGTAATTGCCGCCGGGTTCGCTGCCGATCACGCGTACCACCTTGTCGCCCATGCGCGTCAGTGGCGGGAAGTAATTGCGTGTCGCCAGGCTGTCGGTTTTCTGGCTGACCCAGGTTTGCATGAAGAGCCACTGGAAGGACGCCACCGCCGGTCCTTCGACCTGGATATGCGTGTCGCGCCAGCCGAGATCGTCGTCTTTCTTTTTGCTCGAACGGAACAGGGATTTTGATGAGTAATCGCTGCTGATGTTGATGCCGCCAGTGAACGCGATGCGGCCGTCGACCACCAGTATCTTGCGATGATCGCGATTGTTCAGGCGCGTCGATAGCGCGCGCTTGAATGGATTGACCGGGCTGAATTCGAGCAGGTTGATACCGCTGTCGCGCAATTTCTGGAAGAACTCCGGCGGGGTGCTGAGCGAACCGATGCTGTCATAAATGATATTGACCTGCACACCTTCACGCTGTTTTTGCATCAGCAGCTCGGCGAATTCCGTGCCGATGGAGTCTTCATTGAAGATATAAGTTTCGAGGTTGACGTGATCTTTCGCGGTGCTGATGGCGGCGATCATCGCACGTAGCGTATCGGGACCGTCGTTCAGCAGTGTCAGCTTGTTACCGGCTATCAGCGGGCTGCCGGTGGCGGCTTCTTCCAGTGCGGCCAGTTCCGGCAAGGCGACATTGTCGCTACGCAGGCGGCGCGCCAGCAGCGATTCGGTTTTTTCCTTGGAGAGGGTGCCGCCCTGGGCGGTTTGTATCGTTGCCGAGTCTTGCGGTTGCAGCGAGGTTTTTAAATATTGCACGTCCGGCAGCGACGCGCATGCGCTTAAAGCGAGGCAGAGTAGCGCCAGTGGGAGTCTAAGCAAAAATTGATCACGTAAAAGGTGCATGGACATTTCTTATAGGATATTTTTGTTAGTGTTTTAAGCACAAAGCATTATGTGACTGCAGATACAACTGTAAACATACGGCGCGCTTAATCTTGCCATTAAAACCCGTTTACAGGAGTGATTAATTGCATTACTTGGTGGGGTAGATAACTTACCGATTAAGAAAGTGTAAAGAAATCCGGAATGCCGCCGATAAGAAGGTAGAAGCGTCATTCCCGGCGTATTGATTTGAGGTGAATATGGACGTAAGCAATATTGCCAGCCTGGCCAGCAATCTGGCGGCACAGCGCACCAGCAATGAAGTGTCGCTGACGGTGTTCAAGAAGGCGATGGACATCCAGAGCTCGGTGGCGACGACGCTGATCGATGCGATTCCTAAAGTAAACCTGCCTGCCAATGTAGGACAAAACGTCAATACCAAAGCCTGATTGCCGACTTCCGGATTGCGGCAAGCTATGCGACCATAGCCGCAACGGACTTCCCGGGAGATGGCATGACGAAGGCAACAGCTGATGCGGTATTGCAGTTCTGGTTCGGCAACGAGCAGGACGACACGAAGACCGCTGAACAAAAGAACAAGCTATGGTGGTCGAAAGATACCGCTGTAGACCAGGAAATCAGCGATCGTTTCAAGAAGAGCACACTGGCCGCCGCCAATGGCGAGCTGGATGAGTGGGCGTCACAGCCGCGCGACTTGCTGGCCCTGATCCTGCTGACGGATCAATTCCCGCGCAATATGTATCGCGGCTTGCCGACTTCGTTTGCCTTTGATGCGCTGGCCCTGCAATGGAGCCTGATTGCGCTGGACCATGGTTTCGAACGTCACTTGCGCCCGATAGAACGGGTCTTCCTTTATCTGCCGCTGGAACATTCCGAAGTGCTTGAGCATCAGCATCGCTCGGTGCAATTGTTTGAAAAATTGCTGGCCGATGTGGCGGCTGAACACAAGAAAACCTTTAGCGGTTTTGTCCAGTTTGCGATCCGCCATCGGGATATCGTCGCGCGTTTCGGTCGCTTCCCGCACCGCAATGAAATCTTCGGACGCGAATCAACAGAAGAGGAACTGGCGTTTTTGCAAACGGCAGGCTCTTCCTTCTGATTTACTTCAATTGAATTGATTGACAGCGGGCAGGACGCCCGCGGTATTACTTATCAGCTTTACTTATTAGCCGGCCACGCCCGCATCGCAGCGGCCGCAATCGCGAGCAGTTTGTCGCGATCACCGGTATCCCGTGCCTGCGTCGACATGCCCTGGATCACCGTCGCATAAAAGCTGGCCAAAGTGCCCGGATCGGTGCCTGGCGGCAATTCTCCTTCTTTCACACCTTGTTCTATCCGCGTCTTGATCATGGTTTCGACATTGTCGCGGCGTTCCGTCATCGCGGTTTGCACATGTTCGGCCGAGGCCGAGCAATTGGTTGCGGCAGTGACCACCAGGCAACCAGGCGGGTGGCTGGGGCAGGTGTTCTCAACGGCGCTGCTTTGCAACAGGCGCTCGATGGCGTCGCGCGCGGTCGGCGCTTCCGCAAACAGGCATTGCAGTGCATCGCAGTTCTTGGTGGAGTAGCGCTCAACGGCTTCCAGGAATAATTGTTCCTTGTCGCCGAAGGCGGCGTACAGGCTGGGCGGTGTAATGCCCATGGCGGAGGTAAGTTCACTCAGCGAAGCAGCTTCGTAGCCGTAACGCCAAAACACCAACATCGCACGCTCCAGCGCAGCTTCCCGGTCAAAAGAGAGGGGACGGCCACCTTTTTTGCGTGGTTTGTCACACTTTTCGGATTTATTTTCCATTTCCATAGCGATCGATAGTAAACCCCTTGACAGCTTTAAACAAGCAATATACAGTTCACATCATACTTTCATATCGATCACTATGAAATATGAAAATGTCATGAAATTGAAATATTTTTTTAGGGCCTTCCGGCCGTCAAGGATCTTAGTTTCTATCTATCAATACTTTTTTATTTATTCAGATACAGCGAGTGTACCAAATGAAAAACCGTCTCTACCAAATAACCGTTGTTGCTGCCAGTACGCTCGCGCTGTCTGCCGCGATGCATAACGAGGCGCTGCAAGAAATTGTCTATGACAGCGCCTTGACCGGCGGCGCAGTGCTGGTCGGTGCCACCGTATCGCTGGGCGATTTCGGCAAGGCCGGGCAGTAAACATGCGCAAGACCGACATGATGCCACCAAACGCCGATTCGCGTCGGCGGGTGGCATTTTTGCGTTTCGCGGCGGCTGCCGCGGCAGGGGAAAACGTGACGCGATGTTGACCTTCCATTTGATTTTGCACGATACCGAATTTTTTTAGCAACGCATTGATTACCAATTTTTACAGATTACTTTTCAGGGAATGAAAATGAAGACATCGACTACACCACGTTTTTCCCGTAGCGCCATCGCCATCGCGGTCGGCGTTTTGCTGATTGTCGGCGCGGCGACAGTTTCACTCACAGGCCGTGCCGAAAAAACGCAGGCCGCAGCACCAGCCGCAGTCAGCGTGACGGTTGCCAGCGTACTGGAACGTTCGGTCACCGAATGGGATGATTTCTCCGGCCGCGTCGAAGCGGTTGAACGGGTCGAAATCCGCCCACGTATTTCCGGCACGATTGATGCAGTGCATTTCCAGGATGGACAGCTGGTCAAGAAGGGTGCTTTGCTGTTTACGATAGATCCGCGTCCATATAAGGCGGAACTGGCGCGCGCCGAAGCCGCACGTGCCGGCGCCCAGGCACGCGTGGCACTGGCAAAAACCGAACTCGAACGTACCAAGCGTTTGCTGGAAGAACGTGCAGTCGCACAACGTGAGCTCGACACCCGCGAAAACGCAATGCAGGAAGCCGATGCCAACCTGAAAGCGACCGAAGCTGCGGTCCTCACCGCACGCCTGAACCTGCAATACACGGAAATCACCGCACCGGTTTCCGGTCGGGTCTCGCGTGCTGAAATCACCGTCGGCAACCTGGTTGCAACCGGTCCGACCGCACCGACGCTGACCACCGTTGTGTCGGTATCGCCGGTCTATGTCAATTTCGAAATCGATGAACCTACTTACATCCGTTACGCCGGCAATGGCACGGTTGGCAATAGCGGCGTCAGCAAGATCCCGGTCTCGATCGGCTTGACCAGCGAAGAAGGTTATCCACGCAACGGCAATGTGAAGTCTTTCGATAACCGCCTGGATACCGGCTCCGGCACCATCCGTGTGCGCGCCGTATTCAATAACGAAGACGGCACGCTGACCCCGGGCATGTATGCACGGGTACGCACCGGTGACGCGAATGCGAAAAACGCCTTGCTGATCGATGACAAGGCAGTCGGCACGGATCAGGACAAGAAATACGTGATGATCGTCGGCGCCGATAACAAGGTGGTCTATCGTCCGGTCACCCTTGGTCCTATCGTCGACGGTTTGCGCATCGTGCGCAGCGGTTTGCAAAAAGATGAACGCATCGTCGTCAACGGTTTGCAACGCATACGTCCGAATGACACCGTTACACCGGAAATCGTGAAGATGGATGCACGTATCGCCAGTGCAAATACAGTGAAGCCGGCAGGGCAGGCGGCTTCCAGCGCAGTCAACTAAATCGGAACCCGACAGTAGCTGACTCCGCTCCCCACATTTAAGAAGAAAAACTGAAATGAATATCTCTCGATTTTTTATCGATCGCCCCATCTTTGCCGGCGTTTTATCGGCCATCATCCTGATCGGTGGTTTGATCTCGATGCTGAACCTACCGATCTCCGAATACCCCGAGGTCGTACCGCCATCGGTCGTGGTCAAAGCCAACTTCCCTGGTGCCAATCCGCAAACCATCGCGGAAACCGTTTCCACTCCGATTGAAGAACAGATCAACGGCGTCGAAGGCATGTTGTACATGCAGTCGCAGGCAACTTCCGACGGCCTGATGACGCTGACCGTTACTTTCAAACTGGGCGTGTCGCCGGACCAGGCACAGCAACTGGTGCAGAACCGGGTTAACCAGGCGCTGCCGCGTTTGCCGGATGTCGTGCAACGACTCGGTGTGACGACGACCAAGAGCTCGCCTGATTTGACGATGGTGGTCCATCTGGTTTCGCCGAATGACCGGTACGACATGGCCTACCTGCGTAACTACGCAGTGTTGAACGTGAAGGATCGCCTCGCACGCCTGCCTGGTATCGGTGCGGTGCAATTGTTCGGTTCCGGTGATTACTCGATGCGCGTCTGGCTCGATCCACGCAAGGTGGCCGAGCGTGGCTTGTCGGCCAATGATGTGGTCGATGCGATCCGCCAGCAAAACGTCAACGTCGCAGCTGGTGTGATCGGTGCTTCGCCATCGGTACCTGGCGTTGATTATCAGATCTCCGTCAACGCACAAGGCCGCCTGAGCACCGAAGATGAATTTCGCGATATCGTGATCCGTACTTCGCCGGACGGCGTCGTCACACGCTTGCGTGATGTGGCGCGGGTTGAACTCGGTGCCAGCGAGTATGCTTTGCGTTCACTGTTGAACAATAAGTCTGCTGTTGCGATTCCTATTTTCCAGTCGCCGGGTTCGAACGCACTCGATATTTCGAATAATGTGCGCAAGACCATGGCCGAGCTGAAAAAGGACATGCCGGAAGGCGTCGACTACAGCATCGTTTACGATCCGACCCAGTTCGTCCGTGCGTCGATTGAAGCGGTGGTGCATACCCTGCTCGAAGCCATCCTGCTGGTCGTGATTGTCGTGATCATCTTCCTGCAAACCTGGCGCGCTTCCATCATTCCCTTGCTGGCGGTGCCGGTATCGGTAATCGGTACGTTTGCGGTGATGATGGGCCTTGGCTTTTCCATCAATGCGCTTAGCCTGTTCGGGCTGGTGCTGGCGATTGGTATCGTGGTCGATGATGCGATCGTGGTGGTGGAGAACGTCGAGCGGAATATCGAAGACGGCCTGACGGCACGCGAAGCGACGTATAAGGCGATGCGTGAAGTGTCGGGCCCGATTATCGCGATTGCACTGACACTGTCCGCAGTGTTCGTGCCACTGGCTTTTGTCAGCGGCCTGACCGGTCAGTTCTTCAAACAGTTCGCGTTGACGATTGCAATCTCGACCGTCATCTCGGCCTTCAACTCGCTGACCTTGTCACCGGCTTTGGCGGCCTTGCTCCTGAAGAGCCATGGCGCACCTAAAGACAAATTCCAGTTGACGATTGATCGCCTGTTCGGCTGGTTCTTCGTGCGCTTCAACAAGGTCTTCCATCGCGGTTCGGAAAACTACGGCGGCGGTGTGACCGGCATCCTGAAACGCAAGTCGGCGGCGCTGGCAGTGTACGCAGTGCTGATCGGCGCGACCATGTTCCTCTTCCATCATGTACCGGCCGGTTTCATTCCGGGCCAGGACAAGCAGTATCTGGTTGGCTTTGCACAATTGCCGGATGCGGCTTCGCTGGATCGTACCGAAGAAGTGATCCGTCAAATGTCGGAAATCGGCATGAAGACACCGGGTGTTGAATCGGCTGTGGCTTTCCCTGGCTTGTCGATCAATGGTTTCGTCAACAGCCCAAGCTCAGGCATCGTGTTCATGTCGCTCAAGCCGTTCGAAGAGCGTCGCAGCAAGGACCTGAGCGGTCCGGCCATTGCACAGAAACTGAACCAGCAAATGTCCGGCATCAAGGGGGCATACATTGCGATGTTCCCGCCACCACCGGTGCAGGGCCTGGGTACCATCGGCGGCTTCAAGCTGCAGATCCAGGACCGGGGTGCTTTGGGCAAGGAAGCCTTGAACGATGCATTGAAAGCCTTCCTCGCGAAAGCTTATCAGGCACCTGAACTGGCCGGCATGTTCTCCAGCTATCAGATCAATGTGCCGCAGCTGTATGCGAACCTGGATCGTACCCGTGCGCAGCAACTCGGCCTGTCGGTACCGTCGGTGTTCGATACCTTGCAGGTCTACCTCGGTTCCCTGTACGTGAATGACTTCAATAAATTCGGTCGTACCTTCCAGGTGCGAGTGCAGGCAGATGCACCTTTCCGTGCCCATGCCGAAGATGTCGGTTTATTGAAAGCGCGTAACAAGAATGGCGAAATGGTACCGCTGTCATCGGTCCTGAAAATGACGCAGAGCTATGGCCCTGATCAATTCATCCGTTACAACGGCTTCCCGGCAGCGGACGTCAACGGCGGCCCGGCACCTGGTTACAGTACCGGCCAGGCGCAAGCGGTAGTCGAGCGCTTGCTGGCGGAAACCCTGCCACGCGGCATCAGCTACGAATGGACGGAGATCACCTATCAGGACAAGATCGCCGGCGATACGCTGTTCGTGATCCTGCCGTTGGCGATGCTGCTGGTGTTCTTCGTGCTGGCTGCGCAATATGAAAGCCTGACCCTGCCGCTCGCAGTCCTGCTGATCGTACCGATGGGCTTGCTGTCCGCCATCTTCGGTGTCTGGTTGACAGGTGGTGACAACAACATCTTCACGCAGATCAGTCTGATCGTGCTGGTGGGGCTGGCCTGTAAAAATGCGATCCTGATCGTGGAATTCGCCCGTGAACTTGAGCATCAGGGACGCGGCATCTATGAAGCAGCGATTGAAGCAGCCCGTTTGCGTCTGCGTCCTATCCTGATGACATCGATTGCGTTTATCGCCGGTGTGGTGCCGCTGATCATGTCGACCGGTGCCGGTGCAGAGATGCGGCATGCGATGGGTGTGGCAGTGTTCTCCGGCATGATAGGGGTGACGGCATTCGGTCTGTTCCTGACGCCTATCTTCTATGTGCTGTTGCGTACGCTGGAAAAGAAATTTACGCGCAAGAAGGAAGCGGATACCGAGGCCTACGTCGCCCATCCGCATCCTGTAGCCGCAGCGGATACTCCGCACAATTACGAGGTGTGATGATGAAGAAATTTAATTTAACCCTGAGCACCATGGTCGCGACGCTGGTATTGGCCGGTTGCTCGACGGCCCGGCCGCCGGAAGAACTGAAACTGGATGTGCCGAATGCCTACCGCGAACAGGCCAGCACCCTGGATGGTGCGTGGAAGCTGGCCGCACCGGCAGACAACAAGGATAGGGGCGCATGGTGGAAAGTGTTCGGCGACGATCAACTGAGCAATCTGATCGTGGAAGCCGGCAATTCCAACCTGAATCTGGCGATTGCACTGGCGCGTGTGAAAGATGCACGTGCGATTGCAGGCGTGGTCGATGCTGATCGCGGCGTGCAGGTAGATGCCGGCGTCGGACCGACCCGTAGCGGCAACGCGCAAGGTGCGAGCACGCAATATCGCGCACCCTTGAGCTTTGCCTATGAAGTCGATCTGTTCGGTCGCCTGTCCGATGCCAGCCGTGCCGCCAGGCTCGATGCGGAAGGACAGGAAGCGGCTTATCGCTCCGTTTTATTAGCCTTGCAATCTGACGTCGCGCAGCAATACTTCACGATACGTTCGCTGGATTCTGAAGTCGATGTATTGGAAAAAACGGTCGCCTTGCGACAGGAAGCACTGGACCTGACACAGCGTCGCTTCGATGCCGGTGACACCAGTGAACTGGATGTGGCACAGGCCAAGACCGAGTGGGCCACCACCAGCGCCGAGCTGGAAGGCGTGAAGCGCCAACGTGCGCAACGCGACCATGCACTGGCGATCCTGCTGGGCAAGGCACCGGCCGAGTTCAGCCTGCCGGTCGCACCATTGGCAGCAGCAGTGGTGACAGTGCCGTCCGGCCTGCCATCCGATTTGCTCGAACGTCGTCCCGACATTGCGCAAGCGCAGCGTCAACTGGCGGCATCCAGCGCGCGTATCGGCGCGGCCAAGGCGGCTTTCTTCCCGAAACTGCTGTTGACCGGTTCGGCTGGATACGAGTCGAATGAATTGCGCGACCTGTTCAAATGGTCGAGCCGCAGCTGGATGCTGGGACCGGTGGTCGGCACCATACTCAGCATGCCTTTGTTTGATGGCGGCCGTAACCGTTCGAACCTGGCGCGTGCTGATGCCAACTACGAAGCGCTGGTGGCCAATTATCGGCAACAGGTATTGGTCGGCTTCCAGGATGTCGAAGACAATCTGAGCGCCTTGCGTACGCTGGATCGCCAATTGCAATTTGAAGACCAGGCGGTCAATTCGGCGCAACTGGCATCGCGTCTGGCCGATACCCGTTATCGCTATGGTTCGGCCAGCTACTTTGAAGTGATCGATGCACAGCGTTCCAGCCTGTCGTCGCAACGCTCGAAGATACGCAGCACCGGCCAGCGTGCGGTGGCATCGGTGGGCTTGATACGCGCACTGGGTGGTGGTTGGGAACCACCGGTAGCGAAAGAAGGTTTAGCGTTGGCGGCCCAGCCATAAGCTGAGTTTGCCCCACGCCGGCCGGAGGAGATCCTTCCGGTCGGCGTTCTGCGTATAGCTCCCTTGTATGCGTCATCAGATTTAAACATCTGTCACAGTAGTTCAGCAATTATTTCAGTAACTCCTCCAGTCGGTTTTCCTGCCGGCAATGCCTTCTCCCATGTTCATGTGATGCAGCGGCTCTTTTATAGTGAGTGCCTGTTGCAAACGCTTGCAAATGTTTGCGGCAAACTGCTGCCGTAAAAATGCGCGTTGCGATAATATGAAGCGGCTATCGTATTGTTCAGATAATTCCATTCATCGCATTCACCGAGGAGGCAGCATGTTCAAACCCCATTTTTCCAAAACGGCGCTGGCAGTTTCACTGAGCCTGGTCGTTTCCGCGGCCTTTGCCGTGTCGCTCGCGGATATCAGCAATAAGGACGCGACCAGCGGCGTGAAAGCGGCATTGGAAAAAGGCGCGACAGTCGCTGTTTCCAAACTGGGCGTGGAAAACGGCTTCCTGAATAATGAAAAAGTAAAAATCGGTTTGCCCAGCGTGGTGGAAAAAGCGATGCCTATCCTGAAGATGACAGGGCAGGGCAAGAAGGTGGAAGAATTACAGGTGTCGATGAATCATGCGGCGGAATCGGCGGTGGCACTCGCCAAGCCTTTATTGCTGGATGCAGTGAAATCGATGTCGGTGACAGATGCAAAGAATATCCTGACCGGCGGCGATACTTCAGTCACAGATTTCTTCCGGCAAAAAACGGCGACGCCATTAGGCGCGCAATTCCTGCCGGTGGTTAAAAAGATTACCGATAAAAATGGCCTGGCACCGCAGTACAACGCCATCATGGGCAAGGTAGGTTCCAGCGGCCTGGTGTCGCAAGATGAAACCACGGTGGAAGGCTATGTGACCAAGCGCGCGCTCGATGGCTTGTACACCATGATCGGTGAAGAAGAAAAAGCGATCCGCCAGGATCCGGTCGGTGCCGGCAGTGCGATCCTCGGCAAAGTCTTTGGCGCGATGAAATAAGCAGTCAGCTGAACTGACAGGGGCCGACGGGCTTATTGGAGCCCGTCGGCCAATGTACTCTTGGGCTTGGAATTCGGTTTGAAGCTGTGCAGGGCCGGATTGATGCTGATGCCAAGATCCGACGGAAGCTGAGCCTGGGTCTGCGCTGCGCGTTCATTGCGCCGGTATTCGCATGGTGAGATCAACAGGTGTTTGCGGAAAAGTTTTGATACGTGTTCGCCGTTCAGGAAGCCACAACGCCGGGCAATTTTATCGACCGGTAGATCCGTTTCGGTCAATTGCTGTCGTACCGCCTCCAGCCGCAGGTGCAATAAAAATTCATGCGGGGTCCAGCCGGTTTCGCGTTTGAATTGGCGCTGGAAATTGCGCTCACTCATCGAGACGAAGTTGGCGGCATCGAGGATGCTGATGGGTTCTGCCATGTGCTCGATGAACCAGCGCGAGGCTTGCTGGATCTTGCTGCTCTTGCTGACTTCGGTAATTTTCGCCGGACGTGCGGCACCCGGATGTTCACGCCGACGCTGGCACAGCACCAGGCTTTCCGCCACGCGCTTGGCGACACTCGCACCCAGATCATTTTCCAGAAAGGTCAGCGCCAGATCGGTCGCCATGCCGACATCGCTGGCGGTATAGAGTCCGTCGTCTTCGGTTGAGTTCGCATCGCGCTCGACTTTAATCAGCGGGAATTCGCGTATCAATTTATCCTGCAAGGCCCAATGCGTGGTGGCGCGCCGATTGTCGAGCAGGCCGGCCGCCGCCATCACGAATACACCGGTGCACACTGCGCCTATCCGTCGCACATTATTCCTCACATCCTGCAACCATCCGATCAGGCCCGGATCGCGATAGGCATCGAAGTTGCCGGTGCCGCTGGCGATCAGCAAGGTATCGAAGCTGTGATTGTCATGTGGTGGCAGCGGCAGTGTCATGATCTGCACGCAGGTAGAAGAGCGGACCACGCCACCATTGAGCGAGAGCAGGGAGATGGCGTACCCGGATTGGCCGGCGAAGACCGAGGAAATTAATTTGTCGCCGACGCCGAATACATCTGCTGCACCGATTACGTCGGCAAGTACCACGCCTTCAAAAACGATGATGCCTATATGCTTGATGGTTCTTGTGCTGTCGCTTAAAGTCGGCAGCTTGAAAGACATTTGTTCCATGTCATATCTCCCGTGAGGCTGTTCTTATTTCTTCTGCTTACCCATCTGAAACTTATTGCCGATGAACAATATTCAAAAGTTGAGAAGAGGATTGCCTTGCATCACGATTTAATTCTTCTTCTCAATATATGCTTATTTAAACCGGGGTGCACCTAAATTTGCTCTCCGGAACGTTACGGTTTGTGAACTTTTATTTGTCTTCAAGCAGATCTTTCAAACGAGAATTCTCCAGAGCAAGTTCTGCGACGATTTGCTTGAGCTTGCTATTTTCTTCCTGCAGGCATTTCAAGTCTTGCGGGAAGCCGGGTAAGGCGCTGTAACGTTTCTTCCAATCAAGAAAAGTTTGTTCGCTGACCCCGGCGTGACGCAACACATCTTCCAGCGGAATACCAAGTTCTTCCTGCTTCAGGGCGGCTGCGATCTGTTCGCTTGTTATCGTTCGCTTCATCGCAGGGTCCTCGCTTGGTTTCGTAAAAAATTTCCACATGGAAATTCACCCTTGTTCAAGGCAATGGTTCAAGACCCATACGTTTGCGCACGACAGGATCGGTATATTGTTCGGCCGAGCCTTGCATGCTGACTGAATAGGTTTGTACCGGGCTTGCCGCTTCCGGTTTTGGTACGCTCGGACAGGAGCGACCGGTCGCTTCGATTGCCTTGCGATTCGCATCGCTCTGACACAACAGCGCGAGGGCGACATCATTCATGCCCATCGCACGAAACTCGCGTGAATCAAGGCGACGTACGCATGCTTCATCAACCATCGTCATACCACCGGTCACACCAAAGCCGACTGCGGATAAACCAATCGAGGCTGAACCCATGCAGGTATCGGACAGTGTGGTGGTCAGCGATGGTGCCAGCACACCAGGTACGTTCTTGACGGTATAGCTGCCGCCATAATCAACTGTGGCCTTGGTATTGTTGGCGCTGCTACCAGGCGCACCGACGTCACCCAAAGGCGCTGCAAACGGGGATGCGCCACCCGAACCTGTGCCTGAATTGACCGAGACATTTACATTGGATGCGCCGCCGCTGGCCGAGCCGCCGGTCGCACTGCCACCGGTGGCGCTACCGCCGGTAGCTGAACCACCTGCGCCACCGGCACCGCCGGTTGCAGATGAACTTGAAGTTGGTATTGCAGTGCCGCCTGATCCGGAGCCTGACCCATGTCCGTGCGGGCTTCCTGCCCAAGCTGGCAAGGCAAACATCGAGGCTACCAGCATGCCTATAAGATTGCTTTTCATGGCTGCTCCATCACAATAATGATTCTTATAATCAGGAAGAGAGTTGCCTCTCTTCCTGTTGGCTATTTTGTCGATAGCCAGTCTGTGCAGGCTTAGTGCGCGATTGCCATCGAGCCGCCGCCATTGCCGCCATTACCACCTAAAGCAGCACCGCTCTTCGTTGTGCCGCCGATGGTTACCGACTTGCCATTACCGGCGTAGTTGCCGTTGTTGCTGCCGGCCGACGCGCCACCGGTGAAGGATTTGGTTTCTCCACCGACTGCAACGGAATTACCGTTGAGTTTTTGCGCTGCTGATGCATTGCCTGCCTCTGCGCTGCCACCACCGCTAGGACCGCCGTTGCCGTTACCGTTGCCGTTGTTGCCGTTGCCATTCCCGTGGCCCTGGCCGCGATTGCCGTTCCCGTTGTTGCCGTTGTTGCTGGGTGGAGCGCCGGCACCGACCCGGGCTGTACTTGCGACATTCGCGGTGGTATCACCACCGAAGGATTTGACGTTGCCGCCGCCAGTCCAGTTACCACCGGTATTGGCGGTAGCGCCGGAGTTGTTTTGATATGCATTCCCGCCGCTTGCGTTGCCGCCTGTAGTTGAGCCGCCGGTCACATTTCCCGATGTTGCGTTACCACCGGAGCCGCCTGCACCGCCAACTGAAACTGCGGACACTGCGCCGCTGGCTGCTGGTGGTGGAGGGTTGCCGCCACCAGGACCGCCATGGCCGCCGGCAAAAGCCGCTGCGGCAAACAGTGATGTGATGGCTGCTGCAATGATGTGCTGTTTCATTTTTGATTCTCCTGAATGTGGATAGAGTGTTGTTTACCTTGATGTCCCGTTCAAAGTCACCGCAGGGCAGACAGGGAAAGTGTGATGTCGCCATCTGCCTTCGGATCAATCCACTTGCGCCAGCGGCCGACTGGTTTCGTTTGGATTGGCTTGATATTAGGTCGTGGAATCTTTTTCTTTGCGACAAAACCTTGGCAACTTCAGACAGCGACGCATGGCGCTTTTTGGCAGATGGCGGGGCGATGTGCGTGATGTATCAGTCGATATTTTTCATGTGTATGGGCTGCCATATGAAGCGAGGAAATACACTGAATAAAATCAGTTTTTCATAGATAAAAATGCAGAAATAAAAAATCGATTTACAGCTGTTTACGATTCAATTTTTGCGTGAATTTTTTGATGAATTGCGCAAAAAAAAGCACCCGTTAAAAACGGGTGCTTGTCGTTTTGACTGCAAAGAAAATGGCGCAATACAGATCGTTCTTTATACGTCGACGACCGTTAACCAAAAAAGTGTTAACGGATGTCGCGATGGATATTTTTAGAAGCCCTCAAGTACGATTTTCCCTTTTGATGAATTGCTCTCGAGCAATGTATGCGCGCGCCGCAGGTTGGCGGCATTGATGGTGCCGAAATGTTCTGCGACCGTGGTTTTAACAATTCCCGCATCGATCAGGCGCGCCACTTCATTGAGCAACTCATGTTGCTTGTGCATATCAGGTGTGCCGAACAGCGCACGCGTAAACATGAATTCCCAGTGTAGCGAAATGCTTTTGCGTTTCAGCAGGCGGATGTCGAGTGCCGCCGGATCATCGATCAGGGCGAGCTTGCCTTGCGGTGCGAGCGACTCGACGATCTCGGCAAAATGCTGGTCGGTCTGGTTCAGGCTGGCGACATATTTAACATTGTCTATGCCTATCTTTTTCAATTCCTGGCTCAGGGGCTTCGTATGGTCGATGACATGATGCGCACCGAGTTCACTTACCCATTGCTGTGTTTGCGGACGCGATGCGGTTCCGATTACGGTCAGGCCGGTTAACTGGCGGGCCAGCTGCAGCAGTATCGAGCCGACACCACCGGCAGCGCCGATAATGAGTATCGTTTCCTTGCTGTCGCGACTGACTTCAAGACGTTCGAACAAGAGCTCCCACGCCGTGATTGCGGTCAGGGGCAAAGCGGCGGCCGGTGCGAAATCGAGCGAGGCCGGCATATGGCCGGTAATGAATTCATCGACCAGATGCAATTCGCTATTGGTGCCGGCACGTGCAATCGAACCGGCATAGAACACGCGGTCGCCCGGTTTGAACAGCGTCACTGCATCGCCGACCGCCCGCACGATGCCGGCGGCATCCCAGCCGATGACCTTGTATTCGCCGTCCGGCGGATTGGCGCTGCTGCGTACCTTGACGTCGACCGGGTTGACGGAAATGGCTTTGACTTCAACCAGCAGGTCGTGGCCCTTGGCGACCGGATCGGGCAGGGTAACGTCGAGCAAGGATTGGTCGTCGCTGATGGGCAATGCTTTCTGGTAGGCGATGGCTTTCATTTTTTAGCTTCCTTTTTGAAATATGCGGCTCGCAGTTTGTGATTTGCAAGAACCATGGCGCTTAGTTTCCGCTATATTCTCTTTATTGAAAATACGTTCAATTAACTATCACTTTCAAAAATAAAATGAAAATACCGCGTATCGAGGATTTGCTGCTATTCGTGCGTGCCGCCGATTGTGGCGGCTTGTCGGCCGCTGCACGTGAACTGGATATCGCTCCGGCCGCGGCCAGTGCCGCCCTGAAGCGACTGGAGACAGCGCTGGGCGCACGCCTGTTTGTGCGCTCCACGCGCAGTCTACGCCTGACGACGGACGGTGAACGTTACCTGGTCCATGCACGCGCCGTGTTGCTGGCGGTGGACGAGGGTGCCGCCAGCGTGGCGCGCGACGCACAAACCATAGGCGGTGATTTGAGTTTGTCGATCCCGTCCGACCTCGGGCGCAATGTCATGCTGCCCTGGCTGGATGAATTCCAGGCACAGCATCCGGCGATACGCCTGCGCATACGCATCAGCGATCGCCTTGCTGACTTGTATCGACAGACGATAGATGTGGCGATACGTTATGGGGAACCCGAGGATTCCGGCATGGTGGCCTTGCCGCTGGCACCGGACAATCGCCGCGTGCTCTGTGCATCGCCGGCTTACTTCAAGCGTCATCCGGCACCGAAAAAGCTGGCCGACCTGCAGGCGCATAATTGCCTGCGCTTTGTGCTGGGCGATGCGATCCATGAACGCTGGGATTTTTGGCGTAACAAGAAACTGGAAACGGTGGTGGTGGATGGTGATCGCATCAGTGACGACGGCGACCTGGTGCGGCGCTGGGCGCTGGCGGGGAATGGGCTGGCCTACAAATCACGGCTGGACGTCAGCCATGATTTGAAAAAAGGCCGCTTGCTGGCGGCCTTGCCCAATTATCAGGGGGAGCTTGCTCCGCTGAACCTGGTATGCGCGCATCGCTTGATGCTATCGCCTGCCGTGGTCAGCCTGCGTGATTTCCTGCGTCAGCGCCTGGAGCAATTGAAGGATTAGCGTGTATCAACAGGCCGGCTCATATTTTCATATCGTTGGTGATCCAGTCAAAAACCGAAGTGTGTGTCGGTTTCCAGCCCAGTTCCTTGCGTGCCAGCGCGGCGGTGACGCGGCTATTCGAACCAAAGGAATACACGGCATGGCCGAAACCCCATTCCTTGATCGCTTCTTCCACCGGCCATGATTGCGGCTCACCCAGCTGCAGGCGCTTGGCGATCGCGCTGACGATATCGGCATACGAAGCTTCACCGTTTTCAACAAAGTAGAAGGAACCGGCCGGTGCATTTTTCAGCGCGAGCAGGTAGAGCTCAACCACGTCCTTGATGTGCACATTGGACCAGACGTTGACGCCTTTGCCGACGTAGCGGGCGATGCCGCTTTTTTGCGCCTGTGCGACCAGCGGCGGGATTTGCACGCTATTGGCACTGGCACCGAGGCCGGTGCCGTAAATCATCGTATTGCACAGGATGACCGAACGCACGCCGCGTTTGGCCGCGTCGCGTATCAATTGGTCGAGCGAAGCACGTGCGGCTTTTTCCGGTACCACCGCCACCGGCGTATCTTCGGCATAGATCTTGTCCGATTTCCATTCGCCGCGCGCATCGTCGCCGACCACGCTGGAACCGCTGGTGTGGATGAAAGCTTTGCCGGAACCGGCCAGTGCATCCAGCATCGCTTCCACCGATGCGCGGTGATCCGAACTGGCGGCATTGATGACGGCGTCCGCCTGCTGTGCCTCACCTGCCAGGATGGCGGCATCGTCTAAGGTGCCGATCACCGGCTCTATACCGAGGTGCCTGACCTTTTCCGCTTGCTCGGCAGTACGCACCAAACCGCGCACGGTATAGCCTTCCTGCAGCAAACGTGCCGCGACTGAACCACCGATATAACCTGCTGCACCTGTAATAAATACTCTCATCGTCTTGTCCTTTTATGTAGCGCGAGTGCGCGTTGTCGGAGCTACTATGCGCCTATTTATTGTTGAGAGAAATAGCGCTACTATCAAATAATATTTGCGCTGGAGTCAATAATGGATATCAATTCAGACGATTTGAAGACCTTTGTCGCAGTCATCGATAGCGGCACTTTGGGCGCAGCTGCGCAGCATTTGGGGCAAACCACGTCGGCGGTGAGCCGTGCGCTGGCGCGCCTCGAAGAAAAACTCGCGACGACTTTATTGACACGCACCACGCGCCGCATGGAGCTGACCGATGAAGGGCGGCTCTTGCTGAGCAAGGCGCGCGCCATCCTGGCTGCACTGGATGAAGCGGAAGAATCGATACGCGTCAGGCGGCAGCGACCCAGCGGTCGCCTGCGGATTGATGCGGCTTCACCTTTCATCCTGCATGTGATCGTGCCGCATGTGGCCGAGTTTCGCGAACTGTATCCGGAGATCACGCTGGAGCTGACGAGCAATGATCAGATCGCTGACTTGCTTGAGCACAGGACCGATATCGCAATCCGCGTCGGCGAGCTGAGCGATTCGACCTTGCATGCGCGTCCCTTGCGCTCCGGTGCAATGGCCATTCTCGCCAGTCCGGATTACCTGCGGCGCCACGGCGTGCCGAAGAAGCCGGCGGACCTGGCGCAGCATCAGACCCTGGGTTTCCTGCAATACGAAAGCGGCAATAGCTGGCCGCTGCGACACGAGGGTGGCGAATGGCTGACGACGACGCCGGCGATTTATGCGTCCAGCGGTGAAACCCTGCGCGCGCTGGCATTGGCCGGGCAGGGCATCGCCTGCCTGTCTGAATTCATGACGCAAAAAGATATCGCGGCGGGAACCCTGGTGCCGCTACTGGCGAAACATTACACCGGCTACCAGCGGCCGATACATGCGGTGTATTACCGCAATACGCAGTTGTCACGGCGTATCAGTTGCTTCCTGGAGTTTTTGCAAAAGAAGATGTGAGGGCGAATGCTTCAGGCTTGCTCGTGGCCTGGCTGGAAGCACCAGTGCCAAGGTTCATAGATAAACCCCAAATTGTTATCGCGCGGATACGATAGCGTGAAACCGAAGCGACCGGCATGCACGCTTAACCAGCGAAACGCTTCGGTATCCTGGAATTCTTCTTCAGTCGCCATGCAGCCCGGCGTATTGATATCAATCGCACGACCGGTGTGGTGTTCGCTATAGCCGGGTGGCGCACTCAGGGTCAGGATTTTTTCCATCGGCATATAGCGGTCCAGCTTGTACTGGATGATTTCTATCTGCCGTTCTATCGAGCGGAACGCCGAGACCACTTCCAGCACCACGCCGTCCGTTGCGGCGGCGGCTTTCATGGCATGCCATGCTTGTGCGGTGGCTGGCGTCATCTGGTATTCGCGGCCCTGGGTATCGGTTTCAGCAATCGTCAGATCTTCTGCTTCGACATAGAAGGGCAGGCGCTTCGCCGCGATTACTTCAAGCGAGATGCCGAGCTTGTCCAGTTCCTGATGGATGCGTTCCTGATAGCTGAGGGAAGAGAGATCGTGTTTCATGCGTATGCGATGGTGCGAAAGCTCAAGCTTACTCCGGAAGTCCAAGTTCTGCAGTCAGCGGGCGGCGCGCCCGGCTGTGTTTTTCCTGATACATGGCCTGGTCGGCATGCTTCAGCAGCTGTGCTTCATCTTCACCATGTTCCGGATAGTGCGCGATGCCTATGCTGGGCACGATATTCAATACATGCTTATCGATGCTGAAGGCCGGCTGCAAGGCCAGGCGGATTTTTTCCGCCACCAGCGCCGCCTGTTCCGGTAATGGAATCAATTGCAGCAGGATCACAAACTCATCGCCGCCAACCCGTGCGACCGTATCCGATTCGCGCAGGCATTGCTTCAGGCGTCGTGCGACTTCCTGCAGCAACTGGTCACCGACATGATGGCCGAGCGTATCGTTGACCTGCTTGAATTTATCCAGGTCGAGGAAGAGCAGCGACAGGCAGCCGCGTTCGCGGCGCGCTTTCAGCAGCGCGACTTTCAGCCGGTCGTATAGCAGGGCGCGATTCGGCAGCGTCGTCAGCTGGTCGTATTGCGCCATGTATTGCAGGCGTGCCTGCATTTGTTGGCGTTCGATGGCGGTGGCGATCTGGGTCGAGACGAATTGCAGCAATTCCCGGTCCTGTTCGCTGTAGCAGATGCCGCCCGGATAGCTCTTGCAGACCAGTACGCCTATCGTGCCCTTGTGTGATTTGAGCGGCACCCCGAGCCAGCATAAGGGCGTATGGACCAGCGTGATTTGCTGCTCGGCCAGATGCCCGTCCATGATTTCAGGTGTCAACAGCAGCGGCTGTCCATCCTGGATGACTGCCGCATACAGCGTACCGGCGGGCTGGCATGGCGCCGGAGTAGCCGCGTGTTGATCCACATGATAAGGAAAGCTCAGCTCATCGCGGTCCTGCTCGTATAGCGCCACGGCAAAGTTATCGGCCGGCAGCAGGGTGCCGATGATTTGATGGATGTTTTGAAATAGCGTCGTCAGGTCTTCGGCGGTGGCGGCGGCTTCCGAGATCGAGTAGAGCACTGCACGCATGGATTCCGCCCGTTTGCGTTCGGTGATGTCGCGCGCGACACCGATGCGGACCTGGTCGCCGGGCGACCAGCGCGCCGACCACATGATGTAGGCGATCTGGCCATCCTTGCGGATGTAGCGGTTCTCGAAATGCAGTTGCGGCTCACCGGCCATCACATACTTGACCGATTGCCGGGTGCGCTCGCGATCCTGCGGCACGACCATGTCGAACATGACGCGTCCGAGCATTTCCTGCGGTGTATAACCAAATATGCGCTCGCAGGCGGCGCTGGCAAACATGACACGGCCGTCAACGTCGACGGCAAAGACTGCATCCATCAAGAGATCTATGATGCTGGCGCTGGGGGTGTAAGGCTTTGTTTCCATCGGGTACAGCCAATTCAACAGGATAGCGCCAGTATGCCCGGATATCTGCCGCAACGGCAGGCAAGCCGCGCTGATAATCCGAAAATAAAACAAAATAAAGCGAATAAAGTTTGCCGCTATCCGTATCCCGGCTTGTATGCAGCCGTCAATGATTGTGACAAGCGCATCAAGGCCGGTCGCGAACTTCCGGTTGCGCCTTGTCGTTTGCCACCAGGTAGTCGACCAGCTGGCGTGCATGCGTGGACAGCGTGTCCCAGGCGCGTATGCAAATGCGCAATTCACGCGTGGCCCACGCATCTTCCAGCGCCACCATATGCACCGGCAGTTCCCGTATATAACGCAAGGCCGCAGCCTCCGGCACCATCGCGATGCCGGCCTGTTCCGCGACCAGCTGCGCAATCGCATAAAAACTAGGCGCACGCACGCGCACCCGCAATGGCCGCGAATTCTGTACGGCCATTTCTTCGATGAAGCGTTGCATCGCGCGTTCCGGCGGCAGGCAGACGAAGGCAAAACCGAGCGCATCCTTCAATTGCACTGCAGGCCGCTCGGCCAGCGCGTGTCCGCTCGGCACCAGCAAGACCAGTTTGTCGTGCCGGAACGGCAGGGGAATCACGTCGCTGGTCGCCAGGTTGCCGTCGAGGACGCCGACTTCGACTTCGCCTGATTGCACCGCCAGCAATACATCCGCGCTTTTGTGTTCGACCAGTTGCAGGTCGATTTCCGGATAGTCGGCGAGGAAAGGGCCGAGTGCGGCCGGCAGGAAGGTACTGTTTGCAACCGTGGTGCCGGCCAGGCGCAAGGTGATGCGGCGTTGTCCGGTGAGGTCGCGCAGCGTGTCCCTGAGGTTTTCCGTTTCAAGCAGCACATGGCGGGCGCGGTCGAGCACCAGGCGACCCGCCGGCGTCAGGTGCATGCCTTCGGCGGAACGCTGGAACAGGGTCAGCCCGCTGCGTTGCTCGAAATGGCGCAGGCGATTACTGGCGGCGGATAAAGCGATCGGGAAGGAGGCCGCAGCCTTGCTCAGGCTGCCGGCATCGGCGATCGCGACGAGGAGGCGAAGATCTATGAGGTCGAAGTGCATGCTTTCTCCTGGCGAGAAGCCTAACTTGCTGAAATAAGCATTTTAGCCTGCTTCTCTTCGCGCCAGAATAAGGAATCTTATTGGATATCCGCACGATGAAACCCCTTAACTTGTCGTTTAAGCAATGGGCCGCAGATGGCCGCCTGTATGCAATCCTCGCCGCCGCCGGTTTCAGCCTCAAGGCAATTTTTGTCAAACTGGGCTATGCCGCCGGCCCGGTCGATGCCTTGACCTTGCTTACTTTGCGCATGGGACTGGCGCTGCCTTTGTTTGCCTGGCTGGTGTGGCTGAGCCGCGATCCGCAGGCGGAACGCCTGACGATGATGGATGGCTTGCGCATCTGTTTGCTGGGGATGGTTGGTTATTACCTGTCCAGCCTGTTCGATTTCTACGGACTGGAATACATCAGCGCCGGACTTGAGCGCCTGATTCTCTATCTTTATCCAACCATGGTGTTGGTGTTCCAGGCGATCGCTTCGCGGCGCCGTCCGTCAGCGCGCCTGGTGCAGGCGATGGCGATTTGCTACCTCGGCCTCGGCATTGCCTTCATCCACGATGTCGGCATGACAGAACACGGCGCGCAAGTGATCAAGGGCGCGGCATGGGTATTTGCCAGTGCCGTCACTTATGCTTTTTATTACCTCGGCACCGGCGCGATGGTGCACCGGCTCGGATCCATGCGCCTGGCCGGTTTGGCCGGCAGTGCATCGTCTGTCTTCGTCATCATGCATTTCGCCTTCAGCGGCAATGTGTCTGAATTGCCGGCTTTGCCGTCTGCAGTCTGGCTCAATGCCGGCCTGATGGCGGTGGTGTCGACCGTGCTGCCGGTCTACTGGCTGGCTTTGGCCGTGCAGCGTATGGGGGCGTCGCAGGCGGCGGCAATTGGCAGCCTCGGTCCGGTGCTGACGGTATTGGCATCCTGGGTCTTGTTGAGCGAGCCGATCTCCGCATTCCAGTTGGGTGGCCTGGCGCTGGTGATGTTTGGTGTCTCGCGTTTGAAGGCAAAACCGGCAGCGGCGCAAATGACGGCGGATGCGGCAGTGGCAAAGTAATCAGGCGTTGACATTGCCGGAGCGGATGAAGGAATAGCGATCAATATCGCTACGTAACTGCCAGCCCTGATGTTGCCAGAAGGCGGCACCGTCTTCGTTCGTCTTCAGGACATCGATATGGGATTTCTGTATGCCGGCTTGTTCCAGTGCGGCCAGGCAGTGGGCCAGCAAGATCCGGGCGATGCCTTGTCGCCGTTGACTCGGTGCCACCAGCAAGTGTTGCAAATAGCCGCGCCGTCCGTCGTGGCCGCACATGATGCAGCCGACAATCTCCTTGCCGGTGCAGGCAACAAAACTAAGGCCGGGATTCCGCTGCAGATAACGTGCGGTATTTTCCCGTGAGTCGGCATCGCGCAGACTGATGCCCGGAGTTTGCTGCATCAGGGCGACGACTGATGCGTAGTCGTCTATCTGCATGGTGCGTATCGAAAACATAAGAACCTGTGGTGAAGATTGAGCGTGAACTATGCGCTATGAGAATTGGCGTATTGTTCGAGTTCCGCGCCCAGTCGTTTTTTCTCGCTGACGCTGATGAAGCTGGCGTCGATACCGTTACGCGCCAGTTGTACCAGTTCTTCACGGCTCAGTCCCAGCGCTGCAGCCACTGCCAGGTAATTGGCATTCATATAGCCGCCGAAATAAGCCGGGTCGTCCGAATTGACGGTGACAGTGACGCCGGCCCGCAGCAAGCGCGCCAGATTGTGTTGCGCCATATCATCCACCACGCATAGCTTCAGGTTGGAGAGCGGGCACACCGTCAGCGGCATGCGCAGTTCGATCAGGCGTTTGATCAGCTCCGGATCCTCTTCGCTGCGTACGCCATGATCGACGCGTTCCACCTGCAAGAGATCGAGTGCATCGCTGACATAGGCCGCCGGGCCTTCTTCGCCGGCGTGGGCGACCACACGGAAGCCGAGTTCACGACAGCGGGTAAAGACGCGCTGGAATTTTTCCGGCGGATTGCCTCGTTCTGACGAGTCGAGTCCTATGCCGGTCCATAAATCGGCGTACTGCTCGCGCAGTGGCAGTGCCTGCTCCAGCGTGACGAAGGCTTCCGCTTCCGACAGGTGGCGCAGGAAGGACATGATCATCACGCTGGTGAAGCCGTGCTCATCACGCGCCTGGCGCAGCGCGCGGGCAATGCCAGCAAATACGATCTCAATCGGGATGCCGCGTTCCGTATGTGTTTGGGGATCGAAGAAAATTTCCGCGTGGCGTACCTGGTCAGCACGCGCCTGCGCAATATAGGCGGCGGTCATGTCGTAAAAATCTTCTTCGGTGCGCAAGACATTGGCACCGGCGTAATACAGGTCGAGAAAGGATTGCAGGTCGGTGAAGGCGTAAGCCGCACGCAGGCTCTCTACTGAATCGTAAGGCAGCGCAAGCTTATTGCGCTGTGCCAGCGCAAACAGCAATTCGGGTTCCAGCGTGCCTTCGATATGCAGATGCAATTCTGTCTTAGGCATCCCTTTGATGAAGGAACGCATGCGGTCGGAAAGAGGCAGGGTGGCAGTTGTGTTCATGGTGAGCTGACCTTGAAAGAGGAGCTGATGCCTGATCTTACCTGATGTCGGATCGAGTCCGGCCCGCCATTTGAGCTATATGATTCTTTTCAATCACCGCCTTCGCATAGCGTATGAAGGCGCTCACCTCGGGCATGCGGGCAGGGAGTGTGTCGGCGGCAGTGCCGAGGTAAGCCGCCTGTGCAGCATGCAGGATTGCCTGATGCACTTCCGGCACGCGCTGCAGCACCCAGCTTAAGGCAACATCCTTGGGCGCAATGCCACCGGCAACCACGCTGTACCAGATGCGACAGAGGGCAAGCACCACAGTCTGTTCGTCGCCTGACCAATCCGCTTCTTCATTCCATTGTGAAATCGTATCCACCAGCGCGCGCGTGAAATCTTTTGCCGGTACCGGATCAAAAAATTCAGGCGCAGGCGTGCCGAGCAGGCAGGCGCTGTGTTGCCGTGCCTTCGTCAACAGGATTGCCAGGTCAGGATCGAGCATCGCTGCTTCGAAAATTCCGGCCTGCAAATCCTCACGCAGCCATTCACCAAATTGCAATTCGCGCCGTGCCGGATAGCGCCACGGGATCACCTGCTCATGTGCCAGCACGGTGACTTCGAGCGCACGCAAGGAAGCATCTGTTCCCGGCCAGGCCGAGACTGACAGCAGGTCCAGCATCAGCGCGCGCCTGACTTCTTCGTCCGGCGCATTGCTGACCGTCACCAGCAAATCTATATCGCTGCGCGGCTTGAGTCCGCCATCAACGGCCGAGCCGAATAAATGAATGGCTTGCAGGTTGTTGCCCAGATGGCGTTCAAGGATGGTCTGTGCGCTTGCCAGTTGTGCGGCAATTTCGGTCGGAACGGTATTGGTCATAGCGGCATATCTTAAATGAAAAATTGCGCAATTTTTTGTCAGCGAATCGAACTGCGTTATGATGCGTGCCAAAGAAACCAAGAGGTGACACGTGAAATTCAAGATGGCTCAAAATTCGATCTTTGCCTTGTTGCTGCGCTCGCCATGGTGGGTCAGCGGCGGTATCGCACTGGTAATCGCGCTGATCGCAGTGGCAATTGTTCCAAGGCAGTATGTGATTTACGGCATCTTTACCGGCATGCCTTTCATGATCGTCAGTGTGATTGCCCTGCGCCGCCAATGGGGCAAGCCCAGCCAGGCGCGGGTGGCGGAAATCCTGAAGACAGTGCGCGCAATGGCGTGGCGGGATTTCTCGGTGGAGATTGAGAATGCATTGAAGCGTGACGGTTTTGAGCTGACACGCATCGATTTGCCGGAAGCGGATTTCTCGATCAGCAGCCAGGGACGTACCGCACTGGTCAGTTGCAAACGCTGGAAAGCGGCGAGTACCGGTGTCGAACCTTTGCGCGAACTGGTTAAAGCCAAGGAAGCGCGCGGCGCGCATGATTGTTTTTATATTACGTCCGGCGATTTCACGCAGAATGCCATGCAATTTGCAGTTGAAAACAAGATGCGCCTGGTGCACGGCGAAGGCCTGGCCAAATTGCTACGTAAAATGAAAATAGAGAAGGCTGCCTGATCGTCCGACGGACGCGGTTTCGATTCCCGCATCTGTATATAAAACCCGGCCTCGTGCCGGGTTTTTGCATTCTGGCAAGCGTCCGTCTTTGCCTAGTCAGGGTCTTCGGGTAAATACATCATACTATGATATAATTTTCGACTTCTGATTCCTGTCGCCGGACGCTGCCCGGCATTTCCCGCCATATGAGCAATTCCGCACCGCTGGAGCAAGCCGATTTCGAGGCCTTGTCCGAATTCCGTTATCAACTGCGCCGCTTCCTCAAGTTCAGTGAAGACGCCGCACAAAGTGCCGGCCTCACTCCTTTGCACTATCTGGTGCTCTTGCACATCAAGGGTTTCCCCGGGCAGGACTGGGCGACGATAGGGCAGTTGGCTGAACGTTTGCAGATCCAGCATCACGGTGCGGTTGCCTTGATATCGCGCTGTGAAAAAGCCGGCCTGGTCACGCGCAGTCCGGGCGTCCACGACAAGCGCCAGGTTTGCGTACGGCTGACCGCCAGCGGTGAAAAGAATCTGCGGCATCTGGCCGAGCTGCACCGCAATGAATTGCGTTCGCTGTCCAGGGTGTTCAAGGTGGCGCGTATTTCGGCATTCAATGATAGTGAAGGCGAGGCTTGATATGCGGGCGCATCAACGTGATTTTTCTGTCGATAAACGAATACTGCTGCTGTGCGCGATAGCGGTTGTGATCGGCGCGATCAGTACCGTCGCCGCTTATGTACTGCTCAATTCCATCCACTTCTTCACCAATCTGTTTTTCTTCCAGACCTTTTCCTTTGCGGACAAGTCGCCCGCCAATCACACGCTGGGCGTGTGGGTGATTGCGCTGCCGGTATTGGGCGGCCTGATCGCCGGCCTGATTGCACGCTATGGCTCGGACAAGGTGCGCGGTCACGGCATCCCGGAAGCAATAGAGGCGATCCTGTTCCGCAAGAGCCAGATGTCGCCGAAGGTGGCGGTGCTCAAGCCTTTGACCTCCGGCATCGTGATCGGTAGCGGCGGACCCTTCGGTGCCGAAGGACCGATCATCATGACCGGCGGTGCGATTGGTTCCTTGATTGCGCAGAATTTTTCCGTCAGTGCCGCCGAGCGTAAGACGCTGCTGGTCGCCGGTGCCACTGCCGGGATGACGGCGGTGTTTGGCACGCCGGTGGCGGCGGTGTTGCTGGCGGTGGAGTTGCTGCTGTTTGAATGGCGGCCGCGCAGCCTGTTGCCGGTGATACTGGCCTGCGCCGTTGCCGCCTTCTGCCGTCCGCTCCTGCTGGAATCCGGCCCCTTGTTTCCCTTGCATACCGCGCCGGTCGGGATGGCGGCCTTTGTGATTTGCATCGTGGCCGGACTGCTGAGCGGCATGCTGTCGGCCGGCATGTCGCTGGCCTTGTATCGCGTCGAAGACTGGTTCGGCAAGCTGCCTGTGCACTGGATGTGGTGGCCGGCGATAGGCGGACTGGTCGTCGGTATCGGCGGCTACTTCCAGCCGCGCGCGCTGGGTGTCGGCTATGACGTGATTTCGGATTTGCTGAATAATCACATCGCACTATCAGTCGCCATGTCGCTCCTGCTGGTCAAGGCGGTGATCTGGGTGGTGGCACTGGGTTCCGGTACCTCCGGCGGTGTGCTCGCACCCTTGCTGATGCTGGGCGCAGGACTGGGCGCGGTGATTGCGCATCTGGTGCCGGGCAGCGATCCCACCTTGTGGCCGCTGGTTTGCATGGCGGCCGTGCTGGCAGGGGTATTGGGGGCACCGTTGACGGCTGCAATCTTTGCGCTGGGCTTGACCGGTGATTTCAATGCCTTGTTGCCATTGCTGCTGGCAACCGGGGTTTCCTATGGCTTTACCGTGCTGCTGATGCGACGTTCCATCATGACGGAAAAGATCGCACGCCGTGGTTTGCATATTTACCGCGAGTACAGCGTGGATCCGCAAGAGCGTGCCTTTGTCGGCGATGTGATGACGACGGCGGTAGCGAGTATCGCGTCCGGCCTGACCTTGCACGAAGTGGCGCAGCAGTACTTTGGTGCCGGGCAAAAGCATCGCAGCTTCCCGGTAGTGGATCAGCACGGTGCCTTGCTCGGCATGCTGGAGCGGGATAGCTTATTGCAGCACATCGCCATGCATGGCGGCGATCAACAGCTGGCAACCATCCTGGATACCGCGCATATGCAATTCGCAGTGCCGACCGAGACCTGCCAGGTGGTGGGGCGTCGCATGGCGATCCAGCATGTGGAACGTTTGCCGGTGGTGGCGGATAAGGAGTCGCGTCGTCTGCTGGGCATTATCAGTCGCAGCGATTTGCTGAAACCCGCGCATACCGCCTTCCATGAAGAGCATGTGCGGGAGCGTTTGTTTCGCAGTTGATCCAGTAGTTGATTGAATTCGTCCTGATAGCTTCATCGACGATAAAAAACGGCAAGCAGTGGAAAGCTGCTTGCCGTTTTTTCTTCCTGCGCTGGAATTGAAGCTTAGCCTTTATCCTGCAGGGCTTTTTCCAGCTCCGCGATGCGCAGGCGCTGTGCCCGGTCATTCGCCTGGCGCTCGGTGATGTCGCGCGCAACTGCCAGTGCACCCAGTATCTTGCCGGCTTCATCTTTCACGAAGCCGAAGCTCATATCGACATAGATACGCGTGCCGTCCTTGTGCATCGAACGGGTGGTCAATACCTTGTCCGCATATTTCATCTGGCCCGAAGACATCGCATGGCTGAAGCCATTGTTATGGCCTTGCAGGAGTTGCTCGGGGATGATGATATCCAGCGGGCCGCCGATGACGTCTGCCGCCTTGTGGCCAAAAATCCTTTCGGCACCACTATTCCAGATACGGATCAGGCCTTCCTGGTCGGCAAAGATGATGGCATCAGGTGCCTGGTCTACGATGGCTTTGGATAAAGCCAGGTTGACTGCGTCGTTGGTACTTTGCATTGTTTCTCCTTGTTGGCAGCTGCGGCTACAGAAATCAGGGTTTTACATATTCGCTGGTCAGGCTGTGTTCATACAGGGCGGCGATCATATCGGTTTGCGAGATCATGCCGACCAGGCGGCCACGCTCATCGATCACCGGCACCTGGTGCAATTCCGAATCAGACATCAGCGGTACCAGGTCCAGGATGGACTGGTTGGCATCGGCGGTCATCACTTCGGTGGTCATGATCTGACCGACCACTTCATGTTTTTCGGTATGGCTGAGCATGGACGGCGTGATCAAATGCTTGAGGCGCTCGGTTAAGCCTTCGTGCGGTTCGATCTCCGCATGCTTGAGGAAGTCGGCCTTGGTGACGATGCCGATGACGTGGTGGCCACGATCGATGACGGGCAGGGCGGTCAGGTCATGTTGCTTGAGCAGGGACCAGGCGTCCGCCAGCGTGGTGCCGAATTCGGCAGTGACCACATCCCTGGACATGACGGCCGAGCAAACGGTTTCGCCGAGGCGACGGCGATAAGCCTGCATTTCGGTTTGCAGCATGATGGCTTCGAGGTCATCGCGGCTGATATCCAGCACCTGGTTATAGCGTGTCAGTACCGCATCCAGATCGGCCGGCGCGATGCCGATACGTTCGGTCGGTGCGACGTCGCTGGTGTTGTGCTTGTTGGCATTGTCGGGCGGCAAGGGGCGGTGCGGATAGCGGCGGCCGGTGGCGTTGTTGTAGAACAGCGCGGTAATCAGCAGCAGCGCGGAATTCAGTGCAACCGGGACGATGACGAAGCTATAGCCCATCGCGTGTACGGCCGGTCCGCCGAGTACTGCGGTCAAGGCTACCGCACCGCTGGGCGGATGGATGCAGCGTGCGGCAAACATCGCGCCGATGGCCAGCGCCGCCGCGACACCTGCGGCCAGGATGGGTTCATCGATCAGCTTGGCGCAGGTGACACCGATGATGGCGGCCAGGATGTTGCCGCCCATGATGGACCACGGCTGTGCCAGCGGGCTGGCGGGAACGGCGAACAGCAGGACCGAGGAAGCGCCCATAGGCGCGATCAGCCAGGCTGCATGGATATCTTTACCGAGGATGAAATAACTGCATAAACCGGTGAGGACGAGACCGAACAAGGCGCCGGCGCAGGCGCGCATTTTTTCATAACGATCAACGGTACCGGGTGTGGGGAAGATGCGGGTGAGCGACTTCCAGGCCGATTGAACCATACTGCTCCTAGCGAAATTACTGATCCGGCATTACATCACAGCGGGCCGGTCCGGAGCTGCTTTATAAAGTAGCGGTGTTGACGCATGCTATTTAAGTCTGCAGCATGCCTTGCAAAGGTCAAAGTTTAAATATGTTGCATATGAAATGCAATATATATCGTTGTTATTGCTGCTTCGAATGTGGAGGCATGAGCCAAAACACAGCTTATAGGTTAAAAACATTCATCTCAATACCTGCAGGGAAGAAATAGAATAGATGCCAGAAAAATCAAGAATCCGGTATCCAGCCCCGTTTTGCACACATAAATAACGCATCAATTGCATTGATCTGCATTGATCGCTCTATAGGAGATCCCCATGTCGGTTATTACCAATATCGAAGACTTGCGCGTCCTGGCGCAGAAGCGTGTTCCCCGCATGTTCTACGATTATGCCGATGCTGGTTCATGGACAGAATCCACTTACCGCGCCAATAGCAGTGACTTTGCACCGATGAAATTCCGCCAGCGGGTCGCCGTGAATATGGAAAACCGCACGCTCAAGACCACCATGGTCGGGCAGGAAGTACATATGCCGGTGGCGATTGCACCGACCGGCCTGACCGGCATGCAGCATGCGGATGGCGAAATCCTTGCCGCCCGCGCCGCCGAGAAGTTCGGCGTGCCATTCACGCTGTCGACGATGAGTATTTGCTCGATTGAAGATATCGCCGCCAATACCAGCAAGCCGTTCTGGTTCCAGTTATATGTGATGAAGGACCGGCCTTTCATCGAGCGCCTGATCGAACGCGCGAAGGCAGCGAAATGCTCGGCACTGGTCCTGACACTGGATCTGCAGATACTCGGCCAGCGCCACAAGGATTTGAAGAATGGCTTGTCGGCGCCGCCGAAATTGACAGTTGCCAACATCATCAACATGATGACCAAGCCGCGCTGGTGCATGGGCATGCTGGGGACCAAGCGTCGCAGTTTCGGCAATATCGTCGGTCATGCCAGCGATGTCTCGGATATGTCTTCACTGTCGTCGTGGACTTCGCAGCAATTCGACCTGGCGCTGTCGTGGAAGGATGTCGAATGGATCAAGCGCTGCTGGGGCGGCAAGCTGATCATCAAGGGCATCATGGATGCAGAAGACGCGCGCCTCGCAGTCGCCAGCGGTGCCGATGCGATCATCGTATCCAACCACGGCGGACGCCAGCTGGATGGCGCCTTGTCCAGCATCGCCGCCTTGCCGTCGATAGTCGAGGCAGTCGGTGACCAGATTGAAGTACATATGGATGGCGGCATACGCTCCGGCCAGGATGTGATCAAGGCGCTGGCACTGGGGGCGAAGGGTACTTATATCGGTCGCTCCTTCCTGTATGGCCTGGGTGCGATGGGCGAAGAAGGCGTGACCAAATGCCTGAAGATTATTGAAAACGAACTGGATTTGACGATGGCTTTCTGCGGCCTGACCGACGTCAAGAAAGTCGATAAAAATATCCTGATTCCGGGTACTTACTGAGTCGGTATTTACTGATTGTGTAAGCGGATAAAAAACGGTGCGCCTGTTACAGCTCGCACCGTTTTTTATTGCTCAGCTAATTTAAACCCTGGGATTGATGCGACGCGCCAGCAGCATCGCCATTGCCGGTGCCAGCGCAAAGCTGAAGAATAGCCATGCCGCTGCGGATTGCGCACCGGCGGCACCGCCCGGCGTACTGATACCGGCGGCATTCACCACCAGTCCGGCAATCGACGCACCTACCGCCATGCCGTACAGCTGCACGGTGGTGACTGCAGTGGAAGCCGTGGATTCCTCGCCTTTCGGTGCCACTGTCAACACGCGTGTCACCAGGTGCGGCCAGCCGATACCGACGCCGGCACCCACGCCGGCCAGTGCTATTGCAGAGATTGTTGTTTGCAGATGTGCCGGCATGCCGAGATCAAATGGAATCAAGATGCCCAGCGCCAGCAGGCTAAGGGTGCACAAGGCGGGGCCGGCGCGCAGCATGCGGGCGGCACCGGCATTGTGATGGCCGGATGACCAGAGCGAACCCACGCTCCAGCCGGCCGCCATCGCCGCGGTCAGGTAGCCGGCGGTCAGTGGTGGATGGCCATGCAGGGTTTGCAGGAAATAGGGTACAAAAATTTCGGTCATGATGCCGATCAACAGCAAGGCGACGCTGGCATATATCGCACCGAGTGGTGTGCCGGGTTCAGTCCCGCGGGTCGGCAGCATATGCACGCTGGCACGACGTTCACAGACGATGGCAGCAACGCCGAGCAGCAGGCCGATGGCGACACCGATGGCTTGCCATAGCAATGACGGTGACATGCTGCCGACCGCAATCGCCAATACCGAAGCAGCGAGCAGCGCAATTTGTTGTAGCGGAACGGCGGGTGGCTTGGCGTGTTTCGGAATCTCGACCAGCCTCTGCGGACGCAATTGGACGAAGACCAGGGTGGCCTGCGCCAGCGCAATCGGCAGCAGGGTCCAGAAGGCCCAGCGCCAATGGCCGGCCTGTGCAAACAAACCGCCGACTGCCGGGCCGCACAAGGTGGAAATACCCCACATGCCCGAGACCAAGGCGACTGCGCGCGGCCATAAGGGGGCGGCAAATACGATGCGTATCAGTGCGTAGCTGAGCGCTGCCAGCAAGCCGCCGCCCAGGCCTTGCACGCTACGCCCGGCCAGCATCATCGGCATTGAACTTGCCATCGCGCAGATAACGGAGCCGAGCGCGAAAGTCAGCAGTGCCGTCAGATAGGACGCGCGTGGCCCGAGCGCCGCCAGCACGCGCACGGAAAATGCCGCACCGATGATGGAAGCGACCATGAATAGGGTGGTGTTCCACGCATACCAGGCCAGGCCGCCGATTTCGCGGACGACGGAAGGTAAAACGGTGGTGACGATATGTACATTGATTGCATGCAGTGCGACGCCGCCAGTCAATGCCAGTGCGCGCAAGCCATTTTCGCCGCGCAATAAATTGCCCCAGGTGGCGGTTGGGATTTGGTTGTTACTCATTCTTTCCTCGACACGATCGTTCTGCATGGCTTATTATCCAAACATTGTCTTGGATAATAGGCTTGAGCAATGAATTACGCAAGTAATTACTTTGAAAATAAGGATGCGACGCATGAGCGCATGCTGTTTTTGGTTAAAACCAAAGGGCCGATTTCGACTGCCGAGTTAGCGCAAGAGTTGGAAATGACTGCGGAAGCGGCACGGCAACAAGTACAAAAATTGATGACGGCGGGTTTGGTTGCTGGACAGCAAGAAGCGGCGACCGGAGTCGGCCGTCCACGCCAGAGCTGGGTACTGACCGAAGCCGGTTATGCGCGTTTTCCGGATACGCATGCGCAGCTGACGGTACAATTGCTGGGCAGCGTGCGCCAGCTGTTCGGCGAAGAAGGCCTGGAGCGCATGATCAGCCAGCGCGAGGAAGAAACCCGCATCGTTTACCAGCAAGCCTGCAGCAATAAGAAACTGCCGGAACGTTTGCAAAGCCTGGCCGAAGTCCGTAGCGCCGAAGGATATATGGCGCGCGTCGAACGGGACGGCAAGGATTGGCTGCTGATCGAAGACCATTGCCCGATCTGTTTCGCCGCACGGACCTGCCAGGGATTCTGTCGTTCTGAATTGCGCCTGTTCCAGGAAATTATCGGCGACGAAGCGACCATCGTCCGTGAGCAACACCTGTTAGCGAATGCAGGGCGTTGCGTTTATCGTATCAGCGTGAAGTGAATCTGCTTTTCGATTATTGCAGCAAGGAATAAACTGCTGATTCAAGCTAAATCGCAAGCATCATTCCCGATCACCTCCACACGTCTTTTCAAGACTACACACCATGCATACCGCATCCGGCGCGCAGCAAAATGAACCTGCTTCCGACCTGAGTGAAGAACTACAGCTGCGCATAGGCAATGATCTGTTTGATCAGGGCTGGTCGCAACAGGATGCATTTTTATCGGCGGAACTGAGTGCCGCCTTGGCGGCGGAATGCCGGGCCTTGATGGCCGCCGGTGCGCTGAAGAAAGCCGGGATAGGGCGTGGCGGAGAACAAACGATACGCGCTGATATCCGTGGTGACCATATCGTATGGCTGCGCAGCGGACAGTCAGCCGCGTGTGACAGCTATTTGCAATTGATGGATCAACTGCGACTCGCCTTGAATCGCAGCTTCTTCCTCGGGCTCGAAGAATACGAAAGCCACTTCGCTTTTTATCCGCCGGGCACCGCTTACCAGACGCACCTGGATCGTTTCCGCGATGACGACAAGCGCACCATTTCCGCCGTGATTTATCTCAATGAAGGATGGCTGCCTGAACATGGCGGTGCGCTGCGCATGCATCCGGCAGGCCAGCCTGCGATTGAAGTCCTGCCGCTCGCCGGTCGCCTGGCCGTATTCCTGTCGGCCAGCATGCCGCATGAAGTCTTGCCGGCGACGCGTGATCGCTTGTCGCTGGCGGGATGGTTCCGGCGTCGCGCCTGAGTGCCGTGACAGGAGCTGAATGACGCCGGGCGTGGATCAGTTTGCCAGTTTCTTTACCAGCGTATTGCCACCATTGAGTTTGCGGCCGTTAGCGGAGCGTGGCTCCATCTTTGGTATCGCCTTGCCGCTCTGGCGTTCGACCAGGATGGAGCGCGCCTCGTTTTTATCAAACAGGTATTCTTCGCCCCATTGGCGCAGACTGACGATGATGGTGAAGAGTGCTTCACCCTTGGCCGTTAATACATAGTCCTGATATGCACTGCCGTCGGCCGCCGGAACCGCTTCCAGCACGCCTTGTGCGACCAGCTTGTGCAGGCGATCCGACAGGATATTTTTCGCTATTCCCAGGTCTTTCTGAAAATCACCGAAGCGCGTCATGCCGTCGAAAGCATTGCGCACGATCAGCAAGGCCCAGCGGTCGCCTATGACTTCCAGTGCACGTGCCACCGGGCAGGGTTCTGCCTGCAAGTTGTCTTTCTTTGCCATGTTTGTCCTTTGCGCCTGTGATATTTCCAATGCGTTTTAATCTGGTTGCATTTTAAAACCGTTATCGGCATAATTCAATTGGTTTTAAATTGCAACCAGATTGGAGTGGATCATGGCATGTCAACAACTAGGCGCAGTCAATCAATGCGCGGAATCGAATACAGCGAACCTCAGCGTGCCGCGCTGGATGGTGTGGCTATTTGCCACCGCCTGTGGTTTGAGTGTGGCGAACGTCTACTATGCGCAACCATTGCTGGATGCGCTGGCGCAGGATTTCAATTTGTCGACAGCTGTGATTGGCATTGTGGTGACGGTGACGCAGGCGGGTAGTGCGTTCGCCTTGCTATTCCTGGTGCCGCTGGGCGATATGCTGAACCGGCGTCGCCTGCTGTTGGCGCAGTTGTCAGCGCTGGCGCTAGCCTTGCTGCTGGTCGCAGCGGCTGCGGCACCGGTCTTCCTCTTGCTTGGCATGTTCGTGGTCGGCTTGCTCGGTACCGCAATGACGCAAGGTTTGATTGCTTATGCGGCGACCATTGCCGCGCCGGCGGAACGTGGCCGTGTGGTCGGTACCACGCAAGCAGGGGTGCTGGTCGGTTTGCTGTCGGCGCGGGTGCTGGCCGGTGCGATTGCCGATATCGCGGGCTGGCGCATGGTGTATCTGGCTTCCGCCAGCCTGATGATAGTGCTGGCGCTGGTCTTGCTACGCATCCTGCCGCAACGCGCGACGCCGGCTGCCGGCTTGTCTTACCTGCAGTTGCTGGCTTCGATGGGTCGGTTGATGTGGCAGGAGCGCGTGCTGCAAGTGCGCGGCGTGATTGCGCTGCTGATGTTTGCCGCGCTGAGTATCTTCTGGAGTGCGCTGGTGCTGCCTTTGAGTGCCGCGCCGTATCACTATTCGAAGACCGCGATAGGTGCGCTCGGTTTGCTAGGCGTGCTCGGTGCGTTGGCGGCGGGCTGGACGGGCCGCTGGGCTGACCAGGGCTGGGGCCAAAGAACCAGTGCCGCAGCCCTGGTCTTGTTGTTGCTGTCGTGGTTGCCATTGGCCTTGATGCACTACGGCTGGATTTTCCTGATCATCGGCATCATTTTGCTGGACCTGGCCGGGCAGGCGATCCATGTGACGAATCAAAGCATGATCTTCAGTGTGCAGGAAGGTTCGTCGAGTCGCCTGGTTGCTTGCTACATGATGTTTTATGCAGTCGGCAGCGGACTGGGTGCAATTGCAGCGACCAGGGTCTTTGCACTCGGCGGCTGGTCGGCGGTATGCCTGTTGGGCACAACGGTAAGTGCGCTGGCTTTGCTGTTCTGGTGGCTAAGCCGTCCGGCTGATTAGCTGAAAACCGTATCTGCAAAACTCCGGCGCTGCAGCATGCGCGCATGCAAGGCAGCCAGCGCCGGATACTGCTGCCGCCATGCGACTTCGGGCAAACGGAATGCGAGGTAATCGAGTCCCACGGCGACTACGATGTCTGCCAGTGTCAGGTCTTCTGCAGGTGCGGCAGCGTAGCCCTCGTTCAGCACCGGCAAGGTCCGGGCTATCGCTTGCAGGCGGCGCTGGCCGAGTATGCTGTCGTCGATTTCCTTGCCATGATGTTTGCGCATGATCATGGTGGTGAAGGCGGCGTCTATCAAGCCTTGCGCCAGGCCGCTCAGGTGCAGGATATCCGCATAGCGTTGCGATGGCAGCAGATCGGTGCCAGTGCCGACCCGGTTCAGGTACAAGGCGATCAACAGCGATTCCGCGATGCTCTGTCCGTCATCCGTTACCAGCACCGGCACGCGTCGCACCGGATTGTGCTGCAAGAGTTGCGCATCATCATTCCACGGATCGCTCCAGACCAGTGTGAGGGTATCGGCATAGCCTTTTTCGAGCGCAACGATGCGGGCGATACGCGCATAAGGTGAGGTACGGTTGAGCAGTAATTGCATGTCAGTTTCCCTTTTTGCATAAAGTCATAGGTGCGGCCAGCGGTGCTTTGACCTTGGGTGTAAGCATGAGCAGCAGGCAACCGGCGGCGAGGAAGAGGCTGCCGATGGCAAACAGCGGCAGGTAGCTGCCGAGTACTCCATACAGTGCCGACATGCCGTAACCGGACGCCGCCTGCGCGCTGGAGAATGAGACTGCGCCGATTCCCCATACACGTTTATACGCGATCGGTCCGACCAGTTCCATCACGCGTCCCGAGGTCAGGGTTACCAGGCCGGTGACCATGATGCCGACGATCAGCGATGAGGCGGAACGCCAGAATAAAGTGATCGATATGAGCGGGATCGCAATCGCGACGGCCTTGATAAAGAATCCCAGCGCAAGACTGCGATGCCAGCCGAAACGCTTGCCGAGAAAGCCGGCAAGCAGCGGGCCGATGATTGCGCCTACGCCGAACAATAACCATTGGAAAGAAGCGGCAGCCGTACCGAGTGCGTTTTCGCGATCGAGGAAATCCACCCAGAACACGGTGTGCGGTATGAAGCCGGCTGCATCGAAGCCGTAAGCGAGCACCACCAGCAGCGCGGCGAAGCCGAGGGCCGGGACCGGCAAGTTTGCTTCCGGCGGTTTCGTGGCAGGTGCCTGCTTGCATGCGATACGACGCAGGCCCCAGTCGGCCAGCAGGCCGGCAAGCAAAGTCAGCAGGCCGAGCACCAGCCAGGCGGCTGTCAGGTTAAAGCGCAGCAACATCGGGATCAGGCTGGCCGAGAGGATGGCACCCATGCCTATGCCGGTAAAGATGAAGGATCCAACTGCGCCGCGGCGTTCCGGCGGTATCGCGGTCAATGCCACCGAAGGGCCGACCACCATCAGCAAGCCGCCGGCGAAACCCGAGATAAAGCGCCAGATAAAAAACCAGCTGAAGGCCGCCGGTAATGCGCACAGTATGAAACTCAATGCGATGGCGGCGAAGGAAATACCCAGCAGTTTACGGCTGTCAAAACGTTCGGACAGGCGCACCGCCAGCAAGGCACCCAGCAAATAGCCAAGCAGGTTGGCGGCACCGAGGTAAACCGCCTGCGAGCTGTGGAACCAGCCCTGGTGGATAACAGCCGGCAACAAAGGCGTATAGGCAAGCCGTGCCAGGCCGACGGCGGCGAGGGTTGCCGTGGTGCCAACGGCGATGGCGGGTAAATCGCTGCGTGAGGGCATAGGGTTTCCATCCGGGACAAAGCGGTGCCTTGTTAGCAGCATCATAGCCGGATGAGGGTAGCACTACAAACGATTAGAAGTGATATGCTATATCACGTTTAGAGATGCATAATTTGGCTGTCCCAGAGGTGGATCATGGATCTGAAATCACTACGCTTATTCGTCGCCGTGGCTGAAACCGGCAGTTTCGTTGCTGCTGCCGAGCGGCTTCACACGGTGCAGTCGAATGTGACTGCGCATATCAAAAAGCTGGAAGATGAAGTCGGTGCGCAATTGATAGAGCGCGGTGCACCAGCGCGCCTGAGCCCCGCCGGTTTTTCTCTGATGGCGTATGCCGAACGCATACTGCATGCACACGATGAAGCGCTGGCCTTGTTCAAGGGTGAGAAGGTCGGTGGCAGCTTGCGCGTCGGCGCGATGGAAACCACGACGGCGCTGCGCTTGCCGCCATTGCTGACGCAGTTTCACGCAAATCATCCGGATGTGGATTTGAAGCTGAGCACCGGGCCGACCGCCAGGCTGGTGGCCGGTTTGAACGAAGGGCGCTTCGATTGCATCTTCATCGCCGGCAAGCTGGAAAACCCGCGCCTGCATCAATACAAGGCCTTCCGTGAAGAGTTGGTATTGATATCGGCAAAGCCGATGACCGCGATGCCGACCGCCGACGAATTACGCTCGTCAACTTTCCTCGTATTCGGCCAGGGCTGCAGTTATCGCCAGCGCGTCGACGTACTGCTGGCGGACAGCGGCGTGTTTTCATCGCGCATGGTTGACTTCGGTTCGCTTGATGCCATCCTTGGTTGCGTCGGCGCGGGTATGGGCTATGCACTAATGCCGCGCGTGGTGTTCGACGCACACAGGCATCGCTTCCCTATTTACAGCCTCAAACTTGCGCCGCGGCTGGGCGTGGTGGATACCTATTTCGTCGCCGCCGACAGTGCGAGCTGGACCCCGGCGCTGACTTCCTTCGCCGACGCCTTGCGTACATCAGTCAAATCAGTCAAGGCTGAAACGGTGATGAAGGCAGCGTGATGCATCGACTTCATCGATCGGTTCAGCTACCTCAAGCTTTTGTCTTTTCCAAAACATTGATATCTGTTAATTTCTGATATCGGGAAAGAAATGAAAGGGCGCAGATGATCAGTTTCGACGTTCTGGAAACGCTGGTGGCGGCATCGCTGGTATTGTTATTGGGACGCAAGCTGGTCTCGTCTTCTTCCTTCCTCAAAAGCTATAGCATTCCCGAGCCGGTAGTCGGTGGCCTGCTGGTCGCTTTGCTGCTGTTTGCGCTGGGCGGCTTCTCCAGGGTGCAAGTCCAGTTCGACGGCAGCCTGCAAGGCCCGCTGATGCTGGCTTTCTTCGCCACCATCGGCCTGAACGCCAATCTCGCCAGCCTGAAAGCAGGTGGCCGCACGCTGGCCTTATTCCTCGCGGTCGTGCTGGGATTGCTGGTCGCGCAAAATATCATCGGCATCAGCATGGCAAAACTCATGGGACTGGATCCCCTGATCGGTTTGCTCGGCGCTTCGATTTCCCTATCCGGCGGCCACGGTACCGGTGCCGCCTGGAGCAAGGTGTTTGCGGAACGCCATGGCCTCGCGGCAGCGACTGAAATCGCCATCGCCTGCGCCACTTTCGGCCTCGTACTGGGCGGCCTGGTCGGTGGTCCGGTCGCCGGCTTCCTGGTCCGACGCTTCAATTTGAAAGCCGATACCAGCGCACAAGCGAGTGACAAGGAAGTGCACCCCAGTTTTGAAGAACCGAAAGCGGTGCAATTGATTACGCCGCAGGCTTTCATCGAGGCGCTTGCATTGATTGCCGTCTGCCTCTCGGCCGGCAGCACGATTGCCAATCAATTGAATGGCACTGCGTTTGAATTGCCAACCTTTGTGTGCGTCCTCTTCGTTGGTGTGCTGGTGAGCAATGGCTTGTCGGCACTGGTCGGCTACAAGATTTTCGAACGGGCGATCCAGGTGCTGGGCAATGTCAGCCTTTCTCTATTCCTGGCCATGGCCCTGATGAGTTTGCGCTTGTGGGACCTGGCATCGCTGGCTTTACCGGTCTTGCTGATCCTGGCAGTGCAGGCGGTGGCGATGGCGGCGTATGCCGCCTTTGTGACGTTTCGCGTGATGGGGAAAAATTATGATGCCGCCGTCCTGGCAGCAGGGCATTGCGGTTTTGGCCTGGGGGCGACGCCGACCGCGATTGCTAATATGCAGGCGGTGACGGAGCGCTTCGGACCGTCGCCAGTGGCCTTCCTGGTGGTGCCTATGGTCAGCGCATTCTTTATCGATATCGCGAATGCGCTGGTCATCAAATTATTCCTGGCCCTGCCGCTGTACAACTGAACCGGCCAATAGCGCCGGCCGCGCTATCAGGCCACCAGTTTCTTGAAGGTCGCCAGCACTGCATCACCTTTGAAGGGCTTGACGATCCAGCCCTTGATGCCGGCAGCCTTGCCGCGTTCTTTCATCATCGGTGAATTTTCGGTCGTCAACATGATGATGTTGACGTTGGTATTGCCGAGTTCGCTGCGGATTTTTTCTGCCATCGTCAGGCCATCCATATTCGGCATGTTCACGTCCGAAATCACGAGCTTGATACCGGCATCGCCTTTCAGCTTCGCCAGGCCGTCGCGACCGTCTACTGCAAGGATGACATCGAGGTCGTTCTTTTTCAGGAAATCGCCGACTTCATTACGAACGGTGGCGGAATCATCGACTACCAGTATTTTTGCCATGTTTTTCTTTTCAAGTAATTAAAATAATTCGAGCTCGCCGGTGCTGGCGCTGGCTTCATCTTCTGCCACTGCAAAATCGATGTCGTCATAGGCGCTGACGCACAGGCTGACGTGGAACAGCGGCGCGCCGTCAACGCTGACAGCGAAGTGCTGGATGTGGCTGCAATTGAGCATCTGTATATAGGACATGCATTGCCCGTCGAGGAAGTTGGGCGTCGACATGCCGATATGCGGGAAGTAGTTGCCGAGTTCACGGTTCAGGATGCCGCAAAACAGATTACCGTATTCTGCAATCGCGTCATGGAAAGCCTGCCGGTCGCTGTCTGCTGCCGCCGCTTCATGCATGCCGGCCATATATGCCATGGTTTGCGCATCCTGCTTGAAATGGATCATCACCATCAGGCGAAACAGATACGAGGAAACGGTGAGTACCACGGCTTCCTGTTCGACCAGTTCGCTGACTTCGGACGTAATGCCGATATCGCAGCCTTCCATCGCCGCCGGCAGGCTGGCTTTCAGCGAACGTATGAGTAAGAGGTCGAAGCCTTCTTGTGCTTGTGGACTGATCATGATGCAGGTGTTTTCTGTTTAAACAGTAAGTGCTTCTTTGGTTTTGTCATTGACCAGGTTCAGACCGATGACGGCACCGACTATCATCTTGCCGCCGGCCTGCAGGTCCTGGAAGGTGGTGGTCGTGATCAGGTCGCTCTCGTGCAGATTGCTGCGATAGCTCTTCGACAGTTTCTCCGCGCGTTGTGCCAGTGAACGCACTTCGGCTGCGACTACCGCGAAGCCACGCCCGTGTTCGCCGGCGCGTGCTGCTTCGATCGATGCATTCAGCGCGACGATGATGACCTGGTTGACGATCAGCGCGAATTCATCGTTCTTCACACGCATTTCACGGTTGTGCTTGATCAGCACACCCATGTCGTCATGCCAGCGTTCGAAGGTTTTGATCAGGCCCATCAGGCGCGCAATGGTGTCGGCGGCGCGTTCGCAGTTTTCCACTGCAATCGCATTGCTGTCGGCATTGCGCTCGGACAGGCTTTGGATCAATTGCTCATGCTCTTCCTGCAACTGCGACAACTGGTCCTGGTTCAGTAGTTTTTCCTGTTCCAGCAATTGCTCATGTTGCTCCATCTTTTGCTGCATATCGCGCATCACGTTTTGCAGGTCTTGTTCCAGCGCTTGCGCCTGGGCGATATCGACCATGCCGGCCAGGCGCCGGTTCAGCTTGCGGATACGCCATTGCTGGAACAGGCCGCCCAGCAGCAGGCCGATGGCAAGGAAAATAATGGAGTTAAGCATGATGAAAATCGATTCTCTGTTCAGTGGTTCACATGAAGCTTTGGGCAGGTCAGGCCACGCGGCTATCGTCCGGCAGATCCTGCATGTTGCCGTGTTCGGATAATGGTGTTTGCAACAGTTCCTGCAGCAAGTCGTCCGCTTCATCGGCCTTGACCGCAAACGCGGCAGGCAGCGCCACGATGAGGTGGAACTGGCGGAAATCCGCACCGCTTGCTGCATCGTCGAAGCGGATGTCGATGTTGCCGTTTTCACGGCTGACAAAAGCCAGCACCGCATCCATGCCGACTCCGCGACCGGACACTTCGCTCACCTTGTCGGCGGTCGAGAAACCGGCTTGCAGGATCAGGCGTGCCGCGGCCAGGTCATCCAGTTGTTCCGGTGCTTCGCTCAAACCTTTTTCCAGCGCGATCTGGCGTATGCGTTTCAATGCCAGGCCACGGCCGTCATCACGCAGGGTGATGTTCAGCATTTGCGCATCCATGTCCAGGTTCAGGCTGATCTTGCCGGCTGCCGGCTTGCCTTGTGCAAGGCGTACGTCCGGTGTTTCGATGCCGTGATCCATCGCGTTGCGGATCAGGTGCATGAAGACATCCTTGAGCAGCGCGCTGATCTGGTTATGCACGACGTAGCCGTTGTCCCTGATCTCTATCGTCGGTGCCTGCTTGCCCAGTTCCTGCGCCAGTGCCGGCATGGATTCGATGACGCCGGACAGTGTTTCATCGATGCGCTCGGTACCCAGCAGGCGCAGCGTACGACGCACTGCATTGCGTACGGCAACCAGTTCATGCAGGTTGGCGGTATTCACGGTTTCCAGGCGCTGCAGACTTTCCTGGATATGCTTTTTATCTATCATCAGGTAGCTGTCGACCTTGCCGCCACGGCCCGGGCCCTGACGGCTCAGGCTGACTTCATTGATACGTGCATAGCGCTCAACTGCAGCGCGTACACCCGCCAGCTCATCAAGCAGCAAAGCCTGGTCCCACACGCGGCCGCTTTCCGGTTTGCGCAATTCGTCATAGTGCTGCTCGGCTTCATGCACGATATTAGCCAGGTGCAGCAGGCCATAGGTGCGACCATTGCCTTTGATGGTGTGCATATTGCGGAATAGCTTGGCGACGGTGAAGTCGCTGCTTTCCGTGTTGTGGCGAATCACCAGTTCATTTTCATCGATGAATTTCAATGAGCTGACGATGAAGTCGTGGAATTTATCCTGGCTGACCGCGAGGATTTCACCAATGATTTCGAGCTCACGTTTTTGCTCGTTGGCTTCGGCTGCCAGTTGACGCAATTCGGTAACATCGCGTACGCACAGCATCAGGCGCACGATCATGTCGTGTTCATCGACGATAGGTGACCAGCTCAGGTCCAGGATCTTGACGCGGCCATCCGGCATGCGTTTTTCGATTTCACCGACCATCAGGTGCTGGTTGAATTCGAAGTTCATCAAGTCTTCGCCGATGCAGGCGCCGCCGATGGCTGCCATTTGCGCCAGTGTGTCGGCACCGAGGTTGGTATCGGCAAACACAAAGTCCATGATGTCGCGACCGACGATGTCCTTGCTTTCGAACACGGTTTCCAGATAAGCCGAATACTCCGGATGGATCTTGTTGCCATCGACGATGGTCAGGATGCCTTGCGGGATGTTTTGCAGCATGGTCTGGATATCGGCAGTCTTTTGGCGTACCAGTGCAGAAGCTTCCTCGATTTTTTCCAGCATGCCGTTAAAGGCCTTGATCGAATGACCGACTTCATCCATGCGATCAATAGGCACGCGGCGGGTGAAATCCTGGCTCGCGGCGATTTCACTCATCATTCTTTGCATGCGGCTGATCGGGCCGGTGATCTGGCGATACAGCAGGAAGCCGATGGTGGCGAGGAAGATGACCGCGAAGATGGTGACAACCGTAATTGCGGTGGTGGTGGTCGCCAGGTTTTCATTCAGGGCGGCAATCGCGACGTCCTTGCTGCGGTTCTTTTCAATGCGCAGTGTATCGATGATCTGCTCCAGTTCCTGCTGGAACTGCACCACATTGCCGAACAGCGAAGCCTTGGCGATTTCATCCTTGCCGGCCAGCTTGAGTTGCATCGTGCTGTCGATCGCATCGAAGTAATTGACCAGGCTTTCCTTGGCTTGCTCGACCAGCCCGCGTTGTGCCTGGCTGTCGACCTGTTTCAATTGCAGGTCCAGTGCTTTTTCCAGGATGTCTTTCTTGCCGCTCAGCTTTTCATTGTTCTGGATCGCGATTTGCATGTCCGGCTCGGACACAATTGCCATCGCCGACAGCTGTACTTCTTTCAATTGCGCGACCAGGTCGGATGAGGCGAGGGTGCTGGGCACCACGCCTTCGGTAACGGTTTTGACCTCGACCGCGCTGCCACGCGACTGGAATACCGCGTAGCCGCCTATCAGTGAAATAGCGATGAAAGTCAGTATGACGAGGAGGGTGATACGCAGGCGGATAGTCATGGCAGAGGGTCTTCCATTGGATGTTCGGGGGCAGAGGCTCAGCCGGCCTGGAGGTGAAAATCTGATACGGCCTGCTTAAGTCTTGTTGCTGCACGGCATTGTTGCATCGGAGCATGACAGGCTTATGACAAGGGAAAAATCAAAGGAGAAGATGCAAAAACTACAATATTAGTTAGTGTCGGATTTTAGGGTGATAGCTCGCAAAGCCTTTATTTATAAGGCTTAAAGCAAAAAATAACGGTCGTCAGCACGCCGATTTTTAATATCGTATAATGACGATATTAAATTTTGAAAAAGACGATATTTGTTTCGTCTTTTGGCGAATCGTACAGAGGATCGTACACATACAGGACCCCGATATGGACATCGATGCTATCCACAAGGCTTTGGCAAATCCGGTACGCAGGCAAATCCTGCACTGGCTGAAGTCGCCGGAAGAATATTTTGCAGGGCAGGAACACCCGCTGGATTTTGGTGTGTGCGCCGGCATGATCGACAAGCGCAGCGGCTTGTCGCAATCCACCATTTCCGCCCACCTGGCGACTTTGCAGGCAGCGGAGCTCATTACCCCGCGTCGCGTCGGTCAGTGGGTTTTCTTTAAACGCAATGAAGCCACGATCCAGGCCTTTCTGGATTCGATACACGGCGACTTGTAATCCCACTTTCAGAAAGACCGTATGCCCTTAGCTTTAGTCATCCTGGCGCTGAGCGCCTTTGCCATCGGCACCACCGAATTCGTCATCATGGGCTTGCTGCCTGATGTGGCGCGCAGCTTGTCGGTATCCATCCCCAGCGCCGGTTGGCTGATCAGCGGTTATGCGCTGGGCGTCGCAATCGGCGCGCCCATCATGGCGGTCGCTACCGCATCGCTGCCGCGCAAACGCGCCTTGCTGCTGTTGATGGGTATCTTCATCGTCGGCAATGTGTTGTGCGCAGTCGCCACCGATTACAACTTCCTGATGGTCGCGCGCATCATTACCGCGCTGTGCCACGGTGCATTCTTTGGTATCGGCTCAGTGGTAGCCGCCAGCCTGGTGCCGGAAAACCGCAAGGCTTCCGCCGTGGCGCTGATGTTTACCGGCCTGACGCTGGCGAATGTGCTGGGCGTGCCTTTGGGTACCGCGCTTGGCCAGATCGCCGGCTGGCAAATGCCGTTCTGGGCCGTGGCCGGACTTGGCGTCTTGTCATTGATCGGTTTGTGGCGTGTGATGCCGGTCAATCGCAATGAAGAGAAAACCGATTTGCGTGCCGAGATCGGCCAGTTGCGCAATGCCGGTTTGTGGGCCGCGCTGGCGACCACCATGCTGTTTTCAGCTGCCACTTTCGCCTTGTTTACGTATGTCGCACCTTTGCTGGAAGACGTGACGCATCTGTCGCCGCACGGTGTGACCTGGACGCTGTTCCTGATCGGTGTCGGCCTGACGGTCGGTAACTACATCGGCGGTCGCCTGGCCGACTGGCGTCTCGGTACCGCCTTGACCGGCATCTTCCTGGTGCTGGCTGTGGTCAGTTCGCTGGTGCGCTGGACCAGCCCGAGCCTGATTCCGGTTGAAATCAATTTATTCCTGTGGGCGATGGTGTCCTTCGCTGCCGTGCCAGGTTTGCAAGTCAACGTGATGATCTTCGGCAAGGCGGCACCGAACCTGGTGGCGACGCTGAATATCGGCGCGTTCAATGTTGGTAATGCGCTGGGTGCGTGGGTCGGTGGCTCCGTGATCAGTGCCGGTTTTGGTTTACAGGCAGTTCCGTTGGCGGCAGGCGTACTTGCGCTGACAGCAGTATTGGCAATGCGTGTATCGATGCGCCTGGCCGGTGATGAAACGACGTCACCCGCCGTGGCAGTCGCTTAGTTTTTACTTAAAGTAATTCCAGACAATTTTTCAGAAAGAATACGATGACTAACCAATTATTTACCCCTATCAAAGTCGGTGACCTGACTCTCCCTAATCGCGTCATCATGGCGCCGCTGACCCGTTCGCGCGCCATCGGCGGCGGTCGCGTACCGAATGAGCTGATGGTCGAATACTATGTGCAGCGCGCGTCGGCTGGTTTGATCCTGACCGAAGCCACGGCAGTGACACCGCAAGGCGTCGGCTATGCCGATACCCCGGGCATCTGGTCGGAAGAGCAGGTCGCCGGCTGGAAGAAAGTGACGGATGCCGTGCATAAAGCCGGTGGCCTGATTTCGCTGCAACTGTGGCACGTCGGTCGCATCTCGCATCCGATGTTCCTGAACGGCGATCTGCCGGTGGCGCCAAGCGCGATCAAGCCGGCCGGTCACGTCAGCCTGGTGCGTCCGCAAGTGGAATATCCGACACCACGCGCTTTGGAACTGGATGAAATCCCGGGCATCGTTGCGGCCTATCGCAAAGGTGCGAAAAACGCGAAGCGCGCCGGTTTCGACGGCGTCGAAGTGCATGGTGCGAATGGCTACCTGCTGGATCAGTTCCTGCAAAGCAGCACCAATCAGCGTACCGACATCTACGGCGGCTCGATTGAAAACCGCGCACGCCTGATGCTGGAAGTGGTTGATACCTGTATCGAAGTATGGGGCGCAGGACGCGTCGGTTTACACCTGGCACCACGCGGTGATTCGCATGATTTGAGTGATGCTGATCCGGCCGCAACCTTCGGCTATGTCGCGACTGAAATGGGCAAACGCGGCATCGCCTTCATTTGCGCACGTGAATCGCTGGGCGAAAATCGCCTGGGCCCGCAATTGAAGCAAGCCTTCGGCGGTGTCTATATCGCGAATGAAAAGATGAGCAAGGAAATCGCGGAAAACGTGATTGCTACCGGTGAAGCGGATGCAGTCGCATTCGGTAAACTGTTTATCGCGAATCCGGACCTGCCACGCCGCCTGAAAGACAATGCACCGCTGAATCCGCCACGCCCGGAAACCTTCTACAGCGGCAACGCTGAAGGCTATACCGATTATCCGGCACTGGGTTAATCGCGGGCTTAGTTGTTGTCCTGAAAGCCGATGCTGAAAATGCGTCGGCTTTCTGTTGTTACGAGCATGTGATGCTGTGGATTCTTGCGCAGGTAGTGAGCGAAGAAACCGCAGATAGGAACGATGCCTTTATCCAGCGCGTAGATGAATTCCACCGCGCGCGACGCCATGCGCGAGCCATAGCCCTGCCCGGCGAGGGCAGGTGACACTTCGGTGTGCATGACCATGCATACCTGATCGAAAACGTAGTAATCGATGAAGCCGACCAGGCGGCCATCGTCTATCCATTCGTAGCGCTGCAATACGCTGTCTTCAGTTAAGGGGACGTGCTTCATGCGTGCAGGATAAAGCAAATTCCGGGCTGATGTCTTGCCAGCGTTGCGCGACGGCGTATCATGACAGGATTGAAGTTGGTAACTGCATGCGCATTTGCCGCTGACTTTCCCTGGAATAATGATGCCGAATACTAAAATCGATTTAAGTGTAAGCGCCCGTCAACCTGATGACCTGAGCCGTATCCTGGTGCAGGCACTGGAGACCGGCGATATCGAAACCTCGGTGGCCTTGTATGAGCCGAGTGCGGTGCTGTTTTCCAAATCAGGCCGGACCATGACGGGGCTGGATGAGATACGCAAAAACAATGCGGCATTGATCGCGCTGAAGCCCAGGTTCAACATCGCGTTTATCAAATTCACGCTGAGCGGTGACGGCAGCCTGGCGACGAATCGCATGAAGGCGACGCTGTCATGGAAGGATGCAGAAGGAAAGCCGGTGGAGGCGAGTGTGGATACGCTGGAAGTCGCGCGTAAGCAGGAAGACGGGTCGTGGCGCTACATCATCGACGACCCGTATGGCAGCATGCGCGCGAATTTGAACGAACGCTGATTCGTTCAAATCCGGGCATGGCGAATATTACGATTTAGCCTTGCTGCGACGGCTCAGGAAACGCTCGAGGTCCGAGGTGCGTTGTTCTGCATGCAGGCGGGTGCAGCTGAAGTATTCGATATCCTTCAGGATGCTGCCCTTGTTGTAGATGCTGACGGTCTTGCAATCCTGCTCAACGAATTTGCTCCATTCTTTCTGGGCAATGCGCAATTGTTTCTTGGTCGCGGTGTAAGGGATGCCTTCCTGGTCTTGCGCCGGAATTTGCTTCAGCAAAGCCTTGTAAACGGTGTCCAGCTTCTCTTGCGCTTTTTGATCCGCTTCCTTGGCGCAGGCATTCATTTCCTGCGGTGTGCCCTTGGACAGGCAAGGATCAACCTGTTGCGCAAAAGCGGCTACCGGGAGCAAGGTCAAAAAAGCCAGTGTAATTTTATTCATCGTATCCCTATCTTGGTTGTGTTTTGCCTACTGCTAGGCGTCTAGCCTACCGCGACAGCTTGCTTGATATTTTGATTCAGGTCAATAAAGCTGCGGCGCTATCTGGCCAATCTCAGGTTTTCAGGCGATAACCGGTCTTGAAGATATACCAGACCGCCGCCATGCAGGCGCTCAGGAAGACCAGCGTCATCACGATACTGACCACCACGCTGACATCCGATACTCCATAGAAACTCCAGCGGAAGCCGCTGATCAGGTAGACCACCGGGTTCAGCAGCGCGATCTTTTGCCATACCGCCGGCAACATGCTGATCGAATAAAAGCTGCCGCCGAGGAAGGCCAGCGGCGTCACGATCAGCATCGGGATGATTTGCAGTTTCTCGAAACCGGTAGCCCAGATGCCGATGATGAAGCCGAACATGCTGAAGGTGACCGCAGTCAGGACCAGGAAGATGATCATCAACAGCGGATGCGCGATTTCAAACGAGACGAAGAGGCGCGCCGTCGCCAGTATCAGTACGCCCAGGATGATGGACTTGGTGGCGGCTGCGCCGACATAGCCGATCACGATTTCGACATAGGACACCGGCGCGGAAAGGATTTCGTAAATGGTGCCGGCGTATTTCGGCATGAAGATACCGAAGGACGCATTCGAAATACTCTCGGTCATGAGCGCCATCATGATCAGGCCCGGCACGATGAAAGCACCGTAGCTGACGCCGTTGACTTCGACCATGCGCGAGCCGATGGCGGCGCCGAACACGACGAAGTAGAGGGAAGTGGAGATGACCGGCGATGCAATACTTTGCATCAGCGTGCGCCAGGTGCGTGCCAGTTCAAATTTATAGATGGCGCGGATTGCGTAGATATTCATGCTGGCGCCCTTACCAAATTAACGAAGATTTCTTCCAGCGAGCTTTGGCTCGATTGCAGGTCCTTGAAGTCGATGCCGTTCTCGCCGAGCTTCTTCAACAATTCTGCAATGCCGGTCTGTTCGCTTTGCGCGTCGAAGGTATAGACCAGCTCATTGCCATCGTCTGACAATTCCAATTGCCAGTTCGCCAGCTCGGCCGGAATCGTTTGCAGCGGATGTTGCAGGTGCAGGCGCAATTGCTTCTTGCCCAGCTTCGCCATCAGCGCGGCCTTGTCTTCGACCAGGATCAGTTCGCCTTTGCGGATCACGCCTATGCGATCAGCCATTTCTTCGGCTTCTTCAATATAGTGCGTGGTGAGGATGATGGTCACGCCGCTTTCACGCAGGCCGCGCACCATTTCCCACATGTCGCGGCGCAGCTCGACGTCGACCCCGGCGGTCGGTTCATCCAGGAACAGGATTTGCGGTTCGTGCGACAGGGCCTTGGCGATCATCACGCGACGCTTCATACCGCCGGACAGTGCAAAGATCTTCGAATCCTTCTTTTCCCACAGCGATAGCGAGCGCAAGACTTTTTCTATATGCGCATGGTCTTTCGGCTTGCCGAAAATGCCGCGGCTGAAATTGACGGTAGCCCACACGGTTTCAAATGCATCGGTCGACAATTCCTGCGGCACCAGGCCGATCTTGGTACGGGCGGCGCGGTAATCCTGCACGATGTCATGGCCGTCGGCGAGCACGGTGCCGGTGCTGGGATTAACGATGCCGCAGATGATGCTGATCAGGGTGGTTTTGCCGGCACCGTTCGGGCCGAGCAGCGCGAAAATTTCGCCGCGACGGATCTCGAGATCGATGCCCTTGAGCGCCTGGAAGCCGGACGCATACTGCTTGGTCAGGCCTTGGACGGAAATGATGGATTGCAAACTGCCTCCGTTGTATTGGACACCGCCGCCGGGCGGACTACGCAGGCGGTGGCGATCTGTATATGAGTTGGTGGTGCTGGCTGCGGCTTACTGTGGCTTCCTGCCGATTAAGCGGCAGATGGAAGCGCCACTTGATGCTGAAACTGATACTGAAACCTGATACTGAAGCTTGATACGGCGGGCCATGACGATTCAAGGCGCGCCGAATTAAGGCTATACGAATTAAGGCTACACGAATTAAGCTCACATTATCGCAGGCTAACGATATCTTTGCTTTCCAGCAGTTTTTTATCACTGCCGCGTCTGGCGACGATCAGCATCGCCTTGCCGATTTGTTCGGTGTTGTTGATTAGCCGGGGAAAGATCGCACGCAGCAACGGGAATAGCGGCAGCGTCAGCGTGTAAAAGAATTGATATAGCGCGGTTTTGGAACGCACGCCATGCAAGGGCTGGATGATGCCGGGCCGGAACATATAGGCGCGCAAGGGCAGGCGCAGCAGCGCATTTTCCGTCTTGCCTTTCACCCGTGCCCACATGATTGCACCTTGTTCCGAGCTGTCGGTGCCGGCACCGGAAACATATGTAAACACCATGTTCGGGTTCAGGCGCGCCAGCACGGTGGCGGCGGCCAGCGTCATGTCATAGCTGATGCGTGCATAGTCGTCTTCTTTCATGCCGACCGAGGACACGCCGAGGCAGTAGAAGCAGGCGTCCATGCCGGTCAATTCCGCCTCGATGTTGCTGTAATCGTACAGATTTGGATGAATAATTTCGCGCAGTTTCGGGTGTTGTTGGCCGGTCGGATTGCGTCCCAAAACCAGCACTTGAGTCACATCCGGGTCGAGCAGGCATTCACGCAGTACGCCCTGGCCGACCATGCCGGTCGCGCCAAAAATCAAAATTTTCATTTCCTTCCCCCGGGTTCTTGCTGGATGGTATTTATTATCCGCCGCATTAGGTAGATACTTGCATCAATGAAATACGTTTGTAATAAAGATCCTTCATCGAGAGGCCGTTATTAAGTAAGGACGGTTTCTTAATAAGCAAGATGAATAGGGCGCGGCATGCCATGCGTATGTTAATGACTAAGCGGATCTGCTGGGTCTTGTTATTGGCAATCCTTGCGTTCGCGAAGGCTGCGCAGGCGGGGACGATTGTGCTGGAACCGGGACGCGACAGCTACCTGGTACATGCGGTGGTCGATGTGCTGGAAGACCCGGACGGCCGCCTCGGCTTTGCCGAAGTCAGCCGGGAACCGCCAATTGTTGCGTTTCAGCAATATGACGGAGGCCAGTTCAGCTTCGGTTTCACCAAATCGGCCTACTGGTTCCGCTTCGAAGTCTATAACCCGGCATCGGCACCGCAAAATATGATGCTGGTCATGCGTACCGCATGGCTGGATAACATCAGCCTCTACCAGCCGGACGGCACCGGCGGCTACAGGGAAAGCCGCTTCGGCGACAGCCTGCCATTCCATGCACGCCTGCATCCGCACCCGCAATTCCTGATTGACCTGCAGGTCGCTCCCGGCCCGCAAACTTACTACCTGCGCGTCAGCAGCACGCAAGCCTTCCTGTCGCCGATAGAGCTGTGGGATGCGCAAGCCTTCCACGACAATGACCGCCTGCTGCTGGCTTATTTCGGCATGTTCTACGGCGTGGTCCTGGTCATGCTGATGTACAACGCCTTCATCTGGATTTCGACGCGGGATCGCAGCTATCTGTATTACTGCTTGTACCTCGGCGCTTTTTTCATCATGAATTTTTCGTATAACGGCTTCTCCTTCCAGTACCTGTGGCCGGATTCGCCGCGCTGGTCCAACGGCACCTATACCAGTTGGGTCTTCCTCTATCAATTGATGGCCATCCTGTTTGCGATGGTCTTCCTGGAAACCGGCAAGCGCCTGCCGCGCATGCACAAGCTGCTGTGCTATTTCCTGTATGCCATGAGCGCAGCCTGGCTGGCTTCCATCCTGTTTGCCAGCCCGGTTTTCCATAATGCGACCGGGGTCTACTTCGTCTTCCTCTATTCACCGTTGACGGCGATTGCCGGCTTCCTGGCCTGGCGCTCCGGTTTTCCCGCCGCGCGCTTCTTTGTCATCGCATCGATGGGGAACCTGGTCGGTGCCTTCATCACGGCGATGACGGTCAGCGGTTTCATGCCATACAGCTTTGTGAGTTTTCACGCGGTGGAATTCGGCATCCTGGCCGATGTGATCTTGCTGTCGCTGGCGCTGGCCGATCGCATCAAATACCTGCGCCTGCAAAATGAAACCGCCGAAAAAGCCATCATCGAACAAAAGCTGCAATCGAATGCCTTGCTGCGGCAAGCCAAGGATGACCTTGAGCGCATCGTGTCGGAACGTACCGCCGAGTTGCGCAAGGCACGGGATGAGGCGGAACGGCTGTCGCGGGTTGATGCGTTGACAGGTGCATATAACCGGCGCTACTTCAATGAAGTGGCGGCGCTGGAATTTGCCAAGGTGCGACGCCAGCACCGGCCGCTGTCGGTGATTTCCTTCGATATTGATATGTTCAAGCTGATCAACGACAGCCACGGCCATGCCGCCGGCGATGAAGTGATCAAGGCAGCGGCGCGCGTGAGCCGGGATGCAGTGCGGGAAATCGACTTCGTGGCGAGGATAGGAGGCGAAGAGTTTGCCATCCTGCTGCCTGGTTCCACGGTAGAGCAGGCCGCCGCGACCGCCGAGCGCCTGCGCGAACTGGTGATTGCGGAAAAGGTTTTCTACCAGGGCAAGGAACTGGCATTTACCGCCAGCTTCGGTGTGGCCGAACTCAAGGATGGCGACCAGAGTTTTGAAGCGCTGCTGCAACGGGCCGATGAGATGATGTATCGCGCCAAGAACCTCGGCCGCAACCGGGTCGCCGCCTAAACAAAAAAACGCCCGGTATGAGCCGGGCGTTTTTGCATGCGGGACAGCAGCAATGAACGCGGATCAGCGATCGAAGACTTCCTGCAAACCTTTTTGTGTGCCAATGCCGTGTTGCAGCGCCAGCATCAGCAGGATGCGTGCTTTCGCCGGTTTCAAATCATCCGCCATCACCGCGCCGGCTTCGAACGAAGTCTTGCCGCCGCCCTGGAAACCATAGCTAGGCAGGACGCGACCGTTATGCACGCGGGTCGAAACCACGACTGCCACGTTTTTCGAAATCGCATACTTGACGGCGTCCAGCATCGCGACGTTCATATTGCCCATGCCCAAAGCCTGTACCACCACGCCACGCACGCCGCGATCAACCGCATTGCGCAAGGCTGCACCGTCGGCACCGCCGTACATTGCAATGATTTCGACTTCCGGCATTTTGTCGGTGCGGATAGGGATGTGCATGCGACGCAGCTGGGTGTACGAGAAGGTCACGCGATCCGGATACACTTCACCGAGGAAGCCATAGTCGCCGGACTTGAAGGTTTCCACATTCGCGGTATGTGTCTTGGTCACATAGCGGGCGGCATTGATTTGATTATTCATTGCCAGCATGGCGCCCTTGTCCTTGGCTTGCGGATCGACGGCGATACGCACTGCATTGAGCAGGTTGCGCGGGCCGTCAAAGTCGGACACCGATGCATTGCGTTGCGCGCCGATCAGCACGACAGGCTTGTTCGACTTGACGGTCAGGTCCAGCCAGTAAGCGGTTTCTTCCAGCGTATCGGTACCGTGCGAGACGATCACACCGGCGACATCGCTGCGATCCAATGCGGTCTGTACCGCTTTGGTCAACGCGATCCAGCGTGGCGGGTCCATATAATCGGACGGCACGTTCGACAGGTTGTTGACTTCAATCGTCGCGTATTTGGCGACGTCCGGCACGGTTGCCAGCAAGTCGTCACCGGAAATGGCCGGCACCGGCGCGTTCTTGACCGGGTCTATTTTCATTGCAATCGTGCCGCCGGTGGCGATGAATTGCACGACCGGCTTGTTTTGCGCGAACGCAGGCAGGGCCGCCAGGAAGAGCAGGCTAATTGCGGTTTTTTTGAATTTATTCATTCTGTCTCTCGCTCCATTGTTTTTGATATTTCCTTGCTTCAACCATTGAAAGTGACGCAGGTCATTTCCGCTTGTGAAAATCACAGCCACTCATTAATACCATAATCTGACATATCAGAAACTGCGGTTTGGGCTAAATCTGCAGAAAAATTTTGCAGGCTGTTGGTAGTTGCGGACGCGGAATCGGTGCTAGATAAGCCGACGCAAGGCATGCCGGCTGCGGCCTGGGCTGACCCGGATATTCATAGGCGGGGATTTCCGTCGGTGTGGCGGGACATGGATGCGTACGCAATCCAGTGGGGCGAAGGGATGCGGGATGGGAAACGATGTGCCGCTTCCCATCCGCTGGCGGTTTGCCGTGTGGCGGATTTATTTGACAGGCGTAATGGCTGGTGGGTGCCAGCCGCCTTTCAGCACAATATCCTTGGGCACATAGGTTCTCAGGGTCAGCGAAAATGGTTCGCCCGCCCGCGACGGCAACCAGTTGGATTCCGCCACACCGGCGACAGGCTGGGGACCGACTGCGATCTTCAGTCCGCCATTCGCTTCCTTTTTCAATGGCGAGTGATTATTGAGGTTGTATCGTTTCTGCGCATTCGGCACCACGCGGTAGTCCGGCACGCTCAGCAGGATAATCGACCAGTAGGCATTCACGACATCTTCCGGCAGGCTGCCCGGAGCGAAGTCGAGGATGTAACTTTGGCTGCCGTTCAATGGTTGGCCTTGCGCGTCACGGCCGCCCAGGAAGTAAATTGCCTCGCCGGGCGAATTGGCCCAGATACCGGACAGATTGGCAGTGGTGCGTACGCGATACTCGGCACCATAATTGCCGACCGACGAATGTCCGTCGCCACCGCCCAGCCAATTATTGACGTAGGGAGCGGCCTTGCTTTGTGCATACTCGATAAACTCGGGCAGCACTTTGGAACGGATTTTCTGCTCAACCTCGTTGCGGGCTTCCGGGCCGGTCGCCACATACGCGGCGACCGCACGAACCTTCTGCTGCATCGCTGCTGCCACCGGCGACACATCCAGCGCGCTGTTGAGCTTGGTATCCACATCGTCAAAAATGGCAACGCCGATCAAATCCTTGTTGCTGAAAGCCGGCAAGGGCGGGGCCGGTTTGATGACCGGTTTTCCCATTGCAGTGACCTTGAACTGCTTTTGCAGTTTGACCGCGCCGTCAGGATCACCTTTCAACTCTACCCGGGCCAGCATTTTTGCCTTGCTGGAATGCAGCTCAATCCGGGCGGCATCCTTTGGTGTCTTGGCGGTCGAGCCGGGTTTAAGCAGCGCAAACTTGCCGTATGGTTTGGACGGGAAAGTGCGTTCATTGATATTGGCAATGACTTCACCCCATTCATCAAGGATCTGCGCCGTGTAATAGCGGCCTTCAATTTTTGGCACTTCGAGGATGACCGGTGTTTTGTCATCAACTGCAAACCACGCTTCCAGGTAAGCCACATCCAGGTTCGGATTGACGAAATCGGCGCTTCCAAGCGGGTTGTACTTGATCATATTGAAATGGATGCCCGGCTCCTTGAGATCGGTATGTTCCTGCCGGATGACCAGGACCCGGCCCAGCAGATAGACATAGGCATCGGCGATATTCTGCTCGCTGGGTGCCGCCACGCGCGCTGTGCCTTCGGATTGTGCGGTCACAAGGCAGGGCGTCAGGCCGGCGATGGCAAGCGAGAACAGCAGGGCGGTTTTTGAAAAGGGAAGGAGACGATTTGGCATAAAGTCCTCTGCGATTGGGTAGGGATAGAGGTCTTGCAGCTTCTGCAAGTTGGACCGTGTCCGGATGTTCTGCCTTAAGCGCGCGCGGCGCTATCGTACGAAGGTGAGAGGGACGTTTGCCCTTTCGGGCAAAAGCGGACTCTCCATCGTTTTTGATATATGTCAAAGCAGGCCGCGCCTGCCGTGCTTACACTCTGGACTCATCCGGTCACTGCCATTTCGGCCGCGACCGGCAACAGGAGTAAGCAATGACAGGATCGGCAGCACTGCTACCCGTGACGCAAACGGTGGAATTCGATACTGCGCTGATCAGGAAACTCAGCCAGCTCGGGCCGCGCTATACCTCGTATCCGACGGCGGACCGCTTCAATGCCGAGTTCGGCTACCGCGATTACCTGCAAGCCGTGACCGGCGCGACTGCGCGCGGCAATATGCATCCCTTGTCGCTATACATCCATATCCCGTTTTGCGAATCGATTTGCTATTACTGCGGCTGCAACAAGATCGTTACCAGGGACAAAAGCAAGGCCGCCAATTACCTGGTTTACCTGAAGCGTGAAATTGAAATGCAGGGCAAGCTGCTGGCCGGTGCCAACCAGGTCGAGCAATTGCATTTCGGCGGCGGTACGCCGACGTATTTGAGTGATGCGCAAATGGGCGACCTGATGCTGCACTTGCGCCGCTGGTTCAACTTTGCGCCGGATGCCGCGGGCGAGTATTCGATAGAAGTCGATCCACGCACGGTAACGCCGGAGCGTGTGCATAGCCTGCGCCGCCAGGGTTTCAATCGCATCAGCCTGGGTGTGCAGGACTTCGATGCCGACGTACAAAAGGCGGTCAATCGCATCCAGCCCGAAGCTGAAACCGTCGCCATCATCGACGCCGCACGGGCAGCCGGTTTCCGCTCGGTCAGCGTTGACCTGATCTATGGCTTGCCGAAGCAAAACCTGCAAACCATGGAACAGACGCTGCAGAAAGTGATTGCGGCAGATCCTGATCGCATCGCCATCTATAACTACGCGCACATGCCGCACCTGTTCAAGCCGCAGCGCCGGATCGCGGAAGCCGATTTGCCGAGTGGCGAAACCAAGCTGGAAATGCTGGCGCTAGGCATCAAACGCCTGAATGAGGCCGGCTACATTTATATCGGCATGGATCATTTTGCCAAGCCCGGCGACGACCTGGCGATTGCGCAAAGGCAGGGCCGGCTGCATCGCAACTTCCAGGGTTACTCGACCCATGTCGGTGCCGACCTGGTGTCCTGCGGCGTATCGGCCATCAGTGCGATTGGTGCGACCTACAGCCAGAACGTAAAAACCCTGGATGAGTACTACGAACACATAGAGCAGAACGAACTGCCGATTGCGCGCGGCATCAAGCTGAATATGGATGACCTGCTGCGGCGCATCATCATCCAGATGCTGATGTGCAATTTCGAATTGTCGATTGCATCGATAGAACTGGCTTATCCGATCGTCTTCAATAATTACTTCGCGCCGGAGCTGATCAAGCTGCGTGAGCTGGAGCAGAGCGGCTTGCTGAGCATAGATGAAGAGTGGATTACGGTCACGCCGAAGGGGCGTTTGCTGATAAGGAATATCTGCATGGTGTTTGATCGCTATCTGGATGCGGCCCGCGATGTGAAAGTCGTCGACGGTGCAAGCCAGCCTTTGCGCTATTCAAAAACCATTTGAAACTATGAACGGTATCGCGCTTATTCCTATCTTCATGCTGGGCTTGCTCGGCAGCCTCCATTGCGTCGGCATGTGCGGCGGGATAGTCAGCGCTTTTTCGGCGGCGTCGCGGCCGCAGCGTCCTTTTCCTGCAGTAGTGGTGACGATACCTACCGTCAGTCCGCAAGTCTACAAGGAGACCATGCAGGTGCTGGCGTATAACGCCGGACGCATAGGCAGTTATGCGGTGGCTGGTGCGCTTGTCGGCGGCATCGCCAGTGGCGTGCACAGCCTGTCCGGCATCGCTGCGCTGCAAGTGGGCGGCTACTGGCTGGCCAATGCGATGCTGGTGGCGCTGGGCCTCTACCTGATGGACGCATGGCGCGGGCTGGCCCGACTGGAACAGGCCGGGCAATTTTTATGGTTACGTTTACGCCCGTTGATGAAGCCCTTGCTGCCGATGGATAACGCAGGCAAGGCGTTTGCGCTTGGCGGGTTGTGGGGCTGGCTGCCGTGCGGCATGGTGTACAGCGTCTTGCTGACCGCAATGTTTTCCGGTTCGGCCTTGTCAGGTGCCAGCGTGATGCTGGCTTTTGGCCTTGGTACTTTACCGGCGTTGCTGGGACTGGGCCTGCTGGGTACGCGCTTGCGCGAACTGGCGCAGCAGCGCCGTGTCCGTGTCGCCTGCGGCGGCATCGTGCTGGCTTTTGGTGTGCTTGGTTTGCTGCGCGCCGGCGGCGTATTACAGAATGGCTGGCTGGATATCCTGTGCATTACACCGCAGGCAGGAGTGCATTGATGAACACGCTGATAAGCGCAGCCATGCCGACCACAGATTGCTACCACTGCGGCCTTGGCCTGCCGCCGGATGCGCAGTGGAATGTACAGATAGACGGTGTTAACCGTGCGATGTGCTGTCCCGGATGTGAAGCGGCGGCACAGACTATCGTCGAGATGGGACTGGAAGATTACTACCGCAGCCGTTCCGCGTTTTCAGCGAAGGTCGATGGCAATGCGATCTTGCCGCCTGAATTGCTGCTCTATGATTTGCCGCAGGCGCAACAGCAATTCGAACTGGATGGCGAACATGCGGAAGCGACGCTGACGCTGGAAGGCATACGCTGCGCCGCCTGCGTCTGGCTGATCGAGCGCAGGCTGGCGCGTTTGCCGGGCGTGCAGGCGGTGAACCTGAATGCCTCGACCGAACGCCTGTATGTGCGCTGGAGCAAGGCGCAGTGCAAGCCCAGCGATATCCTGAAAGCGGTGCGCGATATCGGCTACAGCGCTTATCCCTACGATGCGGCGCGCCACGATGCGCAATTGCGTCGTGCGAGCAAAACCCTGTTTCGGCAATTGTTCGTGGCCGGCCTGTCGATGATGCAGGTGATGATGTATGCGATACCCGCGTATATCGCCGACGACGGCACGCTGGATGCGGATATGGCCGGGCTGATGCGTTGGGCCAGCCTCTTGCTGACGATCCCGGCGGTCTGTTACTCGGCCTTGCCATTTTTCCGCGGCGCGTATGCCAACCTGCGCCAGCGCGTGCTGGGCATGGATGTGCCGGTGGCGCTCGGGATTGCCGCCGCCTTCGGTGCCAGCGTGGTGGCGGTGTGGCGTGGCAGTGGCGAAGTGTATTTTGATTCGGTCACGATGTTTATCTTCCTCTTGCTATGCAGCCGTTACCTGGAATTGATCGCGCGGCGCAAGGCGGCTGGTGCACTGGAAAAACTGCAGCATGCATTGCCGGCTTCCGCTGCACGCATGCCTGCCTATCCGGCCAGCCGTGAAGTAGCCGTGGTGGCCGCCGCAGCATTGCGCGAAGGCGACTACATCCTGGTCAAGCCGGGTGAAGCGATCCCGGCGGATGGCGAAATCGTCTCCGGCGAAACGTCGGTCGATATGTCCTTGTTGACGGGTGAAAGCGCGGCCTTGCGCAAACGCCAGGGCGATCAGCTACCGGGCGGAGCGATCAATATCGCGCAGGCGGTGGTGCTGCGTGTCAGCAAGTTGGCAGCCGACAGTACGCTGGCCGCCTTGCTCAAACTGATAGAGCGTGCCGGCCACGGCAAGCCGCGTATAGCGATGTGGGCCGATAGCGTGGCAAGCTGGTTCGTCGCGGCCTTGCTGCTGTTTGCAGTCGCCGTATTCGCATTCTGGCAATGGCATGATGCGGCACGTGCATGGCCGATTGCGATTGCGGTGCTGGTCGTGTCCTGTCCCTGCGCCTTATCGTTGGCGACGCCTACAGCGCTGGCCGCCGCGACCGACCGGCTGGTGCGGCAGGGCGTATTGATCGTGCAGCCGCATGTACTGGAAGTCCTGCATCGCACCACGCATATCGTCTTCGACAAAACCGGCACGCTGACGGTCGGCAAGCCCGCCTTGCAAAAGCTGATTACCTTCGACGAAATGGAAGGCGCGGCCTGCCTGCAGTTTGCCGCCGCACTGGAAGCCAATAGTGCGCACCCTCTGGCGCAGGCGTTTATCGCAGCGGCCGATGCCACCTTGCTCGGCGAGGTCGTTGCCGACGAAGTGATCAGCCAGGCCGGGCAGGGCCTGGAAGGCCTGGTTGACGGGATTCCTTACCGTCTCGGTAATGCCGCTTATGTTGCGGAGCTGGCCGGCAAGCCTTTGCACGACCAGGTACCGCCCGGTATGACGCCGGTTTACCTCGGTTGCAGCGGCAGCTGGCTGGCACGCTTTGATTTGTCGGATGCAATACGCAGTGATGCGCATCAGGTTGTCCGGCATTTCCGGCAACTGGGCAAGACCGTGATCCTCCTGAGCGGCGATCAGCCGGAAGTCGCACAGTATGTTGCAGGCAAGCTGGGCATCAGTGAAGCACACGGCTCCTGCCTGCCGGAACAGAAGCTCGCGTATGTACAGCAGCTGCAAAAGCAGGGCGCGATAGTGGCGATGGTCGGCGATGGTATCAATGATGCCGCGGTATTGCGCGCAGCGGATGTCTCGTTCGCGATGGGTTCCGGTGCCGAGCTGGCACAAACGCATGCGGATACCGTATTGCTGTCACCACGTTTGTCCGCGATTGCCGATACCGCAGAACTGGCAGCGCGCACGATGCGCATCATCCGACAAAACCTGGCCTGGGCCAGCGCGTATAACCTGATAGCGATTCCTGCCGCGGCGATGGGCTGGATCAATCCCTGGATGTCCGGCATCGGCATGTCCGCCAGTTCCGCGCTGGTCGTACTGAATGCCTTGCGCTTGCGCCGTGTGCGGCGACTGCAGTTGCCGCCCGCTGCTGTTCCTCGTGCGCATCCGTTGCGCGCATAGGAGGGCGGATGGAAGCACTTTATCTCCTGATTCCGCTCAGTACCGGCCTGGTCTTCTTTGCGATCTGGCTGTTCTTCAAGGCATCCGATGGCGGTCAGTTCGAAGACATGCAGGGACCGGCCGAACGCATCCTGCAGGACGACGACAGTACTGCTGATTAAAAATGCCTTTCCGCTGATTGATGCACGTTTCGTAGCAACTTTGCTGATACAAAACCCGCCAACACAAAAGCCACACGCACTCTGCTGTTTGCCTTTCGTTTGATGCAAATCAAAACGTCGGTATCGACTGCCACTTACCCTCTAGCTATAGAAAGCTAAATAAGGGAGTGGTCAGTGGATACAGCACTAAATTACAACTACAAGGTCGTGAAGCAATTCGCGATTGCGACAGTTGTGTGGGGCGTGATCGGGATGCTGGTTGGCGTCTTCATCGCGGCGCAACTGGCATGGCCGGCGCTGAATTTTGATATCGCGTGGTTGAGTTATGGACGGCTGCGTCCATTGCATACGAATGGCGTGATCTTCGCCTTCGGTATCTGCGGCCTGTTCGCCACTTCGTATTACGTCGTGCAGCGTACCTGTCAGGTGCGCCTGTTTTCGGACAAGCTGGCTGCCTTCACCTTCTGGGGCTGGCAATTGGTGCTGGTACTGGCCGTGATCACTTTGCCGATGGGCTGGACGCGCGGCAAGGAATACGCCGAACTGGAATGGCCGATTGCGATCCTGATCACCATCGTCTGGGTCGCATATGCGGTGGTTTTCTTCGGCACGCTGATCAAGCGCAAGGTACAGCACATCTATGTCGCCAACTGGTTCTTTGGTGCTTACATCATTGCGGTCGCCTTGCTGCACATCGTCAACGGTGCCGTCATGCCGGCCTCGCTGGGCAAGTCTTACTCGGCCTATGCCGGTGTACAGGATGCAATGATCCAGTGGTGGTACGGCCATAACGCGGTCGGCTTCATCCTCACCGCGGGTTATCTCGGCATGGTTTATTACTTCATCCCGAAGCAGGCCGAACGCCCGGTGTATTCCTACCGCTTGTCCATCGTCCACTTCTGGGCGCTGATCTTCACTTATATGTGGGCCGGTCCGCATCACCTGCATTACACCGCCTTGCCTGACTGGACCCAATCGATCGGCATGGTGTTTTCGCTGATCCTGCTGGCACCGTCGTGGGGCGGCATGATCAACGGCATGATGACCTTGTCCGGCGCGTGGCATAAATTGCGCTCCGATCCTATCCTCAAGTTCCTTATCGTCTCACTGTCTTTCTACGGCATCGCTACCTTTGAAGGCCCGATGATGTCGATCAAGACGGTCAATGCGTTGTCGCATTACACCGACTGGACCATCGGTCACGTACACGCCGGTGCGCTCGGCTGGGTCGGCTTTATCACCATGGGTTCCATCTACTACCTGATTCCGCGTTTGTCGGGCAAGAAGCAAATGTGGAGCACCAACCTGATCGAATTGCACTTCTGGGTCGCGACCATCGGCATCGTGCTGTACATCGCTTCGATGTGGATTGCCGGTGTGATGCAGGGCCTGATGTGGCGCGCCGTGAATCCGGACGGCACGCTGACTTATACCTTCGTTGAAAGCGTGAAGGCGACTTATCCCTACTACGTGATCCGCTTTACCGGTGGTGCGCTGTACCTGGGTGGCATGTTGCTGATGGCTTACAACACCTTCATGACCATGCGTGATGGCGAGGCGGTGGCCGCCCGCATCCCGGCCGTCGCGGCGCACGCCTGAACTATGAGATCACAGGAGTATTGAATGAAATTTTCCCATGAGTGGATTGAAAAGAATCCCTGGCTGTTGATTGCACTGGTGACGCTGGTGGTCAGCGTCGGTGGTGCGGTTGAAATCGTCCCGCTGTTTTTCCAGAAATCGACGACGGAACCGGTCGCCGGTTTGAAGCCGTATTCACCGCTGCGCCTGGCCGGCCGCGATGTTTACACCCGTGAAGGTTGCTACAACTGCCATTCGCAAATGATCCGTCCGTTCCGCGCCGAGACCGAGCGTTATGGCCATTACTCGGTCGCCGGTGAATTCGTCTACGACCGGCCGTTCCAGTGGGGCTCCAAGCGTACCGGGCCCGACCTGGCGCGCGTAGGCGGCCGTTACAGCGATGACTGGCATCGCACGCACCTGGACCGTCCGCGCGACCTGGTGCCGGAATCGAATATGCCGGGCTATCCATGGCTGGCGAAAACCAAACTGACGCCGAACGACATCATGCCGCGCATGCGGGCCTTGCAACGCCTGGGCGTGCCGTACACGGATGAGGAAATCAAGGCCGCACCAGCCGCGCTGGAAGGCAAGACGGAGCAGGATGCACTGGTTGCATACCTGCAGGGATTGGGCACTTTGATCAAGGCGAGACGCTAATCATGACACTAGCCAATATCACGATAGATGCCAGCAGCATCGTCACCGTAGTGAGTTTTTTGACTTTCCTCGGCATCCTGGCCTGGACCTTCATCCTGCATCGCGACAGCGATTTCGCAGTAGCGGCGCGCGCGCCATTTGCAGATGAAGAAGACATGGAACAGCAGGAGAACAAGCATGGCTGATTTCACCAACGGCTTCTGGGACCTTTACATCGCGGTACTGACGCTGCTCGGCATCGCCGGTTGCGGGCTGCTGCTGTGGTCGCAATCCAAGGTCAAGATCAAGGTCGACGCCGAAACCGGGCGGGCGACGGAAACCACCGGCCACGTCTGGGATGAAAACCTGACCGAGCTGAATACGCCGATGCCACGCTGGTGGATGTGGCTGTTTTACCTGACCATCGTATTCGGCCTCGCTTACCTGGTGCTGTATCCCGGCCTCGGCAGTTACGCCGGCAAGCTGGGCTGGAAGTCGACAGGTGCTTACGAAAATGAATTGAAAAAAGCCGATACCGAATACGGTCCGCTGTTTGCCAAATACCAGCAACAGGATTTGAAAGCGGTGGCGGCGGATCCGCAGGCGCAAGCGATTGGGGAACGGCTGTTCCTGAATTACTGCGCGCAATGCCATGGTTCGGATGCACGCGGCAACAAGGGCTTTCCTAACCTGACGGACAAGGACTGGTTGTACGGCGGCGAGCCGGACGTCATCAAAACCACCATCCTGCATGGCCGGCATGGCGTGATGCCGCCGATGGCAGCGGCCCTGGGCGGCGACAAGGATGTGGAAAACGTCGCGCACTACGTGCTCAGCCTGTCCGGCAGTACCGCTGATCCGATCAAGGTGGTGTTCGGCAAGCCGAAGTTTGCAGCTGCTTGCGCCGCCTGCCACGGCATCGACGGCAAGGGCAACCAGGCGCTTGGTGCGCCTAATTTGAGCGACAAGATCTGGCTGCATGGCGGCGGTGCCAACGCCATCATGGAAACAATACGCAAGGGGCGTGACAACAGCATGCCGCCGTTCGAGGATTTCCTTGGCGACGCCAAAGTGCATGTGCTCGCCGCGTATGTATGGAGTCTGTCGAACGCCGAGAAGGCCGCCGCTGCAGCGAAGCAATGATGAAGTGATGGAATGAGCATGAAAAACAGCAAGCCGGAAGTCTCTGTCATCAAGATGTATGCAGCACGTGAAGAGATTTATCCGCGTGAGACCAAAGGACGCTATGCCAGTTTGCGCTGGCTTTGCGTATGGCTGACGCAGCTGGCCTTCTACGGCTTGCCATGGCTGAGCTGGAATGGCCGGCAAGCCTTGCTGTTCGACCTGGCGGCGCGCAAGTTTTATATCTTTGGCATCGTCCTGTGGCCGCAGGATTTCATTTACCTGGCGGTGCTCCTCATCATCTGCGCCTACTTGCTCTTCCTGGTAACGGCGATAGCGGGGCGGGTGTGGTGTGGTTTCGCATGTCCGCAAACCGTCTACACCGAGATATTCCTGTGGATAGAGCGGGTGATAGAAGGCAAGCGCAGCGCGCGCATGCGGCTCGACAAACAATCGGCGTCGGTCGGCAAGCTGGCGAAGAAAACCGCCAAGCATATGGCCTGGGGCGCGGTTGCGTTGTGGACCGGCTTTACCTTCGTTGGTTACTTCACACCGATCAAGGAACTGGCGCAGCAGGTGCTGGCATTGACGCTGGGCCCGTGGCAAATGTTCTGGGTGCTGTTTTATTCTTTCGCCACTTATGGCAATGCCGGCTGGCTGCGCGAACAAGTGTGCAAATACATGTGTCCGTATGCGCGTTTCCAGAGTTCGATGTTCGACAAGGATTCGCTGATCATCAGCTATGACAGGAAGCGCGGCGAACCGCGTGGCATGCCGAACAAACATAGCGAGGCGGCCGGCCTCAGCTTCGGTGCCTGTATCGATTGTTCGATGTGCGTACAGGTTTGCCCCGTCGGCATCGATATCCGTGACGGCCTGCAGTATGAGTGCATAGGGTGCGCCGCCTGTGTTGACGCCTGCAACTCAGTGATGGACAAGATAGGTTCGGCGCGTGGCCTGATCCGCTATACGACTGACAATGCACTGGCGAATAATTTGTCAGTGAAGGAAGTGCGCCGTCGCGCCTGGCGCCCGCGCGTACTGGTTTACGGCGCGATCCTGACGGCAATCGTCATCGTCTTTTTCACTGCGCTGACCATGCGTACGCCGCTCAAGCTGGATGTGATCCGGGATCGCGGTGCGATGGGGCGCGAAGTGGAGGACGGCATGATAGAGAACGTCTACCGCTTGCAAATCATGAACACCGCAGAACAGGCGCATCAATACAGGATCAGCGTCACGGGTATCGAATCCATCGCATTGGCGACGCCGGATGAAGTGACTTTGCAGGGAACCGAAACGCGCGCCGTACCGGTGCGGGTAAGGGTGGCGCCGGGTCATGGTGAACCGGGTTCGAATGAAATCAGTTTCAGCCTGCAGGCGCTCGATGACGCCGGCCTGAACGTAACAGAACATGCGGTATTTTTTGTGCCGCGCTAGAAGGAGAAGAATATGTCCACCCAGTCCCCGGTATTAAACCGGATTGCCGATGAAGCGCCATGGTACAAACATCGCTGGCCATGGTTGTTGATGATGGGTCCGTTTATCGTGGTGGTCGCCGGTATTTTCACGATCTGGATTGCGGTGACGAAGCAGGATGCGCTGGTCGTCGATGATTACTACAAGCAAGGCAAGGCGATTAACCAGGATTTGCGTCGTGATCGGGTCGCCAGCAACCTGGGCATGCATTCCAGGGTTTACTACGATACCGATAAACAGAAACTGGTCGGCACGGTATCCAGCGATGCACGACAAGTCGTCGGTGATATCAGGCTGCACCTGATCCACGCAACTTTGCCGGAAAAAGACATTAGCCTTTCGGCCAAAGCGGATGCCGCAGGGCGCTTTGAGATCAGTTTGCCGGAGCTGGCACCGGGTCGTTGGCAAATCTTGATAGAGAACCGGCAGCGCGACTGGCGCCTGGGCGGAGTGTGGTTATGGCCGATGCAGAAAAATCTTGAACTCGATGCTGATGTAAAAACAGAAAAATGATCTCTGCCGCTGCAAGCTTGCTTTGTACGGCATTCAAAGACCGCAAAAATCATCTTCCCCTCCATCTCACATCCACGCGTTTACACGGAAATTGCGTGGATAGGATTTGTCTTGAAGTCGATGCCGTGATGAAATTTTAGTCACTCGCTACATTACAGTACCTCGAATTGAATAAACGAATGATCGTTCTAGGAAGCTCAGGACGCATTCAAAAAAGCGCTCAAGTGTTTAGCTTCAGCGCTTATTTTTATGTCGAGGTCGTATATGAATTTCTCTACAAACGAGCAGACCGATTTTGCAGAAAAGATGGCCATCCTGGCCAGCCCCGCGCAGTACGTCGGTACGGTCCAGCCTGCTTCGGCCAAGCGTGTGCCACTCTCGAATGCGCAAATGGATAAGGTGTGCGGCTATCTGGCCGGACATTTGAATGGCCGCATGCGGGTTGCCGGGCTGGCGGCGCTGATAGGTCTGGGGCGCACCAGCTTTTTCGAACGTTTCACCATCACGGCCAATATGACGCCGAACCAGTATCTGCAAACCTTGCGCATTGAAAAGGCCAAGGAATTGATGCGCGATCCGCAGTTTACATTGCTGGATATCGCGTTTGCCTGTGGTTATTCCGATCAGTCCCACCTGACGCGTTTCTTCAAACGCTTTGTCGGCGTTTCCCCCGGCCAGTACCGGCGTGACGTCCTGTCGCAACAATCTTCGGATCGGCGCATGCCTTGAGCTGCGCAGCTCTTATTAAGTCGTAGAAGCGACAACAGACCTAAATAGTCGAACGCTTATCCAAAGATCGAACGATCGTCAAATCATTGCTGTATGGGAACGCGGACAATAGCCGTGCTTCAGGCTGCCACAACGTGCAATATGAGGATGTTTGATGTATTGCACGGCATGACGAACAGTCGCTTGCGTACATTCCTCCGCTCCAGGGACTATCTCAGCGGCACATTTGATGCTGCCAGCTGGCGGGCCTTGGCTGCTCTCGGTGCTCAGCTTGCCGGTCAAGGCTGGCCCACTTCGGATGCACAGCCATATGCGCTCAAGGCAATTTGATGTTGAAGTTTTGAGCAGAGCTGTTTCAACTCTGGATAAACGATGGAATCCCCAAGGAAGCAGCGACGGATGCCGGGCAAGGCCGAGCGACGTATGCTGCATGAAAAAAATCCGGCACGCAGTTTGTACCTAGCCTTTGCGCTGCTGCTTGCGGCATTCAAGGTGTGTGCCAATCCGCTCATCACCGACCTGGGGGTAAGGGGATATATCTGGCCGCCAACCATGGTTTCCGCACACGGCAATGCAGTGGCGGGGACTTTACTGACCGCAAATGGCGAGCGGCGCGCATATAGGTATACCGCAGACGGCACAACAGAGGATCTCGTGAACCTGCCCGGCGGGAAGGAATCCATTCTGCGCGCGATTTCAGCCGACGGTTCGGTCATCGTTGGCGATAGCATCAGTATGGACAATCAGACCCGCGCATTCAGGTATACGGATGTGACGGGTATGGTGGATTTGGGTACGCTCGGTGGTGGCTTTTCATCCGCGATAGCAGTTTCCGCAAACGGCGCGGTAATCGTCGGCAACAGTACGGTGTCAAGCGACAGCGTACACGCCTTCAAGTACGAAAACGGCCGTATGTTCGACCTGGGAACACTGAATGGCGGCGGCGCCGCATACTCGATCGCGCGGGCTGTATCGGCTGACGGCAGCGTCATCATTGGTGATTCTTCGGCCGCCGATACCTACAATCACGCTTTCAAATACACGGATGCCGGGGGCATGCAGGACCTCGGTACCCTGGGCGGCAATCGCTCGTTTTCAAATGCGGTTTCTGCAGATGGCAGCGTGATTGTCGGCAGCAGCGAGCTGGCAGGCGGCGCGCAGCATGCGTATAAATATACCGATGAAGCAGGGATGAAGGATTTAGGCACCCTGGGTGGTTTGAATTCTTTTGCCACTGCACTGTCTGCTGATGGCACGGTGATAGTGGGCGGCAGCGGCTCGCGCGACGGCGGACATCATGCTTTCAAATACACCGATAAGGCGGGCATGCAAGACCTGGGCACGCTGGGCGGGACGTTCTCCGATGCATATGCAGTGTCTGCAAATGGTGCAGTGATCGTCGGCAAAGCAACGCTGGCTGATGGAAATGAGCGTGCTTTCAGGTACACCGACAAGAGCGGTATGCAAGACCTGGGCACGCTCGGCGGAATGAATTCTTCCGCTACCGGGATCTCGGCCGATGGTCGCGTGATTGTCGGCCTCGCTGAAACCGGCAAGGGTGAAATGCATGCCGCGCTGTGGATGGGTGAGACGATTATCGATGCCGATAATAGCGTCGTGGCCATCGGGCAAACCGCGCGACAGGCAAGGAGGGTACTGGATCTGCGCAATGCACAATTACAGCTGCTGATGCGGCAGGACTGCGAGCCGGATGCGCGGCGTTTTTGTATTGCCGCCGGCACTGTATTTAGCCGTAGCGGGAATGCGCGCAATACCGGTGCCAATCTGGTCCTTGCTTATCGCCTGACGCCGCAATGGCGTATCGGCCTGGGCCTGGGGCAGGACGTGAACGGCAGGCTGCCGGATAGCTATCGGCTTGCCACGCATAAGCCTGCATTCGCCTTGTTCGCCCACTTCAACGCGCGCAAGGGGCCCCTGGGCTGGCAATTGCGGCTGGCTGCAGCTGCGCAAAAATCCACAGTAGATATCAGGCGTGAAGAGTTGAGCAATACGGAAGCCGGATCCGGCCGTGCGTCGCTTAGCGGCAGGGCTTTCAGTATGGAAGGAAATTATGGCTTTGCCTGGCTTCGGAACTCCGTCCTCGAACCCTACATCGCGTTGAATTACAGCAAGGATAGTCGCGGCGCGTATATGGAAACCAGCGGCGCTGAACTTGTCGGGAAATACGCAGCAATGGGACGCAGTGCAAGCAGTGTCGAAGCCGGGCTCAGATTCGCGAAGATCGTCGGTAGCAAGCTAACGCTCGCAGCCGACGCAGGCATGGTGCGTGATTTCAATGTCAGCCAGCGCAACTTCAAAGTGACGGTGGACTATATCGGCAACTACCGTTTTGATGAGGGGCGCGATGACAGGACGCGCATGCGCGTCAGCACGCAGGCAAATTATAAGTTGGCAGCTGATAGCACAATCCAGGGCGGAGTGTACTGGGCGCAGCAGGCTTATGGCAACAGGGTTGCCGGCCTGCAGTTAAGCTATCTGAAATCGTTTTGAATCCGGACGGGATTAAGCGCAGGTTTCGGTACCGGCCGCCATTGCCTTCAACAACGTGAGGTCGAGCAATTCGATTTCACGGTTGTTAACTTTCAGCAGGCCTTGCTTCTTGAACTTGGACAGCAGGCGGCTGATGCTTTCTATCGTCAGGCCGAGATAATTGCCGATGTCTTCACGCGACATGCGCAACTGGAAGCTGGTCGACGAATAGCCACGCGCCATATAACGAGAGGCGAGGTTGACGAGGAAGGCCGCGAAACGCTGTTCGGCGCGCATATTGCCCAGCAAGAGCATGACGCTTTGTTCACGCGTGATTTCCTGGCTCATCATGCGGTGGAAGTGGCGCAGCAGGGTCGGCATGGTGCCGAACAACTCTTCCAGGCGCGGGAACGGGATTTCGCATACTTCACTGTCTTCCAGCGCGACCGCATTGCAATGATGGCGATCGGTGCTGATTGCATCCATGCCCAGCAATTCGCCCGTCATCTGGAAACCGGTGATTTGCTGTTCGCCGCCGGCATTGATCTGGCAAGTCTTGAAATGACCGACGCGCACCGCATACAAATTGGTGAAGGAATCGCCCATGCGGTACAGGTAATCATCGCGCGCGACCTTGCGGCGGCGGCCAATGATCTTGTCCAGCCGGTCCATATCATTCTCACCCAGGCCCATCGGCAGGCACAGCTGATGCATGCTGCATGTAGAGCAGCTGGCGCGCAGGGCGCCGACATTCAGGGCGGGATCGGTACTGCTGGTGGACACTTGGCTCATATTTCCTGGCTCTATTCTTTACTTGGTCGAACCGCGACGCGGTAAGGATTGCGATGATTTGCTTAAATCGAAAGTAATTTCATGTGATCTTGGCATCAATCACCAGTAAGGGCAACTTGTCACTGACTTGTGCCCATTTCTCATGTTCGGGCAGTGGTTCTTTTTGCTTGCTGATGCGTTTCCAGTCCGGATGCTGCGACAGTTCGCGATTCAGGGCGATGAAATGCTGCTGTTCAGGTGCAATTTCGGTCGCGCCTATGATGGCATTGACAGGGCATTCCGGTACGCATACCGAACAATCTATGCATTCATCCGGATTGATCGCCAGGAAATTCGGACCTTCAAAAAAGCAGTCCATTGGGCAAACGACAACGCAATCGGTGTATTTACATTGAATACATGCTTCGGTGACGACAAACGGCATTTCCTTTTTCCATTTCTACGCTCAGAGTCGACATTGTAATCGGTCGGGCCGGATTTGCCTTTGCGGGCAGCAGGCGGCATGGTTTCGCCATAATTCGCGCAGAAGAAAAACAAGTAGCAACTGCTGTCCATTCGTTTGGACTGATCGTTTGATAAGCCGGACTTATCAAGCAGCGTCATAGCTAAATATTTGTGTTTTCAGGCATCAATTCCTTGCGTGCTTAAAGTTAACGCTATATCCTGCCGTGCATAGCGAAGATGTATCAATGAATACACGCTTTGCCACTACCGAAAACTTTTAGCCTAAAGAATGAACAACATGAAAGAACTTCGTATTCTCGCCGATGCTTGTTTTGCAGCGCAGCTAGCCGAAGCAGTTGAGCGCTTCAATACAACGCACGCGGATATCCGCGCGGTGGTCAGCACGGCAGGTGCTGCAGATTGCCTGCAACGTTTAAAAGCAGGGGACAGTTACGACCTCGCGATCCTGGCGGATAGCGTTGTGGCTGCTGCGATGATGCCGGAACAGACCGATGGCTATTACATCTTTGCCGGTAACAGCATGGTGCTGGCCTACACACCGGGGCATATACTCAATGCGAAGAACTGGCGTGAAAAGCTGGGCGATCCGAAGGCATCGATCGGCCATCTTGACCCGAATACAGATTCTGCCGGATATGCCGCCGTGATGGCTTGCATGCTGGCCGACAGCGTCGCGCCAGGCCTGACCCGGACTTTGACTAATCATCCGGGCCGCAAAGTGGTGACGGCTGCAAGCGCGCCAACTGATTTTGCATTCAAATACCGGACGGAGTGCATCGCAAAAAAGATATCGTACGCATCCTTGCCAGACACGATGGACCTTTCTAATCCGGCATTCAATGCGCATTACGCAACAGCTAAGCATGACCTGACTGGCGACGGTAAAACCATCGTGAAAGGCGCCGCCATCGCGCATGCACTGACGATTCCTTTTTCTGCCGAGGAACCGGAAGCGGCGAGGGATTTCATTGAAATCTTCCTGCAAAACAATTTCACCGCGCAAGGCTTCGTGCCACGCAGCGAAATCGCAGGCAAATCGCCATGCCGTATGCATGCCGCACTGGAAGTCAAAAAACCACCGCGTGTGCAGAGCGCCAACTATGAAGACGAAGCAGACGTTCACCTGCTGGAACGTGCGCGTTTGGGCAAACGTTCCCGGGATCTGGCGAAAGCAGCCTGATCCCGGATTTCTGTCCGCGGAATTACTTTTCAATCGTAAACAACGCCGCTGTCGCCTGATCAGGTGATGGCGGTAGCAGTTCCAAATCCATCTTCCTTTCCAGCGCCCGAACGCGTATTCCCGCCAGGGAATGGCCGGATGCCGCTTGCAGTCTCCTGCCTGCTGTTGCACAGCGACCACAGGAGTTTTGCTCCTCCTTACACTGAAATAGTTCGAATGGCCTGATGTATACGGCTGTCGACGTAATGTTTGTTTGCGATGTTTGCCCGCTAAAATTATAATGAGAATGATTGTCATTTATTGTTTGCAACTGTTTACCCCGCAAACACAGGCTCACTCTTTATCCAGAACAAAGGAAACATCGATGGCTTCCAATCCTCATATCCAGGCATTTCTCAGACCCACTTTGCTGGTATGTGCAATACAGGCAGCGCTTCCTTTCCTTGCCGGTGCCGCGCACGCGCAGACAGCTGAACCGGTTACGACGACCCAACTGGAAGCGATCACGGTGACCTCGAGTGCGGATGCATCGGCGGAAGGCTTGTCGAAACCGTATGCGGGTGGACAGGTGGCGAGGGGCGGGCGGGCCGGCATTTTGGGGACGCAAGACAATATGGATACGCCGTTTTCGATTACCAGCTATACCAATGAGTTCATAAAGAACCAACAAGCACGTGGCGTGGCGGACGTCTTGCAAAACGATCCTACGGTGCGCGTCGCAAGGGGATTCGGCAACTTCCAGGAATCGTATTTCATTCGCGGCTTTATCGTGAACTCTGACGATATTGGATATAACGGCCTGTATGGTTTGCTACCGCGCCAATACTCTTCGTCTGAATTGATCGAAAGGGTTGAGGTTTTGCGTGGTGCAAGTACTTTCCTGAATGGGGCGACTCCCAGTGGCGGCGGCATCGGTGGCACGATCAATCTGGTGCCCAAGCGAGCACCAAACGAAGCTTTGAATGAGGTGAGTGTAGGTTATAGCAGCGATTCTCAAGCTTATATCGGTGCAGATTTTGCTCGTCGCTTTGGCCCTGATCAAAGTACCGGTATTCGCGTTAACGCTGCGCATCGCAACGGAGAAACGGGCGTTAAAGGTGAAGATGTCACGATGGATGTTTTTTCGGTGGGTCTTGATTGGCGCAGCCGGGATGTTCGCTTGTCCGCTGATCTGGGCTATCAGAACCACAAACTGAAAAATCCAAGGCCGAATGTAACCATCACTGATTCAGCTGGTGTGCCCTTAGTCGCTTTTGTCCCGCGCGCACCTGAAAGCGATGTCAATTATGCGCAGTCCTGGAGTTTTTCAAACGAAAAGGACGTATTTGGTACGGTACGCGGTGAGTACGATATCAATGACAATGTAACTGCTTGGGCTGCGGTCGGCGCACGGAACGGCAAAGAAAGTAATCGCCTGGCCGGAATGACGGTCAGGGATGCGGCGACAGGAAATGGTGATTTTTCCCGCTTCGATAACAACCGTGAAGACAATGTCAAATCCGCTGAAGTTGGCATCAGGGGCAAACTAAGGACAGGTAGCGTCAAACACAGTCTCACTGCTGCCTATTCCTTTTACTCCAAAGAAGAAAAGGCGGCATATCGCTGGGACTTCTTCAATACTTTCGGCAACAACCTGTACAACCCTTATCAAACCGCTATGCCGGCGTTCAGCGGAACTGCGTTTGCCGGCAACGATATGAATAATCCGGCGGTACTTGAAAAAACCAGGTTAAGCAGTTTTGCCATTGGTGACACGATGTCATTTGCTGACGACAGGGTGTTATTGACGCTCGGCGCACGTCAGCAAAAATTGGATAACACTACTTATGCCTATAACACCGGCATTGCTGATCCAAATTCCTCTAGTAAAGTTAGCCCGGTCGCAGGCTTGGTTTTCAAGGCAAGTGATCAAATTTCCTTGTATGCCAATTACATCGAAGGATTGGCAAAAGGTACTAAAGTCTCTGATGCGACTCTGGCAAATAATGGTCAATTTCTTGGCGCTTATGTATCGAAGCAAAAAGAAATTGGCGTTAAATATGACGGCGGCAAGATAGGTGGCGGCATTGCCTTGTTCAGTACCAAGAAGCCAGGCAACGTGGTTGAAAACAATATGCTGACAATCAATGGTGAAGACAAGCATACCGGTATTGAAGTAACGGCATACGGTGAACCGATGAAAGGGCTTCGCATCCTGGGTGGCGCTACATTCCTGAATGCTGAGCAAAAACGTGCTGAAAATTCTGCTAACTCCGGTAATCGCGTGATCGGCGTTCCCAACGCACAAGGCAGTATCGGTGCTGAATGGGATGTGGCGCAGTTGCAGGGCTTTTCTGTCAACGGCCGTATTGTTGCGACGGGAAGTTCGTATGCTGATGGCGGCAATGCCTTGCGTGTTCCCGGTTGGTCGCGCCTTGACGTCGGTGCCCGTTATCTTACGGAGATCAGCGGCAAGTTAGTCACTTTCCGGGCACGTATCGATAACCTGACCGATAAAAACTACTGGGCTTCTTCTGGTGGTTATCCAAATAATGGCTATCTGGTTCTTGGTGCTCCGCGCACCTTCGCCTTGACCGCTTCCGTCGACTTCTAATGACAGGCAGCAAACTCCGCCGCTGGGCCTGGATCCACAAGTGGTCCAGCCTGGTGTGTACTGTATTCATGCTCCTGTTATGCGTGACAGGCTTGCCGCTGATTTTCCATCACGAGATCGGGCATTTGCTCGGTACCGAGATTGAAGCGGCGGAGATGCCGGCGAACACGCCACGCATCAGCATGGACCGCGTGATGGAAATTGCGAAGGCTAAGCATCCGGACAAGGTCGGCATGTTTGCTTCGCAGGAAGCGGATGATGATCGCATCTGGTTCGTCACGCTGGCGACCACACCGACTTCTGAAGTCGATATGAAGCAGGTCGCGGTCGATGCGCGCACCGGCGAAGTCCTCGGCCAGCCGCCTCTGAGCAGCGGTTTCATGTACGTCATGTTTTCGCTGCATGTGAATTTGTTTGCCGGCCTGGCGGGCATGCTCTTCCTCGGCTTCATGGGGATATTGCTGTTGGTGGCAATTGTTTCCGGCGTGGTGCTGTACGGGCCCTTCATGAAGAAACTGGAATTCGGTACCGTGAGGGCAGAGCGTTCGACCCGGCTGAAGTGGCTGGACCTGCATAATTTAATCGGCATCGTCACGCTGGCCTGGTTGCTGGTGGTCGGTGCAACAGGTGTTATCAATACCTGGGCCGACTTGCTGGTCAAGTATTGGCAATTCGATCAAATGGCCGAGATGGTGGCACCATACAAGGGCAAGCCACCCATTACCGAACTGGGTTCATTGCAAAAAGCGGTGGATGCGGCGATTGCACTGGAGCCTGATATGAAGATGGGCTTCATTGCCTTCCCGGGGACGACTTTCAGCAGTCCGCATCACTATGGAATTTTCATGCGTGGGACAGAGGCGCTGACTTCGCGCCTGTTCAAACCGGTGCTGGTGGATGCCACGACCGGCGAAGTAACCGACAGCCGCACCTTGCCGTGGTATCTGACCGGTCTGCTGCTTTCGCAACCTTTGCATTTCGGCGATTACGGCGGCCGGCCGATGCAAATCATGTGGGCGATACTCGACCTGATGTCTATCGTGGTGTTGGGCAGTGGCCTGTATTTGTGGATAGTGCGACGCAAGACGAATGAAGCGAGGATGGAAAAACTGATCCAAGCGCATCAACTGGAAGCCGAGTAAATATGACGAATACAAAAATTACGCCCATTACCAAACGCAGCAATTTCTGGTTTGTCTGGCGCGCGCCGTTGTTGCTGGCAGCACTGACCTTGTTCGGCCTGATTATTGCGCTGGTCAAGACCGGCGTCTGGCACTGGTTCGCGTGGGCCGGGCTGGCTGCGCCCATCGTCGTCGGGCTGTGGTACAGCTTTGCACGTTCACGCAAGTAAGCGAGAGCCGGACGGCCCTCGCTTGCTGCGACAGAAATTCAAGCTCAGGGAATAATTGCAGTCACACGTATTTCAATCCGCATCTGTGGCAGACCGAGTGCGGCCACACCAAGCTGGGTCCAGATTGGCGCTTGCTGCGGCATGTAACGGCGGAATAGCTTCACCATCGTCGCATTCACCTCCGGTGGAAAGCCGCCTACATGGTAGGAGTTGACATGGATCACATGCTCCCAGCTGGCACCTGCGGTCGCCAGGGTGCGCGCGATATTATCGAATGCCTGGGCGATCTCGTCTTCCAGCGCTTCTGGAAAATTAAATTCATCATCCCAGCCGCCTTGTCCTGCAGTTTCGACGCGATTGCCAATTTTTACCGCTTGCGAATAGTGCAGCTCCTTCAGCATGAAATCGCCATAGCCGGGAGTAATAAAAAATTCAGGCTTGCTCATGGTTGTCCCTATGTAGTTTTGACCCGCGGCAGCGACCCGTATGATCGCCGCCGCGAAGCCGTTGCCGGCAAATGATTAGTAGCGTTCCAGCCAGTGTGCATACGGTGCCGGCAAGACCCAGGAAGCGCGCTCAACTTTGAGTTCCTTGGCGGCAAAGTAGGGCCAGTGCGGATTGGCCAGGTGTGAACGACCGACCATGACGATATCCAGCTGCTTTTGTTCGACCACGCGCTCGGCGATTTCCGGTGTGCCAAAACCCCAGGCGGATGAAACCGGGACATCTGCTTCGCGGCGTACGCGTTCGGCGACCGGGCCGAGGAAGGCGGGGCCCCATGGAATCGAGGTTTCCGGAATCGTAAAGCCGATGCTGACACTGATCATATCCATGCCGCTCTTTTTGAATTCGCGTACCAGGCCGATGGATTCGAGCAAGGTCTCTTCATCGCGGCCGTCATATTCGAGCACACCAAAGCGTACTGTCAGCGGCAGGTTTTCCGGCCAGACTGCGCGTACCGCGCGCAGGGTTTCCAACAGGAAGCGCGCACGATTTTCGGCGCTGCCGCCGTAGATGTCATTACGCTGGTTGGAATGTGCGGAGAAAAAAGTCTGCGCCAGGTAACCATGTGCGAAATGCAGCTCCAGCCATTCAAAGCCGACGTCACGCGCACGTACCGCAGCATCAACGAAGTTTTGGCGCACGCGGGCAATATCATCCAGCGTCATCGCACGCGGTTGCTTCGGCAAACCTTTACCGTAGGCAAGCGCAGATGGTGCGATGGTTTGCCAGCCGCGCGGATCGCCGTCAGCGATATGGTCGTCGCCTTCCCACGGACGGTTGGCGCTGGCCTTGCGGCCGGCGTGCGCGATCTGGATACCCGGCACCGAACCGGCATCCTTGATGGCTTTCACAATAGGCTGGAAGGCTTGCGCCAGATCATCGTTCCAGATGCCGGTGCAGCCCGGGGTAATGCGGCCTTCGGGCGCGACTGCGGTGGCTTCGACGATCACCAGGCCGGCGCCGCCACGCGCCAGGCTGGCGTAATGGGTCTGGTGCCAGTCGTTAACACGACCGTCGATTGCCATGTACTGGCACATGGGCGGGATGGCGATGCGATTGCGCAGGGTGACGTCTTTGAGTGTGTAGGGCTGGAATAGAGCGGACATGGTGACCTTGGTAAGTTGTTTATTTGGCTTGCTTATCTGGATTGTTTATTTGCTTCGTTAGTTCGTATATATACGAACAATGGAATTAGTATAGCCGAAAGTGTATGATGTTGCTCATGCGTCCTTTTAAACATCCCGCTGCCAATGAGTTATCGCTCGAACGCGTCCTGTATGCCTTGAGCGATTCCATACGCCTGGACATCGTGCGGCATCTGGCCCGCGTCGAGGCTGCATCCTGCGGCGAGCTGGATGGCGGACGGCCAAAATCCACCGTATCCCATCATTTCAAGGTGCTGCGCGAGTCCGGCCTGGTCTACACGGAAAATACCGGCACCATGCATATGAATACCTTGCGCCGCGCCGACATCGAAAGCCGATTTCCCGGCTTGTTGGCGGCGATACTGGCGCAACCGGCATCCTGATCCGGCCTTGCGGCCCGGCACAATTTCATCTGCGCGCGCAAAAACATTCAGCGCTTTCCTTGCATTAGCAAAAGCTTGTAGACGTCTTCAATGGATAGTTTTACTGGCTGAGGTCGGGCGCTGTGTGATTGGCCTGACTGCCTTGATTTCCGAAATGCAGATGCAGCATTTCATTTCGGAGGAGGGGAATTGGTACCGGTATATTTTCGAACCGCCGGCTCCGGTGATGTGAGAAGGATATTATCCGAACGCCCAAATGAATGATGTCGGCGTACGCATCAAACTCATGTAAGAAAGCAGGAAGCCTGCAATCTTGCCTCAGAAAAAATATTTCAGGCTCATTGCACTGAATTCAGCAATACCTACAAGCATTTGGGGTGATGTCCTATACACGTGGGCAGATGGAATGCTTATGGTGGAGGAATTCCAAAAACGTCAGTCCCGCCATCATGACTACTCTTGCAGAACAGAGCGACAGCAATCCATTTGACAGCGCGCAAGCGCTGGAGAACAGCAATTACGGTGCTTTTGTCGACAAGAAACTGGTTGCCGGCGAACACCTCGATGAAAAGCCGCAACCCTTGCTCGGCTTCATCCATGATTCATTTCGTGCCTTGATATTGAACCCGCAGTTTTCCTGTGTAGGTGCGAAATCAGCAATCCAGAACGGCGGCTATCGCATCGGCCATTACGATGAGCTGGCAACGCCGACAGCGACTGCCGGCCTGGCCCATGACCTTTACCATTTCCTCAGTGAACAACCGTCGCTCGATAGCGAGTTCTCCACCTTTGTCGCGACGTTTTCGCAGCCGGTCATCCATTCGGAAGAACAGTTTGAAAAGCTGCTGTGGCAGCAACTACAGCTATTGCATGAGGCGGATGCCAAGGTGCATCAATGGGATCCAACTGTCAGCGACGATCCGGCCAATCCGCATTTCGCCTTCAGCTTCGCCGAGCAGAGTTTCTTTGTGGTTGGCATCCATCCGGCGGCGTCCAGGTACACACGCAAGTTTGCGTGGCCGGCGCTGGTATTCAATCTGCATGCTCAATTTGAAAAGTTGCGTGAAGATGGTAAGTTCGAGCGCATGCAGGAAGTGATACGTTCACGGGAGCAGGCATTGCAGGGATCCATTAACGAAAACCTGTCCGAACACGGCACCATGTCAGATGCACGGCAGTACGCGGGACGGCCGGTAGCGGATGACTGGGAATGCCCGTTCTCCAGTAAAAACAAATAAGCGGAAATAAAAAGCGAAACACCATGACTGAAAAAATCGAACAGCGTCATATCGAAGCACAAAGCGGCACCGGCTTCGTCCTCAAAAAAGGGCAGGTGCTGCGCGTAATCGATCCGCGCGGTGAGCAGGTGTCAGACCTGATGGCCTTCAATGAACACGATTTGAACGAGTCGCTGTCGTCGGGCCGTTCGATTGACTATGCGAATACGATTTACCTGACCACCGGTCACATCCTCTATTCGAATCGCAGCACACCGATGTTTACCATCATCGAAGACCAGGTCGGCCGGCATGACTTCCTGCTGACACCATGCAGTCCCGAGACCTTCAAGATCATCTACAACAATCATGCGCATCACCCCAGCTGTTTCGGCAACCTGGTGGAAAACCTGGCGCCATTCGGCGTCCATCCGGATCACATTCCGACCACCTTCAATATTTTCATGAATGTGAACATCGCTCCCGACGGTGAACTCAGCATAGATCCGCCACGGTCGAAGGCCGGGCAGTTCATCGAATTGCGGGCCGAGATGGATATGGTCGTCGGCGTGACCGCGTGCTCGGCAGAAATGTCGAACAACTATTCGTTCAAGCCGATTGATATCGAAATCCGTGGTTAAGGCCTTACTGTAGGCAGCAGCCTTCTTCGACAAACAAAAAGGGATCACTGACAACAGTGATCCCTGATCAAAGAGAGTGGGAGCCGGTAAGCTAAGCAGGCTCGGAAATTTCAGACAGGGTTTCGCCCACCACTTCAAACTCCGAGCTTTCGACGGCTACATCACCGATGGCAACAATGCCGACCAGTCGTTTCGCGCTGTTGACAATCGGCAGCCTGCGTACCTGGTGCTGCGACATCAGGCGCACACCTTCAGTCAGGCTGGAATCTTCAAAGGCCCAGACGATGCCGGTGGTCATCACATCGCGAATCTTGGTGGAGAAAGGTTTGCCTTCGGCGACGGCCCGGATGACGATGTCGCGATCCGAGATCGAACCTATCATCTTGTCGTTTTCACCGACGGGCAGCATGCCGAAGTTACCTGCCTTCATCTTCTTCGCGGCATCCTGAATGGTGGCGTCCGGGCTGATTACCTGGACATCGTGTTTCATGAATTCCTTTAAGGTCGCCATTTCTGATTCCTTTCGATAGTCAGTCATCAAATTCCTGCCTCGCACACAGGAAAAGAAACGGGTATCAGGACCGGCACACTTCTATAGCGGTGGACGCAATCCCATACCAGAACTTTCAATGTAACGAATTGAATAAGGATTGGGAGTCAGTGCGCACCGCGATCCGCTGTAAGAAAAATGGAGGCGAAAAAGGATGTGGGTGCCTGTCAGAAATGTTTCACAAGCGGGTAAAATTCAACTTCGCTTTCAGCGACATGCGTCAGTTAAGTCTTGTTGCTGTCAACGGCGGCAGGATTTGCACCTTCCATGCCGGTAGATTCCCCAATCTTTTCAAACTCATTTCGCAAGTGTTGAAGATCTTCATCACAGAGGTTTTCAATGTTGACCATTTTCGTGCGCGCGCCATCGAGTGCGCGTATCAGTTCATCCAGTTTGAGTTGGGTCGCCTTGGCTTCACGGTTTTGCGAACTCTGGATTAAAAACACCATGATGAAGGTGGTGATGCTGGTGACGGTATTGATCAGCAATTGCCAGGTATCGGAGTAGTCGAAGAAGGGGCCGCTGATGATCCAGGCCAGCACCAGCAGCATGGCCAGCAGGAATGCCCAGTATGAGCCGACACCATTCGAACAACTGATCGAAAATCTACGGAACAGATCCGACATATGCTTCTCCTTTAACTGACGGTCAGCGTAGTCAGCAATTTTTGATGGTAGTGCGGGATGCGCTTGAGCGCGAATTCGGTCGCTGCCTGGCGCACCTGGTTGCGGTCGCCATCAAAATGGGCCTGCTCCGAAAAGTGCCGGAAGCCGTTGTCGCATTTGAAGGCCCACGCGAGGCAGACGGTGCCGACCGGCACTTCACCATCGCCGGCCGATGGCCCGGCAAGGCCGGTGGTGGCGAGCGCGAGGTTGGCGCTGACGGTTTTCAATGCGCCTTCCGCCATCGCACAGGCTACTTCTTCACTGGTCAAACCGTATTGCTCTATGGTTTCTTCACTGACATCCAGTGCTTCGATCTTGGTATCTTCGGAATAGGTGACATAAGCCGCTTCCAGCCAGCTGCCACAACCCGCTGGTTCGGCCAGCGTCGATGCAATCAGGCCGGCGGTGCAGGATTCGGCCGTGACTATCTTCAGGTGATTCTTTTCCAGATAGGTGACCACTTCATCAAGATACTGTGCTGGCATGGCGAACTCCGTGTGCGCAATAGTGCGATAGTTGTTCGGTTCGTGTGGCGGGCCTGGCTATATGCGATTCACCAGGCTGACCGGTAATGTGCGTTTGTGTTCGGTGTTGCGATACTGGCGCAGGATGATGTCGTATGCTTGCTCACTCACGACTTTCCCTTCGAGGAAGTCGTCTATATCGTCATATGGCAGGCCGAAGGCCACTTCGTCGGGCTTCAGCGGTGACAATGTTTCCAAGTCGGCGGTCGGCACCTTGTATGCCAACTCTTTACTCGCGCCGCCGTACTGCGCGAGCGCACGAATCTGTCGTTTATTCAGGCCGGACAGCGGCGTCACATCGCAGGCACCGTCGCCATGCTTGGTAAAGAAACCCATCAGCGCTTCTGCCGCATGGTCGGTGCCTATCACCAGGCCCGCTTCATGCCCGGCGACTGCATACTGCGCAATCATCCTTTGCCGCGCCTTGATATTGCCGAGGATGAAATCCTCTTCCTGCGCATCCCTGAAGCTGAGGCCGCCTTCCTTCAACGCCGCCAGCATGCCGTCACTGGCGGCCTTGATATTCACCGTCAGCGTTTGATCCGGCTTGATGATGTGCAATGCGCTTTGGGCATCGTGCTCATCGCGCTGTGCACCGTAGGGCAGGCGCATCGCGACGAACTTTGCCGGGCGGCCATAAGCACGCGATTTCTCGACTGCCTTTTGCGCAATCAGCCCGGCGGTCAGCGAATCGACGCCGCCGCTGATGCCGAGTACCAGGCAATTCTTTTGATTCTGGATCAACAGCTCATGCAGGAAATCGACGCGCCGTTCGAATTCCCTGGCCGGATCTATATTCGGGCAAACGCCGAGTTCTTTTACGATGAGTTCCTGTTCTAGGGCAAAGCTTTGCTGGCTGGTTCGGCTCATGTCGGATGTCGATGGAAATAGCGTGGAGGACAGCGCACATACGTGCACATCGAATAATTGAAATCGATCTTAGCATCAAGATCAAACTCAAATATTTGCATTCTGCAGTCAGAAAATCCCTACACGGCCACGACGTTTCCGCCTGTTAACAGCTTGCCGTGCCGGAAGTGCCGCGGAGGTTATCGCAACTCGGAGCCGGAGCGACGCATCAACTCGCTCGGCGTCATGCCCATGATTTGGCGGAAGGCGTGGCCAAAGGCGGCGACGCTGCTGAAGCCTAGTTGCAGCGCCAGTTGCTTGATCGAAGCCTGGCCGTTGCCGAGCGCTTCAACCGCCGCCATGATGCGTGCACGTTGTCGCCATTCCTTGAAGGTCAGATTGGTTTCCGCCGGGAACAGGCGCGTGATGGTGCGGGCCGATGCGCCTGCGCTATGAGCCAGTAATTCCAGTTCGCTGTCATTCGCCGGATCGGCCAGGATCATGTCGGCCACGCGCCGTGCGCGCGCATCATTCGGCATCGGCATGAAGGTCGCGGCGTCCTCATCCTCGACCAGTTCGAACAAGGCCAGCTCGACCAGCAGCGCGATGCGTCGCGGATACGAATCAGCTTTGAATGCAGCCAGTATGGTTTCGCGCAGCAAGGGACCGACGGTCGCGACAAATTCCGCTGCCAGTCGTGATGCCTGCGGATGCTGCGCCAGTTGGTCGGCGGGAATCAGCAGCGCGCGCATTTCGATATCTGCCAGCATATCGACCGCATGCTCTATGCCGGGCGGCAACCAGACCGCACGCGCCGGCGGCACCAGCCAGCGGCCTTTGGGTGTCGTCACCTGCATCACGCCGCTGGAGGCAAACAGCAGTTGTGCCTCACGATGTACGTGCAGGCCCAGACGCGTACCGCGCGGATAGGAGCGGGCGCCAATTATCATTTTTTGTCCCAATGTTGGCGTGTTGGCGATGTTATTTGTCTTCCAATCGATGACTGCTCATATTAACCTAGCTGCGTTCTTTCAGGAAGGCAGCTAATGAATCATCCTCGTACCGTCATCGCTTATATCAACCTCGCACACTTTATCGATCACTACGCCATGCTGGTGTTTGCCGCAGCGGTGATTGTCATCGCCCCGGTTTTCGGCATGACTTATGGCGAACTCTTGCCGTACGCCACGCCCGGTTTTGTCGCCTTCGGTGCCGGCTCACTGCTGACCGGCTGGCTCGGCGACCGCTGGAGCCGGCGTCACATGATGGTGGTTTTCTTTATCGGTATCGGTGCCGCGATGCTGGCAGTGGGGCTGACGCAGACGCCGCAGCAACTCGGCATAGCCTTGCTGGCGGTAGGTTTGTTTGCGGCGATTTATCATCCGGTGGGCACCGCTATGCTGGTCGCGCATGCAGAAAAGCTCGGCCGTGAAATGGGCATCAATGGCGTGTGGGGCAATCTCGGTGTGGCGTCGTCAGCACTTGTCACCGGCATCGTGTGCCAATATCTGGGCTGGCGCTGGGCCTTCATCCTGCCGGGTCTGGCGACGATGGCAATCGGTATCTTCTTTGCTGCCGGCGTCAAACACGAAGCAAAATCGCTGCGCAAGGCGGCGCAGAAAAGTTCGGTGCGCGTCTCGAAAGAAGCGATGTGGCGCGTGATCGCGGCGCTGGTCATCACTATCATCGCCAGCTCGACCACCTTCAATGCATTCACGGTCGCGATGCCGAAACTGTTTGCCGAGCGCTTGTCGGGGATTACCGTGAATGCCGCCGTGCTCGGCGTGATCGTGGCGGGCACTTATGTATTCGGCGCACTGGCGCAATATGTGATCGGTCATTTGCTGGACCGTCATTCACTGAAAAGCCTGTTCCTGCCGCTGGCATTAATGCTCGCGCCCTTGCTGTATTTCGGCGCCAGCCTGTCCGGCATCCCGCTGATACTGGTTTGCATCGGCATCGTGATTTGCATCTTCGGGCAGGTCACCGTCAACGACTCGATGATAGGCAAGTACACCAGTGACGAATGGCGCGCACGCGCCTACTCGGTGCGTTACTTCCTGGGCTTTACTGCGGCCGGCGCATCGGTTGGCATCGTTGCAAGCCTGCATGAGCGCGGCGGCTTTGCATTGATGCTGCAGGCCCTGGGTGGCTTGTGCGTGCTGGTGATTATTGGCGCGATTTGCTTTCCGCAGGAGCGGCAGGTGCATGCATAGGATTGCACCTGCGCAAACCGTGACTAGTGCGGCAACCTTGGAGCGATGAAGTTCACCAGCGCATCAATCGCAACCGGTTTCACCATGTAGTGATCGAAGCCGACGCTGGCGGCATTGATTTTGTTTTCGCGTTGGCTATAACCGCTGATGGCGATACACAATGGCACTGCCTTGGTTTTATGCAAACGCAGCCGTCGCAGTACTTCATAGCCATCGATGCCGGGCAGGCCTATATCGCATACGATGACGTCGTAAATATTATTGATCGCCATTTCCAATCCTGACGTGCCGTCGAAGGCCGAGGTCAGCGTATGGCCTTCCATGGTCAGCAGGTCACTGAGGATTTCATTGGCGCTGGCATTGTCTTCGATCAGCAGGATACGGCAACCGTGAATCGGATTGGCCGGCGTATCTTCGTCTTCGTCGTCCTTGATGAATTCGGAAGAAATCGGCAGCTCCACCGTGAATTCACTGCCAAGTCCGACCCCGCCGCTGTAGACGCTGACGGTACCGGCATGCATTTCCACCACGGTGCGCACCAGCGAGAGCCCGATACCCAGGCCGCCCTGTGTACGGTCCAGTGAATGCGGCCCCTGGCGGAATAGTTCAAAGATGAAGGGCTGGATGTCCGGCGCGATGCCCATCCCGTTGTCCTTGATCGTGATTTTGACGGTATTGGTCTGCAACTGCACCAGGATCTCGATATGACCGTCTACAGGCGTGAACTTGGTGGCATTGATAATCAGGTTGGCAAAAGCCTGTGCCAGTCGCACCAGATCACCATAGACGATGATGTCTTCATCCGGCAAGGCGATAGTGAGTTGCTGCGTGCGCTTGTCGATGAAGGGTTGGCTGGTTTCAACCGCGCTATCGATTATTTCCGCCAGCAGCAATGAGCGTTTTTGCAAAGTGATGTTGCCGGTGCTGACGCGTGACGCGTCGACCAGGTCATCCACCAGATGCGCCATATGGCTGACCTGGCGGCTGATGATGCCGTGCAGCTTGGGCAGAAGAGGGTGGGCCGTCGAAATCTTGCCCAGCAAATCTGCCGCCATTGCGATCGGTGCCAGCGGATTGCGCAACTCATGCGCCAGCATGGACAGGAATTCTTCCTGGCGATGGTTGGCCGATTCCGCTTTCGCCTGCAAATCTTGCGCGCCGGTGGCTGTTAATACCAGTTGCTGATTGGCTTCGCGCAATTGGTCAACCAGGGCCTGCAGCACCTGCTTGCTTTGCGTTGCCTCATGCAGCGCGCCACCCTGGGTGAGCAGGTCGGCGGTCTTTTGCCGTAACAGTTCCGCTTCCTTGTCGACACGCGCAAGCAAATCGGCAATGGTCTGCCTGAATTGTTCTGAGTCTTCGGAGGGATTGATGCTGTTGTCGTTGGCAACAGAGGTGTTGCGCAAGGTCGCGTTTTGATTTCCGTCGTGCATAAAAGAATCCGGTGACCTGTTGAGATTGCACGATGCTGTCAGATGGCAGATCGGAAATTATCATTTTTGCTTCAACATACTCTCATTTGCGCCTGATTGTTATCTTTAATTTTTATTTCACCCGGCGCCGGCCTGAGGCCAGGCTGGAAGAAAACCCGGCTTGGTGGTAAAGTGCGTCGATTATTTTGTTATGGGGTTCCAGCATGGGCTGTTCCAGTTGTAGTTCTCACACCGGTAGTACACTGGCAAGGTAGCCCCGCATCCTCAGCGCTACCTTGCCGCAATGGCGGGTAGTGGCATATAAGGGCAGCGGTCCTCGCTGCTTCTCTATCTACTCCCTTATTTCAATTACATAGTTCGCCCTGGCGTTGGCCGTGTCCACCGCCAGGGGCTTGACTGCGTTGTATCTGGCTAATGGCGCTTTACAGCTGAAAACTGCTGAAAACCGCTGAATGCTGCTGAAAACCACCTGGAAAGCATACAGGTGGCTTGTCGCATTGAGGCGCGGCCGGATACCCATGGATTCAAGGTTTTAATATGTTCGAGTCGTTCGTTCCTCGCAGGACAGACCGCTCCCTGCTGGCGATTTCACCGAATCGCTGGGATTGGGCTTTGCTGCCGCTGGTGCTCTTCGTGCTGGTGGCGGTCGGCTATGGCGCGATGCAGATGACACGGCCCTTTGTGGTCGGCGAAGCCACGCCCATTTCGCTAGATCCTTCCAATCTTCCTTACTATTTATTGCGCACGATATTGCGCATGTTTATCGCGCTCGGCTGCGCCTTGCTGTTCAGCTTTGTGTTCGCTGCGATCGCGGCCAAGTATCGCGCTGCCGAAAAGGTGATGATCCCGACGCTGGATATCCTGCAGTCGGTGCCTATCCTCGGTTTTCAGGCGATTGCGATTGCACCTTTCATCGCCTTTTTTCCGGGCAGCTTGCTGGGTGTCGAGTGCGCGGCGATTTTCGCGATCTTTTCTTCGCAGGCCTGGAATATGGCCTTCAGCCTGTATCAATCGATACGTACCGTGCCATCTGAATTGAATGAAGCGGCGCGCGTATTCCGCCTGTCCGGCTGGCAGCGTTTCTGGCGTCTCGAATTGCCGTATGCGATGCCGGGCCTGTTGTGGAACATGATGATGTCGATGTCCGGCGGCTGGTTTTTCCTGGTGGCGGCGGAAGCGATTTCGGTGGCGAACCAGGATATTAAATTGCCCGGCATCGGCGCCTATATCGCGGTGGCGATTGAAGCGAAAGACTTGCATGCCATCCTGTGGGCGATAGGAGCGATGCTGGCCGGTATCGTCCTGTATGACCAGTTGTTTTTCCGGCCCTTGCTGGCATGGGCCGATAAATTCCGCTTTGAGGAATCTCAGGGCGAAACCGAACAGCGCTCCTGGTTGCTCAACTGGGGCCGTCGCAGCCGCTGGATGCGTGCCGGCACCGACCGCATGTGGGCGCTGCTGCGCAGTACGCTGGGCTGGTTCAGCGTGTCATATGACGGCACCGCGCCGCGCGCAAGTGCACGTCAAATCCATCCGGGCTGGATGCGTGCATGGAATGTATTGCTGCCGGTGGCCGCATGCCTGGCCGTGTACCGGCTCGGGATTTTTGTGCATAGCGAAGTCGGCTGGGCCGAGGTCGGGCATGTGCTGTGGCTGGGCGTGATTACCTTGACGCGCGTCCTGGTGCTGATTGCACTGGCGTCGCTGGTGTGGGTGCCGATTGCGGTGTGGATAGGTTTGCGTCCGAAGTATTCGCAAAGGGTGCAGGGCCTGGCGCAATTCCTCGCCGCGTTTCCGGTGAACCTGATGTTCCCGCTGGTGGTCTATTTGCTGTTGACGATGCAATTGGATCCGAATATCTGGCTCAGTCCGCTGATGGTGTTCGGCACGCAGTGGTACATCCTGTTCAACGTGGTGGCAGGCGCATCGACGATCCCGAATGAATTGCGCCTGGCTTCCGACAACCTTGGTTTGAAAGGCTGGCTGCGCTGGAAGCGGGTGTACCTGCCGGCAGTCTTTCCCAGCTATGTGACAGGTGCCATCACGGCCAGCGGCGGTTCATGGAATGCCAGCATCGTCGCCGAGTATGTGACCTGGGGCAAGACCACGCTGATTGCCGATGGCCTGGGTAGTTACATCAAGCAGATGACAGATGCCGGCGATTTCCATCGCATCGCGCTCGGCATCGGCGTGATGTGCATATTTGTAATGTTGTTGAACCGATTTTTCTGGCGCAAGTTGTACCTGCTGGCAGAAGACCGCAGCAATTAAGGAGGCATGATGAGCCAGAACGTATTGATTGAATTGAAGGGCGTAGACAAATCCTTCCAGACCGCGGACGGCACGCCGAGCAGCGTGCTGGAGCAAGTGGATTTTGCGCTGGCTGAAGGCGAGATCGTGGCCTTGCTGGGGAAATCCGGCTCCGGCAAATCGACACTGTTGCGCATCATGGCCGGCTTGATTCCGGCCGATAGCGGCAGCGTGACTTATCGCGGCCGGGATATATACGGACCGGTGGCCGGGATTGCGATGGTATTCCAATCCTTCGCCTTGTTCCCCTGGCTGACGGTGCAGCAAAACGTCGAGCTCGGGCTGGAAGCGCAAGGCGTGCCGCCCGTTGAAAGGGAAAAGCGCGCCGATGCGATGCTGGACCTGATCGGCCTGGCCGGTTTCGGCGGTGCTTTGCCGCGTGAATTATCCGGCGGCATGAAGCAGCGCGTCGGTATCGCGCGTGGCCTGGTGACCGGGCCGGATGTATTGCTGATGGATGAAGCATTCTCGGCACTGGATGTGTTGACGGGTGAAACACTGCGCGACGATATCCTTGAAATGTGGGAAGAGAAGCGCATCCCGACCAAGGGCATCCTGATCGTGTCGCACAATATTGAAGAAGCCGTCATGATGTCTGATCGCATCCTGGTGCTGTCGAGCAGCCCGGGACGTATCCGCAGCGAGATCAGGATAGATTTGCCGCGCCCGCGTAATCCGGATTCGGCCGAGGTCCGTGCCTTGATCGATGAAGTGTATGCGTTGATGACGCTGCGTACGCCGCAGGAAGCCACCACCGGCGTGGCCTTGCATGCGCATCTCAGCTACCGCCTGCCGGAAACCGACGTCGCCCACATCGAAGGCGTGCTGGATCTGCTGGCGGCACCGCCATTCAACGGTCGCGCCGATTTGCCGGAACTGACCGAAGAAGCCAAGCTGCCGGATGAAGAGTTGTTCCCGACCTATGAAGCACTCGGCTTGCTCGGTTTGGCGCAGGTCGAGAAGGGCGACATCACGCTGACGGCACTGGGCCACGGCTATGCGCAAGCGGCGCATATGCGGCGCAAGGAAATCTTTGGTCAGCAATTGTTGACGCATGTGCCGCTGGCCGCGCATATACGCGATAGCCTCGAGCATGAGCCTAACGGTTCATTGTCGGAGAAACACTTCCTCAATACGCTGGAAGAATTTCTCAAGCAAAAAGAAGCCGAGCGCGTGCTGGAAGTGGTGATCGAGTGGGGCCGTTACGGTGAAGTCTATGAATACGACTATCACACCGGCCAGCTCAAATTGCCGGAAGCCGATAGCGAGTAAGCCTGGCAGCTGTGGTGACATGTGAAAACGCTCCACAACGATACCGGGCGGGCCGCCAGCAAAAAAATCGCAACGGCAGCACAATAGTGTCTTGAATCATTGCGACAGGATATACGCATGGCTGACTCGACCCGCGTACCGACTTTCTTCATTCCGCATGGCGGTGGTCCGTGCTTTTTCATGGATTGGCCGGGCGACCCGCATATGTGGGATCGCATGGCTGATTTCCTGCGCAATATGCATCAGGAAGTCGGCAGCAAACCGAAGGCCGTCCTGGTCATTTCCGGCCACTGGATGGAAGATGAGTTCACCGTGATGACCACGGCGCAACCGCCGCTGATCTACGATTACTACGGTTTCCCGCCGCATACCTATGAACTGACATATCCGGCACCGGGTGCGCCGGCGGTGGCGCAGCGGGTCGTCGATTTGTTGACGGCTGCGAAGATTCCGGTGAAAACAGACAGCCAGCGCGGCTACGATCACGGCGTGTTTATCCCGTTCAAGCTGATTTATCCGGATGCGGATATCCCGGTATTGCAACTATCGATGAAGAAGAACCTGGATCCGGCCGAGCACTTGCGCGCCGGCGCCGCCTTGCAGCAATTGCGTGATGAAGGTGTGCTGATCGTCGGCAGCGGCATGAGTTTCCACAATATGCGTGGTTTCAGTCCGTCATTTACCGAGCCGTCGCAACGTTTTGATACCTGGCTGAGCGACAGCATCGCGGCGCCGAGCGCCACAGAGCGCGATGCTTTGCTGGAAGGATGGGAAAAAGCGCCGGATGCGAAGCTGACGCAACCGCATCCGGATCACTTGCTGCCCTTGATGGTCGCGGCAGGAGCAGCGGGCGACGATATAGGGCGCAAGATTTTTGAAGATAAGGTGATGAATGTCGTCGTGTCCGGCTACATCTTTGGTGGCGGGACAGGCGGCGGAAAGACAGCCTGACGCAGGTCAGGCTTTACTTGATTGCTTGCTGATTAAGCGTGCGCAGGGCGCGCTGCCGCTGCCTTGCCCTGGCCGAGGTCGATAGACATCAGGGCCTGGATTTCCGGGCTTTTGGACTGGTCGGCAGCCTGTTTGCTGTAGGTTGCTGCGAAAGCGGCTTCTGCTGCGCTACGTTCCATGCCTTGCTTTACCAAAGCCTTGATCCAGCGCTCGCGCCAATAGTTCGAACTCATGCTTGCTTCCCTTATTTAAATAGTGTCTCAAGTATACTTCCGACCGATGTCGGCAACAATATGGGCGGCATTCTACCAAAGGATGCGCAAAGTGCTAACGACGGTGGTCAATAAAATCGCGCGCAATCATCAGGCCGCCTTGCAGGCATTGCGCCGGCGTCGAAAAACAGTGTTCGGTCGCCACATCCAGTTCGCGAAAACCGATGGAAAGCTGCTCGGTCACGACGATGCGCGGCGCGTACATGCAAACCGACGCGTCTTCATAACGGGAGGCGCCGGAGATTTCGACCAGGATTTTCCAGCCCTTGTAGACTTCGCGCCGTGTTTCCATGATCGCCTGGTCGACAGTTGACGCCTGAAATTGTGTAGTGCTCATGCTCCAAGTCCGGATACGCTAAGGAAGCTTGATTATAGCCAGCTATGTTTAAACGTATATAGCGAAATGCGAATTATTTGCCGGAAATCCCTCTGAATCCATCCTTCCTGTACTCCTACGCTTATCACCTGCATTGTCTGATGGCGCTGCCGGTTTCGCTTTCCTAAGATAAGGGCAGGCAAGGCGCTGTTGCCTGCCGCATCCTTATTCATTGCAAAGGAGAATCAGATGCCACGAGGTGATAAATCGTCCTATACAGACAAGCAAAAACGCCAGGTCAAACATATTGAAGAGGGTTACCTGGAGCAGGGCTTATCGAAAGAAGAAGCAGCGCGTCGCGCCTGGGCGACGGAAAACAAGGTGTCCGGCGGTGGCAGGAAATCCGGTTCCGGCCGCAAAGGGCACTAGGATCGCACGGTATTTTGTTGAAACAAGGCAATCATTTGCATTTGATTGAGTTGCAAGGGAATCTTTCGCCGGTATCTGGTGTCAGTGACAGGTATTCAACTTTTTTACCCACTGTTTTATTTACCCTGTTTTATTTACCAATACTAGCTAGAGGTCTTATTAATGAAAATGATGCAAAGAATTGCCGGTACCGCCGTGATTGCAGTTGTGGTCCTGAGTCTTACCGCTTGCAGCGGCATGTCGCGCCGTGACCGGAATATGGTGACGGGTGCAAGCATAGGCGCGGTTGGCGGTGCGATCCTGACCGGCGGCAGTACGCTGGGTACCGTAGGTGGTGCGGCCGTCGGCGGCGTCATCGGTAATGAAATCGGCAGAAGGTAAGATTCAGCCGGCTCTGCACGATATGCAGGGCGGTTTTCAGCCGTAAATTCCAAAAATTGTAATGGCTCGCATTAGCGGGCCATTACTGTATATGCCGCCGGTAAAGTGCATGTATAAAAGGAATGTATTTCTGGCAAGATAACAATTGGTTTCAACTTAAATGCTCAATGCCTGCTAAAGTTGCGACGCCAAGACTTAATAGGGGATCGCGTTGCGGTTTTTCTCGTATATTTCATCACAGTTTGTTGCCTGGTCTGAACGACCAACCAATATCAAGCTCCGTCAAGCAGCCATCGCTGGCTTCATCGCTTCCATCTTCGTCGCTATCCTGGGTGTCGCTTACACGCTGCTCTTTATCGTACCGAACCTGCCGTCCATTGATGCGCTGACCGATTACAAACCCAAGATCCCGCTGCGTGTGTACACAGCTGATAACGTCCTCATTGGCGAATTCGGCGAAGAGCGCCGCGACTTCGTGTCGGTGGCGAATATCCCGGCCAGCATGAAGAACGCGATTATCGCGATTGAAGACAATAATTTCTATGAACATGGCGGCGTCGACGTGCTCGGCGTGGTCCGCGCCGGCCTGGCCAACCTGGTGCGCAGCCGTTCGCAAGGCGCATCGACCATCACCATGCAGGTCGCGCGTACCTTCCTGCTGACGCGTAAAAAGACTTACAGCCGTAAACTGCAGGAAGTGATCCTCGCTTACCGCATCGAAAAGAACCTGACAAAAGACCAGATTCTTGAGCTGTATATGAACCAGATCTACCTCGGCGAGCGTGCCTACGGCTTCGGCAGCGCAGCGCGCATCTACTTTGGCAAACCAATCCAGGACCTGACGATTGCCGAATCGGCGATGCTGGCCGGTATCCCGAAAGCGCCTGCGAGCGCGAACCCGGTCGTCAATCCAAAGCGCGCGACCGAGCGCCAGCAATACATCCTCAAGCGCATGCATGAGCTGAAGTTCATCACGGATGAACAGTACAAGCATGCGGCAGCAGAAAAACTGAATGTGCTGCCGGACGGCAATCGCTTCCGCACCCATGCCGAACACGCAGCGGAAACCGTGCGCCAGTTCATGTACGCACAATATAAGGACGAGACTTACACCAGCGGCTTCACCGTCTACACCACGCTGAACAAGGCGGATCAGGACGCGGCTTACGATGCAGTGCGCCGTGGCGTGCTGGATTACGACCGTCGACATGGTTACCGTGGTCCCGAAGCGACGATAGATTTGCCTAAGGATAGCGAAGACCGCCAGCAGGCGATTGACGACACACTGGTCAAGTATCCGGATAGCGATGATTTGCGTGCTGCGGTGGTAACCGAAGCGAATGCGAAGCTGATACGCGCGCAATTGCTATCCGGCGAAACGGTAGAAATCACCGGCGACGGCTTGCGCTTTGCGGCGGCCTATCTGTCAGATAAGGCAACGGCACAGAAGAAACTGCAGCCGGGCTCGGTTATCCGCGTGGTACAGGACAGCAAAAAGAAATGGGGCATTTCGCAATTGCCGGAAGTCGCCGCCGCCTTCGTTGCCGTCAACGGCCAGGATGGTTCGATACGCGCACTGGTCGGTGGCTTTGACTTTGCGCTGAATCAGTTTGACCACGTAACGCAAGCCTGGCGCCAGCCGGGTTCGACCATCAAGCCTTTCGTTTATTCGGCCGCACTGGAAAAAGGTTTCTCTCCCGGCACGCTGATCAATGACGCGCCGCTGGCGGAAGACACGGATGCGGGGCAGGGCAGCAAAGCCTGGAATCCGGGCAATGACAACGGGAAATACGATGGTCCGGTGACCATGCGTACCGGCCTGAAACGTTCGAAGAATCTGGTGTCCATCCGTATCCTGCGCAAGATCACGCCGGCATATGCGATTGAACACCTGACGCATTTCGGTTTTGAAGCCGACAAGCAACCGGCCAACCTGACGCTGACCCTGGGTACCGGTTCGGTCACGCCTTTGCAGATGGCAGGTGCGTATGCGGTGTTTGCCAATGGCGGCTTCAAGGTGGCGCCTTACCTGATCCAGAAAGTGGTCGATGCACGCGGCAAGGTCTTGCTGGAAGCGCAGCATCCGCAAGCGGGTGACGAAACCGCACGTGCGATCGATCCGCGCAATGCCTTCATCACCGATTCGATGATGCGTGACGTCGTGCGTTCCGGTACCGGTTATCTGGCCAGCCAGCGCCTGGGACGTAGTGACCTCGCAGGTAAAACCGGTACTACCGATAACGCGATGGATGGCTGGTTTGCCGGTTACGGTCGCGATATCGTGGCGGTCGCGTGGATGGGTTACGACAAGCCGCGTTCGCTGGGCAGCCGTGAATTCGGCGGTACTTTGGCTTTGCCGATCTGGATTGACTATATGCGTACCGCCTTGCGCGGCAAACCGGAGATGGCGAAGATTGCACCACCTGGTGTGACGCAGGTCGATGGCGACTGGTCATATGACGAGTACGTCAATGGCGATTCGGTCAAGTCACTGGATGTGGAAGAGCAGAAGAGTTTCTGGGAACGTATGTTCAATCCAGGCCCAAGTACTGAACCACAGACTCAACCGCCAACCCAGCCGGCTCCTGGCAGCCCGGAAGACAAAGAGAAAAAACGCCTCGACGAACTGTATCGCGGTTAAGCAAAGCTATCCTGCATCCCCGGCCATATCTTCTTATGTCCGGGGATGATTTGTTTCTGCCTGGCTTGCAAACGCAGGTTGTCGGCAGCTGTCGACATTCAGCTATCCTCATTACACTTATGACGTTGCAACTAAGACTAAAGTCTTATGTGCAGAACATTGTTTTGTGTAAAACTCGTCAACATGACGCTTACCCCTCCAGACCAGAACCTGCACGCAGATGAGATCTTTATCGCCCAGATGGCGATATTGCGACGCAATTTTCCATTTGCCTTGCTGGGTTCCTTGCTGACGGCCGGGCTGGTAGTAATCGCGCTGTGGAATGTGTTGTCGCAGCGCGAGTTACTGCTGTGGCTGGGAGTGAATGTAGTCGTGCTCGCATTGCGCGTGGCGGTCTTGCGTACTTATGAGCCGGAAGATTTGCCTGCCTTGCGGCGCTGGGGACAGCGCATGCTGTGGTCCACCGCGCTGGCCGGTATCGTGTGGGGCCTGCCGTATGCATACTGGTTGTTCCAGGCGCCGTTCGAATACCAGATGTTCATGATCATCGGTTTGCTGACGCTGGGCACCGGTGCGATTTACGCCTACTGTATATACATGCCGCTATTACTGGCGTTTGAAGTTCCTTATTTCCTGCCGCCTTTCCTCGCTTTGGGCCTCGATCCGGATACCTTGCACCATGTGCTGGCGCTGGCCGGCATGCTGTATCTGTTGGTGACGCTGGCTTTCGCCTTGCGCATGTATAGAACCCAGCGCGATTCGCTGCAAATGCGTTTTGAAAACCGCGATCTGCTGGCGCGCCTGGCGATAGAAAAGGAAGCGGCGGAGCGCAGTAAAGAGAGCGCTGATCGCAGTAACCAGGCCAAGTCGCAATTCCTCGCCGCCGCCAGCCACGATTTACGGCAGCCGGTACATGCGTTGAGCCTGTATGTCGGCGTGTTGCGCGAGCAAAGCCTGAATGCAAAAAGCCGCCAACTGGTCGATCACATCGAACGTGCGACCGCGGCGATGGGGCGCTTGTTCGATGGCTTGCTGAATATTTCACGGCTGGATGCAGGCGTGATCCGTCCGCGCTTGCGTCATTGTTCGCTGGCTGCCTTGCTCGATCAATTGCAGCTCGAATATGCACCGCGTGCGGCTGCCAAATCCTTGCTGCTGCGCCTGCATCGCACTGATCTTCCTGCCGTGTATTCCGATCCGGTCTTGCTCGATCGCATCCTGCGCAACCTGGTCGATAACGCGATACGCCATACGCAAAGCGGCGGTGTCTTGATAGGCTGCCGCCGGCGCGGCAAGTTTGTCCAGGTGGAAGTATGGGATACCGGTGTCGGCATTGCCGCGGCCGACCAGGAAAAGATTTTCATGGAATTCCACCAGGTCGGCAATCCGGAACGCAACCAGAGCAAGGGACTCGGTTTGGGGCTGGCTATCGTGCGACGCACTGCAGACTTGCTCGGCCATCGCCTGTTCCTGCGTTCGCGTCCCGGCCGCGGTAGCGTATTCAAACTCAGCTTGCCGGTGCATAGCGTCGCCGATGGGCATGTGATGACGGCCAGTGTGAGCAAGCCGGAACTTGCTCCCGGCTCGCCGTCAGGGCAAACCATCTTTGTGGTTGAAGATGACGACGATAATCTGCACGGCATACGGCTGCTGCTGGAAACCTGGGGCTACCAGGTTATCGCCGCCGCCAGCGGTGACGAGATCGTGCAAGCGGCGGCTACCTGCCGCGAGCTGCCGGCGCTGATCCTGAGTGACTTCCGTTTGCGCGATCATGAAACCGGCCTCGCGGTGATTGATCGCCTGCATGAGGAATATGCGGATGACAGTATTCCCGCCATCCTGATGACGGGCGACACCGACCCGCAACGCCTGGCCGAAGCGACCGCACGTGGCTGGCCTTTATTGCATAAGCCGGTAAATGCGGCGCACTTGCGCCAGGTGATTACGGAAACGCTGGCCGCCCGGGCAGTGCAAGCTTCCGCCTAATTACCGAGTCTTGCTTAAGGCAGGAAAGGCACTGATAACAGGCGCAAACCGATGGAAATCCAGCGTTCCTCGCTGCCGCTGCCAAAGCGGTTACCGTAGGTGGTATCGATTTGCACATGGTCAGGCACCAGCCAGTGCCGCACACCAAGCTGATAAAAAGGCTTGCCTGCGCTCTGGTCGAAGGTTTCGGCAATCAGCCAGGTACGTTCGCTCAACTGGGTCTCGGAACCCAGGCCCCAGGTTGCGCGATCACGGTTATTCGGCTTGTCATGCAGCCAGCCGACATTCGTATGCAGCACAAAGCGATCATTGCTGAAAGAAAAACTGGCCGGAATGTAGGCATACGGCGAACTCAGCAGGTGGCGTTCGGTATCCGAGCGCGGTTCCAGCGAACTGCCGAAGGCCAGGCCTATGCCCCAGCCATTCGTTTCCAGCGTTTTGAACAGGGTCTTGCCTTGCACGACATAGCCCTGGTTTTGTGTGCGGCCGTTTTGATTGATGGCGGAAGCGCCGAGGCTGACTTCCAGGTTGCCGGTGAAATTGCAGGCCGGGATGGCCCAATATTCGGTGCTGCCTTTATTGTCCTTGACCCAGCTTTCGACCTGGCAGGCCTTGGCGTCGACGATGCGCGCATCATCGGTAATCATCGGGCGCGCGGCATGAACATTCAGGCTGCCTGCAGCGAGGCACAACAGCAATGAGGTACGCAGCGAGGTGCGCAGGGTGGTGAGGGTGTGTGGGGTAAAACGCATTTCCTGGTCCTTCTTGTTTCTCTTACCCTCGGGTAAATGGATGGGGCCGCGCCTAATGCGGCTCGGCTAAAGCGACTCTTCGTCGTCCGAGGTTTTTTGCCTTGTACATGGCGCCGTCGGCACGATGCAGCAGGGCTTCGCTGGTGCTGCCGGATTCCGGATACGTCGCCACGCCAATACTGGCAGAGATATGTGACGTCAGCATGTCGTCCAGCACGTACGGGGCGGAGATGGCTTCTACCAGCTTTTCTGCAACAAAGCGGGCATTTTCCATATGCGCACCGACCATCACCATAGCAAATTCATCACCGCCCAGGCGCGCCACTACATCTGAATGACGGCTATTGGTTTTCAGGCGGCTGGCGACGGCTCGCAATAATTTGTCGCCGGCTTCATGACCGTGCTTGTCATTGACGGCCTTGAATCCGTCCAGGTCGATATACAGGATGGACAAGACCGTCTTGTTACGTTCACACAGCGCCAGTTGTTGGCTGACGATTTCATGGAACAGCGCACGATTCGCCAAACCCGTCAGCACATCGTGATTTGCCTGGTGCTGCGCCTGGTGCAGCATTTCAGATGCACGCGCCAGCGAGGTACCAACTTCATCCGCTTCGCGCAAATGCAGCGGTGGCACGTTCACCGGCTTGCCCGCACCCAGCGCCAGCGCCGGGCCGGTCAGGCCGTGGATGGAATCCGCAATGCGGCCACCAATCAACCAGGCGGCGGCGACGCTGCAAGCCAGCAGGATAATCGTCGCCAGGATCAGCAGGAACAGGGTATTGCGCAGTTCATGCATGATGTCTTGCGTCGGAATGCCGATCGCCAGCGCCCAGTTCGACAGCTTGGAGCGGCTGAAAACGGTTTGCACCGCAGTGCCGTCGTAGGTCACGCTTTCAAACATGTCTTCGTTGGCCGTCTGCATGCGCTTGACGATTTCCGGCACGCCTTTCTTGCCGATCAGTTCCGGCCGATTACCGGTGCGGGCGACGATGGTGCCGGTGCTATCGAAAATGGCGGCGATCCAGCCTTCCGGTATATGTTGCTGTTGCAGCAGTTTATCCATGCGCTCCGGTAACACGCCGGCGCTCAGGCTGAAGCGCGGCTGCCTTTCACCGGGTACCGGCACCGTAATGGCGAATAAATTCTGCTTGGATACGGTGCCGAAGAACAGGTCGGAAATCACCGGCTGCTCATTCTTGAACAATTCCTCCAGGCGGATGATTTCGGTATGCGGCGGCAGCTCCGAACCGAAAGCCTGGTGCGTGTTCAGGTATTGGTTTCCCTGGCTGTCCGACAAGACGATATTGATGCCATCCTGGTCGCGCTGGTTCTTCAGTACTTCCTGCGCCTGATTGTAAAAGGCATGCAAATCATTCGATGCCAGGTAGGGCGAAGTGGCCAGCGTAATCAGCGAGGATTCGATACTGGCGAAATCACGGTCAACCACCGAAATCATCGCGCGTGCCGTACTCAGCGAGTTCAGCAGCAACTGGTCGCGTGCCCGCTGATAATCATGGGTAATCAGCAGCACGGCCATCAGGGCCGCCGGCACCACGCACGCCATGACGAGTAAAACCAGCTTGGAGCGGATAGTTGGCGCGAGCTTGGTTTTCATTCTCTACGGCGGCTAAGTGGCGGTAAAAGAAGCGGGGAAGGCGGAATTTTATATCAAGTCATCTTACGGCCCGCGATTTTATTGCCAAAAGAGAATTTGCAGCCCATTAATTTTGTTAAAGCGCAACGAACAGCAGATAATATGGGCTTTATTGCATCGATAATGTTTCCACATGGAAATGTCGTTGCGCGCATGAACAGAGATAGCAGCTAATACAGATGAAGACAAAAATAGAAATCACCGGTTGTTTCCCGGTCCTGAATTCCCTGAACGAACAGCAATTCATCAATGCGATAGAGCCGCGCTTTATCGACATTCGCAATCCGGTGACGGGTTTGCAAATCGATTTGTTTGGCAAAGTCAGTGCGCTGACGATAGCGCGGGAGCAGGGCATAGTGGTTGCCGAAATTGAAATCCCGGACGACTTCCTGGCACGGCACAATTTGCAAAAGGAACAGTTGGAGCAGGTGCTGGTGGCACGTGTCAGCAAGCTGCGGCATCCGGCGACTGGAGCGATGGCGCCGGTAGAAGCGCGTTTGGCGGCGAAATAAGCAGGTTAAATAGTTTAATGTTTCACATTAAAATTGATTTTCAAGCCATTGAATTTAAATGAAATAGTATTATTTAACAATTGTGAATGAGCAAATCATTTCGTCAATTGCGGCGTTTCGGGATCGCATGGCCGACATAGCGCTGGAAGGTCTCGATTTGCATGAAGCTGTCCGCCATCAGGTCTACCAGCGCCCTCAATTTTCTTCCCATATAACGTTGCTGCTGATAAACACAGTACACCGGCACTTTGTCGGCATACCAATCCGGCAGGATGGGCGTCAGGATACCGGCGTCGATTTCCGGGCGCGTAAAAAAATCCGGCAATAAAACAATGCCGTAACCATCAATCGCAAAAGTCTTGGTGACCCAGTAATCATTGGTCGTCACTATCGTCCGCGGCTGGCTATGGTAGGACGCCTCTTGCGAACGCAAATGCCAGGCCCCTGCGCGTGGCGATGTCGTGAGTACGATGCGCGGATGTTGTTCCAAGTCTTCCGGTCGCTTGGGCGTGCCGTTGCGGCGCAGGTAATCCGGGCTGGCGTAGAGGCGGTAGGTGAGATTGCCCAGTAATTTGGCGACCAGGTTCGGCTGGTTCGGTGGCTGCGAGCAGACATAGCAATCGACATTGTCCGGAATGCTGGTGATTTCTTCGCCGACCAGATCCAGATGACAGGTGACGTCCGGGTAGCTATCCAGGTACAGGCCCAGCACCCGCGATACAAAACTGGTACTCAGGTGATTATTGGTCAACAGGTAAAGGTCACCGTGCAATCCTTCGGACAGGTTTTGCACATCCGTCTGCGCCGTCGCCAGTCCGGCATTCAGGTCCGCAATAATCCTCTCGCAATGCGCATAGAAAGCAGTGCCGGCTTCGGTCGGTGCGATCCGGCGTGTCGAACGCAGGAATAATTGCACGCCCAATATTTCTTCCAGCTTCGCGATCTGGCGGCTGATCGTCGTCTTGGGGATGCCGCCTTCGTTTTCGGCGCGCCCCAGGCTGCCGTTACGCATCAGGAGTACGAATGACTCAATCAGCTTGATATCAATCATCGTTGGTCTTGGTATGGCGAAATTGACTGTGCCACAAATGAAAAAGACATTCCCATGAATCCCCTTATGCAGCGCTGTTAGAAAAACTATAGTGCCCCACATCAGCAAGATTGATCTGGCACCAAGAGCGATTAAATCATAACAGAGCCGGTGCGAAGTACAGCAGTTCAGACTTGCAATAAAAGGGTTAAACGATGCGGAATTATCTGCACAAAACCCGCCATTGAACGATGGTTCACGGAGGAGACTATGCACATTACCAGTGACCCGGTCGTGATGAACGACTGGTTTGTGGTTGCGGCGGCGCGCAGCCTGAAAGCCGAAGGCTTGATCCACACGCGCCTGCTCGGACAAGACATCCGGGTTTGGCGCGATAGCGCCGGCCACGCACATGCTGCTCCGCATGCAGGTGACGGGCAGGGCGCTGCTGCTGAATACCGGGTGCAGGAAGCTTACGACAGCATTTGGGTATCGCTGGGCAAGCCGACGCGTGAGCTGTTCGACGTTCCCGAATTTTGCCAGCCCGGCCGCCGCATCATCAACTGCGGTGCGATCGGCGTGCATACCTCCGGTTTGCGCATAGTCGAAAACTTTCTTGATATGGCGCATTTCCCCTTTGTCCACACTGACTGGCTGGGCCAGGAACCCTATACCGAGGTCAAGGATTACAAGGTGGATGTGCGCAGCGATACCGACGAAATCTGGGCCACCGAATGCAGGTTCTGGCAACCGAAGGCTGCGCCTACCGCAAGTGGCGGGATGGAGGTCGAGTACACCTACCGTGTCATGCAGCCATTCAGCACCATGCTTTACAAGAGTTGCCCGACCCGGCCCGGCGAGTTCGACATCATCTTTTTGCTGATCCAGCCGCTGGATGAAGACCGCTGCCTGGCGCATGCGATCTTTGCCTACTTTGACACCACGAGTGCCGACGCCGAGCTGATCTCTTTCATGCAGCTCATCTTCGGGCAGGACAAACCCATCCTCGAAAATCAGTTGCCCAAACTGATTCCCCTCGATGCCCGTTCAGAGATTCCGACCCGTGCCGACGCCATGTCGATTGCCTACCGGCGCTGGTTACGGGAAAAGGGCGTGCAGTACGGCGTGCAGAAAGAGGCTTATATGCCGGCATAAACGGAAGTAGTAAGCGGGCATCTTTCCACAGAAGAAACGGGCCCGGTCAAGCATCAGAGTGACATCATAAAACTGACAAAACTGGAGACATATTATGTTGCGACATACCCGGCGTGATTTCCTTAAACAGCTTTCCGCTGTAGGCGTGACGGCGCTTGCAGGAACCCGATCCATCGATGTTTTTGCTGATGAGGTTTTAAAAGTTGCCATTGCCTATGTCTCCCCGATTGGCGACGTCGGCTGGACCAAGCAGCACGACGTGGCACGGCAGGCAATGGAAGCCGCATTTCCCGGCAAGATCAAGGTGGTGACGGTGGAAGGCGTGGCGCAAGCGCAGGATGCGGAGCGCGTATTCCGTGACCTCGCGGTACAGGGCAATAAATTGATCTTCGGTACCAGCTTCTCGCACATGAGTCCTATGCTAAAAGTCGCGCAAGCGATGCCCAAGACTACCTTCGAATTATGTTCCGGCATCAGGACCCTGAAGAATATGGGCGCATTCGAGGCCCGCTATTACGAAGGCACTTATCTGGCCGGCATCGTTGCCGGCAAGATGAGCAAGAGCAATGTGCTGGGTTTCATCGGCGGCTTCCCGGTACCGGACGTACTGGGGCCGGCGAATGCCTTCCTGCTGGGTGCGCGCAGCGTCAATCCGAAAGTCACTTGCAAGGTGATCTGGCTGTCTTCCTGGTATGACCCGGGCAAGGAAAGGGATGCCGCCAATGCGCTGATTTCGGAAGGCGCGGATGTGATGGTGTCGATGACGGATACGCCAACCACGATACAGGTGGGTGAAGAAAAAGGCGTATGGACCATGGGCTATGCGAGCGATATGTCCAAATACGGGCCGAAAAAACACCTGACTTCATTCATCGTGGACTGGCGCAGTGAATATATCGGTGCGGCCCGTGCCGTCATGGACGGCACCTGGAAATCCAGCCATCGCTGGGATGGGCTGAAAAGCGGTGTGGTGAAAATGGGGCCGTACAACCCGGCGATTCCGAAGGATGTGCTGGCTTATGTGGCGCAGCAGGAGCAGGCAATTATTGCCGGCAAGCTGCATCCGTTTGCCGGGCCACTCCGGGATCAAAGCGGCAAGGAGCGCGTGCCGGCTGGATCGGCGCTGCCTGACGAGCAGCTCAAGGGCATCAACTGGTTCGTCGAAGGCATGCAGGGCAACCTGCCGAGAAGCTAGCCGGCTTCCTCACTTCCTTTATTGATAACAAGTACCGCCGCCGCAAGGCCGGGTGGCGGGTAACACTGAACCTGCAGAAAACAGACCATGACTACTCTCTCTGTCCGTGTCCACAAAATTAAGCAAGAAGCGAGCGACATCAAGTCCTTCGAATTGCGCAGCGTATCCGGTGAGGCTTTGCCGGCATTTACGCCGGGTTCCCATATCGATGTGCATCTGGCCGAAGGATTGATACGCCAGTACTCCTTGTGCAACGGGCCGGACGACATCCATCATTACCTGATCGCCGTGAAGCGGGAAACAGAGTCGCGCGGCGGTTCACAAGCGATGCACGAAAGCATCAAGGAAGGCGATCTGATCAGGATCAGTGCACCCCGCAACAACTTCCTGCTGCAGCAGTCGAACGGTCCTTATCTATTGCTGGCGGGCGGTATCGGCGTGACGCCCATCCTCGCTATGGCCCGTCATTTACTGGCGCAGGGCCTGCCATTCGAGTTGCAGTACTTTACGCGCTCGATTGCGCATACGGCTTTCCATGAATTCCTGTCCGGTCCGGAATTCCAGGGGCGCGTGAAGTTCCATTACGCACTGGAACCGGAAGGATTGCGTGCCTATCTGCGCAAATTGCTGTGGCAATACCCGCAACACGGTGCGCTCTACCTATGCGGGCCACGCGTATTCATGGACCTGGTGGAATCGACAGCCGCCGCGACCTGGCCGCCGGAAGCGGTCCACCTGGAATACTTCAACGCCGACCCGCTAGCGCTGGCCGGCGAGCAAGAGTCTTTCGAGGTCCGGCTGGCGCGTACCGGCGGCACTTATCCGGTACCGGCCGGAGTGACCATCATCGAAGCGCTGGCGGCGCATGGCATCCAGGTCGATACCTCGTGTGAACAGGGCGTTTGCGGCACCTGCCTGACCGGCGTGCTGGAAGGAACGCCGGATCACCGCGACGTCTACCTGACCGATGCCGAGAAAAAATCCTGCGACAAGATCATGCCCTGCGTCTCGCGGGCAAAAAGTCCTTTGCTGGTACTGGATTTATAAAGCAGGCCGACGGCAAACACACACGCTGCATCAAACACATAAAGGAGGAATTGAATATGACGCTCAACGCAAATGCCCTGAATCACTGGTCGGTGGTTGCGACTTCGGCTGAAGTACCAGGTGGCGAAATCGTCCAGGCATTTTTGCATGGACAGGAACTGGCGCTCTGGCGCAATGCAGCCGGAGTGATACAGGTGTGGGCGAATCGTTGCCCGCACCGCGGCACGCGCTTCACGCTGGGGCGCATCGTTGATGACCAGTTGTCCTGCGGCTATCACGGCTGGCGCTTTGGCAGCGGTGGTCAATGCACCTATATCCCGGCGCATCCCAAATTGCCGCCACCAAAAACCGTATGCGCGAAAACCTACCAGGCGGTGGAGCGCTATGGAATGGTCTGGACTTGCCTGGGCGAACCTGCAGCGGAGGTGCCGCAATTGCAGACTTTGGCTGATGCGGAGCAGGCTCTGTTTTGTCGCAGCTTTGTGACGCACCAGTCGGTGGACAAGATCGTGCAGGAGTTGCAGCAAGCCGGTGCAGCAGCCTATGCATCGCCGGCCCCGAATGTTTTAGTTGGCCAGGATGATGACGGCGCGGCATTGACCTTATTGCTGCAGCCGATGGCGGAGGGCAAATCCACCGTCTATCTGTGGGCCAGCGGCAGGCATGCGGCAACTGATGCGAATCAAATACGGCAGGCTCATAACGCGCGCTTCAAGCAGCAACGACAGCAACTGGAAGCCTGCGCTTAGTTGTTGAGCTTCATTACAGCGTCTGTAATTCATGAATCAATAATCTTGGAGAAGCATATGTCCATCCAATTGGATCCTATCGTATTGAATGACTGGTTCGTCGTCTCAGCGGTGAGCAAGATAAAGCCCGGCGAACCTTTCCTTACCCAGTTGCTGGGTGTGCCCATCGTCGTCTGGCGTGCTGCAGACGACAGCTGGCACGCCGCCAGACAGGGCGCTGACGGTGCGGCCGGTGAAGAATGCAAAAGCTGTGAGCGCTATGGTTTTGTTTGGGTCTCGCTCGGCAATCCGAACAAGGATATCCATGCGCTGCCTGAATTCAGCCAGGAAGGGCGCCGCTTCATCGACTGCGGCACCTTTGGCGTCAAAACCTCGGGCCTGAGGATTATTGAAAACTTCCTTGATATGGGGCATTTCCCTTTCGTGCATACCGACATCCTTGGCAAGGAACCCCATACCGAGGTCAAGGAATACAAAGTGGAGATGCATCCGGAAACCGAGGAACTGTGGGCGACGGATTGCCAGTTCTGGCAACCGAAGGCGGCCGCGGCGGCGACCGACGGCCTGGACGTCGACTATACCTATCGCGTGATGCAACCGTTTACGGCGGCGCTGTACAAGACCTGCCCGACGCGGGACGGCGAGCGGGATGTCATCGGCGTCTATGTACAACCGGTCAATGAGGATGAATGCCGGGCTACGCTGTGGTTGCTGATTTTTGATGACATACATAGCGATAGCGAAGTGATTGGCTTCCAGCAAACGATTTTCGGCCAGGACCGGCCCATCCTGGAAAACCAGGTACCCAAGCTGATTCCGCTCGATCCAAAGTCGGAAATACCTACCCGCGCCGATGCTTCATCGATCGCCTATCGACGCTGGTTGCGCCAGATCGGGCTGCAGTACGGCGTGCTGAAGGCGGCGTGAAGGCCGGCCGCCGCTGACACGCTGTCTCCAACAAATCCGGGCTCCTCGCTCGCTTGCACTGATAGAAGGAATCTGCATGATCAAGCTCTACAACTATGAACTGTCCGGCAACTGCTACAAGCTCCGCTTGTTGATGAACATACTGAAGCTCCCGTATGAAAGCATCGCAGTGGATTTTTACCCGGGACGGGAACACAAATCCGAACGCTTCCTGGACCTCAATCCCTTCGGGCAATTACCGGTACTGGAGGACGGGAACCTGCGGCTGCGCGATGCGCAGGCAATCCTGGTTTATCTTGCGGCGCAATATGACAAGGAGCGCAAATGGTATCCGGTCGATCCGGTCGCGATGGGGAAAATCGCAATGTGGCTGGCCGTCGCCGACGATATTACCCGTAGCGCATCTGCCGCGCGCTTGCATGATGCGCTGGGCTATGTGCTGGATATCGACAAGGCACGGGCCGATGCGCATGCACTGTTCAGGATCATTGATGAACACCTGGCTGATATGGAAGTGACAGGGCAGCAATGGCTGGCGCTGGACCAGCCGACGATTGCCGACATTGCCTGCTTCCCCTATATCGCAATGTCACATGAGGGCGACATTATGCGTGACGATTATCCGGCCATCCGGCGCTGGATAGAGCGGGTAAGGCGTTTGCCCGGCTTTATCGGCATGTCCGGGATATTCGCGCCGACCATCTAGGGCTATAAGCGAAAAACAATAAGGCATATACGCGACAACAGCTATCTCGACAGGCACTGGTCTGGCGAAGATGGGTGCTTCATTGGAAAAAGGGGTGTGCAGGTTTATAAAAGTTGTGCAGCGCGTTGCTTCATAAAAAATTCATAGAAAAAGAAAAATATTTCTTTCATATAAAAAATAGCGAGACAAATGAAAAATCGCCTGGAACTTCATAGCATTAGCAAGCGCTATCCTTCGGTGGTCGCGAATGATGGCATCAATTTAACGGTCAAGCCGGGTGAGATCCACGCCGTACTGGGAGAAAACGGCGCCGGTAAATCCACGTTGATGAAAATCATCTACGGTTCGGTCAAGCCCGATGCCGGCAAGGTGTTCTGGAATGGCGAGGAAGTCCATATCGCCAATCCGGCGGCGGCTCGCGAGCTGGGTATCGCGATGGTCTTCCAGCATTTTTCGCTCTTCGATACGCTGACGGTGGTGGAAAATATCGCGCTTGGTTTGCCGGCTGACACGAAGCTGGATGAACTGGCGCAGCGTATTTCAGATACCGCCGAACAGTACGGACTGGAGCTTGAGCCGCAACGCCACGTGCATACCTTGTCGGTCGGCGAATGCCAGCGCGTGGAAATCGTGCGCGCCTTGCTGGCCAAACCGCAATTGCTGATCCTGGATGAACCGACCTCGGTATTGACGCCGCAAGCGGTCGAGAAACTGTTCGAAACCTTGCGCAAGCTGGCAGCGGAAGGCTGCAGCATCCTCTACATCAGCCACAAGCTCGATGAAATCCGCGCGCTGTGCGATACCTGCACCGTCGTGCGTGCCGGGAAAAACACCGGGATATGCGATCCGCGTGAAGAAACCGCCGCCAGCCTGTCGCGCATGATGATAGGCAGTGAACCACCGGCGATCAAACATGTTGTGCGCTCGCCGGGGCAGACCATGCTGGCGGTAAAAAACCTCGCACTGCCGAAGAGTCATCCATTTGCAACCGAGCTGGCGGATATCAATTTTGAATTGCGCGCAGGGGAGATACTCGGCATTGCCGGCGTTTCCGGCAATGGTCAACAGGAATTGCTGGCCGTACTGTCCGGCGAAGATCCGCGCGCCCGGGCTGACATGATTTTATTGCAGGGCGAGCGTGTAGGAAATCTTGATGCCGCGCGGCGGCGCGAACGCGGCCTCGGCTTCGTACCGGAAGAGCGACTGGGGCGCGGTGCAGTGCCGGATATGTCGCTGGCCGACAATATCCTGCTGTCACACCAGACCAGGGCCACCATCAGCGGCGGCTTCATCCGCAAGAGCGCCATCGTCAACATGGCGGCCGATGTCATCGAGCGCTTCGTCGTCAAAGCGAACGGACCGCAAGCGCTGGCGCGCAGTCTGTCCGGTGGCAACTTGCAGAAGTACATCGTCGGTCGCGAAGTCATGCGCCATCCGAAAGTACTGGTAGTGGCGCAACCGACCTGGGGTGTCGATGTCGGTGCCGCCGCACAGATCAGGGCGGAACTGGTCGCACTACGCGATGCCGGCTGCGCCTTGCTCGTCATATCGGAAGAACTCGACGAACTGTTTGAAATCTCCGATCGCTTGATGGTCATCGCCAAAGGGCGCCTGTCACCGTCCATCGCCAGTTCCGACGCCAGCATCGACCTGATCGGTCAATGGATGAGCGGCATGTGGAGCAATACCGTGGTAACGCCATTCAGGGAGGTCGTCTATGCTTAAGCTGGAAGCGCGCGCTCGTCCATCCGCGCTCATATCGTGGCTGTCGCCGGTGCTGGCAGTCATGCTGACCGCCGTCTGCGGTGCGATTTTGTTTGCACTGCTGGGTAAGGATCCGTTGGCCGGCCTGGCCGTATTTTTCCTCGAACCGCTCAAGGATTTGCATGGCTGGTCCGAAGTCGGGGTTAAGGTTGCGCCGCTATTGATGATCTCGGCCGGGCTGGCGATTTGCTTCCGTGCCAATGTCTTTAATATCGGTGCGGAAGGGCAGCTGGTATGCGGGGCGATCGCCGGTGGCGCGGTGGGCCTGTATTTCGATAACGGCAGCGGCGGTGGCGCCGTCATGATTGCGGTCGTGCTGGTGGCCGGCATGCTCGGCGGCATGGCGTGGGCGGCGATTACCGCTTTCCTGCGTGATCGCTTCAATGCCAGCGAGATCCTGGTGTCGCTGATGCTGGTGTATGTGGCACAGCTGCTGTTGAGCTACCTGGTGCAAGGCGTCTTCAAGGACCCGGAAGGTTTCAACTTCCCGCAATCGAGAATGTTTTCGGAAGGCTTCCTGCTGCCCATCGTACTGGAAGACACGCGCCTGCACCTCGGCATTGTGCTGGCCTTGTTCGCGGCGCTGGCAGCCTGGTTATTCCTGTCGCGCAGCTATGCCGGTTTTCGCCTGCAAACAGGTGGCATGGCACCGCGCGCGGCACTGTATGCCGGTTTTTCATCGCGCAAGGCGCTGTGGACTTCGCTCATGATTTGCGGTGCCTTGTCCGGCCTGGCCGGGGTGTGTGAAGTGCTGGGGCCGATTGGGCAGTTGACGCCTTCGGTGTCGCCCGGCTATGGCTTCGCCGCGATTATCGTGGCCTATGTTGGCCGCCTGAATCCGATAGGCGTCATATTTTCCAGCTTCATCATGGCGCTGTTTTATATCGGCGGCGAACTGTCGCAATCCCGTCTCGGCATACCGAATGCGATCACCGGCGTGTTCCAGGGCATCCTGCTGTTCTCGCTGCTGGCCTGCGATGTGCTGATCAACTACAAACTGCGCTGGGATCGCTCCAGCCTGCCGGCGCGACTGGCAGGGAATAAATTGATGGGGAGCAAATAATGGAAACCTTCGCTTTATTGATAGCCGCATCGATCAACGCCGGTACGCCCCTGTTGCTGGCGGCGCTGGGCTTATTGATCAACGAAAAATCAGGAGTGGTGAACCTCGGCTCCGAAGGCATGATGCTGGTCGCCGCCATTGTTGGTTTTGCTGCCACCGTCCATACCGGCAGTGTGACACTGGGCTTGATTGCCGGTGCCGCTTCGGGTCTGCTGCTGGCCGGCCTGTTTGCGTGGCTGACGGTATGGCTGGGTGCGAATCAGGTGGCGACCGGTTTGGCGCTATCGCTGTTTGGTACCGGCGTATCCGCCTATATCGGCATCAATTACGTCAGCAAGACCCTGCAAAACAGCAAGTTCAGCATTCCCTGGCTGGAGGATATCCCGTTTATAGGAACCGCCTTGTTCAGGCAGCATCCTATGGTGTATTTCTCGATATTGCTGTGTGCGGCGATTGTCTGGTTCCTGTATCGCAGTCGCGCCGGCCTAGTCCTGCGTGCGGTCGGTGAGTCACCATCATCCGCACATTCACTGGGCTATAACGTGCGCCTGATTCGACTCGCGGCACTCTTGTTTGGTGGCGCATGCTGTGGCCTGGCCGGTGCTTTCCTGTCACTGGTGTATACCTCGCAATGGCTGGAAGGCATGGTGGCGGGACGCGGGTGGATTGCGCTGGCGCTGGTGACCTTTGCCAGCTGGCGCCCGGCACGCATATTGGTCGGCGCATATCTGTTCAGCAGCGTGACTATCCTGACTTTCTATATGCAAAGCAAAGGAGTGCCGGTCGCTTCACAATTGCTGTCCATGCTGCCGTACCTGGCGACCATCCTGGTGCTGGTGCTGATTTCACGGAATGCCAACTGGATCAAGCTGAATATGCCGGCGTCGCTGGGCAAGAATTTCAATCCGGGCAGTTAATGCAGCGTGGGCTGACGGGCCAGATACGATAACAACTGTTCGCTTAACAGTTGTTATCGAACGGGCTTATTTGAGCAGGACCTTGCTGCGGCTGCGATGGCCCCGCTTGTTTAAGGAATTGAGGATGCGGCGCTGATTCGTTGGCGACAAATGCTCGACAAACACCATGCCTTGCAAGTGATCCATCTCATGCTGGATGCACATTGCCTTCAAGCCTTCGGCCTGCACATCGATGGTTTTGCCATCCAGGTCCAGTGCCCGCACATGGACCCAGGCGGCGCGCCTGACGTTTTCATAAATGTCGGGCACGGACAGGCAGCCTTCTTCATATTCGGCTTTGCCGCCCATCCTGATGATGCTCGGGTTGATCAGTACCTGTAATCGATTACGCTGTTCGGATACATCGAGCACGATGATTTGCAGGTGCACATCTACCTGGGTTGCGGCCAGGCCGATGCCATCGAGCGCATACATGGTTTGCGTCATGTCGGCGACCAGGCGGCGGATATCATCGTTGATCTGCTGTACCGGCTCGGCCACCGTGTGCAGGCGCGGATCAGGGTATTGCAGTACGGATAATCTGCTCATAAATTACTTCAGCTAATCCACATGCAAATGCTGTTGCAAGCATTTGAATTCATTCTGTTTTTGCTTCTGCTTTTGTTTCTGTTTTTGCCGCATCCGGATTGTCCGGCTCCCAGCGACCGGCAATGTTTTTGAGCAAGATATTGGTCGCGGCCAGGCGACGGTTCTGCGTGCTGAGCAAATTGTTTTCACTGACCAATGCAGTGGTCTGTGCGATCGCCACATTCAGGTAGCTGACGGTACCCGCACGATATTGATCGAGGGTAATTTCTAGCGTGCGTTGTGCGGCTTCCAGGCTTTCCTGTTGCAGTTGCGCTTCCTGCTGCAATTGCGCGGCGAGGATGAGATTGTCTTCAACTTCCTGCAAGGCGGTCAGCACTGTTTGCCGATAAGCAGAGGTCGCCTGATCGGCGGCGCTTTGCGCTTGCGCGCTGGCCAGCTGCCTTTGTCCGCCATCGAAAATTGCCTGCGCGACAGAGGCACCCAGCGACCAGAACAGATTCGGTGCGCTGATGAGGTTGTTTAGTGAACTGTTTTGATAACCACCGCCGGCGGACAGCACCAGTGATGGGAAGTAGGCCGCATGCGCGACGCCGATTTGCGCATAGGCTGCGGCCACCCGTCTTTGCGCAGCGGCAATATCGGGACGACGCTCAAGCAGGGTGGTCGGCAGCATTTGCGGCACCAGCGGTGCTTGCGGCAAGGCCGCGTTGCGCTCCAGTGCCAGCGCTGAAGGCGGTACGCCGAGCAAGACGGCAATCGCATGTTCGAGGATCGCACGTTGCGCCACCGCTTCCGCCAGTTGTGCTTGCGCAGCCTTGAGCTGGGTTTGCGCCTGTAATACATCAACACGCGCCACCACGCCGCCGCCATAGCGGAACTGGGTCAGGTCGAGCGAGCGCTGGTAAGCGGCGACGCTGCGTTCCAGTATGGACAATTGGGCATCTGTCGTGCGCAGCGAGAAATAGGTTTGTGCCAGGGTGGCTTGTGCCGATAAGCGCGCCGCAGCAAGGTCGTCAACACTTGCTTGCAAAGTGGCTTGCGCGCCGGTCGTCGCTTGCGCCAGGCGGCCCCACAGATCGACTTCCCAGCTGGCATTGCCCGATAGTGAAACGTTATTGCTCGGGTTTTGTACTGTGGTCGAACGGGTGGTGCTGCTCGGATTGCTGTCACGCGAACCGGCCAGGCCGACGGATAAAGTTGGCAGGCGTGCGCTATAGCTGGCGGCGACTGCGGCACGCGCGGCAGCGACTTGCGCGACCAGCGACTTCAGGTTTTCATTGCCGACCACCAGTCGACTTTCCAGGTCATTCAGCACAGGATCCTGGAACAGGGTCCACCAGTCGTCCGGCACATTGGGCGCGTTATTGGCGGTGCCTTCCTGCCACAGTCCGGCTTCCTTGTACTGGGCCGGTGCGGCCGCTGCAGGCGGCGGGGTAGGCGCGCTGGCGCAAGCTGCCAGCAGCAGGGTGGGCACGATTAACAGGAGATAGGGGCGCATAAAAAATCCTTTGAAACTCAGGCTGTAGCCAGTTGTGGAGCAGGGCTGTGCTTATGCTTGTCGCGGCGCAGCTTGTCCATCAGCACAAAGACTACAGGTGTGGTGTAAAGCGTCAGTAACTGGCTCAGGATCAGGCCGCCGACGATGGCGATACCCAGCGGCTGGCGCAGTTCGGCACCATCACCGCTACCCAGTGCCAGTGGCAAGGCACCGAAGATGGCAGCGAAGGTGGTCATCAGGATAGGCCGTACCCGCAGCAAGGCGGCGCGATAGATGGCCGGGCCGGCACCGACCACGCCATGGCGTTGCCGCGTAATCGCAAAGTCGATCATCATGATCGCGTTCTTCTTGACGATGCCGATCAGCAGGATCACGCCGATCAGCGCAATGATGGAAAACTCGGTATTGAACATTTTCAATGCCAGCAATGCGCCGACACCGGCCGATGGCAATGTCGAGAGAATGGTGATCGGATGGATCAGGCTTTCATACAGTATGCCCAGCACCAGGTAAATCACGATGATGGCCGCGCCTATCAGCAGCGGTTGCGAAGATAAGGATTCCTGGAATGCATTCGCCGTACCCTGGAAGCCGCCGCGCACCGAAACCGGCACACCGAGCTTGCCTATCGCATTATTGATCGCGACCGTGGCGTCGGACAGCGACACGCCCAAAGGCAGGTTGAAGCTGATGGTCGAAGCCGGCGTGCCGCTCTGGTGGCTGACCGCCAATGGCGTATTCGTGGTTTCCACGCGGGTGAAGGCTGACAGCGGCACTTGCGCGCCACTGCTGCTGGTCACGTACAGGCGTTTCAGGGTTTCCGGCCCGTGCAGGAATTCGGGTGCCAGTTCCATCACCACCCGGTATTGATTGAGCGGGTTATAGATGACGCCGACCTGGCGCTGGCCGAAGGCATTGTTGAGCGTATTGTCTATGGTGCTGACGCTGATGCCGAGGCGGGCGGCGGCATCGCGATCAATGATCAGCGAAGTCTGCATGCCCTTGTCTTGCTGGTCGGAGTTGACGTCTGTCAGCTCGGGGATTTGCGCCAGTGCATTGCGGATCAGCGGGTCCCAGGTACGCAAGTCTTCGATAGTATCGGCCTGCAAGGTGTACTGGTACTGCGCATTCGATTGACGGCCGCCGATGCGGATATCCTGTACCGGCACCATGAAGAGATTGGCGCCCGGTTCATGTGACAGCTGTTTACGCAGGCGCGCAATCACGACATCCGCCGCCACCTTGCGCTCGGCCAATGGCTTGAGCGTGATGTAAAACATCGCCGAATTGCTTTGGCCGCCGCCGGTATTGCCGCTGACGTTGGCGACTGCCGGATCGGAACGGATGATGTCGGAGAAGGTATCCAGCCGCTTTTGCATCATCTGGAAAGAGCTGCCCTGGTCCGCCTGCACGCCGCCAATCAGGACGCCGGTATCCTGTTGCGGGAAGAAGGTTTTCGGGATCGCGATATAGAGATGGACGTTCAGCGCCACGACTGCAAGCAGCGCGATGATGGCCAGCGGCTGGTGGCGCAGGGTCCAGATCAGTGACTGGCGGTAGCCGCGCAGGACGGCGCGATTGAAGCGATTGAACCATTGCGTGATGCGGCCCGGTTTGCGCTTTTTGGTATCTTGCCTGAGCAGAGTGGCCGCCATCATCGGCGTAGTGGTCAGTGATACCACCATCGAGACCATGATCGCGGCTGTCAGTACCACTGCAAACTCGCGGAACAGGCGACCAACCACGCCGCCCATCATCAGCAGCGGAATAAAGACCGCAATCAGGGACAGGCTGATCGATACCACGGTGAAGCCGATTTCACGTGCACCTTTGAGCGCAGCTTCACGCGGCGTCAAACCTTGTTCTATATAGCGCGTGATGTTTTCCAGCACCACGATTGCATCATCGACCACGAAGCCGGTTGCCACCGTCAGTGCCATAGCGGATAGGTTATCCAGACTATAACCATATAGATACATGACACCGAAGGTGCCGGCCAGCGAGACCGGTACTGCGACTGCGGGAATCAAGGTGGCGCGCCAGTTGCGCAGGAACAGCAGCACCACCAGGATCACCAGGCCGACCGCGATGCCCATCGAACGCTCGACTTCGCGCAGCGACGCCTTGATGGTCGGCGTGCGGTCGGTAATGACATTCATCTGGATCGCCTGCGGGATGGACGCTTGCAGGCGCGGCAGGATGTCGCGCACGTTTTGTACGGTTTCTATGATGTTGGCGCCCGGTTCCTTCAGCAGGAACATGACGATCGCCGGCTTGCCGTTGGCAAGGCCGTAGTTGCGCACATCCTGTACCGAGTCGACCACGTCGGCGACGTCGCGCAGGCGTACCGACGCACCATCGCGATAGCTCAAGACCACCGGCGCATAATCCGCGGCGGTACGGGCCTGGTCATTCGCGCCTATCTGCCAGTACTGGTCATCCAGTTCGACCGAACCCTTGGGACGATTTGCATTGGTATTGGTGATGGCGGTGCGCACATTGTCGAGTGAAATACCCATCGCGGCCAGCTTGTCCGGATTCAGCGCGACGCGCACCGCAGGCAGCGCGCCACCGCCAACATTCACCTGGCCCACGCCTTCAACTTGTGACAGGCGTTGCGCCAATATGGTGGAAGCAGCGTCATACATCTGGCCACGGGTCAGCGTATCCGAGGTCAGCGAAATGATCATGATGGGCGCAGCCGCCGGATTCACCTTGCGGTAAGTCGGATTGCTCGGCATGCCGGTCGGCAGCAAGGTGCGGGCGGCATTGATGGCCGCCTGCACGTCGCGTGTCGCGCCGTCGATATCGCGGCTGAGGTCAAATTGCAGCACCACATTGGTCGAGCCCAGCGACGAGCGCGAGGTGATTTCATTGACGCCGGCGATGCTGCCGAGTGCACGCTCCAATGGCGTCGCCACCGTCGCGGCCATGGTATCCGGACTCGCGCCGGGCAGCGAAGCGCTGACGGAAATGGTCGGGAAGTCGACTTGCGGCAAAGGCGCAATCGGCAGCAGGTTGAAACCCAGCATGCCGGCCAGCGCAATGCCTATCGTGATCAGCGTGGTCGCGACCGGTCGGGCAATGAATGGTGCCGAGATATTCACGTTGCGCTACCGTTGGCAGCCCGTTCTGCGGCGCGCCGGTCCTGCCAGTCTTTCAGGCGCTGCGCCTGTTGCGCGAAGCCGAGGTAAATCACCGGCGTCGTGAACAGCGTCAATAACTGGCTGACGATCAGGCCGCCGACCATGGTGACGCCCAGCGGATGACGCAATTCATGACCGGCACCGGTACCCAGCATCAGCGGCAAGGCACCGAGCAGGGCCGCCATCGTGGTCATCAGGATAGGGCGGAAGCGCAGCAGGCAAGCCTTGTAAATTGCTTCGCGTGGCGGCAAGTGTTCTTCGCGTTCCGCATACAGCGCGAAGTCGATCATCATGATCGCGTTTTTCTTCACGATACCGATCAGCAGCACGATCCCGATGATGCCGACGATGCCGAGGTCCTGCCCGGCGACCAGCAGCGCCAGCAAAGCCCCGAGGCCGGCAGACGGCAACGTGGAGAGGATGGTGACCGGATGGATATAGCTTTCATACAGCACGCCCAGCACGATATACATGGTGACGACCGCCGCCAGGATCAGCAGGAGGGTGCTGCTGAGCGAGGCGCGGAAAGCTTCAGCCGCACCCTGGAAACTGGTCTCGACGCTAGGCGGCAGGTTCAGCTTGGCTTCTTCCGCCTTGATCGCATCGACCGCCTTGCCGAGTGAAGCGCCGGGCGCCAGGTTGAATGAAATCGTGGCGGACGGGAATTGCGCAACGTGGTTGATCGCCAGCGCCGTGGAGCGCTCCATGATTTGCGCGACTGAGGTTAACGGTATTTGCCCGGCAGCATTGAAAACGACGGTGGCACTGGTACCGCCGGCTCCGTTCAGGCTATTGATATTGTTATTGGTTGCCGGGACGTATAAACCTTCCAGCGAAATCGGGCCGCGCCGCCGTCCGGCTTCGGCTTCCAGCACCACGCGGTACTGGCTCGATTGCGTATAGATAGTGGAAATCAGGCGCTGGCCGAAAGCGTTGTAGAGGGCCGTGTCGATCGCCGCAACGGTTACGCCGAGGCGACCGGCAGCTTCGCGGTCTATCTGTACATAAGTCTGCAAGCCCTGGTTTTGCAAATCGCTGGCGACGTCGACCAGTTCCGGAATTTCTTTCAGGCGCGCCAGCAATAATTCATTCGACTTGGCCAGGTCATTGGAATCCGGCGAGCTGAGCAGGAATTGATACTGGGTCTTGGAGACGCGATCTTCAATCGTCAGGTCCTGTACCGGTTGCATGTAAGCGGTGATGCCGGGCAGGCGCGACGTCGACTCATTCAGGCGGCGGATAATCTCGCTGGCGGAAGAATCACGTTCTGAAAAGGGCTTCAGCGTAATTTGCATGCGCCCGGTGCTCAGCGTCGGATTCGCACCGTCCACACCGATGAAGGAAGCCAGGTGATCGACGTCCTTGTCCTTGAGGATAATGTCTGCCAACGCTTGTTGACGACGTGACATCGCTTCAAAGGAACTGGTTTGCGTGGCTTCAGTGATGACCTGGATCAGGCCAGTATCCTGCACCGGGAAAAAGCCTTTCGGCACAATCACATACAGCAATGCGGTCAAGGCCAGCGTCAGGCCGAACACACCCAGCGTTGCACGCGGCCGATCCAGCACCCAGACCAGTGCGCGGCCGTAAGCGGCAACCATGCGATTGAATTGCTCTTCGCTCCATTTGCCGATGCGGGTTGGTTTGTTTTCATGTTCAGGACGCAGCAGGCGGGCGCTCATCATCGGCGTCAGCGTCAGCGATACCACTGCTGAAATCAGGATGGCGACGGCCATGGTGATGGCGAATTCGTGGAACAGGCGACCGACCACATCACCCATGAAGAGCAGCGGAATCAAGACCGCAATCAAGGACACCGTCAGCGAAATAATGGTGAAGCCGATTTGCTTGGAACCCTTGAGCGCCGCTTCCATCGGCGAATCGCCTTCTTCGACGAAGCGCGCAATGTTTTCGATCATGACAATCGCATCATCGACCACGAAGCCGGTCGAGATGGTGAGCGCCATCAGCGTCAGGTTATTGATGGAAAAACCGGCGAGGTAAATGACGCCGAAAGTGCCGACCAAGGACAAAGGCACCGCCACGCTCGGGATGATGGTGGCGGAGGCGCTGCGCAGGAACAGGAAGATCACCATCACCACCAGCGCAATCGCCAGCAGTAATTCAAATTGCGTATCGTCGACCGAAGCGCGGATGGTCGTGGTACGATCCGCGATCACCTGCACATCGACCGAACCCGGCAGCGACGCCTGCAGCTTCGGCAGCAAGGCCTTGACCCGGTCCACGGTCTGGATCACGTTTGCACCCGGCTGGCGCTGCACATTCAAAATCACACCCGGCGTGCGATCGACCCAGGCCGCCAAGCGCAGGTTTTCCGCATCGTCGACGATTTGCGCGACGTCGCTCAGGCGCAAGGGATTACCGTTTTTCCACGCGATGATGAGGTTTTGATATTCGGCGGCAGACTTCAGCTGGTCATTTGCATCAATGGTTGACGCGCGTTGCGCACCGTCGAAGCTGCCTTTGGCCTGGTTGACGTTGGCGGCAACGATGGCGGTACGGATATCGTCCAGCGATAAACCGAGCGAAGCCAGGGCTTGCGGATTGCCCTGGATACGCACCGCAGGACGCTGGCCGCCGGCGATGCTGACGAGGCCGACGCCGTCGACTTGCGACAGCTTCGGCGCCAGGCGGTTTTCCACCAGGTCATGCACTTTGATAATCGGCAAGGTCGGCGAGGTGATCGCGATCGTCAGTACCGGCGCATCAGCCGGATTGACCTTGCTATAGATAGGCGGCATCGGCAAATCACCAGGCAGCAAATTGCTGCCGGCGTTAATCGCCGCCTGTACTTCCTGTTCCGCCACATCCAGCGACAGGCCGAGGGAAAAACGCAAGGTAATGACCGAAGCACCGCCGGAGCTGGTCGAGGTCATCTGGTTCAAGCCCGGCATCTGGCCGAACTGGCGTTCCAGCGGCGCGGTGACGGTGGTTGAAATGACGTCCGGGCTGGCGCCCGGATACAGCGTAGTGACCTGTATGGTCGGGTAATCGACTTCCGGCAGGGCAGACAAAGGCAGCAGCCGGTAGGCCAGCAAACCTGCCAGCAGGATCGCGAGCATCAAGAGCGAAGTGGCAACCGGACGCTCAATAAAGATGCGTGATGGATTCATAGAACAGAATTTATAGGGCTACTTCAGTTGGCAGGGGCAGCCGGCTTGCCGTCTCTTTTTCCACCGTTTTGCTGGAACCAGGCGCGGCGTTCTTCCGGGCTCATATTCTTCAGCTTCTCGGCCATTTCTGGCGGGATATTGCGACGCTTACTGTCGGCCGGCGGCGGATTGGCACCGGCTCTTTGCTTCGGATCGGCCGCGATGACTTCAACCTTGCCGCCTTCACGCAGGCGGTCGGTACCGTCGATGACGACTTTTTCACCCGGCTCCAGTTTTGCTTCGATCGCCATCCAGCCGCTATCGATGGCGCCCGGTTTGACTACCCGTGTGCTGACCGTACTGTCGGCATTAACCACATACACATAGAAACCCTGTGAGCCGCGCAAGACCGCAGCTTGCGGTACCGCCAGCACATCCTTGAGCGTATTGAGCTGCATGACGACGCTGACAGCCTGGTTCGGGAACAGTGCATCGTCGAGATTCGGGAACAGCGCCTTGACCTTGATGGTATCGGTAGTGACATCAATGGCGTTGTCGACAGTTGCCACCTGGCCGGTCGCCAGCTTGACCTTGCCGGTGCGGTCCCAGGCTTCGACCGGTACGCTTTCATTGTTACGCAAGCGATTGGTGATGGCCGGGACATTCGCCGACGGCACCGAGAACACCAAGGCGATAGGGCGGGTCTGCGTGATGATGACGATGCCGTTGGTGTCTGACGGCTGCACCACATTGCCGAGGTCGGATTGCTTGAGGCCGACGCGCCCGGCGATAGGAGCGGTGACACGTGTGTACGACAGCTGCAGTTTGGCGCTATCGACCGTGCCCTGGTCGGATTTGACGGTGCCTTCGAGCTGGCGCACCAGGGCTTCCTGGGTGTCGAGCTGCTGTTTCGGGATGGCGTCCTTGGACAGCAAATCCTTGTAGCGCGCGAGGTCGATGCGGGCATTATCGAGTTGCGCCTTGTCGCGTGCCAGCACGCCTTCGGCCTGGCCGAGGGTGGCCTGGAAGGCGCGCGGATCAATCTGCGCCAGTAACTGACCGGCCTGTACCTGCTGGCCTTCCTTGAAATTGATCTGTTGCAGCACGCCGCTGACCTGCACGTGGACGACCGCGGTATTGGCGGCATTGATGCTGCCGATCGCATTCACGGTGACGCGTATATCCTGGCGTCGCGCTTCCTGTACCGACACCGGCTGCACCATATTCATCCCGCCGAAACGGCCGCCGCCATTGGCTTGTGCGCTTTTCTGCGCGGAAGACGGGCTTTTCCACCACCAGAAACCAAGGCCGGCGGCGATTAATATGATTAAAACCCAGATGAGAGTGCGGCGTGTTTTGCCGGTACGCGAGCGGTTTGGTCGGGATGGTGGTGGATTGCTGGCTTCGGAATTTGCTGTCATTTGCGGCGAGTGCTATCTGCGCGATTTGGGAAATTGATTATATGGCGCATTTGGATAAAAAACCTGAGCGTTTCATTACTTTACAAAAGGCAGTGAAAACTAAGGAATTTCTTTACATTCGCGTGCTTAAATGAAGCCGGATATGTCAAAACTGACAGCCAGGAAGATGTTTGGAAGAGGCCGGGAAATGAATAATTCCGTATTTGTTGAAATCCAGTTTTTCATGCTGATTGCCTGTACCTTCGTGATCCCGATAGGCATTTACAGTTACATGATGTGGAAGCGCTCGATTTCGCGCAAGACTGTGCTGGTGTTCGGCGTGATCCTGGTCGTGGTGTCAGGCGCGAATATTTTCCTGCTGCAGTTGTTGCGCATCATGGCGAAGGGTACGCCATCCCTGCTTGACGACAGTGTCTTCGTATCCGAAATGTCGGTCGCGCTGTACCTGGTGCCGGCGATTTTTGCCGGGATCGGGGTCAACATCATTTCGCATATATTGATCGCCCACCTGGCCGACGCCGAGAAGAAGTTTGATCGGGAACACAAGGAACACCGCTGATTGCCGGGACAGCAACCAGCCGGCGTTCAGGTCGAAACCTTCAAGCCTTGTGTACCTGGCGTGAATCATCCGGGGCTTCAGCCCGTTCATTCATGCCGTAATCACGTATGACGGCGGCCACCCGCAGGCGGTAATCCTCGAAGATGTGATTGCGACCGGCGGCTTGTGCCTTGCGGTGGACTTCCAGGTTGCGCCAGTTTTGCACCGCCGCTTCATCGCGCCAGTAAGACAGCGACAGGATCTTGCCCGGATTCGTCAGGCTCTGGAAACGTTCTACCGAAATGAATCCATCCATTTTTTCCAGATGGGGGCGCAGGGCTGCGGCGGTGTCCAGGTAGTTCTGCTTGAGCTCCGGATGCGGCACGACTTCAAATATGATGGCTATCATTGGGATGCCTTTAGGGTAGACAAGATGCCCATACAATTCTCCTCTTATAGTTGCCAGAAGCACTGACATATGAGTGCCATCTTAGCTGAAAAACAGATCCTGTTGCATAGAATTGTGCGGGAATAATTCCTGGCCGGGAAATCTCGCTAGCGCAAAGCATGCATATAAAAAATGCCTGAATCAGTCAGGCATTTTTATCGCTGCAAAATACCCGGCTTCAGGCTTCACCGCCATACAGCTGCGCTGCTGTCACCCCCACATCCAGCCGCGTCAGCGGCAATGGTTGCGGCTGTAAAGTCACGCCCAGTTTTTGATACACGGCTTCGCTCGACAAGCCGTAAGGTGCCGCGTCATTATTATCAAAGGCGTAGTAAACCTCGTCGACTCCCGTCAACAGCATCGCCGCCAGGCACATCGGGCACGGATGTCCGCTCGCATAAATCACACTGCCTTTGAGGTTGGGGCGGCCCAGTTTCTGGCTGGCGACGCGGATCGCTTCCATCTCGGCATGCGTGGTCGGGTCATTGCTCTGCACAATATTATTGACACCAATCGCAATCGATTCACCATCGACCGCCAGCACCGCACCGAAAGGACGACCGCCGCGTGCCTTGTTGTCCCTGGCCAGGCGTACCGCTTCGCGCAGGAATTTTTCGTGATTTGATGACATGTGTAAGCTCCTTTAGTGATTACGGTGAATGCGGGGAATCAATGCGCGCCGGCGGCACGCAGCATGGTCGCCATCGCCGTGTAATTGCGGCGCAGTGCATGCTGTAGCGGCGTGACGCCGTCCTTGTCGGCCAGGTTCACGTCCGCACCGGCGGCGATCAGCATGCGTACGATTTCCTGATGGCGGGTGCCGCCATCGGCCAGGATGATGGCTTCCAGCAAGGCGGTCCAGCCGAGGCGATTGACGTGATCAACTTTTACACCGGCATCTATCAGCGTACGCACGACGGCAACATGGCCACGCTCTGCCGCCGGGATCAATGCGGTGCCGCCGTAACGATTGGTGCTGCCCAAATCCGCACCGTGCGCCAGCGTCATCTTCAGTATTTCCAGGCGGCCTTGTGCGCCGGCCAGCAGGTAAGGGCTGTCCTGCCGACTGTCTTTCGCATTCACATTAGCACCGGCGGCAATCAAGGCACGCGCAATCGCAATGCGGTTATGGTCGGTCGCCAGCAGCAAAGGCGTGCGCCCCAGTTCATCACGCACTTCCAGCAAACCGGCCTGGGCGGGATTTTGCAGGATGTTTTGTACGGCGGCGAGATCATTGGCGGCGACGGCCTGCAATAAAGGCGTCGCGTGTACGGGGAGGACGAGCATGAGGCTGGTGAGAATAAGCAGTGAAAAAAGACGTTTCAGCATGACAAGGTCGGCAATAGGGTTCAGCCCATTGTAGGCATGGACTTGTGGATTTAAAAATTAAATGTTTGAATGGTATGCAGTGGCTCAGGCACTGCATGCGGCATTAGTGCGTACTCAATCCATCCACGGTTTCTTACAGGTCTTTATGCTCGATCCCATCCTTTTACGCAGCTTCGTCGCGGTTGCCGATACCGGCAGTTTTACCCGCGCGGCGGATAGCGTGCGCCTGACGCAATCCACGGTCAGCCAGCAAATCCGCCGGCTGGAAGAACAATTCGATTGTGATTTGCTCAACCGCAGCGGCCGCTATGTGGTGACCACGCCGGAAGGCGAAAGCCTGCTCGGCTATGCCCGCCGCATCCTGCAATTGATGGATGAAGCGGTGGAGCAAATCACGCAGAGTGTCGAGCAGGGCGAGATACAGCTCGGCGTGCCGGAAGACTTCGCCGCGCATGCATTGACGCCGGTATTGGCCGCGTTCGCGGAAAACTATCCGGGCATACGGCTAGAAATTACCAGCGGCCTTAGTCACGACTTATACCGGATGTTTCAGCAAGGCAAGCTGGACCTGGCGCTGGTCAAGCAGCGCAAGGATAGCGCGCCCGGCATTGCAAGCTGGCCGGAACCCCTGTGCTGGGTGGATAGCCTGGAGCGTCCGGCGGCGGCACGCAATCCGGTGCCTTTGGTCGCATTTCCTATCGGCGGCTTGTATCGCAATGAAATGACGCATGCGCTGGATGCCATCGGGCGGCGCTGGCATATCGGTTTTGTCAGCACCAGCCTGGCCAGTGTCAGCGCGGCGGTACAGGATGGATTGGGTATCAGTTTGTTGCCGCGGCGCATGGCGGCAGGCACGCATAAGGTGCTTGGAGCGGCAGACGGTTTTATTGAAGTGCCTGATCTGGAGCTGACGCTGCACGCGCAAAGCAAAACCTCGACACACAGTAAAACGCTGGCAGCGGAACTTGTAGCCGCCTGCGACGTCATTATGAAGGTGTAGAAAAATTGATATGAAAAATTGGCATTTAGCGGTTTGGCGTGTACAAAGAAGAATCGCCGTTTGCCGTGTGTCGTCAAAGGGCAGGCTGCGCCAACGCTGATCCGCTAGCAGAAATGTGTATCCCAGGTATTTTTGTCGTCCCTACCATCCACACTAAAAAGAGGAGCATGCGCATGAAAACCCTTCCAGTCCTTACCCTATTAAGTGCAGCAGTGATCGTCGCCGGTTGTGCCAGCTACGGCCCCGGCCCTAGCGCAGAGGCAGTGATGCAACCGACGCAAGGTAATACGGCCAATGGCTCCGTCATCTTTTCGCAAAGCGGCGACAAGGTTAAAGTGTCTGCGCGCATCACAGGTTTGTCGGCCGGCTTGCATGGCTTCCACATCCATGAAAAAGGCGATTGCAGCGCACCGGACGGCATGAGCACCGGCGGCCATTTCAATCCGGATGGCAAGAAACACGGCGCACCCGGCCATAACGAACATCATGCCGGTGACTTCGGCAACCTGTCGCCAGACTCGAACGGCACCGCCGTGCTGACGCTGACCACCAGCCAGATCAGCCTTGATCCGAACGCCAGCAACTCGATCATCGGCAAGGGCCTGATCGTGCATGCCGATCCGGATGACTTCACCACCCAACCAACCGGCAACTCGGGCAAACGCCTGTCATGCGGCGTCATTCGCCTTCGATAGCAAATCTCCCGAGCGGGATCAGGGCCTGCCTGCCACGCCTTGATCCCACCGGGTGCCACGATAAAATCCCGATGCTGATCAAATTAAATACCTCATGCTAAATACCTCATCCCGCCGTCTGCTGGCTTGCGCCTTATTCGCCGCAACATGTGCCACCTCGCTGCATGCTGTGGCGCAAAGCGACGCTCCCGCCATTCCCAGCAATACCGTAGAGTTGCGCGGCGAAACGCCGGTGACCTTGAAAGGCCGCCTGAAGGGACCGGACAAAGCCGCCAAGGATTTCGTCGTCAACGTCAAGGAAGGCGCGACGCTGGCGGTCAAGCTCAAAGCGACGAAGGCCAGCTCCACCCATTTCAATATCCTGCCACCGGATGGCGGCGAAGCGCTGTTCGTCGGTGAAATGGAAGACAAGGCTGAATGGAAACAGCAGATCAAGACCGGCGGTAATTACACGGTGCGGGTTTACCTGAATCGTGCGGTGGCGCGTCGTGCCGCCAAATCGGATTACACCCTGAGCATCGCCAGCTACTGATCCTTGCGGGGGCAAGCGCTGATGCATGCCGGTAATCCCGGCTATCATTTGTGCTTGTCAGTATCAGCATGGATAAGCACATGAATAAACGCATGAATAAACATATCGCGCCGGTGCCGCTGGAAAAAGCCTACCGCCTGATCAACCACGGGCCTACCGTACTCGTCTCCGCCAGCCATGACGGCACAGACAATGTGATGGCGGCGGCATGGTGTTGCGCACTCGACTTTGCGCCGCCGAAGTTGACGGTTGTAATCGACAAGGCAACGAAGACGCGCGAGCTGGTAGAGCGAGGCCGCAGTTTTGCGATCCAGGTGCCGACGGTAGCGCAATTGCAGTTGACGCACGATGTCGGTACCAAGAGCCTGTTGCAAGACGCGGATAAGCTGGAGCGTGCGGGTGTCGAACTGTTCCGCATGGATGGATACGATGTGCCTTTCGTCGCCGGCTGCTCAGCCTGGCTGGCTTGCCGTCTGATCCCGGAACCGCATAATCAAAAGACTTACGATTTATTTATAGGTGAAGTGACCGGTGCATGGTCGGATACGCGCGTGTTCAGCGATGGTCACTGGCACTTTGAAGACGCAAGCCCCGGGCTGGGCAGCTTGCACTATATCGCCGGCGGCCATTTCTATGCGATAGGTGCGGCACTGGAAGCGGATACCGACAAATAACAACGTCTCGTCTCAAATAAAAAAGGGAGTCCTGCACAGGACTCCCTTTTCAATTAACCGCCATGCCGCTGCGCTTTTTCATTCCTGCGCCATTCCCATGGCGGCACCGGATGCGGATCCGCCCACAAGCCGGCGCGTTTCGACTTTGCTTCGAATTCCGCGAATTCATATTGCCCGCGTTCTTGCGGGCCTTGTTCATGCGCATATGCCTTGTACCACCAGGCCATGCCGACCGTCAGCAGTGCAAGTCCGGCATCCAGCGTCTTCGGGCCGTCAGCGGCGGAAAGCGGCGCCACCATCACTTTGCAAACATGGCGCTGGTATTGATCGTGCGCATTGCAGACCAGGTCGGCCTGGCGGCCAAAGGTGAAATCACTCAAGGCCTTGCGCGCGCGATTGCCATAAGCCTGCTTGCGTTCCGGGGTATCGATGCCGCTCAGCCTGACCGTGATCTTTTCATATACACCCGGTTTGCCGCAGCGCGCCTTGAGCGTATCGCCATCGCTGATGCCGACCACCAGGCAGTCTTCAAAGGTGTAAGTGCGCAGCGCTTTGGCCTTCGGCGCGGCAGCTATCGCACTGGCGGCGAGCAGCAGGCATGACAAGGTGATGACGGAAGGGGACAGATACTTCAATTTCATTTAGTGCTCTCGCTTGAACTTTTGCCCTCAACTGATGATCTGCAACATTGCATGGCATCGATGACGAGCGACAACAGGCTGGACTATAGCAGAGCGGAACCGGGCTCGTTTGAGGCCGGCCGCGTCGCGAGAAAAAGCGCGGTGCCGACCCGGACGCGCAAGGAGGAGTAAAATTCATGCGGTCGTTACCACGATGAGTTTCTCCTCGGCAAAACGATTGTCATATAAGCGTATTTCGATCGTGCTTCACCGTATTGAATCTTCACCAAATCGGCACGCCACAGGTCACACCATGTCCGGTGGCTTATCCATGTAAGCAAATACCATTGCATACACATGAAAGCAAAGCATAAGGGATTCGATAATGTTTAAAAAAAATTACCTCGCCATATTTGGCTTTATCTTCACCCTCGTTGTCATACCACTGCACGCCGCGGAAGTTAAGAAGGTTGATGTCATGCTGATCGGCGGCGGCATCATGAGTGCAACGCTGGGTATCTGGCTCAATGAGCTTGAACCGGGCTGGAGCATGGAAATGGTGGAACGCCTAGACGGCGTCGCCAAGGAAAGCTCGAACGGCTGGAACAATGCCGGCACCGGGCACTCGGCACTGGCCGAACTGAACTACACACCGGAAACCAAGGATGGCAAGATCGAAATCGTCAAGGCGATTGAAATCAATGAAGCCTTCCAGATCTCACGTCAATTCTGGGCCTGGCAAGTCAGGAACGGCATCCTGAAAAACCCGCGCTCATTCATCAATTCAACGCCGCATATGAGTTTTGTCTGGGGCGATGAAAATATCAAATACCTGAAGAAACGTTACGAAGCATTGCAGGCCAGCCCCTTGTTCCGCGGCATGCAGTATTCGGAAGATCCTGAACAGATCAAGAAGTGGGTCCCGCTGATGATGGAAGGCCGGCCCGCCAATCAAAAGATTGCCGCCACCTGGACACCCATCGGTACAGACGTCAACTTTGGCGAAATCACCCGTCAATTCGTCGCCAACCTGCAAACCAAACCAAACTTCTCGCTCAAACTGTCGAGCGAAGTGCAGGACATCACCCGCAATGCCGATGGCTCATGGCGCATCGCTTACAAAAACCTGAAAGACGGCAGCAAAACCGAAACTGATGCCAAGTTTGTCTTCATTGGTGCCGGCGGCGGCGCTTTGCACTTGCTGCAAAAATCCGGCATCCCGGAAGCCAATGATTATGCCGGCTTCCCGGTCGGCGGTTCCTTCCTCGTGACCGAAAATCCGGCGCTGGCCGAGCGTCATCTGGCCAAGGCCTACGGCAAGGCTTCGGTAGGTGCGCCACCGATGTCGGTACCGCATCTGGATACCCGTGTGCTGGACGGCAAGCGCGTGATCCTGTTTGGACCATTCGCTACGTTCTCCACCAAGTTCCTGAAAGAAGGTTCCTACTTTGATTTGATCACCAGCGCGACGACGCACAATGTCTGGCCCATGGTCAAAGTCGGCGTGGCAGAGTATCCACTGGTCGAATACCTGGCCGGTCAGTTGATGCTGTCAGACGATGACCGTCTGAAAGCCTTGCAGGAATACTTCCCGAATGCAAAGAAAGAAGACTGGCGCTTGTGGCAAGCCGGTCAACGCGTGCAAGTCATCAAGCGTGATGCTGACAAGGGCGGCGTGCTGAAACTCGGCACCGAAGTGGTGGCATCCAAGGACGGCAGCATCGCCGGTTTGCTCGGTGCTTCGCCGGGCGCATCGACGGCCGCACCTATCATGCTGGATGTGCTGCAAAAAGTATTCAAAGACAAGGTCGCAAGCCCGGCCTGGCAAAGCAAGATCCGCCAGATCGTGCCGAGCTTCGGCACCAAGCTGAATGACTCGCCGGACAAGGTCTACCAGGAATGGCTGTACACCAGCCAGATCCTGCAGCTGACGCCACCACCTGCGATCGATCGCAAGATCGTGCCGCAAGCGGCGCCTGCCGCCGCACCTAAACGTGAAGCGGCTGACCTGGCGCTGTGATGAAAGCTTAAACAGATAGGCAGTATCCCGGGCGAAATGTGTGCATGCATATTTCGCCCGAATTATTTGGACGAAAGATTTGTATGAAAGGCAGCCACGATATGAATTGGGCCCAGCAATATGCCAGGCAGTACACCAGCTTTGAAGATGAACGGACGCGGCCGGTAAGGGATTTGCTCAATGCGATTCCGCGCGCCAGCGTCAGCACTGCAATCGATATCGGTTGCGGTCCGGGCAATTCGACCGAAGCCCTGATCGCACGCTTCCCCGAAGCGCGTGTATCCGCCCTCGACAGTTCGGCGGACATGATCAATGCGGCACGCAAGCGCTTGCCCGGGATTGAGTTTGCAACGATAGGGGCACAGGATTGGCAGCCACAAGAAAAGTTTGACCTGATCTTCGCCAACGCTTCATTGCAATGGGTGCCGGACCATGCGACGCTGTATCCACGCCTGATCAATAATCTGCTGCCGGACGGTGTGCTGGCAGTACAGACGCCGGACAACCTGGAAGAGCCGGCACATCAGCTCATGCGCAAGATTGCAGGCGAGGGGCCGTGGGCCGGCAAGCTGGCGGGCATCTCCCGCTCGCCACGCAATAATGCGAACTGGTACCTGGAACTGTTACGACCATTATGCAAAAGCGTGGATATCTGGCGCACGACCTATTACCACGCCTTGCCCGGTGGCGCGGCGGATATCGTCGAATGGTTCAAGGGCAGCGGGCTGCGACCTTATCTCGCGCCCCTGGACGAAAGCGAGCAAAAGGATTACCTGGCCCGTTACCAGGATGCTGTGCGCGACGCTTATCCGGCGCTGAAAGACGGTACAGTGTTATTGCCGTTCCCGCGTTTGTTCATCGTTGCCATTTCTTAGACCTTGCCAAAGCCATACGGCACCTGAAAACAACGCCTGAAAACAACACCTGAAAACAGGGAGACAAAAATATGAACACGATAGCGCTCATAGCGACAGGGCTGGTAGCCGTGCTGCACCTATACATCCTGTATCTGGAAATGTTTTTGTGGGATACGCCGAAGGGAAGGAAAGCCTTAGGAATGACGCCGGAGTTTTCGGCGGCGTCGAAGGTACTTGCGGCGAACCAGGGCTTGTATAACGGCTTCCTTGCCGCCGGTTTGATCTGGGGCCTGTGGCTGGGACCGGCAGGCGACCCGGTCAAGATATTTTTCCTGTGCTGTGTCGTGGTGGCAGGTGTTTACGGTGGCATGACGGCGAACAGGAAGATATTGTTTGTGCAGGCGCTGCCGGCCATCATCGCGCTGGCGCTGTTATCACTCGTACGCGGCTGAAGCAGGGTTCGGCAGGTTTCAGTTCGCCTTATGCAGGCGTTTGACGAAGACTGTCATTTCCTTGACCGCCTGCAGGTCGCCTTGCTCTTGCGCGACTTTCAGGCCGCTATTCCACGCGGCTTCTGCCTCGTCGAGGCGTTCTAGTTTCCGCAAGGCGACGCCGAGCAATTTCCACGCGGCGGAGTAAGCCGGGTTTTGTAATGTCGCCTGCTGCAAGTGGATGACTGCACTTTCCGCATCATCGTCCTGCAGGCAGGCATTGCCGAGGCCGAAACGGAGCAGGGCATTGTCACGCCCCTCAGCCAAGAGTTTTTCCAGTCTTTCACGCATCGCTGCTTATCCTTGCCTCAGACCCACTGCAGGTTGAAAAGGAAGAAAGCCGCCAATACCCAAAGCAGCAAACTGATGTGCGTCAGTTGTAATTCTCCCTGCCGTATCCAGTAGCCGAACCACAAGCCACCCAGATGCATCGCAAAGATAAAAGCGGCAAAGCTGCACAAGGCCAGGTTGAACCAAGGTCGTGCGGCCGCCAAACCATCGCCTGCCAACAACTGATAAGCGCCGATCCAGCAGCTTAGCATCGCGATGATCTGAAGCCCGACAACCACCAGCATGGCCACGCGATGCAGGCTGGCGGCATTGATTGCACGTGTCAGCAAAGGGATATCGATGCGCGGCTCCTGTCGGAACGGTGCCATCGACATGGTGCCGCCGACCGCGCCGACGGAGGCCTGGAAGGCCTGCAGGTTATTGATGACGGCGATGGTGAGCCAGATCGCAAGGCCGACCGCATGTACGGCCTGGAACAACCAGATGGAATCGGCGGCGCTCATGGTGCTGCAACTTGAGTGATGGGGTGAATGACTGGCATGGCTATCCCTGAAGTATGGCAATAAATATCAAAGTATTTACTTGGATAATAAAGCCTGGCCGCTACTTATACAAGGGATATAGGGGAATCGACAGCGATTTGCGAAGCGGCAAGTAACAAGCGATAGCAAAACTTAACAGCTGCAAGCGCTGCTAAATCTTCACTATCGCTTCGGGCACTATCGGGCTGGCCTGTTTAAGGCCGTTTAAACTCAATTCAGCCTGTTTTTCAATTCCTGCTTCCGGTCTTGCATGATCATGCCGAAGAAGTCGAGGTCCAGCCTGGACTTACGCGCCTTGGGGAACATTTCCGTTTCCTCTTCCTTCACATGATGTTCGATGTATTCATTCAGGACTTTCACTTTCGCGTCATAGAGCGGATGCGTGCCGGCGCTGCTGCGAATTTGCGCGATCAGGTCTTTGCAGGTCGCGTGTTCGACCACCGCCTCGTCGAGCATATCTTTCATATCCTTTTCGCCCATCGCTTCCAGTAGCGCCGGGTAGAAAATTTCTTCTTCGATATGCGTGTGTACGGTTAACTCATCGCAGATTTTCAGCGCTACTGCGACCTTGCCTTTGGTGTCGTTCTTTTTGCTCAGCTTTTCATATTCCTTGAATAGTTTTTTAACTTGCTTGTGATCGTCGACCAAAAGGTCAACTGCATCCGGCAAGGCCTTGCTCACACCTTTGACGACAGGCATACGTGCGGATGGGGTCGTGTGTTTCGATACCGTTTGCATAGCAGCTCCTCAGGGAATTATTCAATGGATGATTCCGATCCGAGTAGTCAGATCGACAATTGAATATAGACCTCAACGGCGAAGGGGTATATCAGACAGCGGCTTTACCAAGCGTAGGAATTGCAGACCTGTTTCCGTATGGCAGCAGGTGTTAACAACAGGGTGCGAGTGCATTGATTGGTGTTGGCAGGCAGGCATTGTGATTTTCCGGAGGCTTCAATATACTGTGTTTATATCCAGTGCGCGGGCGTGAGGCGCTTTGCCGCTGCCAGTCGCAGCTTATTGAAAAGTAGTCCGGTTTCACCCATGCTCCCAACGCTTCCTGATCCTTTCTATTACCTGGAAAACTTCCAGCGCGTCCTCGACTGGATAGCGCAGCGTTATAGCGACTTGATGTCGGACGAAGAGCGCAACTTTATCGCGCAGTTCCCGGGCTTGCCGCAAGCTTCGCGGGCACTGCTGGTGCGCATGGTGATGCGCAAAGGGGAAGTATTCCGCTCCGGCAAACTGGCTTATGCAGAGATTGCCTGTCCGGATGCGGCGGCGCGGCCTTTGATCGAACTGGATTGGCTCCGGCATAACCCGCCACTCAGCGTCGCGCAGGTATTTGCCTTGCTGCGCAAATCGGAGCTGGTACAGGCCTTCCGCATTTCCGCTGCCGGCAGTGCAGCGCGCAAGAGTGATTTGCAGGAAGAACTGGAGCAAACCTTTCCAGAAGCCCGGACCATGAAGCAGTGGGCACCGGATATCAGCGAATCCATTTATGAAGTGCGCGTCAGCGCCTTGTGCGAGCGGTTGCGCCTGATGTTCTTCGGCAATCTGTACCAGGACTGGTCAGAGTTCGTGCTGTCCGATCTCGGGATTTATCGCTATGAACAAGTCGAGTTTTCGGCATCGTCGCGCGGCTTCCGTACGCGCCAGGACATCGATGACTACCTGCACCTGCAACGCTGCCGTGAACGCTTTGATGAAGGCAATGATCTGGATCAGATATTGCCGGACATTCCTGAGGTGCCTTATGCCAATCCCTGGCTGGAAGGGCGGCGCAACAAGCTTTTATTCCGTTTTGCGCAAGAGTATGAACGCTGCCAGGAACTGGAGACGGCGCTGCGGCTTTATCGCAATTGCAGCTATGCCGGTGCGCGTTTGCGCACGATACGGGTACTGGAAAAGAGTGCGGCGGTGGCGGAAGCATTGGCCCTGGCTGAATGCGCAATGACGCAGGCCGAGAGCGAAGCCGAACATCAGGCGGTACTGCGCATGCTGCCGCGTTTGCGACGCAAACTAGGACACGTCAAGCCGGCCACCAATAAAGCGCCCGTAATCGAAGCACAGGATTTGAGCCTGCCATATCCGGCGACGGCGCTATCGGTTGAGCAAGTGGTGCAGGCCCATCTTTCGGGTGCGGATGCACCGGTGTTTTATGTCGAGAATGCGCTGATCAATTCGCTGTTTGGCTTGCTGTGCTGGCCGGCGATTTTTGCCGCTTTGCCGGGCGCGTTTTTCCATCCTTTCCATCAGGGGCCGGTCGATTTGCATAGCGCCGACTTTGTGCAAAAGCGACAGGAACTCTTCGACCACTGCCTGGCCCGACTGGACGATGGCAGCTACCGGCAAACCATCATCGATACCTTCCATGCCAAGGCAGGCATCCAGTCGCCATTCGTATTCTGGGGTACGCTGGATGAAGCCTTGCTCGAACTGTCTTTGCACTGCATTCCCGCCGACCATTTAAAGAAATACTTTGCACGCATCCTGCGTGATATCCCGGCGAATCGTTCAGGCTTGCCGGATCTCATCCAGTTCTGGCCGCAGGAACAGCGTTATCGCATGCTGGAAGTCAAAGGTCCCGGTGACCGTTTGCAGGATAACCAGATCCGCTGGATCAATTACTGCATCGCGCATCAAATGCCGGTCGCGGTGACCTATGTGCAGTGGTCGGAGCAGGCGGCGTGAGTTATGTCGTTGCCGTCCGCACCCTGTGCGAATTCACGGCCAAGACGGGTGACCTCGACTTGCGTTTCACGCCGGCACCCACTGCGCAGCAAGGCATCGCCGGCCATGGCACCGTCGTTTCGCGGCGTGGCAAACATTACGAATCCGAAGTTGCACTGAGCGGACTCTACAAACAGTTGCGCGTACGCGGCCGCGCCGATGGCTATGATCCCGGCTTCAATCGGGTGGAAGAAATCAAGACTTACCGGGGCGACCTGCACGCCATGCCGGACAACCATAGGCAGCTGCATTGGGCGCAGGTAAAGGTGTATGCGTGGCTGCTGTGCCAATCGCGCGGCCTGAAGGAAATCAATGTCGCATTGGTGTACTTCGATATCGGTACGCAAAAGGAAACCATGCTGGCCGAGAAGTATTCGGCCGAAGCATTGGAGCTGTATTTTGACCAGTTATGCGAGCGCTTCGTGGCATGGGCCGGGCAAGAAGCAGCGCACAGGTTGACACGTGATAGCGCATTGACGGGACTCGCCTTTCCGCATGCAGAATTCCGTCCCGGCCAGCGCCATCTGGCCGAAACCGTTTATAAGGCAGCCTTGTCCGCCCGCCATTTGATGGCGCAGGCGCCGACCGGCATCGGCAAAACGGTGGCGACCATCTTCCCCTTATTGAAGGCCAGTCCCGGGCAAAAGATAGACAAGATCTTCTTCCTCGCCGCCAAAACCTCCGGCCGCAGCCTGGCACTGGATGCGATAGATTTGATACGGGCGGGGCGTGATCAGCAAGCTCCGGTGCTGCCATTACGCGTGCTGGAACTGGTCGCGCGCGACAAGGCTTGCGAGCATCCGGACAAAGCCTGCCATGGCGAGTCCTGCCCACTGGCACGGGGATTTTATGATCGCGTCGCCGCCGCGCGCCAGGCTGCGGTGCATGCAGGCGCGCTGGACCAGCAAGCACTGCGCGCGATTGCACTCGCACATCAGGTGTGTCCCTACTACCTGAGCCAGGAATTGGTCAGGTGGAGCGATATCGTGGTGGGTGACTATAACTACTACTTCGACGTCAGTGCGATGCTCTACGGCTTGACAGTTGAAAACGACTGGCGGGTCGCGGTGCTGGTGGATGAAGCACACAATATGGTCGAACGTGCGCGCAAGATGTATTCGGCAGAGCTGGACCAACGCAGCTTCCGCTTTGCACGCAAGTCAGCGCCCAAGTCGCTGAAGACCGCGCTGGATCGCGTCAATCGGCAATGGAATGAGCTGTACCGGAACCAGGATGGCGCGTACCAGGTTTATCACGCGATCGCCGAGAAATTCCTGTTTGCCCTGCAACAGGCGGGTACCGACATCACCGATTTAATGACGGAAGAACCGGAGAGCATCAGCCCCGAGTTGCAGCGTTTTTACTTCGATGCGATGCAATTTTCCAAGCTGGCCGAGGTATTCGGCGAGCATTCGATGTTTGATATCACACGCGATACGCAGCCGGGCAGCAAGGTGCAGGCGACGCTGTGCATACGCAATATCGTGCCGGCACCATTCCTCAAACAGCGCTTCGCCACCGCGCATTCGACGACATTGTTTTCCGCCACATTGGGGCCGCATCACTTCTATGCCGACATGCTGGGGCTGCCGGACGATACCGCGTGGATAGACGTGGAGTCGCCATTCATCGCGCAGCAGCTATCGGTGCGGATCGCGCGAACCATCTCAACCCGTTACCAGCACCGGACGCATTCCCTGTCGCCCATCGCCAATCTGATCGCTGCGCAGTACGCCAGCGCGCCGGGCAATTACCTGGCTTTCTTCAGCAGCTTTGATTACCTGAAACAGGTGAGTGACTTGTTTACCGAACGCTATCCGGAGATTCCGGTCTGGCAGCAATCACGCGGTATGGATGAAAGCGCAAAAAACAACTTCCTCGCACGTTTCAACGCGGGCGGGCAGGGCATAGGCTTCGCGGTACTGGGCGGCGCGTTTGCCGAAGGTATCGATTTACCTGGCGACCGCCTGATAGGCGCTTTCGTGGCGACGCTCGGCTTGCCGCAGGTGAATCCGATCAATGAAGAAATGCGCCAGCGCATGGATGTCATTTTTGGCAAAGGCTATGACTACACCTATCTTTATCCGGGATTACAAAAAGTGGTGCAGGCGGCAGGCCGGGTAATACGCACGCAAGAGGACAAAGGATTTATCCACCTGATTGATGATCGTTTTGGACGGACGGATGTGCTGGAGCTGCTGCCGGCCTGGTGGCAGGTGCAGTAACAGCCTTTGCTAGCGCCCCTGGGCCTTTTCCCCGCGCAAGGTCATGACAGAGCTGATCACTGTCGCCGCGGCCTTGCCGTCATCACGCACGATCTCGCAGTTGTAATGGGTGATGGTGCGGCCGCTCTGTATTGGCTTTGCGATCGCGCGCAATTTAGTGGCCCACACCGGCCGGAAGAAATTGATTTTCAGATCGATACTGGCGAATGATTCGCCTTCCGCCATCAAGGTTGAATGCGCCGTCCCGATCGCGGCATCGGCCAGCTCACACATCAAACCACCGTGGACGGTTGCCTGCTGATTGCCATGTATATCCGGTGATGCATCGATCTCAACGGTGGCCGTGCCGAGGCCCACTTCAACTATCCGGATCCCGAGTGTCCGTGAAATCGGGGTAGGGTACTGCATGTGCGTGATATCGCCATCTTGCAGCGTGCCTGCCAGTGATTTTTGCAGGTATTCAAGGACAGGGAGTTTGTTTTCACGCACGCTCATGATGATTTATCCAGGGAATTTATTTAGCCTGTCAGAGGATACCTTAAGAAACGGAACTGATTAAAACCCGGCCTCACGCCAGGCTACCGACGCCGCGGTGCGCAGGAAGCGCAGCGCCGGGATTTCCCAGTTGCCGGCGATGGAGACCTGGCCGCGCCAGGCCGGACTGGATGCGGGCAAGGCCTCATCGCTATCCAGCACCACGCGATAGATCGCATGTTCCGGATACAGCATGCCGTTCTTTTCACGCACCAGGACGTCGCCGCCGAATAGCGATGCCAGTTCCGGTTCGTTCAGGGTACGGCTGGCATCGCGGTCTATGCTGACGACATTCAGACGCCGCGCCGGGCCCGCCATGCCGTCGGCAATAAACAGCGCACGGTCGCCTGGCGCGATCCGGCGGACTGCTTCTTCGTCAACATACGTGACCACCTGCCAGCGATCGGCGGCTATCAGCGAACCGAGGTATTCCTGGTTCTTGAGCGCTTCGCCCGGACGCAGATCGGGGTCGATATCGACCAGCACACCGGCGTAGGGCGCAACAGGTTGATAGCGCTGCAGGTCGGTATTGACCGCAGCTCGCTCGGCATTGGCAAAAGCCAGTTGATCGTTGAGTACCTGCCAGTCTTTACGACTGTTTACATCGAGTCCGGCTGCTGCCGACTGCCAGGCCAGTGATTCATATCGTGCGCCGGACTCGTTGGCGCGCAGGTCCAGCTCCGGTGACGACAGGTGTAACAATGCTTGTCCGGCTTGCACTGCCTGGCCACTTGCCAGCGGCAATACATCCAGCATCGCATGTGACGGTGCATAGAGTGCGAGTCTGGTTTGCGGTTGCAATAAGCCCGAGCTGCGCACCCGGTCCGGCCATGGCAGCAGGAAGATAAAGGCAAACAATGCGGCCAGTAGCGCACTGCGACGGGCGCGCTTGCTGTGTCGTATATACGGCCAGCGGGCACGCCATGCCTGGATTTCACGCCATACCGGCAATGCGACAAACCAGCAGATCTCCACGATGAACAGCAGGATGCCGACCGCCTTGATGAAGAAGTGATAGACCAGTGCCGCGATGCCGAGGAAGAGTATGAGGCGATAAATCCAGACCGCCCAGGCAAACAGGATGAGGCCGGTATTGCGCCGTGGCGGGAAGGTTTCCGGTGCCGATTCGCCCAATGCAAACAGGCGTTCACGCAAGTCCCAGCGCGCGAGTGCGAAGGCGCGGTTGTGCAGGTTCGGCAAGCCCAGGTAATCCGACAGGATGTAGTAACCGTCAAAACGCATGAAGGGGCTGGCATTGATGACGACAGTACTGATCCAGGTGGTGGTCGATAACAGGAAGGCGACCTGTTTCGGCCCGCCTTCCGGCAACCAGACCCAGGCCAGCGTAGCCCAGGCGGCGATGCCGAGTTCGGTGATGATGCCGGCACTGGCTACCGTCAATCGTTTGCGCCTGTCGGGCAGTTTCCATACTTCGTTGGTATCGGTATAGGCGACCGGCCACATGACGAGGAAGGCCAGTCCCATCGTCGGGACCCGGCAGCCGTAACGCTTGGCCGTAAGTGCATGACCGAGTTCGTGGCAGGTCTTGGCGAAGATGATGGCGGCACCGTATAACACCGCACCATCCCAGCTCAGTGTATCCATCAGCGTTGCCGAGAAACGATCCCATTCGCGATAGGCGCCAACCAGGCCAAGCACCCCGACCAGGATGGTCAGGTGACGGAAAGCCGGGCTGAATAAAAACGCCAGGCGTGGCTGCAGCCATGCGAGCCAACGATCCGGACGCACCAGCGGGATACGGAAAAACAAATAGTTATGCAGTAGCCATTGCCGCCAATTGCCGGACTGTTTGTCACGCATGGCGGCCAGCGCGGCAGCGGAGCCATCTTTGGGCTGCACCAATTGTTGTTCGCCGAGGAAAGTCAGCAAGCCTTCCATCGCTTCACTATCCAGTTGCAGTGATGTATCGCGATTGATTTCTGCCAGGATGGCTTCGGCATCGCCGAGGCTCCAGCGGCTCAGCATTTCAAAGCTGGGCCAGTCGAGCTGGAAGAACATATTGCGCACAGGATCATGCAGGGTCCAGCTCGGTTGCCCGTCCGGCAGGCGCGGGCCGACACTGATGGATAATTCCTGGCGCAGGCTGGGGAGTTTCACAGGCGTACCAATTTAAACAGCGAGGAACTGACGGATGCTGGCCAGCGGTCGACGCAGTATCCAGTAAACCATCGGCACATAGCCACCGGCCAGTTTGGCGGTGCCTTTGAGGCCGATGCGCTGCTCGGTCTTCGCATTCAATTTGGCGCGTACGCGGTAGGCATAACTGCCATCAGGACGTGCAATCGCACGGTGGCTCATATAGCGCAGGGTGCCGGCCACCGGCGATAAGGGGGAAGCCGCCAGGTATAAACACAGGGGCGCGTCGGCATCGACCGGAATCGCATCACCGATAGGTACCCAGGCTTCGATCTCAACCTCATTGCCGGATGCCACCTGCATGATGCGTTCACCGGTTTGTACCGGCCGGCCTATCCATTCCGACGGATCGTCAAACAAGACAATGCCTGCCTGCGGTGCCACCACGCGTGAGCGTTGCGCCTGGCTTTCGAGGAAGCCGGCTTGTGCCTGCTTCTCGGCGATTTTGCCCAGCAGCGCAGCCAGCTGCGTCTTCGCACGCGGATCGTTGAGCATCAATTGCGCTGCCTGGCGATACTCGGCCTGGGCGGTACTCAAGGCTTCGCGTGCGACATCGAGCCGGCTTCCGATAGGGGCCTGGTCAAATGAAAATAATAATTGCCCGGCGCTGACGGCCTGATTGGGACTGACCGCGAAATCGGCGATCACGCCATCCAGCGGCGCACGTATCGTGGCCGGATTCGCTGCCACCAGTTCACCCGGCGCAAGGACCGTCAGGCGTACAGGAAATAGCAGCACCAGCAATACTCCCAGCCCTGCAGCAAGGCGACGACGCCAGCGTTTGTCTTGCGCACCGCCATTCCACCAGTTGCGCAGGCGCGCCGGCAAAGCGGCGAACGACCAGCGGGCCGGGCGGTGCATCGCGCGCCACGCGTGCTGCCAGATGTCCATCCATTCATCCAGCAATGCCAGTTCATCCGGCCGCAAAGCCTGGTCACCGGCCAGCAATAAGCCGGCCTGGTCGACAACGCTATGCTCGTCTTTGTGTTCCGGATGACGCATGCCACGCAAGGGCACCCAGGTGAGCGCTGCAGGCAGCCATTCATCCCATGCGGCCTTGACCTGATCCGGTAGTTGCGTCGGATCTACCGCAACCGCGCCTTGCCCCGTATATTGGCCGGCAAGTGTGCGGCACAATTGGTCAAGCCATTGGGTGTAGGGCGCGTTAGCTTCTACCGCAACGACGCCAGACAAGGTATGCACACCTTTCGCACCGAGCCAGAGCGCGGCCTGGCGATAGGGCAGCAGTACGCGCGTGTCGTTGACTGCAAGGAAAGCCAGTTCATTCGCACTGGCGGCAGCGCGGGCGCGCTGTGCCAGCTCTATCAGTTTGAGTAGCGGACTACCGTTTGCAACGTCACTCATGACGCCGCTCTCGCTCCCGTCGTGCTATGTGACAGTACTGCGAGGCGTTCGGCACCGGCCTTGCGCGTGTCGCGCATTTGTTCCGCCAGGCTGGCACGACCAAGCGGTTCTGCAATGCCGCGTTCCAGGGAAGCGCCTTTATTGCCTTGCCCATCCTTGCTCACCACGATTTTGAAGACCTGTACTGCCAGGTTGCCGTGTGCGTCGCGTGCCGTCACCTTGAAACTCAAGGTGCCTTCGAAGGCGAGTGGCGGCGTGCCTTCAAAGCGGGCCGTACGCGGATTGAATTTGAGCCAGCCCGGCAAAGGCCTGCCATCGGCTTGCGTCGCGCTTAACTCTATCGTGCCAGCTGAGCTAAAGGCATCGACCGGCACTTGCAGGGAGATGGAATTGCCGGCACCGACACGCAGATCGCCGATCGGATTATTGACCGTCAGCGTATCGCCGCCAAGCGGCGTATCCGTCCGCACGACCGGCTCGAACGGAGAGGGCAGGCCGGTCAGGTCAGGCACAGACAAGCCTGGATTAATACTGCCGTTCCAGGCATTCGGCGGTGGTGGCGCGATACTGCCCGCCGGTTCGACAATAGGTGCGGGACTGCCAGACAACCCTGGTTCTGCCACGGGCTGGACGATCATGGGCGGCGGCGTCTGCGTCTCGACCGGCAATGGCGGCGGTGCAGATGTTTGCGTCAGGACGCCGACCGTCAATTCATTCGTACTGACGTCAGTGGCGGTATTGCCGGCCAGGTCCGTCACGGTCGCCACCACGCTGTAACGATTATTCAATACCAGGTTCAGCGTGCCGCTGGCAGGAACGGCAGTTGCCAGATCCAGGCTCCAGCTACCTGCCACCGGTGTGACATTGTAGGTGGCACCGCCGACTGATACCGTCATGGTTTCACCGGCCGCCAGGGTCGCGCTGCCGGTCAATACCGGCGCGGTGCTATTGGTCGTCAGCGCATCGACGGTCGGTACCGTTGCCTCGGTATCGTAGACATAGGCTTGAGACATCACGGCGCCATCATTGCCGGCGAGGTCGCTGACCTTGACCAGCAAGGTATTGCTGCCGGTGAGTGTTTGCCCGGCCAGCGACCAACTATTGCTGCCCACGGTGGCGGTAGCGCTCACCCAACTCCCACCATTATCGAGTGAAACCAGGACCGTCTCGCCGGCAGCGAGGTTGGCCGATAGCGTGCCGCTGATGGTCTGGTCTGCGGTATTGGTGATGAAATCCGAGTTCGATGCGCCGCTGTCGGCTGAAAACGCAACGCTCGCCGCGCTGCTTGTCGGCCACGTGGTATCGAGTACATATGCGCGGCTGGTGGCGGCACCGTTATTGCCTGCGGCGTCAATAACACGAAACTGCAGCGTATCGCTCGCCGCCAGTGTGACACCGTTCCATGTCAAGGTCGTGCCACTCACTTTGCTGGTGACATCAGTCCAGCTCGCCCCATTGTCGAGCGAAGCTTGGACAATATCGCCGGCGGCCGGTGCGGCACTGAGGGTGGCGCTGATCGTCTGTGCCGCCGTATTCGTAATCAGGTCGGTATTGCTGGCGCCGGTATCCGCTGACAGTGTCACATCGCTGAAGCTGATGGTAGGCGCCGTGGTGTCGAGCACATAGGCTTGCGAAAAAGCGCTGCCATGATTACCGGCGTCGTCGCTGATACGTACCTTCAGCGTGCCGCTGCCGGTCAGCGTTTGCCCGCCCAGCGACCAGGTGTTGGCGCCGGTGCTGGCCGTGGCCAGGGTCCAACTGCTACCGTTATCGAGTGAAACATAGACTCTTTCACCTGCTGCCAGGTTGGAGGCCAGTGTGCCGCTGATGGTCTGGGCCGCGGTTCTGGTAATGAAGTCGCTGCCGGAAGTGCCGGTATCGGATGAGAAAGAAGCATTGGCCACTGTATTAGTAGGCGCAGTGGTGTCGATGACGATGTCCTTGCTGGCACCCAGCGAGCCGGCGGTGCCCGGTGTTGCGAGCGTGATCGAGGCGTTTTGCTGCGCGCCGCCCGCTTCAGTGATGGAGGCACCGTTGAGTGCCAGCGCCGTCGAGGAGCTGTAGTCGAGGTCAGCGCTGTTTTCGCCGGCGCCGACGACGTAGCTGAACGTCAGCGTGCCGGTGCCGGAGCCACCGATATAACTGGCGATGCCACCACCGTTGAGCGCCAAAGTCGGCGTGCCGCCAGTCGTATTGACATTGACCGCGGTGGAAAAATCAACCGTGATAGTGATGGTCTGACCAGCACCGTAGGCACCGTCGGCAGTACTGGCAGCGACACCGGTAATGCTTGGGTTCGAGCCATCGACCAGAATGCCGCTTGACGAGCCAACAGAATTAAGAGTCAGCACAGCATTATTGCCGGCCGTATCTTTCAGCGTTCCGCCATTGGCCGAGAGAGCACCGATAGTAATGCCGTTGGCGTCTGTATCTCCATTGACCACAACATAGCGGAACACCAGCGAGCTGCTACCCGAGCCCGATACATAGACCGCCTGGCGGGTTGTAGCGCCGACCACGATGGCGATACTCGGGATGCCACCGCTGGTATCGACTGTCACGTTTTCATCGAAATTGACTGTCAGATTCAGCGGGCTGCCGCTGTTATAGGTAGCGTCGCCCGGTACGGCGACCGAATTGACACTTGGCACACTGTTGTCGACGGTAATCATCAGCGCTGCGGAAGCGGCGGACGTGTTGCCTGCTACGTCGGTGGCAGTGGCGGTAATGGTATGGTCGCCATCGCTCAGCGCGCCGACGGTGTAGCTCCAGCTGCCGCCGCTGGCGACGACAGTACCGAGCAGCGTCGCACCGTCATACAGCTTGACTGAAGTGCCGCTCTCGGCCGTGCCGATTATGGTCGGTGTGTTGTCATTGGTGATGCGGTCATTATTAAGCACGCCGCTATCACTCGCGGAAGTCAGTACTGGCGTGGCGGGTGTGGCGGGAGGGCTGGTGTCCAGCGTATAGGCCTGGCTTTTGACGCTGCCGGAATTGCCGGCAGCATCGACCACTTTCAACTGCAGTGTATTGCTGCCTGACAGCGTGGCCCCATTCCAGCTCAAGCTCGTACCGCTGACCTTGCCGGTGATGTCGGTCCAGGTGTTGCCGTTATCCAGCGAGCCGTAGACGATGTCGCCGGCGGCCAGTGCGCCGCTCAGCGTGGCAGTGATGGTCTGGCTCGCAGTACTGGTAATAAAGTCGTTGCCGCTGGCGCCGGTGTCAGCTGACAATGCCAGGCTGTTAAAGCTGATGCTTGATGCCGTAATGTCGTAGGTGTAGGCCTGTGACAGTACCGCGCCTTCATTGCCGGCGGTATCAATAACCTTGACCTTCAGGGTACTGCTGCTGGTTAGCGTGCGGCCGGCGAGGGACCAGCTGTTCAGGCTGGTAGTGGCAGCGGCCCAGGTGGTGCCGTTGTCGAGCGAGACGTACACCTTGTCGCCCGCGGCCAGGTTGCCCGATAGCGTGCCGCTGATGGTCTGCGAAGCAACATTGGTGACGAAATCCGTCGATGAGCTGCCGCTGTCGTTGGAGAACGCCGCGGTGGTCACGGTGGTGTTCGGCGCAGTGGTGTCGAGCGTGTAGTTTTGAAAACTCAATGAGCTGTCGTTGCCGGCCGCGTCGGTGACCTTGAGCATGATGGAGTTACTGCCGGCACTTAGCGTGACACCGTTCCAGCTCAATGAGGTACCGCTGACCTTGCTGGTAATGTCGGTCCAGCTATTGCCGCCATCGGTCGAACCCCAGACGACGTCGGTACCGGACGGCGCGCTGCTGAGGGTGGCGCTGATGGTCTGTGCCGCGTCCCAGGTAATGAAGTCGCTGTTGCTGATGCCGGTGTCGGCAGATAGGTCGATGCCGGAGAATGCAGTGGTCGGTGCTGTGGTGTCCAGTGCATAGCTATGCGAGTAGGGCGTACTGGAAGCCTCGCTATTGCTGACGCGCGCGAGGAAGGTATTGCTGCCGGCCAGCGTGGTGGTCGTACTCCAGCTGGCGGCACCGACTGTGTAGTTGGTGGCGTCGTTCCAGGTGCTACCGTTGTCATACGACACCTCGATTTTTTCACCGACGCCAAGGTTGGCCGACAGCGTACCGCTGATGGTTTGCGCGGCGGTATGGGTGATGAAGTCGCTGTTGCTGGTACCAGTGTCGGCGGACAGGCTGGCGGACGTAACCGTGGTGACCGGCGTCACGGTCGGCTTGACATCCTCAATGACAAAATTCTGGAATGTCATGAAGCCGGGAGCTGTAATCTCCACTTTTGTGACATCGTTAATTGCATTGCCAAAGTCGTCGACTATCGCTAAGCCAGCGGTCGAAACATCGTTAACATCAAACTCTTGCACCGAGCCGTTTTCGAAGGTCGCCTTGATGTGCAGGGAGTTTGAGCCTTGCGCCAGGAAGGATTTCAGGTCAAAAGTGTAGCCGGCCTCGGCGGTGATGGTGAGCGCCACCGTGTTGTGGTCCGGTGCCAGCGGATACAGGCCCATGCCATCGTCATAGGCGTACATCAAGCCGCTGGAAAAAGTAAAGCTGTGACCGCCTACCGTCTTGGTGATAGTACTGACGTTACCATCGCCGTCAATGTCACTACCGTCGGCATCATTAGCGTCAACGCCATACTCAAAACTGACAGTTTCCAATGCACCATCGTATTGCGTCAGTGCCAGCGCATTTGCTTCAATGACGCCCTGGTGTGCTTCCAGGGTCCAGTTGCCACCCAGGTGTGCGGCGCCGGTCAGGTCGGTCGACGCAGCGACGTCGGCACCGGTAGCCTGCGCCAGGCCGGCCAGCAATGCAGTACCGTTGCCTGCCGCGATGTCGCAGCCGTACAGCAGCAAATCTCCATCCGTAGTCAATGCGCGGCCCAGCTCGGCCAGTTCGGCTTGGGTCGTGGCTGATGCCAACGACGCTTCGGTCAATGCATTGCTGCCGAGATTGATCGTTCCTTCGGAACCGTGCGACAGGATATGAATCGCATCCAGCCCGCTCTGGGTTGCCGCCCATTGCGCGATCTGCGCCAGGCCGTCGCGACTGCCATCGAATTCGACAATGCCGACGCCATCGCGAATACCTGCTTCCAGGCTTTTGTAATTCGCCAATGAGGTATCGACCAGCACCACTTCTTTTTTCCCGTCATCCTTGGCCGGTTCCGCTGCGCGCACCGTCACTGCAGGCGGTATTGGCGGCGGGACACTATCGGGGGCGGCGGCGTGCGCGGCATCGGCGACGGCAGCATCGAACATGAAACGCTGCTCCAGCGACATGAGCTGCGAAGCACGGCGCAAAGGGCGGCGCGTACTGAGCGCTTGTGCAGTGAGATGCAGGGGGGAGATTACTTGATTCATGGCAGGCTCCTCAAAGGGCGCATGTTGTGCAACGATCTGCTGCAATGGAATAGGGCGTATGGAACTAGCGCTGCGGCGGCGCCATCAAGACCTTGCCGCTCATGCCGGCCACCAGCTCGCCGAAGCGACCATCGATAACGGCTGTCAATTTGACGGACTGGCTGATCGGGTCGACGCGCGCACCTATGCGCTGTACCTTGGCCGGATAGCTTTTGCCGGTCTCGTCAATGTTGACCTGGAAGGCGGTGCCATTGCGCACCCATGCCAGCCAGCGCGAAGGAACGATGAATTCAAGTTCCAATTGGCTGTCATCGAGGATTTCCAGCAAGGCTTGTCCTGGCTGCACATATTGCTGTTCACGCACCTTTTGTTCGGCGATGCGTCCGCTGAATGGCGCCGTGATCTGGCATTTGCCTATCAATGCACGATTGGCCGTGACTTCGGCTTGCGCCTTGAGCACATCGGCCTTCGAAATATCGAGTTCTATCTTGCCGACCGAATTAAGTTCGGCCAGCTTTTGATTGCCGCGCCATGCGGTATCAGCCGCCATCAATGCCGCATCCGCTTTGGCCAGCTGTGCTTGCTGCAACGCGCAGTCAAATTGCACCAGGCTTTGCCCTTGCTTGAACGCCGCGCCTTCGCTCAATGGCAAACGGTTGATCTTGGCACCGATCTCCGCCGCCAGCGTGGTGTAACGGCGTGGCGATAACTGGGCACGGATTTCACGTGTTTCCAGGGTGGAACCGACCGCCGGTTGTGGCGGTGCGGCGTGAGCAAGCGGCGTCAGTACGAGCAGCGCGCAAGCCAACGGGCGACGCAGGCAGCTGGCGATTAAAGCTGAGGTCATGGAGCGCTTTCCAGTTCCGGCAACTGGCCTTTGTTCCAGGTTTGCAGTGATTTGGACACCGCTTCAGTCAATGAAGCCAGCGGCATATCGGCTGCCGCGTCTATTGCCGGCTCCATGCCAAGCGTGGCCTGCAATCGTGAAGCTGCGGCTTGCGCATTCGACAAAGCCTGGTAGCGACGCAGTTGCGATAATGCAGCGGCGCTTTGCTGCGAAATGCGATCCAGCGCGGATTGCTTTTGTGCATCGGCCTGATTCGACACATGCTGGGTGATACGGTTATCGACTTGTGCGATCGCATCGGAGCGTTCGTACTGGCGTGCCGTATTTGCGTATTGCAGGCGTGCGATGTGCAATTGGCTCAGCACCGCCATTTGCATGGCCATGCGTTTTTGATCAGCCAGCGCCACGCCGGCATCGGCCAGGCGCATTTGCGCCGGTGCCGCCAGCAGGCCCAGCAAATTGAACGATAGCTGTATGCCGGCTTCGTTCCAGCTTTGGTTGATCAGATAGCTGTCATCGCTATGCTTGGCGCCGTAATTGAACGACAGGCCGGGGAACAGCTTGAGCATGGCGCGGCGTGTTTCCTGCTGCGCGATGCGGGAGTTATAAATGCCTTCACGCAGGTCCGGATTGCGTAACAGGGCAACTTCTTCCATCTTGTCCAGCGGCTGGTTCAGCCAGGCGGTATTGATATCGCTCGCCGGTTCGACCACCGTATAGTCGCTATTGAGTGGCAGTGCCGCCAGGTTGGCCAGTTCTATCCTTGCCGTCGACAGTTCCTGCTCGATGGTTTCCAGCAAACGCAGGTTTTCCAGCAACTGGCGTTGATAGCGCAATGGTTCCAGCGGTGAACGGATGCGGTCATCTTCTGCTTTACGCGCGTCCTGCAAGGCTTTTTCCGAATCTGCAATCGTCGTGCGCAGCAAAGGCAGTAATTTCTGTGCTGCGACAACGCGCCAGTAAGCGGTGCGCACATCCAGGATCAGGTTATGCAGTGCCTTGCGACGGCGTTCACCGGCGATCATCACGCGATCGGCATTCTGGCGCGCGGCGTAATAGCTTTGGCCAAAATCGAGCAGGCTCCACGAAATACCGATCTCGGTAGTGGTTGCATCGCGGCTGGATGAGATATACGGGTTCGCCAGCGACGGTTGACCGGTCACCGAGTCGATGCTGCGGGTAATCAGGTCTTTATCGCGATCACGGTAACCCGCCGAAGCCATCAGCTTGGGCAGCATGTCGAATTTGCCGGCTTCAAAGGTACCCATCGCGACGGCTTCTTCCAGTGCGCGGTAACGGCGGTCTGCGTTGTATTTGATCGCACGTGCGATCGCACCGTCCAGCGTCAGCGGGCCGGTCAGCGGTTCTACATCCTTTTGCAGAGCCGCCTTATCCTGCAGCAAAGTGTCGCGTATCTCCGGATTGGAAAGCCGCGCATTATCGACATTGAAGGTCGAACAGCCGCTTAAAACCAGCACGCTGGTGACGGCAACAGCGCCCATCTTGACACCAGATAAACGAATGAAGGGACGCTTAGGGTTCTTATGCATATATCGATTTTTCTATTGATTCGGTTTATCTGGAGAGGGGCGGGGAGTCGTTGTCTGACTATGAGGAAGTGTATATTTTACAAAACAATGCAAGCAGGCAAGATTCTATTTATCAACTTTTTTGCCAGTGTATGTTTTTGCATGGGAAAGTAAATACTGCAAACACAGTAGCGACCCGCTTTGCGCACTGCTTCGGTGCGCAATTGGAGCCAATTGATTAGCTCGGTTCAGGCAGGGGAAGTAAGGAATGATGAAGCCGGAATGGCTTAGGAAGACAGGATTTCCCTGCAATTTATTGATCGAATAATTTTTATATTATTCAATCATTTATGGAATTTTATTCGCGTAAAAAATCAAGATATGCGCTGCGGAATCCGCACAATTAAGGCTCAATCGCACCTATCAACAGCGTCAATCCGGCATTACCACGCCGCACTGTCTGCAGCGGGCTGATAAGCTGCCCGGGTTGTCGCTGCGCGGTACCGGAACGGCTGATGCGCGCTTCTATCGTCAATTCGTCAAAGCGTGACAGCGGCATATCCGGCGACATCGCATTCCTGTCATCCAGCGTAAATCGCATCGGCAATTGCGCCACGGTAAGACGCAATACCGCCACCGGCATGCGCCCGATTTCCGGTGCACGGACCACAATAAATACGGTATCGCCAGGCTCAACCCTATCCTGCAAAGCGGGATCCAGCCGCACGGTACCGGCCAGGCCGGCAATCGCTTCCTTGGCTTTTACTTCAGCAGGCTTGCCGGGTTCCAGGCGCGCGAGATCGTTTTGCACCCGCAAGGCCATATCCGAATCGGGTTCCAGCAATTTCAGCAGGCGCTGCCAATACTGCCGCGCGCCGGCGAGGTCGCCTTCACGCAATGCTGCAGTGCCGGCGAGTGCCAGCGCTTTCGGTTGCGCGGCGTCGAGTTTCAGGGCCGCCGTCAGGGCCGCCTGCACCGGTTTGTCCAGTGCGCCACCACGCGCAGAAGCCATGGCGTCGGCCATATCGGCATACAGGCGTGCCTGTAGTTCGGGTGGTGTTTTTTGTTGTACGGCCAGATCCAGTGCACGCTGATAGACGGTCATGGCGGCGGCGTAGTCTTCCAGCACTTCACGTGAGCGCGCCAGCACGATCCAGCCTTCAAGATTGTCCGGCGTCTCGCGCAAGCGCTCCTCCAGGCGTCGCACCATGTCTTCCACATCGGCACCGGTATTGGCGTGGATATCCGGCGTGCCCAGCGCCACCGTGGCGGCAGCGCGCGGATCACCAACCTGCAGATACAGTACGAACGCAGCGGCGGGCAACAACACGCTCAGGAATGCGGCGGGCATGCGCTTGCGCCACACGCCTTCCGCTGCCGGCAAGGCAGGGGCGGGGACCGCATTCAGATCCTCCAGCAGGCGTCGTTCCAGCTCCTCGACCGCTTGTGCATAGTCAACATCTGTCAGCGATTTGCGCTGGTGTTCGCGCTCCAGTTCTGCGCGCTGCGTGCGGTAGATCTGGCGCAGCCGTTCGCGTGCATCGGGGTTGTCAGCGGCAGGCACGGCGGACTCACGCAAAAGCGGCCACAGCAAGCCGGCCAGGGTCAGCAGCAATAGCGCCAGCGCGCTTAACCATAATGGCCACAATGCGTTCATGCCGCCTTCCTCATGGTTTTGTCTCCTCATCCAGCAAGCGACGCGCCTGCGCACGCTGCTCGTCAGTCAATGGCGGCGCCAGCGGTGCACGGCTGCGCCGACGCAGCAGGCGCAACAGCAGGATCAGTCCGCACAGGCCAAACAGGAAAGGCGCACCCCAGAGCAACCAGGTGGCGGGACGGAACGGTGGCCGGTAGTGCACGAAACTGCCGTAACGCTGCTCAAAAAAATCAATCACCTGTTGGTCGCTGCGACCGTTTTCCAGTTGCTTGCGTATTTCGCTACGCATGTCGGCCGCCAGTGGCGCATTCGATTCCGCCACGGTCTGGTTCTGGCACACCACGCAACGCAGCTGGGTCGCCAGCCTGGCTTCGCGCGCTTCCAACTCCGCCGAGTCGGCCGCATACACTGGTGTTGCGAGCAACAGGCTCAATAGCAGCATCAGCATCCTCATCGCAGCGACCTCACCAGCGGCAGCAATTTGTCGCGCCATACTTCAGCCGTGACCGGCCCGACATGGCGATAGCGTATGCGTCCGGCCGCATCGATCACAAAAGTTTCAGGCACGCCTTGCACGCCATAATCCATGCCGACCCGGCCATTGCTGTCGACCGCCGAACCGAGATAAGGATTGCCTACCTGCTGCAACAGCATGCGCGCTTGCTCTGCATCGTCCTTGTAGTTCAAACCGTATAGCGGAACCTGATCCCGGCCGGCCAGCACTTTCAGCGCCGGCAGTTCTTCACGACAGGGGCCGCACCACGAAGCCCATACATTGAGCAGCCAGACCTGGCCCTGCAATTTGCCCGAATCAAAGCGATGCTGTGCGTCGTTCAGCAAAGGCAGTTCTATCAAGGGTGCAGGCCGCTCCAGCAAGGCCGAAGGCAGTGCACGCGGATCACGTTGCAGGCCGAGGCCGAGCACCACAGCGAGGGCGAGAAAGGCGAGCAGCGGCAGGATGTAACGCATCAGGCGGTACCTCCGGCATTGAGAGCGCTTGCGGCAGCGGCCTGACTCGCACGGCGCGCTGCATATACACGATAGCGGCGATCAGCCAGGGCCAGGAAACCTCCGAGTGCCATCAGCAGGCAGCCGGCCCAGATCCAGTTCATGAAAGGCTTGACCTGGATGCGCAGGGTCCAGGTTTTGTCATTCACCGCATCCCCCAGCGCGACGAACAGATCACGCGTCAGACGGCTATCAATCGCGGCCTGGCTGAGCGGCATGTTTTGCGCCCGATACAGTCGCTTTTCCGGCTGCAACACGCCGACTTCCTTGCCATCCTTTTGCACAGTGATGGATGCGCGTTGCGCGTCATAGTTGGGGCCGGCGACCAATTCCAGTTTATCGAGCCGGAAGTCATAGCCGCCAACGCTGACGTCCTGGTGCATAGACAGGCTCAATTCGCGCTTTACTTCAAAGCTGGTCGCCAGCGTCGCGCCGAAGACAAATATGCCTATGCCCAGATGCGCCGCCAACATGCCCCACCAACTGAGCGGCTGGCGCGAGAAGCGTTGCGCGCCCCCGCCATTACTTCTTAAACGTTGCCATGCATGCGCCAGGGTGCTGCAGACGCACCAGCTCGCCAGCAGCAAACCAAAGGCGGACATCGGCGTCCAGCCACTTGTACTGACCGGCAGCAGGAATCCGAGCAGCAAGGCACTGACAGCGCTGGCGACCAGCGCCCAGCGCAATTGCCGTTTCAGGTCGGGCAGGGTAGTGCGCTTCCAGCGCGCGAGCGGACCGACGCCCATCAGCATCAGTGCCGGCACCATCAGCGGAATGAAGATGGCATCGAAGTAAGGCGGCCCGACGGAAATTTTGTCGCCGCCGAGGACATCCAGCAGCAATGGATAAAGCGTGCCGGTCAGTACCGCCAGCGCAGCCGCAGTAAACAGGACGTTATTGACCAGCAGCAGTGACTCGCGCGAGAGCACGGAAAACCAGCCGCCGAGCCCGATGCGGGGTGCACGCCAGGCAAACAGCAGCAAGGAAGTGCCGATCACAAACACCATGAAGCAAAGAATATAGAGGCCGCGCCCCGGATCGACGGCGAAGGCATGGACTGAAGTCAGCACGCCGGAGCGAACCAGGAAAGTACCGAGCAGGCTCAGGGAAAAAGCCGCGATCGCCAGCATCACGGTCCAGCTGCGGAAAGCACCGCGCTGGTCGGTGACAATCAGCGAATGGATCAGCGCAGTGCCGACCAGCCAGGGCATGAAGGAAGCATTCTCCACCGGATCCCAGAACCACCAGCCACCCCAGCCCAGCACGTAATAAGCCCAGCCGCTCCCCAGCAGGATGCCAAGGGTCAGGAAACTCCATGCGGCCAGCGTCCAGGGGCGTGACCAGCGGGCCCATGCCGCATTGAGTTCACCCGACAGCAACGCCGCAATCGCGAAGGCAAAGGCCACCGAGAAACCGACATAACCCATATACAGCAACGGTGGATGCACCACCATGCCGGGATCCTGCAGCAGCGGATTGAGATCGCGGCCTTCGATGGCGACCGGGATCAGGCGTTCGAATGGATTCGACAAAAACAGGAGGAACAGCAGCAGCCCGACACTGAGCACACCCATGACGCCCAGCACGCGCGCGGCATAAGTTTGCGGCAACTGCCCGCTGCGCAGGGCTACTGCCAGGGTCCACGCCGAAAGCAGGCCCTGCCACAGCAACATCGAACCTTCGTGGCCACCCCATACCGCGGTGAAACGGTAGATGGCGGGCAGGTCGGTATGTGAATTCGAAGCGACATACAAGACCGAGAAATCATTCGTCAGGAAAGCGTGCGCCAGGATCGCCAGTGCCAGCCACACCAGCAGGCACTGCAAGGCCGCGGCGGGACGCGCGACCCGCATCCACGCATTGATGCCCCAATGCGCACCGGCCAACGGCAGGATGGCTTGTGCCAGCGCGACCAGCAAGGCCAGTATCAATGCGAACAAACCGGTTTCAGGAATCATTGCAGATTCACTCCCTTCGCATCGTGTGCTTTTTTCAGTGCGGCCGCGGCTTCCGGCGGCATGTAGTTTTCATCGTGCTTGGCCAGCACTTCGGTCGCGCTAAAGGCGGTCCCGTCCTGCATGCGGCCCGCGACCACGACGCCTTTGCCTTCACGGAACAAATCGGGTAGCAAGCCGCGATAGCTGACCGGAATGCTATAGGCGCCATCGGTCACGACGAAATGCACATCCAGCCCGTCGGCACCACGGCGCAGGGAACCGGTTTCCACCAGGCCGCCCAATCTGAAGCTGGTCTGGCGCGGCGCTTCGCCGGCCTGTATCTGGCTCGGGCTATAGAAAAACATCACATTGCTGTTCAAGGCATTGAGCACCAGCGCAATCGTGATCGACACGGCAGCCAGCCCCAGCGCGATGAAAGCAAGACGTCGTTTGCGCGGACTCATAAGTGTTCGCCTTGCTGCAGCCTGCGCGCACGACGGCAACGCCGGCGCAGCAAAATGATTTCGACCAGTAGCAACAATGCGCCCGCAGCGTAGGCCAGTGACAAGTAGAAAGTATGGTTCATCATGCTCTCTCCAGCGCAGCGCGCTCAGTAATCAGGCAGCGTACGCGCGCGAGTGCGACCGCCACGCTATAGGCCCAGCAGGCCACCGCCATCAGCAGCATGCCGGCCAGCATCGCATGCGTCATGCTGGGCGCGGCATCAAACCGTATCGTCGCCCCCTGATGCAGCGTACTCCACCATTGCACCGAAAAATAGATGATAGGAACGTTGACAACACCTGCCAACAACACAATCGCACCGGCGTTGTCGGCACGACGCGGATCCTCAATCGCAGACACCAGTCCGAGATAGCCGAGGTAGAGGAAGAGCAAAATCAATTCAGAAGTAAGGCGTGCATCCCAGACCCACCACGCGCCCCAGGTCGGCTTGCCCCAGGCGGCGCCGGTCCACAGTGCAATCACCGTAAACAATGCGCCGGTCGGTGCCAATGCGCGCGCCATCAATGGTGACAGGCGTGTACCAAACACCAGGCCGAGCCCGGCATGCAGGGCCGCAAGCAGATACAGGAACATCGACATCCACGCTGCAGGCACGTGCAGGAAGATGATGCGATAGACCTCGCCCTGTTGATGATCGGTCGGCGCGACGAAGAATCCTATCCACAATCCTGCCACTGCAGTGATCACTGCAAGCGCGGCAAACCATGGAATGAGCTTGCCGGCGAAGGAATGAAAAATGCGCGGCGAAGCCAGGCTGCGCCAGGTACGCGAAGCATGCGGCGCAGCAGCGGGAGAGGTCGGGGAGATATTCATTTCATCATTCCAGTGCCAGGCGCAAGGCCGCAGCTGTGGCCCACGGACAGAGAAAGGCTGCCAGCGATAGGCAGGCGCCGAGCAGATTCAGCGCAGCGCCCGCAGGCAATCCCTGCTGGCTGGCCGACACGGCGGAGCAGGCAAAAACCAGTGGCGGGATACTCAGCGGCAGCACGATCAGGGCTTGCAACACCTGGCCACGCATGCCCAGTGTGAGGGCGGCACCCAATGCGCCCAGCAAGGCCAGCGTCGGCGTGCCCAGCAGCAAGGTGACAATCAGGTATATCGCCGCGTCGTTGGACAGCCCGTATTGGAAGGCCAGTAGCGGTGCGACCAGGATCAGCGGCAGGCAGGCAATCAGCCAGTGCGCAGCCACCTTGGTCGCGACCAGGCCCATCAGGCTGCGCGGCACCAGCAGCCATTGCTCGAGGCTGCCGTCGGCCAGATCGTGTTCGAACAGGCGATGCAGGGAAATCAGCACGGCCAGCAAGGCCGCGACCCAGACCACGCCGGGGCCGATCGCGCGCAGCAAGGCCGCATCCGGTCCGATTGCCAGCGGGAACAGGCTGCCGACGAGGATGAAAAACAAAAGGCCGCTGAGCGCATCCGAAGGACGTCGCACTGCCAATAGCAGTTCGCGCGTGAAAACAGGAATCAGCATGCAGCGTAAGTGTCCTCATGGATGGTGGTGCCGATCGGCAAGGCGTCGAGTTCGATTCGTTGTAATGCCGTCGCCGGCACAGCCAGCGCACGGTGGGTCGCGACCACGGCCATGCCGCCGGCTTCGAGATGATGTGACAGCTGTGCATCGAACATCGCGACGCCGGCGCTATCGAGCGCAGCGCAGGGTTCATCCAGCAACCAGAGTGCGCGCTGCCCCAGCCACACCCGCGCCAATGCGAGGCGACGGCGTTGCCCCTGCGACAGGTAACGCACCGGCTGCTCGGCCACACGCGCCAGGTCCCATGTTTGCAATGCGATGGCGGCGTCGCTACCGCCGCCCAGTTGCTGCGCGAAACGCAGGTTTTCCAGCGCGCTGAGTTCGGCGCTCAAGCCGTTCTGATGACCGAGGTAAGCCATGCGTGCCGCGTGCCCGGCATCACCGGGGCGCAGCCTTTGCTCACCCCAGGACAGGGTGCCGCCGGCCAGCGGTGCGAGGCCTGCCAGCACGCGCAGCAGGCTGGTTTTGCCACTGCCGTTGGCACCGCGCAGCTCGAGGATCTGGCCGGGGGCCAGGGTAAAACTCAAATGCGACAGCACCGTCCGGCCGCCACGCCGGCAGTGCAGGTTTTGTGCAGACAGTATCTGTTCCCCGTGCGTGTTACGAAGCATTGTCACCCTTGGGAACTTGCTGGCCTGGCGTATCGGTCGGCGCTTCGCCGGGCGGAATGTGCGGCAAATGATGGGCGATACCCTTGTGGCAATCGATACAGGTTTTTTCCTTGTTCGCCAGGTAGGTTGAATGCATGGCCTGCGCCCGCAGGCTTTGCCGCGTGAAATCCATCGAGTCATAGTTATGACAGTTGCGGCATTCCAGTGAATCGTTGGCTTTCATGCGCGCCCATTCGTGCTGCGCCAGTTCCAGGCGTTTGTCCTGGAATTTTTCGCGGGTGCTGATGGTGCCGAAAATCTTGCCCCAGACTTCTTTCGAAGCCTGCATCTTGCGCGCGATTTTGTCAGTCCAGTTATGCGGTACATGGCAGTCGGAACAGACGGCGCGCACACCGGAACGGTTGGTGTAGTGGATGGTGCTCTTCAATTCTGCAAAGACGTTGTCGCGCATCTCATGGCAGCCGGTGCAAAACTTTTCGGTATTGGTCAATTCCATCGCGGTATTGAACGCACCCCAGAAGATGATGCCGCCGATAAAACCGCCGATAGTAAGGAAACCCAGGCTGAAATGAACACTGGGACGGCGTATCACCGTCCAGTAACGTTGCATGAGTCGCATGAGAGAGTTCAGCATGGTTGGCGTCTCCGGTCGGCCTTATTTCTTCGACGTTTTTTGCGATTTCTGGATCACGGTATCTATGTCCTCAAATGTATTCGGCACAATCGGCTTGACTGCATCCTGCGGCACATGGCATTGCAGGCAGAAATAACGCCGGGTCGAAATCTGGCCCAGCATGCGGCCGTCACGATCCATATAGTGGGTAATGCTGACCGGAATCGCTTGCGACATTTCTATCTTGGCGCGAGCGTGGCAATCCAGGCATTTGTTGAAATTTTTATCGACCTGGTAACCGTCGACGCGATGCGGAATGGTCGGCGGCTGCATTGCATAGTTGCGCGTGCGGCGCAGGTCGTCATTCACGGCATTGCCCAGTACCGGCGGTTTCGGCTCGTCAGGAATGGCCGTCGGGCCGCGCGCCGCATCAATGAAAGGCTTGACCGGTTTGGCTTGCTGCGCCTGCACAAAGACCGGCGCCAGGCACAGCAGCAGCGCGATGGTGCGGAGTAGGGTTCTCATAACCGTGGCTCCTCGTCTCAGACCTTGGTGATCTTGACCGCGCACTTCTTGAAATCGGTCTGCAGTGAGATCGGATCAGTGGCATCAAGCGTGACCTTGTTGATCAATTGGCTGGCGTCGAACCACGGCACGAAAACCAGGCCCATCGGCGGCTTGTTGCGACCCCGGGTTTCGACCCGTGTACGCATGGTGCCGCGCCTTGAAGTGATCGCGATTTCCGTGCCGCGCCGCACACCCAGTGCCTTGGCATCGTCCGGATGCATATAGCACAGCGCATTCGGCACCGCGCGATGCAACTCCGGCACACGTCGTGTCATTGAGCCTGAATGCCAGTGCTCCAGCACGCGACCGGTGGAGAGCCAGAATGGATATTCCTTGTCCGGCGTTTCGGCTGCGGGTTCATAGGGCAGGGCGAAGATAATCGCCTTGCCATCCTGATTGCCATAGAACTGGAAGCCGGTGCCGGCTTTTACGTAAGGATCGGAGCCTTCGCGATAACGCCAGCGTGTTTCCTTGCCGTTGACAACCGGCCAGCGTATGCCGCGCGCCTTGTGGTATTCGTCAAATGGCGCCAGGTCATGTCCGTGGCCACGGCCAAAGGTCGCGTACTCTTCGAACAGGCCTTTTTGCACATAGAAGCCAAAGGCCTTGGATTCGTCGTTCGAGTATTCCTTCGCGGCTTCCGTCAACGGGAATTTATCGACGTTACCGTTCTTGTACAGCACTTCGAACAGCGTCTTGCCACGCAGCTCGGGCTTCTTCGCGATCAATTCTTCCGGCCAGACTTCTTCCACCTTGAAGCGTTTGGAAAACTCCATCAACTGCCACAAATCGGAACGTGCTTCGCCGGGCGCAGTCACCAGCTGGTGCCAAAACTGGGTGCGACGTTCGGCATTGCCGTAAGCGCCTTCCTTTTCCACCCACATCGCGCTCGGCAGTACCAGATCGGCCGCAATGCCGGTAACGGTAGGGTAGGCGTCAGACACCACGATGAAGTTTTCCGGATTGCGATAACCGGCATAGCCTTCCTGCATGATGTTGGCGCCGGCCTGCATATTGTTATTCACCATCACCCAATAGCAGTTGAGCTTGCCATCCTTGAGCATGCGGTTTTGCAGCACTGCATGGTAGCCGGGCTTGTCGGGAATGGTACCGGCCGGTATGCGCCAGATTTCTTCCGCATGCGCACGGTGCTTGGGATTGGTGACCACCATATCGGCCGGCAGGCGATGCGAAAAAGTACCGACCTCACGTGCGGTACCGCAAGCCGACGGCTGGCCGGTAAGCGAGAACGGGCTATTGCCCGGCGTTGAAATCTTGCCGGTCAACAGATGGATGTTGTAAATCATATTGTTGGCCCAGGTCCCGCGCGTATGCTGGTTGAAACCCATGGTCCAGAACGACATTACCTTGGTCTTCGGATCGGCATACAGCTCGGCCAGTGCCAGCAAGCGGTTCTTCGGTACGCCGGTCAGCTTGGCGGTGTAATCGAGGTCGTAGGTCGAAACGAATTTGGCGTACTCGTCGAAGGTGTAAGGCTGCGCACCATTCGGGTCGCCGGCATTCTTCGCCGCTTTCTGCAGCGGGTGCTCCGGCCGCAGGCCGTAACCGATGTCCGCATTGCCGATCTTGAAGACGGTGTGCTTCTGCACGAAATCCTTATTCACCTTGCCGCTGGAAATAATGTGGTGCGCGATGTAATTAAGGATCGCGAGATCGGTCTGCGGCGTGAACGTCAGCTCGATATCGGCCAGCTCGTAGGAACGCTGTTCAAAGGTGGACAGCAGCACCACCTTGACGTCGGGTCCGCTCAGGCGCCGGTCGGTGACACGTGTCCACAAGACCGGATGCATCTCTGCCATATTCGAGCCCCACAACACGAACACCGTCGCCGCTTCGATATCGTCATAGCAGCCCATAGGCTCGTCCATGCCGAAAGTGCGCATGAAACCGGTGACGGCGGACGCCATGCAATGGCGTGCATTGGGATCAATATTATTGGTACGGAATCCGGCCTTCATCAGCTTGGAAGCGGCGTAACCTTCCCACACCGTCCACTGGCCGGAGCCAAACATGCCGACCGCGGTAGGCCCTTTGGCCTTGAGTGTCTTTTTAAACTGGAAGGCCATCTCGTCGAAGGCGCGATCCCAGGAAACCGGCTGGAATTCACCATCCTTGGCGTACTGTCCATTCTTCATGCGCAGCATAGGCGTAGTCAGCCGGTCTGCGCCGTACATGATCTTGGAAAGGAAATAACCCTTCACGCAATTCAGGCCGCGATTAACTTCGGCCTCGACGTCACCCTGCGTCGCAACGACACGGTTATCCTTCACCGCCACGGTCACGCCGCAGCCGGTACCGCAAAACCGGCAGGGTGCCTTGGACCAGGTCAGCTTGGAGGCATCGGCATAGGCATTGCCGCTCTGCGCGCTGACTATCGGAATACCGGCAACCGTACCCGCCGCCACGGCGGCAGATTGCCTCATAAAGTCACGTCGTGTAATCGGCATGATTCATCTCCGCGTTTAATGATTCCAGGGATTCGATATGTTGATAGACCATGGCGACGTTAATCACGCCGTCGCTGCGCTGGATGATGGCGATCTGATCCAGGATTTCCGCCGAACTCAAGGCTTCAAGCGTGACGACCAGCTTGCCATTGTCTTGCGAGCCGTGGATACGCGCCTCGGGGAGGGTGTTGATAAGGGCACTGACCGACGCGATCGACCTTGGCATCGAGTGGACAATCAGGCTGACAATATGCAGTTCATCGTTCATTGGCTGGTCCGGTTGGATTGGCTATGCGAGGAAGGGCTTGCAATCAACTGCCCGGCGGACCGGCAAGAATCTGATAAAACCAGACGACGAAGCCATAGCTGGCAACGATTATTACTGCGAGGATGGGGGCGATGACGATGGAGAGAAACACAAAGCTGCGCAATTCTTCCTTGCGACTGGAAGGGCTGCGGTCAGACGGGACCTTCGCAAAAGGATTCCACATTCTTGCGCTCCTAAACGGATAGGTTTACTCGTTTTGTGGTGTTTTAAGGAATGTAATGCCAGTCTTTAACACCCGTCAACTAAAAATGTTAATTAGTTAAATAAAGTACGGCATATTTGTTAACGGCTGTTGAAAGCTTGGCCCGCGCTGTCAGGCGATATTCCTGCTCGCTGATGACATGCCCGTTGCAAACATCCCATATACATGGGGCATCAAATTATCGTGATGCATCTCGGCTTTATGCAGGAACTTAAACGCATTAGAACTCGATCAGCAGCGAAACCGAACCGCATACGCGATCTCATAATGCAACTACCTGAAGATCAGCGCATCAAACACTTTCAACGCTTCCAAGCTGCTGGTGTTCTGTAGCTATGTCTATTCCGCATGTTACGAGGCGGGCATTCGGAAGCCGTGGTAATAAATCATTCGTCGTAAATACCCGACATAAAAAATGGTAGCTTGATATCGTTCACACAGACTCGTGCCTTCATTGATACCGTTTTCCCCTCTGATATCCTGCTTACATTTCGATCTATGAAATACCCCAACGAGGATTCCAAAACTTCAATTACATCTCGTGATAGTTTAGCCATTGAGTCATACGCACGATCCAATCCTGTAATTGCATTTTCCGAGTCGACGAGTTTATACCACGCTAGATTTGCCATGATATCGGCGGTAGGGCATAAAGAATTCATCGACGAATTGGCAACATACATATCAAAACGCCATTCAAAATCTCTATCTTCCAATGTATTACGTACGTCATTAAGCGTTGGGTAATGCAAGAAGTGCTTATTTCTAGCGCTTCTTAACCAATGATTTGACTCAAATAATTCCATTAACGTTGTAACTTTTTTTGCCCCCGCAGCGGGATTATCTGGGTCGCACCAATCTTGCAAGAACGTCAGAATAATAGGCGTATCGTTAACGCTGATTCGGAATTCATTTAGCTTACCCAGCAAAAGTCGCAACACCAGAGAGGCTTGCATGACTGTTCCGTTTTTCTCCATCTCGTCATCGGGATTAACAGGTGCTCTGGATGCGATAAACATCATGCGCTGTAACCAGGAAATTTCATGTTGAATATGACTAAGCAATAAGACGCAGTAACGCATTTCAACAGATAGCTCTAGAAATCGTTCCTGAGTAACCTCAACGTGCAGAAAACGTAAGTTTGGAAGTGTTGCTTTAACGGCGACGGTCTTTTTTTTCCTTGGTTTTTTACTACCGGGCATGTGATTTCCTCATTACTGTTGATTTCGTGAAGGAAAGTATCGGGGTATGGGGCGAAGCGCCCTGACTACACTTCATCTGGTTACATTTCACGCGTCCTGTAAGATCGCTTTTAGACCGGAGATTATCCGTCAGACGCTATTAAGCTATTCAGTTGAACAAAGAGCTGAATAGCTTTTCCTTCAGTTTCAACCGAAGCAATTAATCTGCCGTAAGCCATCACGCAATGCAAAATTGCGCTGAGGCCGCAGATCATCGTTCTTTTTAGATCAACGTCGCTAGGGCCAAAAAGAACGCTTTTAACCACCCCGTTCTCATCCAATTCTATATGTCTTCTAATTGACTCTAATGAGACATGCACTCCGTCTTGTGAAGCATCTGCATACACCATCTTATACAAATCCATAAATTCAGCTTTCTTCGCTAGACGCCACCAATTCGGATACTTTGGTGCTCCTTTCGCATCGAATTCTGAGGCAAATTCTTTAATTTCTTCTAGTGCTGCTTTGTCGAGGCTGTCATCTTGAGTTGATCGTGCACTAGCTGACATTGAGCTAGCTACTTCCCATTTATATCGACGGTGGCCATCGGTTAATATGTTTAAAAAATCTTTGTCCAGTACTGCACATCCGATTGCTATTGCAGATTCTGCGCAACTCCGCACAAGAGTTCTTGCGTCAGCCTCCATACCTCTCTGCTGCAAAAGAATCACTCCTTGAAAAGACTGTACTGCTCTGGCAAAGATTGCTGCTGCTACGACGGATTTAGTATCGGACGCGTTTGTTTCGTTCAGCATAATTTCCATGCACTGCGTATTTGCTAAATTTGCTAGATCGAAGAATTTTTTGTTTTTTTCATTGTTTTCGGCAATCCACTTATCTAATTGCTCCGAAAGAAAACCATATTTTTCAATTGTCATACAGTCCTAAAAATGAATTTGCATAAGTAACGATTGGATCCTAATGATATACACCAGCGACCGGTTGCCGCTTTTGCATTACAGTGGTTCACCTGCAACAGATCGAATTATTCCCATTTGAAGAATTGTCGCCAGCAGAGCGCAAGGATCTGCTGGGCCAGATCCGCAATGCCTACTGGAGTTTGCGTAATCTACGCGGCGGTCGATTCGGGCGGCAGCACGGCGTGCCGATCCGGCTGCCGAACGCAGAAGTGCATAGAATGCGCGAATCACTCTACGAAGCAATTTTACATAATATAAATTATACGAACTTATAGCATTATTCAGGCTGTTGCATTTAATGGTAATTTAAGCAATAAATCAACTTACCCCTATGCATAAGGCCTCGTTACGTTCATGCTTTGTAGAACTGCTGGCAGTCTGCATTACTCAACTATCGGGAGACTCAAATGAAGATCCGTAAAGCGATAATCCTTGCAGTCTCGTCCGCATGCTGTGCCAGCGCACTGGCGCAGATCCAGGAGATCAAATCCGCCAATAACCAGATCGGCTTCAAGGCCATTTCCAGCTACGTCGACTACAAGGAAACCAACGATGGGCGGTTTGGGACGACTGTCGGCACGTTGAATACCGAAAAAGGCTGGGTGCCCGGCTTTGCGGTTTCGGCTTCCGTGATGCAGGACTGGTTGTTTGGCAATGATTACCTGCAATTCCAGTACAGCCGGAACAAGGGGCATACGGACTACACCGGCTCACTTGCGACCGGCGGCGCGTTTGGCTCGGTCGTACAGCAAAATGACGCGACGCTGACCGATTACAGCCTGCGCTGGGGCAAAGGCTTCAGCGTGAACCAAGGAGTGATGTTTACGCCATACCTGGAGCTGGGTCGCCACGAATGGAAACGCGGCGTCAATCAGGGCGAAACCTATACCAATAATTACTACGGTATCGGCGCCCTTGCGCAATACTCGCCGATGCCGCGTCTCGTCCTCAGTGCGAATGCATTGATAGGCCGGACTTCGGGTGCTGATATCAGCGTGGGCGGCCCCTTGGGCTTTTCCGGCGCGCTGGGCAATTCCAATCTGTATAAGGTCGGCCTCTCGGCAGATTATGCTTTCAGCCGTAACTTCCGTGGGAATGTGGGCCTGAATTATTCGGCCTTTAAATATGGCGCCAGTGCCAATTATCCGGTCGGTGGCACGGTCACATGGGAGCCGGACAGCAGCACCAGGTACACCACGATCAGCGCCGGCGTTGGTTACGCGTTCTGATTTGCTTCAAGACGCTTCAACCCGGCAATAGCAATACAGGAATTGCTGGGTAGTGCCAAACGGCGTCTCGTGTACCTCGGTGGCGCTTTCAATCAGGCGGAAGCTGGCACCGAATTCGCCATGCAGGGAATCTGCGTCATATCGCATGACTGGCAAGCCGCTGCATGTGTCCGGACCTTCGGGACCGAAGGTCGCAACGATCACGATGCCGCCCGGTTTGACTGCATGGGCAACTTGCCGCACATAGGCCAGGCGCTGTTCTTCCTGCGTCAAAAAGTGGAAAACCGCCCTGTCATGCCATACATCGTAGGCTTGCGCCGGAAGCTTGACGTCGGTAATGTCGCCCGCAATCCAGCTCACATGCCCTGCTCGCTCACCCATGCGCTTTTGCGCTACCTGCAAAGCCGTTTCGGATATGTCCAGGACGCTGACATTGCGATATCCATGTTCGAGCAAATCATCTACCAGCGTTGATTCACCGCCACCGACATCAATAATCGCCGCTGCGTGATCAGAATTGGCCTTTTCAATGATCGCCATGGATTTATCAAGATGCGGGCGATACCAGCTAACAGCATCTGGCGCTTTAGTCTGGTACACATGTTCCCAATGATTTTGTTTGCCCATGAAAACTCCTGAACCTTCACTGATAATAGAGCTAATCCGCCTAGTCTAACAAAAAGCAGCCAAGGCTCAATTTCATGCAAACCACCTACCAAGGCTCCTGCCACTGCCGCGCCTGTCGCTTCGAGGTCGAGATGGACCTTGACCACGTTCGCAGTTGCGATTGCTCTGTTTGCAGGCGTCGCGGCGGCTTGATGCACCGGGTGCCGTTGGCGGCATTACGCCTGTTAACGCCATGGGAAGATTTGACGGTTTATGAATGGGGTAGCAAGACCGCTCGGGATTATTTCTGTCCTGCCTGCGGCGTTTTGCCGTTTCGCAAGCCCAGCGCGCCTGGCGCCAGGGAATTGGCGCAGGGAATGCAGGTATTTGAAGGATGGGCGGTGAATGTGCGCTGTCTCGAAGGTGTCGTTTTAGGCGACATCCCGATCAGGCACATTCACGGAAGTGAGCTGTAGCAGCGTACAGCGCTATGGAATTAACCGGCCTTCGACATCTTGCGTGAGAAGTAGCCCCACGCAGACTTCTGCCCTGCTTTCCTGGATCTATCCATGCCGGCCGCCATTAATACCGACATCGGATTGTCCAGCTTCAAGGCTACTGCGACCTTGAGGCAGGTGTCTTCATCCATCACGCGCTGGCCGCTTTTATAGAGGCTGATTGCACTGCGGGTGATTTTCAGTTTTTCTGCCAAAGCTGCGTCGTTTTTCAACGCATACTTGTTTTGCACTTGCTCCAGATATTTCACGCTTTTCATGGTTACGCCTCCTAAAAATTCTTGTGAGGCAATTGTCCAAGATCAAATCGGGAAAATATTTGACGATCATACGATATTTGCATAATCGTCCAACTAGTTAACAATCTGAAGCAACTGGTGACTGTTGCTAACTATTGGGATTGGGATTGGGATTATTCCTTCGTGCTTTCCCTGATTTCCAGCGCAGCTCCTGAGTATTGCGCACCGATGATTCAAGGTGAAAGATTTCCGCAGCAGCGACATCATGGCTGATCGCGCGCAAAGCACGCAATTACTTGCATATATGCACATATCGTGAAAGACTTCGTTGCAGTGCTGCAGACCGTGGCGCTGCTACCGCAACAGCTGTAAATGCCCTTTCCCCGTAGTCCGAGTTTCGAAATTCAGTTCGCTTCATCCGACGTTGAAATTCCTATTCACGCCCTACTTTTATATGAGGTGTTAAATGATCCGTCTACCCAAACTTCCGCTGCTTCTGGCTTCCCTATTCACGCTGATGCTGAGCACGACCAGTCTGGTACATGCTCAGCAGGTATTACGCGTCTCGGCTATTCCTGATGAAGCGCCAACCGAACTGCAGCGCAAGTTCAAACCTTTAGGTAATTATCTCGAAAAGAAACTCGGCATGAAGGTGGAGTTCACACCTGTCACTGATTACGCGGCATCGGTAGAAGGCCTGATCAATAACAAGCTGGACATAGTCTGGTTTGGCGGCTTTACCTTTGTGCAGGCGAATGTACGCAGCGGCGGCAAGATTACCCCGCTGGTACAGCGCGAAGAAGACGAGAAATTCCAGTCCGTCTTCATTACCACCAATAAATCGATTAATACATTGGCCGACCTGAAGGGCAAGAACTTCAGCTTTGGTTCCGAATCCTCGACCTCCGGCCATTTGATGCCGCGCTCCTTTTTGCTGGCGGCCAAGATCAATCCGGATACGGATATGAAGCGCGTGTCCTTCTCCGGCGCGCATGATGCAACCGTGGCCGCGGTGGCCGGCGGCAAGGTGGATGCAGGCGCATTGAATATCTCGGTATGGGAAAAACTCGTTTCGTCCGGCAAGGTTGATCCAAAAGTGGTGCGCGTGTTTTACACCACGCCCGGCTATTACGATTACAACTGGAGCGTACGTTCCGATATGAATCCAGCCGTACAGAAGAAAATCACTGACGCCTTCCTCGCCCTCAACAGCAATGATCCCGAAGGCAAGGAAATCCTGGAGCTGCAGCGTGCCACGCGCTTCATTCCTACCAAGGCATCCAACTACACTGCGATCGAAGCTGCCGCACGTAATGCCGGTTTGCTGAAATAATACGCTCTTCGGCATCGCCCCCAGTCTGGGGGTGATGCTGTCCGTCCATCATCAGATAGCTCGGCATGGCCATCCAATTACATAATATTTCTGTGCACCATAGTGGCGCAGCGAGGGCTTCCTTGGCCTTGCGCGAACTGAATCTGTCGATCGCACAGGGTGAACAAGTAGCATTGATCGGCCCCTCCGGCGCCGGCAAGACCAGCCTCTTGCATACGCTGGCTTGCGCCTTGACGCCGGAATCCGGCACGCTCGATATCTTCGGTGAAAATCCATGGCAACTGGGCAGCAGCGCGCGTCATGCGTTGCGCTCACGCCTGTTCCTCGCACCGCAAACGCCACCTTTGCCGCCGCGCCAACGCGTGGTGAACGCGGTACTGGCCGGACTCCTGCCGCAATGGAATATATGGCGGGCGATGCGTTCGCTGGTGCGCCCCATCGCGCCGGATATCGCTTATGAAGCGCTATCGCGTTTTAACCTGCAGGACAAGCTGTATGCACGTGTTGACCGCTTGTCCGGCGGCGAGCGGCAGCGCTGCGGCATGGCACGCGCGCTGGTGTCGAATGCCGAAGTCTTCCTGGTCGATGAACCTTTATCGGCGCTGGATCCAACCCTGGCCTTGCAAACCTTGGCCGTGCTGCAAGCAGAAGCCGGCAAACGGCAAGCCACTCTCATTTGCAGCCTGCACCAGGTGGAACTGGCGCGCGCCAATTTCACGCGTATTGTCGGTCTGCGCGATGGCCGTATCGTGTTCGATGCGGCTCAGCAGGATGTCAGTGATGCGATGATAGAAGCGCTGTATCGCAATAGCGATAAGCCTGCCACACCAGACGCCGCGACAGTGGAAACGGCTGCTGTTCCAGCGATCGCTCCACCGCGTTGCTGATACCGACAAAGCACACATGAGTAGCCCTTCCTCCCTTGCCATGTCACACCGCGATCCAGCCTGGCGCAGCCGTGTGATCGGATTTATCGTGGTGCTCATCGTGCTGTGGCCAATGCTGGTGTTCGCAGAATTCAAACCGTGGATTCTATTTGACGAACAAAGCCTGCAGGCGACATGGAAGTTTTTGACGACTTTTTTCCCGCCCGCACACTCGGCAGAATTCCTGCAAATGGTTGCAGCTGCAACCTGGGAAACGGTGGCCATGGCTACCGCCGGCATGACACTGGCCTTGCTCGGCGCAATACCGATGACTTTGCTGGCTACTGATCGCCTGTCCGTTTCGCGTTTGGGTACCGGTCGTGTCGCACCTTTGGCAAAGATGTTTCGTCAATTGATACGCTGGTTGCTGGTATTGCTGCGCAGCGTGCCGGAACTGGTGTGGGCATTACTATTGGTACGTATTGTCGGCCTCGGCCCGACCGCTGGTGTGGTTGCAATTGCGCTGACTTATTGCGGCATGCTGGGCAAGGTCTATGCCGACATCCTCGAATCATCCGATTCCGCGGCCTGCGACACCCTGCTGCAAAACGGCAGCAGTCGCCTCGGTGCATTCCTGTACGGCGCACTGCCCTCTTCTGCATCCGAATTGGTTTCCTACACGGTCTATCGCTGGGAATGCGCGATTCGCGGCTCTGTCGTGATGGGCTTCGTCGGTGCCGGTGGCCTGGGTCAGCGCATGGATGAGTCGATGAAGATGATGGCCGGCGATGAGCTTTCCACCATGCTCATCGTCTTTGTCTTGCTGGTCGCCTGTGCCGATGGTGTGTCGGCGATGTTGCGACGGAGGCTGGAATGAGTAGCCGGCCACCCGTCACCATGCCGACACCGCCGAAAGCCGGCTGGTCGACCATCGCGCTCTTGCTGGGCATCCTGCTGCTGATCGTTTTCAGCTTTGTTTCGCTGCCTTTGAAGTGGCGCGATTTCTTTAGCCAGGATGCGATACGCACCAGCGTCGAATTCCTGCGCGGCTTTTCACCACCGGAACTGACGCCGGCTTTCCTGGAAAAAATTGCTTACGCCACGCTGGAAACCCTGGCGATGTCGGCTATAGGCACCTTGCTCGCGGCATTCTTTGGCTTGTTATTGAGCCTGCCGGCCAGTGGTCGTTTCGGCCTGACGGCGCGCGTGTTGACGCGTGGCATATTGAATGTGCTGCGTTCCATCCCTGAGCTGGTGTGGGCTGCCATCCTGCTGATCGCGGCCGGCCTCGGGCCATTCGCCGGCACGCTGGCGCTGACCATCCATACGATAGGCGTGTTGGGGCGATTGTTCGCTGATACGCTGGAAAACTGCCCGCCGTTGCCGGAAGCTTCCCTGCGCATCAATGGCACCCATCCGGTCGCAGCTTTCCTGTATGCGACGTTGCCGCAAAGCAGTCCGCAGATGATGTCCTACGTTTTATATCGTTGGGAAAACAATATCCGCGCTGCCGCCATCCTCGGCGTAGTCGGTGCCGGCGGGCTCGGGCAAATGCTGAAGTATCATCTGTCGCTGTTCCAGATGCAGCAAGCGGCCAGCGTGATTATTGCGATGCTGGCGCTGGTGTGCGCGGTGGATGCGATCAGCTTCGGACTCAGGCGCATCATGACGCGCTGAGTGCTTGCTGTTCAATACGCAAACCTTGCATGCCGCTATCGCATGCACGAAGAATATGGCGGAAGGAAGCGGGAGTCGAACCCACCCGGCGACGCATGGCGCCACCAACTGGGTTTGAAGCCCAGCCGCCCCACCAGGGACGATTTCCTTCCGTATTTACTGCCTAAAACCTTCTTCCCCTGCGGGAAATAAAACCGTTCCGGGACGCAGCAGATGCTTGTCATCGACGCGTCGCAAAAATCCTATCCTGTCAAAAAACTCCAGTATCAGGATCGCCCGCTTGCGTCCCAATTCTGTCGCATCCCGGAAATTTGCAGCTGTAACTTCACCATCGCGTTCATGTATCTGTCGCACCAGGGCGGCGAGCTTGCGTACTACTTGCGGATGGTAATACAAATCCTTGACGATCTGGTACACCTCACCGGCTTTCGCCAGGCGAATAAACACATGCCGCACTTGCGATTCGGGTTGCCTGATCGTGACAGCAATATCGCGTATCCATGGCGGATCGAAATTCCCTTCCAATAGCAGTGGCAATGCACGTTCGGCGACGATTTTTTCCGCGGCCAGCAATTGCACGCCATGCTCGGCCAAATGCAGGAAGCCATTCCGTTTCGCCAGCACGCCATTGCTCGCCATCCGATCTATCAATTGCGACCACAAGGTTTCCGGCATGCGCGGCACTGCCAGGCGGCGCGCCCTTTGCAGGTCCGGCCCTATGTCTTCCGGATACCTGGCATGGAAGGCCTGCAATGCGTTGACCACTGTTGCTTCATTCTCTTGCAGGCGCTCCTGCGCAATCGCCCAGGCCCTGCCCTGTCCAAACACGATGCCAGCCAGCGCATCCGGTGCAAACGGCCAGTCACGCAAGCCTGCACTGCGCAGCCATTCGGCGCTGTTCACACCAAACGGCGCATGCTGTAACGCACCTTGCAGACGTATTGCGGGATCGGCATCCCGCTGCGTTTGCAGGAAAGCCAGGCGTTGCGGTGTTTGCCGATAACGTGTGGGCGCATTGGTATCCAGCACGCTGCCGCCGCCGATAGTGCGATTGGCCGACGCATCGCGCAGGATAAAGCGGTCGCCATGCCAGGCATTGATGCCTTCTTTCATGACCAGTTGCGCCAATCCGGATTCACCCGGAGCCAGCGCTGCTTGCCCTAGTATCGCCAGCGAAGCCATGCATTCTTGCGTCGCCAGGTGCAGGTGCACCAGCGTGCCGGAGCGCAAAGGCGCTGCTTCAGTCGCGGCCACCTGCAGGAACACATCCATGCGGTCCGTGCTTTGCGCAATGGCGGGATCGCATAACATCTGTCCACGTTCGACTGCACTGCGCTCCAGTCCGACCAGGCCCACTGCGCAACGCTGGCCGGCATGCGCGCTTTCCACATTTTGATTGTGTACATGCAGGCTGCGTACGCGATAGCTTTTATCCGGCGCATGCGCGAGACACAGCATATCGCCGACCTTGACCTGTCCTTCGGCGATGCTGCCGGCCACCACGGTGCCGACCCCATCCAATGTAAATGCCCGGTCCAGGCCCATGCGGAAGGCGTTGACAGCTGCAATATCAGGCTTGATGTCCTCGGCTTCAGCCAGCAACAGGCTGCGTAGTTCTTCCACACCGTCGCCTTGCAACGCCGAGACGCATAACACCGGATAGTCAGACAAACCTGCATCCGCCAACAAGGCTTGTACTTCGCTTATGCGTTGCTTCCTGAGCGCTTCATCCACGCGATCAATCTTGGTAATCACGGCCGCACCGCGTCGTACTCCGAGCAAGGACAAGATGCTTGAATGTTCTATCGTTTGCGGCATGATGCCGTCGTCTGCGGCGACCAGCAGCAAGGCGAAGTCGATGCCGCTGGCACCGGCAACCATGGTGCGCACCAGCTTTTCATGGCCGGGCATGTCGACGAAGCCAATCAGGCCGCCATGCGCGGCAGGCATGAAGGCATAACCCAGTTCTATCGTGATACCGCGACGTTTTTCTTCCGGCAGGCGGTCTCCTTCCTGCCCGGTCAACGCACGCACCAGCGCGCTTTTGCCATGATCGATATGCCCGGCGGTGCCAACAATCATGCCAGCCTTTCGCGCAAGGTCGCGAGCTGCGCCAATACTTCGCCTACCTCATCGAGGCAGCGGCAATCCAGCAAGAGGCTGTCATCCGCAACGCGGCCGATGATGGGCAATGGCAAACCGCGCAAGGCAGTCGCGAGCTGGTCGAGCGCGGTACCGGTGCCCTTTTTACCTGCCTGCACCGGCGCGATGGCGAGCCCTGCGGATGGCAGGCGATCTACCGGCAAGGAGCCGGAACCGATCTGGCTCGACATGCTTTGCAAAGCCACGGTGTAACGCGGTGCCAAGGCTGCACTTAAGGGTTCCAGCAATGCTTGCGCCGTTGCGCTGACCTGTTCCGGCGTCCGCGTGAGCCAGCGCAAGGTCGGCAAATCACGTGTCAACAATTCCGGTTGCAGGTAAAGCGTCAGCGTGGCTTCGAGCGCCGCCAGCGGCAATTTGGACAGGCGCAAGGCGCGCTTCATCGGGAATTTACGGATCTTTGTGATCAGCTCACGTTCACCGACGATCAAACCGGCTTGCGGTCCGCCGAGTAATTTATCGCCGGAAAAAGTCACCACACCGCAACCGGCTGCCAGCATTTGCTGCGGCGTCGGTTCCTGCGGCAAGCCGAGCTGACCCATATCGACCAACGAACCGCTGCCCAAATCAGTCACCAGGGCGACATTGCGTTCACGCGCCAATACCGCAAGCTGCGCTTCGGCCACCGACGAAGTAAAACCTTCGACCGCATAATTGCTGGTGTGTACTTTCATTAGCATCGCGGTGCGTGCATTGATCGCACGCTCGTAATCAGCCAGATGCGTACGATTGGTGGTGCCGACTTCGACCATGATGGCACCGGCGCTGGCCATCACATCCGGCATGCGGAAAGCACCGCCTATTTCTACCAGCTCGCCGCGCGAGACGATGACTTCGCGCCCGCCGGCCAAGGCGGCAATCGACAGCAATACTGCTGCGGCGTTGTTGTTCACCACGGTCGCCGCTTCGGCTCCGGTGATATCGCACAGCAAGCCTTCAACGATGCTGTCACGGTCGCCACGGCCGCCATCGACCAGGTCATATTCAAGGTTGTTCGGTCCTTCCATCATCGCCGTCAGGTGGCGGATTGCCGCCTGTGGCAGCACGGAACGACCGAGATTGGTATGGATGACGGTGCCGGTCAGATTGAGGACGCGGCGCATACGCGGCGCGAGGCGTTCTTCTATGCTGAGGGCGAGTTTGGCACTGAGGGTTTCGGCTTCGATATCAGCCAGTTGCAGGCTGCCGCCCAATGCTTGCACGCGTAAACCATCGAGCAGTACGCGTGCCTGGATCGCGACCAGGGTATGGCCATGCGCGGCGAGCAAAGGCTGCACCGATGGCAATCGCAGTAATTTGTCGATCGAAGGCAGATCCTGCGGACTGGCCTTCGAGCCGTGTACCACGGACTCTCCGGTCGCCGCCATTAGCCGCCTCCGCCGTCGTCGCTGATGCCTGCGGTTTCCGGATCGCCGAACAGCAGCAAGAGGTTCACGCCATGACGTTGATAGCCGGCTTCGGAAATCAGCAGGTCGAGAATGACGGAGCTGAGGTCGTCAGCCACCGGTTCAACCGCGATATCGCGCTCCATGCGGACTATCTTCAGGTAATGATTACATTCATCGCAAGTCTCGACTTCTATCGCTTCTTTCGACACGGTATTGGTCGTCGCCGTATCGCCGGCCGCTTGCAGTGAATGATAGTGGATGCCTTTGGTGCCTTCGCAATGGCTGCACTTGATGCGCACCATATGCCATTGCAAAGAGCACAGCGAACAATGCAGGTAACGATAATTACCTTCACCGTCGACACGTGAAACCGAAGCCGTGGGCAGGCTGCCGCAGCAAGGGCAACGTGTGGAATCGCCGATACGCCCGAATGGTGCCAGCTTGTCGTCGCCGCGTGCCGCGACGGTCGCCAGCAGCATATGCGTCCAGTAAGCCTGCAAGCCGGCGGCGATCAATGGGGCGGTCGCCAGGTTGAGGCCGAACATGATGTTGTTGAGCAAGCGATCAGCCTGCAATTCCATTTCCTGATCGCTCATTTGCTGCAGTTCCAGCACGACCGCCTGCGCCGGATTATTCGCCAGGCGTGGCAGCAATGTATCCAGCATGCCGCGCAATGCGCTACGCCATTGCGGATCACGTGGCCATAAAGCGGCAGGCAGTGGGGCCTGTGCCGTATTGCGTGCGGCATCCAGTGCTGCCGCATCCGGCAAGGCAACTGCCGGATACGCTTGCAAGGCCTGGTGCTGGGCGCGCGCCACTTCAGCGGCAAAAACAAGGAAGTCCTGCATCGCATGCGATGCAGCATGCTGCCGCAAACGGGTTTCGCGTGCTGAAAACACATCGAAACGTTCCGGCATATGCAGGTGAGGAACCTGCTGTCCGGCGCGGACAGCAATCTCTTCAGGACTGAGCAGAGGACGTGCTTGGCTGATGGTCATGAATCGATTGTGCCCTCAAACATTATTTTTCGCCACTGATTTTCCGATACCACAGCAAGTGATGGCGCCGTGCCCATTTTTCACTGACGGTCCCCCGTGTCATTGCCTGTACCGAACCCTTGACCCAGATCGCCGCATAGACGTGGATGATGACGCTAAGGATCAATACCGTGGCCGCTATCGCGTGGATCAGTACCGCAATCCGGCGTACCACGATAGGGAAGAAATCGGCAAACCACGGCTGCCAGAACATGAAGCCGGTTACAAACAACAAAATCAGGCTGATGCCAAATAGCCAGAAGACGACTTTCTGCCCGGCATTGTATTTACCAACCGGTGGCATCCCCTCTTCGTTGCCTTTCAGTAGTTCCGGTGCTTTCCTGACCCATGCGCTATCTTCCCTGGTCCAGAAGTTGTCGCGCCAGACTTGCAGGAAGAGGAAAACGAAACCCAGCACCATCAGTACGCCAAAGAATGGATGCAGGATGCGCGTCCACGAGCCGCCGCCAAACAAGGCGCTGAAGAAGTACATCGAAGGATGGAAGATCGCGAGACCGGTCAGGCCGGCGCAGATAAACAGCAAGGCAACCGCCCAGTGGTTCAGGCGGGTACGGTCCGGATAACGTTCAATGATTTTTGCCATGTCGCTACTCCTCAGACTATATCTGCGTTGTGTTTCTCGGCGCTGCCATCGCGCCCGCCGTCAGGCCCCGCCGGTGGTGTGGCCGCATGCTCGTCTTCCGCATCGGCATCCAGTGGCCCGACCTTGATGTAGTGGAAGAAGCCGGCGATGGTTGCACCTATCATCGCGGCGACGGCCAATGGTTTGGCGGCGCCTTTCCACAGTGAGACCAGCGGGCTGATGCTCGGATTTTCCGGCAGGCCGTGATACAGGTTCGGCTTGTCCGCATGCTGCAGCACATACATGACGTGCGTGCCGCCGACCCCTTGCGGATCGTAGACCCCCGCTTTGTCGTAGCCCCTTTCCTTCAGGTCAACCACGCGCTCCGCAGCGAAGGTATGCATATCTTCCTTGCTGCCAAAACGTATCGCACCGGTCGGGCAAGCTTTCACGCAAGCCGGTTCCAGGCCGACACCGACGCGATCCGAGCACAATGAACATTTATAGGCCTTGTCATCTTTCTTGCTGATGCGCGGCACATCGAACGGGCAACCGATCACGCAGTTGCCGCAACCGATGCAATGCTCGCTGATGAAGTCGACGATGCCATTGGTGTATTTGATGATGGCACCCGGTGCCGGGCAGGCTTTCAGGCAACCCGGCTCATCGCAATGCATACAGCCGTCCTTGCGGATCAGCCATTCCAGGCGCATGCCTTCGCTCTTGCTTTCCACCTCCACTTCAGAGAAACGCATGACGGTCCATGAATCAGGCGTCAGGTCACGCGGATTGTCGTAAGTGCCTATCGTATCGCCGACCGTGTCGCGCAAATCATTCCACTGCATGCACGCAACCTGGCAGGCTTTACAGCCGATACAGCTGCTGACATCGATCAGCTTGGCAACTTCAGTCACATGCGTACGGGCCTGCGGACTAGCCGTGGTGGTCGCCGATCGCAGTGCGATATCAAGGGTTTGTAGTGAGGACATAGGGACTCCTTAAGCCTTCTCGATGTTGACAAGGAACGACTTATATTCCGGCGTCTGTGTGTTCGCATCCCCCACGAATGGGGTCAGTGTATTCACCAGATAACCGGGGCGTGCCACACCGACAAAGCCCCAGTGATTCGGCAAGCCCACCGTGTCGACTTTCTTGCCATCGCAATCCAGCTGCGGAATGCGCTTGCTGACCAATGCCACGCACTTGATAAATCCTCGTTTCGAAGAGACTTTCACCCAATCCCCATTACCGATGCCCTTGGCTTTCGCCAGTTGCTCGCCAATTTCGACAAACTGCTGCGGCTGGATGATGGCCGAAGTCAGTACGTTTTTAGTCCAGTAGTGGAAATGCTCGGTCAGGCGATAGCTGGTTGCCACATACGGGAAGTCTTTCGCCGTACCGAGATTTTCCATATCCGCCTTGAAGACGCGTGCCGCAGGATTGGCCCTGGCCTTTGGATTGTTCGGATGCATGGGATTGTTTGCCAATGGCGATTCGAACGGTTCGTAATGCTCAGGCAAAGGACCTTCCGCCATGCCGCTTGGTGCAAACAAACGCGACACACCTTCCGCTGTCATGATGAAAGGCTGCACCCGATCAGCTTCGCCCGGGTTCGCATCCGGCCGGATATCCGGCACGTCCGCCCCGCCCCAGCTGGTGCCACTCCACTGCACCAGTTTGCGTTTGGCATCCCACGGTTTGCCGTCCGGTGCGCTGGAGGCGGCGTTGTACAGGATGCGCCGGTTGGCCGGCCAGGCCCAGGCCCAGTTCAGCGTTTGCCCTATACCCCATGGATCGGAATTGTCGCGCCTTGCCATCTGGTTGCCGGCCTGCGTCCACGAACCGGCATAGATCCAGCAACCACAGGCGGTGCTGCCGTCATCGCGCAACAAGCCGAAACCGGAAACCTGTTCGCCGGCCTTCGCCAGTATCTTGGTCGCATCTTTCGGATCCGCCAGATCGGTCAGCGCCTTGCCGTTGTATTCCATCGCCAGCTCTTGTGCTGTAGGGCTGTGCGGAACCTTGTACGGCCAGGTCAGGTTGACGATAGGGTCAGGGAAAGCGCCGCCGTCCTTTTGATAAGCGGTTTTAACCCGATGGAAAATATCGGCAATGATTTCGGCGTCACCACGTGCTTCACCCGGAGGTTCTGCGCCCTTCCAGTGCCATTGCAACCAGCGACCGGAGTTGGTCAGCGAACCATCCTCTTCGGCAAAGCAAGTCGATGGCAGGCGGAAGACCGTGGTCTGGATATCCTTGCTGACGACGTCGTTATGCTCGTTATAGTTTTTCCAGAACTCGGCGGTCTCGGTTGCCAGCGGATCGATGATGACCAGGTATTTCAGCTTGGACAAACCATCGATGATTTTCTTCTTGTCCGGGAAGGAGCCAACCGGATTGAAGCCCTGGCAAATATAACCATTCATCTTGCCCTGGTTCATCAGTTCGAAGGCTTGCAAGATGTCATACACCTTGTCGATCTTCGGCAGGTAGTGGAAGGCCCACGAGTTCTCGGCGGTAGCGGCATTGCCCCACCAGGATTTTTGCAGGCTGACGAAGAACTTCGGATAGTTCTGCCAGTAGCTCATCTGGTTCGGACGCAGCGGCTTGAGTGCACGCGGTTTGTAATAGGTATCGAGATCCTGCTCGGCCTCGGTCGCCAGCGACAGATAACCAGGCAGTGAATTCGACAGCAAGCCGAGATCGGTCAGGCCCTGGATATTGCTATGGCCGCGCAAGGCGTTCATGCCACCACCGGCAATGCCGATATTGCCGAGCAGGAGCTGCATGATGGCCGCGGTACGTATCATTTCCGAACCCTGGCTATGCTGGGTCCAGCCAAGTGCATACATCACGGTCATGGCTTTGTTCGGCACTGCCGTGGTCGAAATCATTTCGCACACTTTGAGGAATTTATCCTTCGGTGTGCCGGTGATCCTGCTGACCATTTCCGGTGTGTAGCGCGAATAATGATGCTTCATTATCTGCAATACGCAACGCGGATGCTCCAGCGTCGGGTCGACTTTGGCAAAGCCTTTTTCATCCAGCTCGTAACCCCAGCTCTTATTGTTATAGCGGCGCTTGGCTTCGTCGTAACCGGTGAACAGGCCATCGGTGAAACCGTATTCCTCGCCGACTATGAAAGAGGCATTGGTATAGTTTTTAACGTATTCCTGCTGGATTTTATTATTGCTGAGCAGGTAGTTGAGCACGCCACCGAGGAAGGCGATATCACTGCCTGCACGGATAGGCGCATAGTAGTCGCTCATCGCAGCCGAGCGCGTGAAGCGCGGATCGACAACGATCAGCTTGGCCTTGTTGTGATGCTTGGCTTCAATCACCCATTTGAAACCGCAAGGGTGTGCTTCGGCCGCATTGCCACCCATGATTAATACGAGATCAGCGTTCTTGATGTCCACCCAGTGGTTGGTCATCGCACCTCGTCCAAACGTCGGAGCCAGACTGGCTACCGTAGGACCGTGTCAAACCCTCGCCTGATTATCGAAGATGAGCATCCCCATCGAGCGCATCACCTTGTGTGTGATGTAGCCCGTTTCGTTGGAGGATGCGGAAGCAGCCAGCATGCCGGTACTGACCCAGCGGTTGACGACCTTGCCATCTGCGTTATTGGCGATGAAGTTGGCGTCGCGATCTTCCTTCATCAGCTTGGCGATGCGCGCCATCGCGGTATCCCATGACACGCGCTTCCATTCGGTGCTGCCGGGTTCGCGGATCTCCGGATACTTGAGGCGATTCGTGCTGTGTACGAAGTCGAGCAAGCCTGCGCCTTTCGGACACAGGGTGCCGCGGTTGACCGGATGATCCGGATCGCCTTCGATATGGATGATATCGGAAGTAACGTTCTTGGCCTTGTCGCCCAGGCTGTACATGATCAGGCCGCAACCCACCGAACAGTACGGGCAAGTGTTGCGGGTTTCGGTGGCACGGGCCAGTTTGAAGTTACGGGTTTCAGCCAGTGCCAGCGTCGGCGAAAACCCCAGCGCGACCATACTGGAAGCCATCAGCCCGGCTCCGGTCACCTTAAAAAACTGCCTGCGATTCATGTCCATCGGGTAGCCCTCCTGCAAGGTTTTTATTGCTCTCGGTTTGGATCCAACAAATGCTTAAGTCTTCCTGCCTTTAACCTAGTCGTTATTGCACCCAGGCCGCGACTGGCCTGGCTTATTTATTCGTACGGTGTTTATTTCTGGGGTGTGCTGCCGTCACCACCGGTACTGGCCGGAGCGCCGCCGCTTTTTGCACCGTCTTTTTCCTGATTGCCGACCATGCCGCCAATTGCCGTGCCGCCTTCTGCGGGACCGCTGCCGGATTTGGTACTGGTTTCATTGCCGGATTGCGGCGTTACGGCAGGAGCTGCCTGCCCTGCTGCAGGTGAATTAAGTGTGGGGCTGGGCGGTGCGGAAGGGGAATTGCGGTCACATGCCGATAAGGCAATGAGTGCGAGCGTTACACAAGAGAAAGTAAGCGGCAGATTCATGGCTATCCCGAATATTGAGTACATCAAATTCGACCCGGTATGGGTTGGCTGCATTCAATATAACAGTCAAAACTTGCCGATTCAAAGGTATTGGCGCTTTTCCGAATATGCTATTTATAACCAGTTATTTTTACGCGGGGTAAACGAAGGCCGTGATTAACAGGGAATTGTAATCAGGTGAAAACCACCCCGGACGGGGTGGCAGGCAGATGAAATAAGGCTTTAGCCGGCGTCGCCGCCGCTGACGAAATGCTTTTCCTTGTGCAGGTAATGGGCCAGCCACTGCAATAAGGCGACCGCATCGCCGAATTCCATGAAACCTTCGTTTTTGCCGTCACCGAACAAGGGCTTGCCGTTGAGCGAACTGTCGATGACCAGGCCGTCAAAGGTTGCCATCGGCATATAGCCCGGCTCCACCTTGAAGGTGTTCGCATTCAGGATGGCATCCATGATGTGGTCGAGGAACTGGATTTCCGGGGTACGCATGGAAGCCAGATTATGTTCTTTCAGGAACATCCCGACCGACAGCAAGGCATTGCTGATCACGACACGCAGATAGGTCGCCTTTTGCAAGGGACTTTCATGCAGGGTTTTGCTGGAAGCCTGCAGATCCAGCACGGTCGTCGCTTGCGCATTGTCGACCACGATATTGCCGGCCGAGCCTGTTTTCGCCTGTTTCTTTTTCCGGTGCAGCATAAGTACCGGTGCAGTAGCGGGTTCAACAGCGCCAGCCTTGGTCGGTTGCAGGATCATTGCAATCGAGACTGGCAATACCCGCAATTGCTCTTCGATCAGATGGATGGCTAACAGAGAAGTACTTTCTCTACACGCGTTGCTCATATCAACTCCTTCTATGATGAATGGCTTATTGAGAAACGGTTACAAGTGCGGATGGTAAGTACGGATTCTAAGTGCGATCCGTCAATCAGACTGTACGCCAGCGCACAGCGAAATTCAATTGCCTGATTTTTTTAAAATGAAATATCGCAACTGCATGGAAATATTTCGCGCATAAAAAAACGGCTTGCTGCGTGTGCAGGCAAGCCGTTTAAATGCATCGTCTTGAATCAGCGTGCTGCTGCGTGCGATTCAAACAGCGGAATACCGCGTCGCATTTTCATCTGCATATCTTCGAGGAAGGCGGCAGGGCCATAACCCAGCGTCTGTCCGTGCTGCTCATAGAAGAACGGACGATTGGTTTGCTGGCTGAATTTCATCATCCATTCCAGCTCCGCTTTGTTCAGGTCACGACCACCGTATGCGAGGCGATAGGCCGGCTGGCCGCGCCAGGTGGTCTGGACGATGATGACGCCCAGCTTGGTCGGCTTGAACTCTTCCGGGAACGGGCTGCCCTCATCGACCCAGCCGCAGATGAACTGGCGGCAAGGCGATTCCGGCCGTGTTTCATAAATGGTGCAACCGCCATCTTTCACGAAGTGGCAACGCACGCCGGGGCGCATTTCATGGCCGTAGATGGTCGACTTCAACCAGCCGTCGCAGCAGGCGGTGCAATCGCCGCATTCACGACGTTCACTGCTGGCCGGTACGGGGCGCACGGGTGCTATCTGTATTACCTTGCCGCAGCATTTCTTGTATTTATTGCCGCTGCCACAAGGGCAAGGATCGTTTCTGCTCGGTTTCACTGCCTGAACTGCCTTTCATACGATGACCGGATGCTGCGGGGTACTCAACTTGCCTGCATGCATCCACGGTGTGATCCGCCGCGCAAAGCGATCCGGATCCAGCCCTAGATTATGCACCACCCGGCCATTTTCATGTGCGCGCTCAGCTATTTGCCGTGCTTTCAGCCTCCTCTTCCCTGCGATAAGCCATCCGATACAACAATGGCAATACCAGCAGGGTCAGCATGGTGGATGACAGGATGCCGCCTATGACCACCGTCGCCAGCGGCCGCTGCACCTCGGCGCCGGTACCGGTGGCAATCGCCATCGGCACAAAACCGAGCGAAGCCACCAGCGCCGTCATCAGGACCGGGCGCAGGCGCGTCAATGCACCTTCACGCACGGCTGCCGCCAATGCATGGCCGTCTTCGCGCAGGCTGCGGATGAAGGAAATCATGACCAGGCCGTTCAGCACCGCCACCCCCGACAGCGCAATGAAACCGACCGCAGCAGAGATAGAGATCGGAATATCGCGCAACCACAGCGCGATGATGCCACCTGTCAACGCAAACGGAATGCCGCTGAAAACCAGCAAGCCGTCTTTCATATTGCCGAACATGACGAACAGCAAGGTAAAGACCAGCGCCAGTGCGACCGGGATTACCAGCTGCAGGCGTTCGGTGGCCGATTGTAGTTGTTCGAACTGGCCGCCCCAGCTCATCCAGTAGCCGGCCGGGATTTTGACCTGCTGTTCGATTTGCTGCTCCGCTTCGGAGACGAAGGAACCGATATCACGCCCGCGCACATTGGCGCTGACGACGATGCGGCGTTTGCCGTTTTCACGACTGACCTGGTTCGGCCCCGGCGCGACATCCAGCGTCGCCACTTCACCCAGCGGGATATAGCTGGTGCGTGCTGCACCGCCCTGCTCGCGTGGCAAGGGCAAAGGCAGGCGCTTGATGGCTTCGAGGTCATTGCGCACGCTTTCCGGCAAACGCACCAGGATGTCGAAACGGCGGTCGCCCTGGAACAGGGTACCCGCTTCCTTGCCGCCAATGGCGGTGGCTATCGTGTCCTGCACATCGGCCACATTCAAACCATAACGCGCGGTTTTTTCGCGGTCGATATTCACGGTCAGCATCGGCAGGCCGGTGGTTTGTTCGACCTTCACTTCGGCGGCACCGGGTATCTTGCCCATGACCGTCGCGATCTTCGCTGCGGTATCGTTCAGCACCTCCATATCGTCGCCAAATAATTTGACCGCCACATCACTACGCACGCCGGAAATCAATTCATTGAAGCGCAACTGGATAGGTTGCGAAAACTCATAGTTATTGCCCGGCAGCGTGGCGACGGTTTGCCGTATCGCCTGCAATAATTCATCGCGTGATTTCTTCGGTGCCGGCCAGTCGTCTTCCGGCTTCAGCATCACCAGGCCATCGGAAATATTCGGCGGCATCGGATCGGATGCGATTTCCGCAGTACCGGTGCGCGATACGACGCGTTCAATTTCCGGATGCGCTTTTTTCAGCGTTGCTTCCAGCTGCTTCTGCATCTCCACCGATTGCGTCAGGCTGGTACTCGGGATGCGCAAGGACTGGATCGCGATATCACCTTCATTCAGGCTGGGTACGAACTCGCTGCCCATGCGCGTTGCCAGCAAGCCCGATAGCAAGACCAGTACACAGGCAAAGGTCAGTACCACCGGCTTGTTCGCCATCACATAGTCCAGCGCCGGTGCATACCAGCGCTTGGCAGCGTGCATCAGTGCATTTTCCTTTTCCGCGACCTTGTCACCGATAAACAGTGCGACCGCCGCCGGAATGAAAGTGATGGACAGGATCATTGCACCCACCAGTGCAATCACCACGGTGAAAGCCATAGGATGGAACATGCGCCCTTCGACGCCGCTCAGCGCGAAGATAGGCAGGTAGACCACCATGATGATCAACTGGCCGAAGATCAACGAGCGTCGTGCTTCCTTCGCCGCCGCAAAGACTTCATGGAAACGTTCACTGCGGCTCAGTGGGCGTCCCTTGCCGGCCTGCGCATGCGCCAGTCGCCGCACACAGTTCTCGACGATCACCACCGCGCCATCGACGATGATGCCGAAGTCCAGCGCGCCCAGGCTCATCAGGTTGGCACTGACCTTGTACGTCACCATGCCACTGAAGGTGAATAGCATCGAGAGCGGAATCACCATTGCGGTAATCAGGGCGGCGCGGAAGTTACCGAGGAAAAGGAAGAGCACCACGATGACCAGCACTGCACCTTCCAGCAGGTTTTTCTTCACCGTGTTGATGGCCTTATCGACCAGCACCGTGCGGTCATACACAGTCACCGCATGCACGCCTTCCGGCAGGCTGCGATTGATCTCGACCATTTTCTTGTCGACCGCTTGCGAAACGGTACGGCTGTTTTGTCCTATCAACATGAAGACCGTACCCAGCACGACTTCACGTCCGTTTTCACTGGCGGCACCGGTACGCAGTTCGCGCCCGATCTGGACTTCACCGACGTCGCGGATACGGATAGGCACGCCCTGCACATTGCCGAGGATGATGTTGCCGATATCGGCAATCGATTGCACCTGGCCCGGCGCCCGTATCAATAATTGCTCGCCGCGCTTTTCGATATAGCCGGCACCGACGTTGCCGTTATTGCGCTCCAGCGCCGTCACAATATCCTGCAGGTTCAAACCGTAAGACGCGAGGCGTTCCGCCACCGGTGCGACCTGATACTCCTTCGCGAAGCCGCCTATCGTATTGATTTCGGTGACACCGGGTACATTGCGCAATTGCGGCTTGATGATCCAGTCCTGGATTTCACGCAGGTCGGTCGGGGTGTAAGCCGAACCATCCGGCTTCTTCGCGCCCTCCTTCGCTTCCACCGTCCACAGGTAAATTTCGCCCAGGCCGGTTGAAATCGGCCCCATCGCCGGCGTGATGCCGGGCGGCAGATTCTGCCGCGCTTCCTGTATCCGCTCGCTGATCATCTGGCGCGCAAAGTAGATATCGGTACCATCCTTGAATATCACCGTGATCTGCGACAGGCCGTAACGCGACAGCGACCGGGTCTGCTCCAGGTGCGGCAAACCGGCCATCACCGTTTCTATCGGATAGGTAATCCTTTGCTCGGTTTCCAGCGGCGAATAACCGGGGGCCGCCGTATTGATCTGCACCTGGACATTGGTGATATCAGGCACCGCATCGATAGGCAGTTGCTGATAGTTGTATATGCCGAAGGCAGCCATGCCGCTGACCGCCAGCATGACCAGCCAGCGTTGCGCGATCGCAAAGCTTATTAGACGTTCAAACATGATGGAGGCTCCTTCGCATCAATGCGTGTGCTCGGCGCTGGCTTTACCCAGTTCCGATTTGATGACGAAGCTGCCAGAGGCGGCGTATTCGCTACCGGCCTTCAGGCCCTTGACGATTTCCACCCGTTTGCCGTCGCTGCGACCGGTAGTGACTTCCTGCGCAATAAAACCATCCGCAACCTTGATGAAGATCACCGGTTTGTCATTGAGGGTCTGGATCGCATCGACAGAAACCGCAACCGGCACTTCCACTTCATTTGAAACGATTTCCACATTCACGAACAAGCCCGGCCGCCAGGTTCCTTGCGGATTCGCCAGCGTCACCCGCGCATTCGCGGTACGTGTCTGCACACCAAGCAAGGAACCGACGTAAGCGACGGTACCGGTCGCGGTCGAATCAAATGCGCTGGCTTTCACCGTCACTTTTTCGCCGACGCGTACCGCATTCAAATCCTTGGCCGGTACCGCAATGTCGGCCCATACGGTGGACAGGTCGGACAGGGTAAAGATATTCGCATCTTCCTTCACCGCTTCGCCCAAAGAGATGTGCTTTTCCACGACGATGCCATCGAAAGGCGCACGGATTTCGTAACGGTTGAAAGCACCGGCCGCGCCGGCATCGGCACCGAGTGCGGCCAGTTTTTGCCGCGCATTCTGTACGGCGATTTCAGTTTCATGCAGCACTTGCTGCGCTTGCAGGTAATCCTGCTCGGCCGAGATTTTCTCTTGCCACAATTTCTTTTCACGCTCATAAGTGAGCTTGGCCAGCGTCAGGCGCTTTTGTGCGGCAAACAGTTCGCTGCGCTGTTCGGACAAACCGGTGCTGGCGATAATTGCCAGTACCTGCCCTTTTTTGACTTGCTGCCCGAGGTTGGCCGGTACGCTTTGCACTACACCGGCCAGGCGCGGCACCACGTGCGCGGTGCGATCTTCATTGAACTGGATTTCACCCGGCAAGACCAGCGCGGTCTTGATGTGTGCGGAATCGGCCACCTGCAGGCTCACACCGGCCGTCTTGATTTGCGCATCGGTCAATACGATTTTGTTTTCTGCCTCTTCATGGCCGCCATCGGTTTTTTTAGCTTCTTCAGCATGGTGCTCGCCGTCGGCATGCTTGGCCGCATCGGCATGATCCTTGCCGCCGGATTTCTGTTCCGTGTGATGTTCGCTATCGCCATGGCTGTCGGCGTGGCCATGGGAATCGCCGGCGCTGCTGCCCGTTTTTCCCGACAACAGGATCAGGCCGCCCAACAAAATACCAATGGCAATGATGGCTGCGATGGTCATGCTTTGTTTTTTGTTCAGATTGATTTTCATGATGTCTTCTTATGGCTTGTTGGCGTAGTCAGGCGCACCGAGGATGCGATCGATCTCGGCGGCGGCGCTGTGGGCTTCGGATAAGGTGCGCAGGTATTGCGACCTGGCTTGCAGCAAGGTGCGCTGCGCATCCAGTACATCAAGGAAGTTGAATTTGCCGAATTCAAAACCGGTGGTGGCGGCATCGTAGGCACTTTGCGCACCCGGCAGGATGTCGCGCTGCAAGGCTTCCGCTTCCAGCCGCATCGTGCTCAGGCGCTCATAGGCTTGCGCCAGTTCGCCATCGAGGCGGATCTCGGTGGCGGCCAGCTCATCGCGCGCCTTGTCGGTACGACGCAGCGCTTCCAGGATATTGCCCTGGTTGCGATCGAACATCGGGAATGGAATCGACAAACCGACCACGGCCTGGTTGGTGCCCGACTCACCATTTTGTTTGACGCCCATGCTGACGGTGACATCCGGGATGCGGCGGCTCTTTTCCACTTCGGCGACCGCTTGCCGACGTTCCAGCTCATGGCGGGCGCGCGTCAGCGCCGGCGATTGCGCCAGGCGTGTACTCAATTCCGGCCATTGCGGCAAAGCCGGCAAACTCTCGACATTGCCCTGCGCCTGCTGGAAGCGTGGCAGCGGATTGCCCCAGGTTGCGGCCAGTCGTTTACGCGCGATAACAAGCTCGCTCCGGGCCTGGCTCAGCTCCAGTCGTACATTTGCTTCGGCCACGCGCGCCTTGGTTTCTTCCACCGGCGACACCTTGCCGGCAGCGACACGGCGCGCGGCCACCAGGCTGCCGCGTTGTGCCAGCAACAGCGAGGCATCGGCCAGACGCAAACGTTCCTGCGCGTTCAAGACATTGAAGAAAGCGGTAATGACAGCGGCGCGGATTTCGGCGCGCTTGCTATTGAGTTCGGCATACGCCGTATCGTATGCACGGCTGGCCGCGCTAATACGGGCCGCGCGCTTGCCACCCAGTTCGATCGGCTGGTTCACCTGCCAGGTCGTGGTACGGGTATCGCGGCGCGCGTCTTCAACCAGCACCGACACTTCCGGATTCGGGATCAGCCCGGCCTGCCGTATCGTCGCATCGACTGCAGCCGCTTCATTCCGTGCGGCGGACAGATCCGCATTGCCGTCCAGCGCCAGTTTCAGTGCGCCTTCCAGCGTAATCGCTTCGGCCGGCTCGACCACGCGCTGCGCCGTCAGGCCGCTGTCAACCGGACCGTAAGTCGTGCTTTGTGCAAACGCCGGTGTCAGCGCAAGCGCGGCTATACCCAGCGGCAATAAATACCTGTACATCGAATTCTCCTGTGGATGGGGAAAGAATTCGACGGGACTTCAGTGTGAATTAAATGAAAGGATAGTCCCGTCGAGTCAGGCGACGGGATGCCGGTCAGGCCGTCGGGGCCCGTCCGGTATATGCGAGGAATACAGCGGAGGATGCAACTCGGTGTGGACCTTGCCGGCCGGAATCAATGCCGGCGGCAATTGCGACAGGAATAAACCCTGGCTGTCCGGGTGGTGGAAATCCTTGTGGACCTTCAGCGACTGCGGGTTATCGCCCGGCAGCTCGGTATCATCCTGATGCTTGTGATGACCGAAATGCGCGCCTGCAGTGGCATTCTCATGCTGGCAATAGGCAGCTGCCGCAGCCCAGGTGAACTGGAGCGGCAAGGCCAACAACATCAGAATGATGAGCAGTTTTTTCACGGGCTGAATCATAACATCGTTTTATTTCAGGACAAATACTATGGCCCGGACTGTGGTTTTTAACCTCAATCCAGATCCCTAAACTGCACGCAACAGCCGCAAACCATTGAAGACGACCAGCAGGCTGGCGCCCATATCGGCGAACACCGCCATCCAGAGAGTCGCTTCGCCACCCAAGGCCAAGGCGAGGAATACCGCCTTGATGCCAAGTGCCAGCGTGATGTTTTGCATCAGCACGGTATGCGTTTTTTTGCTCAGCCCGATGAAATCAGCCAGCTTGCCGAGGTTGTCATCCATCAGCGCCACATCGGCGGTTTCCAGTGCGGTATCGGTTCCCGCAGCACCCATTGCAAAGCCGATATCGGCCCTGGCCAGCGCCGGCGCATCGTTGATGCCGTCACCCACCATGCCGACATAGCCATAACGGGCACGTAACTCATTGATCGCCGCCAATTTGTCATCCGGCAGCTGATTGCCGCGTACATCGCTGATGCCGACCTTGCCACCTATCGCTGCGGCCGTATGCGGATTATCACCCGTTAACATCACGACTTGCACACCCATCTGCTGCAACTTGACGAGCGCAGCCTGGCTGCTGTCGCGTATGGTATCGGCGGCCGCCAGTATCAATAAAGGCGAGGCGCTGGAACCCAGCACCACTGCGGTCTTGCCGGTTTGTTCGAAGGCATCCAGCGCCGCTTCCAGCTCGGGGCCGCAAATGCCCAGTTCATGGATCAGGCGATGATTGCCGAGGTAATACGCTTCACCGCCTATGGTGCCGCGCACGCCGCGCCCGGTCAGTGCTTCAAAGTCGCTGACTTCATGCAGGGCTTGCTGGTTTTGCTGCGCCTGCCAATGTGCGACCACCGCTGACGAGACCGGATGATCCGAGCGTTGCGACAGGCTCGCGGCCAGGCGCAACATGGCCGGCATATCGCCTGCATGGATTTGCTGTGTATCGGTCACGACCGGTTTGCCGACGGTGATGGTGCCGGTCTTATCCAGCGCCACTGCCTTTAGCTTGCGTCCCATTTCCAGATAGACGCCGCCCTTGATCAGGATGCCATGGCGTGCCGCTGCCGCCAGTCCGCTGACAACTGTAACCGGCGTCGAAATCACCAGCGCACACGGACAGGCGATCACCAGCAAGACCAGCGCCTTATACAGCCAGGGCTGGAAGGGCTGGGCCAGCAGCAAAGGTGGCAATACCGCGACCAGGATCGCCAGCAAGACGACGATGGGGATGTAATAGCGTGCAAACTGATCGACAAAGCGTTGCGTCGGCGCCCGTTCGCCCTGCACTTGCTGCACGCTCTTGATGATGCGCGCCAGCGTCGAATTCGATTGCAAGGCAGTCACGCGATAATCGAAGGTGCCGCGCTCATTGATGGTGCCGGCAAAGACGGTATCGCCGCTCTGCTTGGCGACCGGCATGCTTTCACCTGTAATCGGCGCCTGGTTGATCGTGCTCTGGCCGTCGACGATGATGCCGTCCAGCGGCACGCGTTCGCCCGGCTTGACGCGCACCAATGCATCCAGCTGCACCTGCACCGCACTGAGCGGCAGCCATTCATTGTTTTCATTGCGTACGGTTGCCATTTCCGGCGCCATCGCCATCAGGCCCTTGATCGCATTGCGCGCCCGATCCAGCGACAGCGCTTCTATCATTTCGGCTGCGGCGAACAGGAAGATCACCACCGCGGCTTCCGGCCACTGCCCTATCAGCACTGCGCCGATCACGGCCAGTGACATCAGGAAGTTCATATTCAATGAGAAATGGCGCAAGGCGATCCAGCCTTTTTTCAGCGTATCGAGGCCGCCGGTCAGGATCGCCGTGAGCGCCAGCGCAATCACCAGCCATGAGGTTTCATCGCCGCTGGTCCACGCGACGATTTCGGATGTAATGGCAGTCACGCCGGAAATCGCCATCAAGGTCCATTTCAATGGCGAGATGCGATAGTCACCGGACAATTCGCCGTGATCGGCCAGGCCTTCACGCTCGACATTCTGCGTATCTGATTTGACGATGGGGTCGAGATCCAGCTTTTTCAGCGCAGTCACTATCTCTGCCACCGATGGCAGATTGTGATGCACGGTCAGCTCGCGCTGCATCAGGTTGAATTCCATGCCGACGATGCCCGCCATCTTATTGAAACGATCACGGATCAGTTTCTCTTCGGTCGGGCAATCCATCTTCTGGATCAGCAATACGGCCTGCGCCGCGCCGGTGTTCACAACTTGCGGCTGTGCGTTCGCGTGGTTCGCGGCTTGTTTATCATTGTCATGATTGTGGTCATGGTCACAACAGTGCATAAATCTCTCCTTGCAAAGCTATCGGTGCGTCACTATTGTATGTATTAGAAACCCTGTAGCGACTATAGGGTCAAGCAGTATTTGGAATTACTTGCCAGAGGGTTCTCAAATGTCACAGCAAGCATTGAAAATCGGCGAATTGGCGCTGCAAACCGGTTCCTCGGTGGAAACCATACGTTATTACGAACAGCAGGATTTGCTGCCGCAGGCAATGCGGTCGGCCAGCAACTACCGTTTATATGGCGATGAGCACGTCAAACGCCTGCAGTTCATCCGTCACTGTCGCTCGCTGGACATGACGCTGGATGAAATCCGTACCCTGCTCAGCTTCCGCGATACGCCGGAAGAAAATTGCGCGGGCGTCAACACGCTGCTGGATAAGCATATCGAGCATGTATCCCATCGCATCAAGGAATTGAAGGCGCTGCAAACGGAATTGAAGCAATTGCGTAGCCGCTGCCTGAGCACCCAGACGGTGGAGGAATGCGGGATCTTGCAGGGATTGGCGAATGCGGAAGACAGCGAACCGAAGAACCTCGGTACGCATAGCGGCGGTTGCCACTGAAATTCCAGCCCGATCGTGCCGAGCGGGCTGGATGACTGAATATACTCAGCTGTTTATTTGGCAGGTGCCGCTTCTACCGACAAAGCTTCGCCTTCAACATAGGTAATCTCTACCTGGTCGCCGACTTTTACCTTGGCCAATGCTTTCGGATCTTTCACCTTCAGCGTGCGTGTTTCTTTCACGCCGCGCAAAGTGATCGTACCTTTCTTTTTATCGATAGCGGTCACATCCGCCACGACCTGCACCTGGCGCGCCACCACCACGCCCGGTTTTTCACCCGGGTGCGCAACCTTCATGCCTTCGGTTTCGGTACGTTCACGTATGCCATCGCCTTTTTTCTTCAATTCAAGGACGACTGCTTCACCCTGGCGATAAACGATCTGGTCACCGGCTTTGACTTGCGCAAAATTCTTCACGCTCTTGCCGACCTGGACCACCACGGTTTCGCCATTCGCACGCTGCACTGTCATCAGACGCGCGTCCTGGTCAACAGCTGTAATCGTGCCGCGGGTGGTAACGGTTTCACCGACGCCCAAGGTGCCCGGCTTTTTTAATACGCGCAAATCTTCGGTGACGCCCGGCTGGGCAGCCGGCTTATCCTGTGCGATTGCGATCTGGCCGACGCTGCTTGCCGCCAGCAATGTAATACCGATCAAGCGTTTCATCATGCTTATTCCCCTTGTTTGGATGGATCAGACAGCCGATAGCCTTATTGCTTACCTGCTTTGTCCCATTTCCACTTACCGCCTACTTTGCAAAATACGACGTCATGCGAGCTGTGCAGGGTCAGGTGGCGATTTTCCACTTTGGCCTGGCGACAATCGGCACGACCTTGTGGATCCTTGGCAGGGGTAATGCTGCCGCTATTCGAAGCTTTCGGGTTTTCCCAGGTGACTGCCTTGCCGTCCTCGGCTGTATCAAGTGCCTGATACAGGGTTTTAAACATCAGGTCGGTGTCAGCCTTCTTGAACTTGCTGATTGGTGTGTCTTGCAGAAATCTCAGGTTCGACTGCGCATAAACGGAAGAAACCGCTGCAGTCATCAAAATACCGGCAACCAGAACTCGCTTCATATTTGCTCCCTTTAGTAGTGATGTTGTCGAAAAATTGTGATCTATCGTGCGAACACATACCTGTACGGGCGGATAGTCCCCTACAGGTACTATCTCAAGCTTGTCAGCCTATTCTACTCAAAGTAGCTTTTAATTGTTTGATAAGAATAATGACTTGCGTTTGATTAAGATGCAAGCGATTGGTTCTGCAGGCACTGCAAGATAGCCGGCACTTCGGCGGCATTTTCAAGACGCGTACGGAATTGCGGATCGCACAGCATGCCGGCCAGGTCGGCCAGTATCTGCAAATGATCGCGCGTGGTCTTCAGCGGCAGCAGCAAGACAAACAGCTCGGAAACCGGCTGCTCATCAGGCGCGGCGAAATCTATTGGCAGCTGTAAACGTACAAATGCAGCGATCGGTTCATTGATGCCTGCGACCTGTGCATGCGGGATCGCGACGCCGCTGCCGAGGCCGGTGCTGTCCATATTTTCACGCTCGGATAATTTTTGATAGACCAGCGCACGATTGACCTGGCAATTGCGTTCCAGCAGTCCGGCTATCAGCGCAAAGGCCTGCAATTTATTCGCAGCACGCAGGTCCAGAAAAATATTTTCCGACAACAGGTATTGAGAGAAGGTATGCATCAGGACGACAGGGATTCAGGAAGCCCGCAGGCAATCGGCAACCATAGCGCGGAATGTGTAAAAATTTTGTAAAAACTGCCCTGCTGCCGCCCTCGTGTAAATACGGGCGACAATCTTTATATGGCGTTTACGTTGGGATGCCGACCTTTTAGAAAATTTTTATATCGCAATTGCTAATCTGTTTCGCATCTCAACGACCTTGCAGGTTTCCATGAACCGCAGCACCTTAATGCAAACAGAAGTCCCGATATACATACGCGACACTGTCATCCGTAATAAAGCACCCTTCCTCGTCACCTCCCCTCATGCCACTGCGGCAACTACAGCCTCCGCGGCCAACACCGTCAACGCAGCAACACCCGTCACCATCGAAAAGCAATTGCATCGGCATGAGTGCCTGATGCTGCTGACCATCAGCGCCGATTGCGTCGCCGAACTCAGGCATCTGGTCATGCGCACCTGCGGCGAATGGATAGTGTTCATGCGTACGCAGCCGATCGCGCATGCCAGCAAGATGAAAGTCTGGTTATGCCTCAGCAATCCGGCCACTGAACTGGTCATGAATGCGGTGATGCGTGCCTTGCCCAGTGCAGAGTTCGGCAAGATCACTTACGCCTGATCCCCTTCATCGTTAACAGAGAGAAAACAGAGAGAATCTGCAATGACTTCCTTTACAGGTATCTGGGTACCTATCGTTACTCCATTCAAAAATGGCGAAGTCGATTTGCCGGCCGCGCAAAAAATCGCCGACGAATTGATCAATCAGCGCATACATGGTCTGGTGGTGTGCGGCACCACAGGCGAAGCGGCGGCACTGGATGAAATCGAACAGGCGGCCCTGCTGGCGGCTATCAATGAAGTAAGCGGTCATCGTTGCCCGGTCGCGATGGGCATCAGTGGCAGCAGCACCCGCACGGTCGCCGAGAAAGTAAAACGCTTTAACCGCCTTGCTCCCGCCGCCTACCTGTTATCGGCACCGTCCTATGTACGGCCGTCGCAGCAAGGCATCCTGTGGCACTTCCAGGCGGTCGCGGCGCAAACCGATACGCCCATCATCATCTACAACATTCCCGCGCGTACCGGCGTGAACATAGACGCGGCGACCATCGCCGCCCTCGCCCAGGATGAACGGTTTGCAGCCGTCAAGGAAAGCAGCGGCCAGCTGTCGCAGGTAAAGGACATCCTCGACAGCAGCAGGCTGTCACTGCTGTGCGGTGACGACGCCTTGTTGCTCAGCACCCTGATGCTGGGTGGACATGGTGCGATTTCGGCGGCCGCACATATACGTCCCGATCTCTTCGTGCGCTTGTACGAACTGGCCCAGACCGGCAGGAATGAAGAAGCCGCTGAATTATTCAATGCGTTGTTGCCACTGATACGCCTGCTGTTTTCCGAACCCAATCCGGGACCGGTCAAAGCGGCCTTGGCCATGCAGGGGAAATTGCGTGAAACCTTGCGCCTGCCGATGACGCCTATGTCTGCCGCAGGCAAGGACAAACTCGCGCCCGTCTTGCAGGAAGTCATGGATTTGCAAGTCGAAACAAACAGCGCTGCATTGCTCGCAGGACGCGCCAAATTTATACAGGACGTTTATGGATCCACTGCGTCTTTTTAGAAATTTTTTACGGCGTAACGAATAAGCTGGTGTTCGCTACAAATCAGCAACACCCACTTCAAAAATCAACAGGAAAGGCAGCATGAAAAAATTGATCCTAGTCGTCGCCATCGCCGCAACATTGACCGCCAGTATCGCGCATGCAGAAGACAGCAAACCGGATAATGAAGTCAGCTTCAACGCCGCTGTGGTCTCCGACTATCGTTATCGCGGCATTTCGCAAACACGCCTGCAAGCGGCACTGCAAGGCGGCGCCGACTATGTGCACAATCCCAGCGGCTTCTATGCCGGCACCTGGCTCTCCACCATCACATGGGTCAAGGATGGCGGCGGCAGTGGCGATGTCGAAGTCGATATCTATGGCGGCAAACGCGGCGAGCTGGGCAAGGATGTGACTTATGACCTCGGTGTGCTGACCTACGTCTATCCGTCCAACGGCTTGAATCCGAATGCCAATACCACCGAGGTCTACGGCCAGCTCGGCTATGGCCCGGCCTACATCAAGTACTCGCATGCAGTAACGAATCTGTTTGGCTTCGTCGATAGCAAAAATAGCGGCTACCTCGACATCGGCGCCAATCTTGAGATCAGCAATGGCTACATCCTCAACCTGCATGCCGGCCATCAAAAAGTTACGGGTGATAACGCCGGCGTCAGCAATGACAGGCTCAGTTATACCGACTGGAAAGTCGGCGTAACGAAGGATTTCGGCCTGTTTACCGGCTCGCTGGCATATATCGGAACGGACGCAGACAAATCCGCCTATGCGTCGCCGGTCAATGGCAAATTCATGGGCAAGGACGCCCTCATCCTCTCTATCAGCAAAACCTTTTGATACGATAAGTAACTGCTGCAGCCCCGTCCATGCCGGGCGGCAAGCTGTAGCAGCAGCAGGAAAGCCACTGCGCATAGACGGCCTGAATGTCATTGCCACTGCCCGTCACCGGCCCTTTTATCTCGCCCAGCGCTGTCAGCTGTTACAGTCCGTAACATGAAAGGGTCAACAGCCCTTGCTCATCGGTCGTTTTATATCCTGGACACTGGTAGGATCTATCCATCGCGCAACCGCTGACAGGTGCAAGCATGAAAGCTGGCAAGAACACATTCACCAGGACGATGTCTTCTTCACTGATCCTTAGTTTGCTGGCGCTTGCCGTCTGCGGCAAAAGTACGGCAAGCCAGGCTGCCGGCTTGAGCTTCGGGGCCGCCCCCATCCTAGCGCAAGCGTCGCTGGGCAATGCATACCGCCCGCCCAGCGCAGACCAGATCATCCAGATGGTGGCGCCGGTCGCACTCTTTCCTGACAAGCTGCTGGCGCAAGTATTGGCCGCCGGCATGTATCCGGAACAAATCACTGCCGCCGATCAATTGCTGAAGCAAAACCCGTCGCTGCAAGATGCCGCGCTGGACAATGTCATCAGTCGGCAAGCCTGGGATGTCAGCGTCAAATCATTGACCGCCTTCCCTGCGGTATTAAGCCAGCTGGCCGGCAATATCCGCTGGACTGAGGCATTGGGCAACACTTATGCGAATGCACCGAATGATGTAATGAATGCGGTGCAGACCCTGCGCCTGCGCGCGCTGCAATCCGGCAAACTGAAAAGCAGTCGCGAGCAACGCGTCACCTCCATTCCTTACCAGCCGCCACCGCCCGAGTATGCGGATGACGAGGCATATTACGTCGTGGAGCCGCCAGCCCAAATCATTTCCATCGATTCGGCCCAGCCCGACGTCGTGTATGTACCTGAATACAATCCGGCACTGGTCTATGGCGCGCCGCTGCCGGTATATCCAAGCTATGTTTATCGTCCCGGCTACGGCTCGATTGCCGGCAGCATTATTTCCTTCAATATCGGCATCATCGTCGGCTCTGCACTCAGCCATCACGGTGACTGGGGCTGGCATCCATGGGGCATGAATTGGGGTGGCCATGGCCCGCACTACGGCCACAACCAGGGCTGGCGCAGGCCGGCGGTGATCTATAACAATTCGGTGTATGCGCCGCGTTCCAGCATCACCATCAATCGGAATTACGATACGCGCATCAACACCAGGCCGATGACACCTGCAAACCGCCCGGATCATGAACACGGCACACGCCCCAACTATGGCCAGGGCAATGCACCCCGGCCCGGACAGCCAATGACGCGGCCGCATTTTTCCCCGAGCGATACGCATCCGGGTGCACGACCACCGGGAAATGCCGGCCAAAACGCCGGCCAGCATCGTCCGCAGCGGCCGCCAGGCAATGGCTATCAAAATACCCGCCCGCGCTCGGAAACCGGTGAACGGCTGAATTCCGGCGGCAGGCACGATGCGTCCCCGTCCACCCTGCGTTCCGGCGATGTGCAGCGCAGTGGCGTCAACCGGCCGCCTGAAGCACGTCATGGCGCGCCGCAAAATTCACAGCACACTACCCGACAGGATTTCAGGCAACAGCCGCACCCTGCGCCGCAAATGCAGCGGCAGCAGGCACCGCAGCATATGCAAACAGAGCGCCGGCAAGCGCCCAGCCAGAATCATTCACGTCCGCCGCCACAGGAGCGCAGGGATAATGGCAGATAAGCAGCCGCTTGCGGCTGTTATCATGGCGGCTGTTGAATAGTTTATGTATCGCATATGAATCACTCATCGGCCGCATGGCAAACACGTTTCATCCAGCTGGCGACAGATGCCGCCGGCGATGATGGTGCACACGACATCAATCATTTGCACCGCGTCTGGCAAACCGCAGAAACTTTATTGGCAGACCATCCGGAAGCGGATGCGCTGGTCGTCCAGGCGGCCTGCTATCTGCACGACCTGGTAAACCTGCCAAAGAACGATCCGCAACGCCATCTGGCTTCGCGCCAGGCCGCCGAACTGGCTTGCCGCGAACTGGCGACGATGCATTTCCCTGCCGATAAATTGCCTGCGCTGGCACATGCAATCGAAGCGCACAGCTTTTCCGCTGCAATAACACCGACGACGATAGAAGCACGGATAGTGCAGGATGCCGACCGGCTCGATGCACTGGGTGCGGTGGGATTGGCACGCCTGTTTTATATTGCCGGCCGCATGGGCAGCGCCCTGGCGCATCCGGATGATGCGGCGGGTGAAGCGCGTGAACTGGATGACAAGCGTTACGCGCTGGATCATATCGCGGTCAAACTCGCGACCCTGCCGGCCAGCATGCAAACCGCAGCCGGCCGCCGCCTGGGTAAACAAAGGCTGCAATGGCTTTACGAATTCCGCACGACCTTCCTGCAGGAATGGAATCCATAAACGTCAACACCTGACGACAGCCATTCTCGGCGCTGTTTAGTACTCCTGACCTCCCCTTACGCCTCATTCCTCGCACCACTTTGACGCTGGCCCGGTCCCGGGCCGGCCGACCCGACTGCCTGCAACAGTGCAAATGCAGGTCCCATCTTTGCGCAAAAACTCCGCGAACCGCGCATAAGCGGCGATTTGGCGCGCAGTCACGCACCAGGATTTCAGTCATACGCCCCATTCGGGGGCAGATATATTTTCCTTGCACCAATATCAGATAGGCAATCATCCAAATGGTGCGTGCACTTTTCGGCGCTGATCCGACTCCATCCGCAGAGCCAGTCAAATAGCCGTCTGCAAGGTTTGCCGTCATTGGCATGCATTCTGCTAAAGCAAGCAGGCGGTCCCCACTTACATTTACTCTTCCTTTCACTGAAGGAGCACTTCATGTCACGTCGCAACATCCTGAAAGCAACAGCACTTGGCGCGTTTACACTTGCAACTTCTTCCTGGCTACCTTCCGCATTTGCCGCCGACACCATCAAGGTCGGCATCCTGCATTCCCTCTCCGGCACCATGGCAATCTCTGAAACCTCGTTGAAAGACGTGGCTTTGATGACGATTGATGAAATCAATGCCAATGGTGGTGTGATGGGCAAAAAGCTGGAAGCCGTCATCGTCGATCCGGCCTCCAACTGGCCCCTGTTCGCGGAAAAGGCACGACAGCTGATCTCGCAGGACAAGGTATCGGTCGTCTTTGGTTGCTGGACTTCGGTATCGCGCAAATCGGTCCTGCCGGTCTTCAAGGAATTGAACAGCCTGCTGTTCTACCCGGTTCAGTATGAAGGTGAAGAGCTGGAAAAGAATGTCTTCTACACCGGTGCCGCCCCGAACCAACAAGCGATCCCCGCCACTGAATACCTGATGTCGAAAGAAGGCGGCGGCGCCAAGCGCTTCGTGCTGCTCGGCACCGACTATGTATACCCGCGCACCACCAACAAGATCCTGCGCGCCTTCCTGCATAGCAAGGGTGTCAAGGATTCCGATATCGATGAAGTCTATACACCGTTCGGCCACTCCGATTACCAAACCATCGTCGCCAATATCAAGAAATTCTCGGCCGGTGGCAAGACCGCAGTGATTTCGACCATCAACGGCGATTCGAATGTGCCATTCTATAAGGAACTCGGCAATGCAGGTCTGAAGGCAACCGACGTCCCTGTCGTTGCATTCTCGGTCGGTGAAGAAGAATTGCGCGGCGTCGATACCAAACCACTGGTGGGCCACCTGGCTGCATGGAATTACTTTGAATCCGTGAAAAACCCGGTCAATGCAGCCTTCATCAAGAAATGGAAAGACTACGCAGTGGCGAAAAAACTGCCGAATGCAAAAACAGTCGTAACCAATGACCCGATGGAAGCCACCTATGTCGGCCTGTATATGTGGAAGCAAGCGGTTGAAAAAGCCAAGTCCACCGATACCGACAAAGTGATCGCGGCCATGGCCGGCCAAACCTTCAAGGCACCATCCGGCTACACGCTGGAGATGGACAAAACCAATCATCATTTGCACAAGCCTGTGATGATCGGCGAAATCAAGGCCGACGGTCAGTTCAATGTGGTTAACAAAACCAAGACCACCATCCGCGCACAACCATGGAGCCCATACATCCCGGGCAATGAAGGCAAGCAAAAGCTGTAACCGGACCGACGCTTGCCCAGGCCGCACGCGGGGCAAGCGCGCATGACAAACAGGTATTGCGCCGGATGACACAGAGTGAATAGTCATTCCCATCCGGCGCAAACCACCGCATACCTGAAGCTCATCTGGCACTGATCCTCTGATCCGTGTTCAGGACATTCCGCCTTGCCACACCATGAAAAAATCATGAGACTGTTCCCCAGAATTCTCGCCCTCGGCATGCTGAGCGTGTGGCTATACACACAAGCAATCAGTGCCTATGCGGCTATCGATCCGGCCCTGCTCAAGCCCTTGGCCGGCGACGATCCCGACGCCCGCATTGCTGCTGTTTCTGAAATCGCCGCACTCGCGAATGCGGATGCGCAAAAAATCCTGCAAGCCATCAATAACGATGCGCTCTACGCGACCCCTGCCGGTGAGGTATTCATCATTGACGGCAGTGATGCATTCAATCCGGCCACCGACAAAACCGGCCCGGCTCCTGACGATGCGGAAGGCATCACCGTCAACAACCGTTTGCGCGGCGCAGTGGAAGGCGCCTTGTCCGGCCTGCAGCTGTTTGCGCAGGACAGGAATGCGCGCCTCTCGGCGGCGAATGATTTGCTGAAAACCGCTGATCCGGCACAAATCCCGTTGATCAACAAGGCACTGGAAAAAGAAAGTGATCCGGCGATCAGGGACTTGCTGCAGCAAGTGGTGGCAACCTCCAATCTGCATGCACCGGATGCAGCGACGCGCCAGGCTGCGGTCAAGACCCTGGCCAATACCAGCAATGCCAGCCTGAAACCTGTACTGGAACAAATGCTGGCAAAGAATCCTGACGGCAGTTACAGCGAACCCGACGCCGGTGTCCGCAGTGAAGCGGTGAATACGCTGTCGGCGCTGAACCGTCATCTCACCATTACCGAATTCGTCGGCAAACTGTTTTACGGTATTTCACTCGGCAGCGTGCTGCTGCTCGCCGCGCTGGGACTCGCCATCACCTTCGGCCTGATGGGCATCATCAATATGGCGCATGGCGAATTACTGATGATAGGTGCGTACACCACCTATGTGTGCCAACTGGTGTTCCGCAAATTCTTTCCGGAAGCGATCGATGCATACCTGCTGGTCGCGCTGCCCGCCGCCTTCATCGTTGCCGCTGCGGTCGGCATTGCACTGGAGCGCCTGGTCATACGCTGGCTCTACGGTCGTCCGCTGGAAACCCTGCTCTGTACCTGGGGTATCAGCCTGATCCTGATGCAGGGTGTGCGTTCCATCTTCGGCGCGCAAAACGTCGAAGTCGCGAATCCAAGCTGGATGTCCGGCGGCGTCACGGTACTCGGTTCACTGGTACTGTCCTATAACCGTATCGTGATCATCTTCTTCGCACTATTCGTGGTGCTCGCCGTATGGCTGATCCTGAACAAGACGCGGCTCGGCCTGTTCGTGCGGGCGGTGATGCAAAACCGCCGGATGGCGGCGTGCGTCGGCGTTTCCACCGGCAAGATCGACATGATGACCTTCGGCCTCGGTTGTGGCATTGCCGGACTCGGCGGCGTCGCGCTGTCGCAACTCGGCAATGTCGGGCCGGACCTCGGCCAGGGCTATATCGTCGATTCCTTCATGGTGGTGGTGCTGGGCGGCGTCGGGCAATTGGCGGGAACCGTCATCGCCGCCTTCGGCCTTGGCGAAGTCAATAAATTCCTGGAACCGGTGGCCGGTGCAGTGCTCGCCAAAATCGCGATCCTGGTCTTCATCATCATCTTTATCCAAAAACGTCCGCAAGGCCTGTTTGCACTGAAAGGCAGGAGTGTGGAATGACGACCATCCTGAAACCTTCCCTCTTTTCGCGCCCTGCCTGGATCGGCATCGTATTCTGCGCCGTGGTACTGGCCTTGCTGCCGCTCATGAACCTGTGCTTCCCGGCTGATCATGCCTTGCATGTTTCCAGCTATACCATCGCACTGGTCGGCAAGTTCATGTGCTATGCGATGGCGGCACTGGCGCTGGACCTGGTGTGGGGCTACACCGGCATCCTGTCGCTCGGCCACGGCGTTTTCTTTGCACTCGGTGGCTATGCGCACGGCATGTACCTGATGCGCGCGATCGGTCGCGACGGCGTGTATCAAAGCAATCTTCCGGACTTCATGGTCTTCCTTAACTGGAAGGAATATCCGTGGTACTGGTGGATGACCGAGCATTTCTGGTTTGCGATGCTGCTGGTGGTGCTGGTGCCGGGCTTATTGGCCTTCATCTTCGGTTACTTCGCATTCCGTTCACGCATCAAGGGTGTTTATTTCTCCATCATCACGCAGGCGATGACCTTCGCCTTCATGTTGCTGTTCTTCCGCAACGATACCGGCTTCGGCGGCAATAACGGCTTCACCGATTTCAAACGCATCCTCGGCTTTACCATCACCGATCCATCGACCAAGGCCGTGCTCTACCTGGTGACGCTGGCCTTCCTGCTGGCGGCCTTGTTCGTCTGTCGCGCCATCGTGACCTCGAAACTGGGGCGCGTGCTGCAAGGCGTGCGTGATTCGGAATCGCGCCTGATGTTCATCGGCTACAACCCCTTGTGGTTCAAGCTGTTTGTCTGGACCTTGTCGGCGGTCGTCTGCGGCATTGCCGGTGCCTTGTATGTACCGCAGGTCGGCATTATCAATCCATCCGAAATGTCGCCGGCCAATTCGATTGAAATGGTGATCTGGGCTGCTGTCGGCGGGCGCGGTTCGCTGCTCGGCCCTATCATCGGCGCCTTCACCGTCAATGGCTTGAAGAGCTGGTTTACCGCGGCGTTCCCTGACCTGTGGTTGTACGCGCTGGGCCTGATCTTCATCCTGGTCACGCTCTTCATGCCGCAAGGCATCCTGGGGCTGGTCAAAAAATTCAAGAAACAAGACAAGAATGAAGAGGCCGCAGTATGAGCGAACTCGGATCTGAAAAAATGCGTCGCAGCGAACCATCCGATCGTCCGCAAGATAGCGAATTCGCCGAATACGGCGTGACGTATTCACGGCTGAAACCGGAAGGCCTGGATACCGCGCACGGCGTCATTCTCTATCTGGAAGACATCACCGTTTCATTTGACGGCTTCAAGGCGATCAATAAACTGAACCTCGATATCTCGGTCGGCGAACTGCGTTGCATCATCGGCCCTAATGGTGCGGGCAAGACCACGATGATGGATGTCATCACCGGCAAAACCCGGCCGACTTCCGGTACCGCCTTCTTCGGCCAGAGCATAGACCTGACCAAGATGACCGAGTATGAAATCGCGCATGCCGGCATCGGTCGCAAATTCCAGCGCCCTACCGTATTCGAACAGCACACGGTCTTCGAAAACCTGGAACTGGCAATGAAGATGGACAAGCGCGTCAAGACCACGCTCTTTGCGCGCCTGAACTCGGAACAGATAGGCAAGATTGAAGAAATCCTCAAACTGATTCGCCTGCACGGTCAGGAGCAACGAATCGCCGGCCTGCTGTCACACGGACAAAAACAATGGCTGGAAATTGGCATGCTGCTGATGCAGGAACCCCAGCTGATCTTGCTTGATGAACCGGTCGCCGGCATGTCGGATGCGGAAACCGCACGTACCGCCGAATTGCTCAATGAATTGCGCGGCAAGCATTCGATCATGGTGGTGGAACACGATATGGGCTTCGTCGAGGAAATCTCGCAAGGCGACAAAGTGACCGTGCTGCATGAAGGTTCGGTGCTGGCCGAAGGCACGATGCAGCAGGTGCAGGCCGATGAGCGCGTAATCGAAGTCTATTTGGGACGATAAGAACATGCTGCAAGTAAACCAGTTGAACCAATACTACGGTGCCGCGCATACCTTGCGCGGGATCTCATTGTCGGTCGAAAAAGGCAAATGCCTGTCCCTGCTCGGCCGCAACGGCGTCGGCAAGACCACGCTATTGAAATGCCTGATGGGCGTGTTGCCGGTGGCCGCCGGCAGTGTCAGCCTGGAAGGCCGCGACATCACCAAACTGAAACCGCATCAGCGCGCCGCCCTCGGCATTGCCTACGTACCACAAGGCCGTGAAATCTTTGCGCGCCTGACGGTCGAAGAAAACCTGTTGATGGGCATGGCGACCAAATCCGGCAAGAAAGCTTCAGTGATCAAGGGTGAAGTCTATGAACTATTTCCGGTGCTGAAGGAAATGCTGCACCGGCGCGGCGGTGACCTGTCCGGCGGGCAACAGCAGCAACTGGCGATTGCACGTGCCTTGCTGGCCGAACCCAAGCTCATCATCCTGGATGAACCGACCGAAGGGATACAGCCGTCCATCATCAAGGACATCGGCCGTGTCATCAGCCTGTTACGTGAACGTGGTGATATCGGCATCCTGCTGTGCGAGCAATATTTCGACTTCGCACGTGAACTGGCCGATACCTTCGTCGTGCTGTCACGCGGTGAAGTGGTCGCCTCCGGCAACCAGCAACAGATGGATGACGACAGCGTGAAAAAGCACCTGGCCGTATGACTTAGAGAAACTTATTGCAGCCTCTATATAAATGTTATTTCGCCATCGTTTACAGGTGTATATTTTTCAAATTCCTGGCTCCGACGGGGCTGTAAACCGATTATTTTTGTATTTCAAAAGCTTACTGACCTTGCATGAAACGCCTCAGCGATACCAGCACCGGCATCACCCATACGAGCAAGACCGGAATCGCGTCTTTTCGTAATGACCAGGCGCGACTATCGCTGGCATTCACTGACGATGCAGGCACCACCCGCATGACCGAGCGCAGCCATTTCGGCCCCTTGCGCGTACAAAAGCCGCTCTACCCCGAACATCCGGCCGTCTGCCACGCAATCATCGTGCATCCGCCCGGCGGCATCGTCGGCGGTGATCAGCTGACCATCACGGCGCGGGTCGGCGCAAGCGCACATGCCTTGCTGACCACGCCGGGTGCCGGCAAGTGGTATCGCGCCAACGGCCATCTGTCGCAGCAACAGGTCAGCCTTGAAGTCGGTGCCGATGCCGCACTCGAATGGCTGCCGCAGGAAACCATCTTCTTCAATGAAGCCGACGTCCGGCTCGAACACAATGTGTCGCTGGCTGCGGACGCCCGCTATATCGGCGGCGAAATCCTTTGCTTCGGCCGCACCGCATCCGGCGAATCCTTCGCCAGCGGCCGCGTCGCGCAACGCACCAGCATCCGGCGCGGCGGCAAGTTGCTGTGGTTTGAACAGGGTGCCTTGCAAGCCGGCGGTAGTTCCATGGGCAGCCCTTTGTCGCTGGCCGGTTATACCGTGTGCGCCACGCTGATTGCGGTAGGCAAGACCATGAGCGCGACTTTCATCAATGAGTTGCGCGAAGAATCAAGCGAACTGGCGCAAGGCGGCCGCAGCGGCGCCACGCAAATGAAACAAGTACTGGTAGCACGCTACCTCGGGCATTCAAGTGAAACCGCCCGCCTCTGGATGACACGCGCATGGCAGCGCATCCGTCCCGAATTGATGCAACGCGATGCGGTCATCCCACGCATCTGGAATACCTAGCTTTGGAGCACACATGGAACTGACCCCAAGAGAAAAAGACAAGCTGCTGATCTTTACCGCCGCCCTGCTGGCGGAACGACGCCAGGCGCGCGGCCTGAAACTCAACTATCCGGAAGCGGTTGCGCTGATCACGGCCGCCATCATGGAAGGCGCGCGCGATGGCAAGACCGTCGCGGAGCTCATGTCGGACGGCACCAAAATCCTGACGCGGGCCGACGTGATGGAGGGCGTGCCGGAAATGATCCCGGACATCCAGGTCGAAGCCACCTTCCCCGATGGCAGCAAGCTGGTCACCGTACACCATCCGATTCCCTGAGCGCCACCACCATAGAGGAAGCCATATGATCCCAGGAGAAATACTGGTCGAAGCCGGCGACATCGAACTCAATGTCGGCCGTGCCACCACTACCGTCAAGGTCGCCAACAGCGGCGATAGACCGATCCAGGTCGGTTCGCATTTTCATTTTTATGAAACCAATCCGGCATTGAAATTTGACCGCGAAGCCGGCTATGGCATGCGCCTGAATATCGCAGCCGGTACCGCCGTGCGCTTTGAGCCGGGCCAGCAACGTACGGTGGAACTGGTGGCGCTGGCCGGTGAGCGCAAGGTATACGGCTTCAATGCCAAAGTCATGGGCGCGCTGGATAAGAAGGAAAGCAAATAATGAGCAAGATATCGCGGCAGGCTTATGCCGAAATGTTCGGCCCCACTACCGGCGACCGCTTGCGTTTGGCGGATACGGAACTATTCATCGAGATCGAAAAGGATTTCACCACCTACGGCGAAGAAGTGAAATTCGGCGGCGGCAAGGTCATCCGCGACGGCATGGGCCAGTCGCAACGCAATTACAAGGATGTGATGGATACCGTCATCACGAATGCCGTCATCATCGAACATTGGGGCATCGTCAAAGCTGATATCGGCCTCAAGGGCGGCAAGATCGCCGGCATCGGCAAAGCCGGCAATCCGGACATCCAGCCCGACGTCACGATGGCAATCGGCGGCGCCACTGAAATCATCGCCGGCGAAGGCATGATCGTCACCGCCGGTGGCGTCGATACGCATATCCATTTCATTTGCCCGCAACAGATAGAAGAAGCGCTGATGAGCGGCGTCACCACCATGATAGGCGGCGGCACCGGTCCGGCAGTCGGCACCGCCGCCACCACCTGTACGCCCGGTCCCTGGCATATCCATTCAATGTTGTCAGCCGCCGACGCCTTCCCGATGAACCTGGGCTTCCTCGGCAAAGGCAATGTCAGCCTGCCGACGCCTCTGGAAGAACAGGTACACGCCGGTGCCATCGGCCTCAAATTGCATGAAGACTGGGGCTCGACGCCGGCCGCAATCGACAATTGCCTGTCGGTCGCAGATCGCCTCGATGTGCAGGTGGCGATCCACAGCGATACGCTGAACGAAGGCGGCTTCCTCGAACACACGCTGGCGGCATTCAAGGATCGCACCATCCACACCTTCCATACCGAAGGTGCCGGCGGCGGCCATGCGCCCGACATCATCGCTGCGGTCGGCCAGGCCAATGTCCTGCCGTCATCGACCAATCCGACGCGCCCTTTCACCGTCAACACGTTGGACGAGCACCTGGACATGCTGATGGTGTGCCATCACCTGGATCCGGCGATTGCCGAAGACGTCGCCTTCGCCGAATCGCGTATCCGCCGCGAAACCATTGCCGCCGAAGATATCCTGCACGATATCGGCGCGATCTCGATGATGTCATCCGATTCGCAGGCGATGGGACGGGTCGGTGAAGTCATCATGCGTACCTGGCAAACCGCACACAAGATGAAGGTGCAGCGTGGTTCGCTGGCGGAAGACCCGGCGCGCAACGACAACTTCCGCGTCAAGCGCTATATCGCCAAATACACCATCAACCCGGCAATCACCCATGGCATTTCCCATGTGGTCGGCTCGCTCGAAGTCGGCAAGGTGGCCGATATCGTCCTGTGGAAACCGGCCTTCTTTGGCGTCAAGCCATCGATGATCCTGAAAAGCGGGATGATCGCCGCTGCGCAGATGGGCGACCCGAATGCCTCCATCCCGACACCGCAGCCGGTGCACTACCGGATGATGTTCGGCGCATATGGCGGCGGCCTGAAGACCTCGATGACCTTCGTCTCGCAATCGGCCTTCGATGCCGGTATCGGCGACCTGCTGAAACTCAACAAGCCGGTAGTCGCCGTCAAGGGCATGCGCCATCTGCGCAAGCGCGACATGATCCACAACAGCGCAACACCGAAGATGGAAGTCGATTCGGAAACCTATGAAGTGCGTGCCGATGGCGAATTGCTGGTGTGTGAGCCGGCCAAGATCCTGCCATTAGCGCAGCGCTACTTTTTATTTTAAAAACATCATGTTGACCGCCTATGCTCACCCTTAACACCAAACTCGAACAAGCCGATCAGATCGACGGTGAACTGATCCTGCCTTACGACCAGCGCGAAAAAAGCCGCTTGCGCGCGACCATGGTATCCGGCGAAGAAGTCGCCGTATTCACGGTACGCGGCACCATCCTGCGCGATGGCGACATCCTGCGCGGCGATGATGGCCGCATCGTCAAAATCACCGCTGCAAAGGAACCGACTTATCGCGTCGAAGGCCAGACCCCGCACCAGCTCCTGCGCTGCGCCTTCCATCTCGGCAATCGGCATACGCAAGCACACATAGGCAACGGTTTCCTGCGCATCCGCAAGGATGCAGTGCTGAAGGAAATGCTGGAAGGCCTGGGCGCAAAGGTCGGGGAAGAACTGGCGGCCTTCGAACCGGAATCAGGCGCTTATGGTGGCGGACATCACCATCACGGTGACGATGGCCATCATCCGCTGGCGCCGATTCCATTGCGGCAAAAAATCCATAGACCCGGCGACAAAGCGGAATAAGAAAGCAGCCATATGCAAGCCCAGGCCCTGCTCCATCTCTTGCAACTCAGTAGCCCGTCGCTGCCGATAGGCGCGTACAGCTATTCGCAAGGACTGGAAGCGGCGATAGAAAACGGCATGGTGAAGGATGAAGCCAGCGCCCGGCGCTGGATTATCGATGTGCTGCATGAGGTCGTCGCGCGCTTTGAAGCACCGGTGCTGTGGCGCTTGTTGCAAGCGTTTGAAACGCGCGATGCGGAAGCGGTGGCAAGCTGGACCGAACGTTTCATCGCGGCCCGCGATACTTCGGAATTCCGGGCCGAGACCATACAGATGGGCTATTCCCTCGGCAAGCTGTGCAGCGACCTGCAACTGGGCGATGCGGACATGCTCGCACTGCTACAGGCGCAAACAGAGCTGCCCTTGCCGACGGCGCTGGCCTATGCCGCGGTGACGCTCAGGGTACCGGCGGAAGCGGCCTTGCTCGGCATGCTGTTTTCCTGGGCCGAGAACCAGGTACTGGTTTGCGTGAAATCAGTGCCGCTGGGCCAGGTCGCCGGGCAACGCCTGCTCTTGTCCTTGCAGGCCGAACTGGAAGTCGCGGCACAGCAGGCGCAGCAATTGCAGGATGAAGAACTATCGAACTGGTCGCCAGGATTATCGCTGCTGTCGATGCAGCATGAAGTGCAGTACAGCCGTCTCTACCGTTCCTAAGCTGTTCCTGATTTGTTCCTGAATTAAATTTTTGATTGATAAAACTATGAGCAAGCCTTCTCCCAATCCCCTCCGCGTCGGCATCGGCGGTCCTGTCGGTTCTGGTAAAACGGCGCTGTGCGAAATGCTGTGCAAACGCATGCGCGACAGCTATGACATGGCCGTCATCACGAATGACATCTACACCAAGGAAGACATGGAAATCCTGCTGCGCGCCGATGCGCTGCCGGCGGAACGCCTGATGGGTGTGGAAACCGGCGGCTGTCCGCACACGGCCATCCGCGAAGACGCCTCCATCAACCTGGAAGCCATCGCCCGCATGAGTGCCGATTTCCCCGACCTCGATTTGATACTGGTGGAATCCGGTGGCGACAACCTGGCCGCAACCTTCAGCCCCGAGTTGTCCGACCTGACCATCTACGTGATCGACGTTGCCGGCGGCGAAAAGATTCCACGCAAAGGCGGCCCCGGCATCACGCGTTCAGATCTGCTGATCATCAATAAAACCGATCTCGCCCCCTATGTCGGCGCCAATCTCGACATCATGGCGCAGGATGCCAAACGCATGCGCGGTGAACGTCCCTTTGTATTCACCAATTTACGTAGCGGCGACGGCGTGGAAACCGTCATCGAATACATCCGCAAGCAAGGCTTGCTGGATGAAAAGCGCAAAAGCTGATCCCGAAATTTTCATACCAGATTGATTCCCCGAAGGAGCAAAACATGTTTCACCCACCAAGCAAAACCGCAGGCCGTCTCGCCGTATTTGCCGTCACCTGCCTCGCGGTCGGCAGCGCGTTCGCGCATCCTGATCATCCGGAAACCATGATGAATGGCAGCATGAGTTTCAGTTCCGGCTTTTCCCATCCGTTTTCCGGTATCGACCACTTGCTGGCGATGCTGGCGGTCGGCCTGTGGGCGACCCAACTCAAGCGCTCGGCTTTATGGGTGTTGACGCTGGCGTTTCCGCTGATGATGATGGCCGGTGCCTTGCTGGCGATGAATGGCTTCCAGCTGCCGGCGGTTGAAAGCGGGATTGCCGCTTCGGTCGCCGTACTGGGCTTGTTGATCGCCTTCGCCGTCAGGATGCCGCTCTGGGCCGGCACCGCTATTGTCTCGGTGTTCGCGATATTTCACGGCTATGCGCACGGCAGCGAGCTGCCGCATGGCTCGTCGGCTGCCCTGTACGGCGCCGGCTTTGTGCTTGCCACCGCAATCCTGCACGTCACCGGCCTGGTGCTCGGCCTGGTCGCCGGCCAGCAAATGGCAGATAAGGTGGTGCGCTTTGGTGGTGCCGGTATTGCGGCGGTTGGTGCCTATCTGTTGACAGCCGTTTGATTCAAAGCGGCTGCAACAGGCGATAACCGACTGCTGTTTCGGTCAGCAGGTAACGCGGCTGGGCTGGGTCGTCTTCCAGCTTTTGCCGCAAATGACCCATATAGATGCGCAGGTAATGCCCGCTCTCCGAATGGGACGGGCCCCACACTTCGCGCAGTAATTGCGGATTGGTGACGACACGACCGGCATTCGCCACCAGTACGCTCAGGAGCCGATACTCGGTCGGCGTCAGGTGCACCATCTGGTTCGCCTTGGTCACCAGGCGTGCATTCAGGTCGACCTTGACGTCGCCAAAGCTGAAGCTGCCTTGTGCATCACCATCCACCCGGCGGTGCCGGCGTATCGTTGAACGCACTCGCGCCAGCAGCTCGCCAACGCCAAACGGCTTGATCAGGTAATCATCGGCCCCCGCATCCAGCGCCCTGATCTTGTCGCCTTCGCTGACACGTGCTGACAATACGATGATGGGCACCGGCGACCATTCGCGGATATCGGCAATGAAGTCCATGCCATCGCCATCCGGCAAACCGAGGTCGAGGATGATCAGGTTAGGCTTGCGCGTGCCGGCATCGATCAGGCCGCGCTTCATGGTTTCCGCTTCATAGACATGCCAGCCTTCTTCCTCCATCGCGGCGCGTACAAAGCGCCGGATTTGAGGCTCATCTTCGACCAGCAAGGCTATCGGTACTGATTCACTCATGGTGTCTGATTCTGTAGTTCGCCTTCATCCAGGTCCGGCATGGCGGGAGGCGTGCCCAAAGGCAGGGTAAAGATAATGGCGGCTCCGCCTTGCGGTGAATGCCCGCCACGGATGCTGCCATGATGCGCTTCTATGATGGCGCGGCAAATCGCCAGGCCCAGCCCTACTCCCGGCGTCGCCGATTCGCGCTCGCCACGGGTAAATTTTTCAAAGATAGCTTCTTCCTGGCCGGGTGGCAAACCGGGGCCATTGTCATAGACGGCGACATCCAGGTATTGCCCGCTCAGCTCAGCCGCAATCGTTATCTGCGAACCGGCCGGCGTGTACTTGCTGGCATTCTCCAGCAAATTGCATAGCACGCGCTCTATCAGCACTGCATCGAAATTCACCAGCGGCAGCCCCGGTGCCAGCCTGGTCTGCACCTGATGCTTGCCGAGCAGCGATTGCACCGCGCGCAGGGAGCTACCGACCACTTCCTCGAACTGTTGCCACTGCAGGTTCAGCTTGACCTCACCACTCTGGATGCGCGCCATATCGAGCAGATTGGTCACCAGGTTCCCCATGCGCAAGGCTTCTTCATGCAAGGCATTCGCCAGTTCCTGTTGCGCCGTCGCCAGCTCCGGCTTCGAGCGCGTCAGTGATTCGGACAAGCCGACCAAAGCCGTCAATGGCGTGCGCAAATCATGTGAAATAGCGGCCAGCAAGGAGTTGCGCAAACGTTCGGATTCCATCCGCAACAAGGCATCCTGCGCCACTTCAATGTAATGCACGCGCTCCAGTGCAATCGCGGCCAGCGCGGCAAAGGTGTCGAGTTGTCGCCTTTGTTCCGGAATCAGCATCCAGCGCCGGTTCTCCGGCCTGATCGCCAGCACGCCACGGGTGCGCATGGGCGCGACCAGCGGCAGGTAAAAGTACACGCTGGCCGGCAAGGTATCGGTGCCCATGCCGGCCGGTGTGGCGCGGTCAAAAGCCCATTGCGCAATACCGATATCGAGTTCCTTGCCATGTCCCTGCGCTGCCTGCAGCCGCGCCTCATCGTTCGGCAACAGCAATACCGCCTGCGCATGGAAGGTGCGCTGGATAAAGTTTTGCGTGGTTTCAAATACCTGCTCCGCCTGCAAGGCACTAGACAGTTCACGCGCGAATTCATACAAGGCGCGCGCCCGCCCCTCGCGCTGCGCCGCTATCCTGGCCTGGAAGCGCAAGCCGGACGTCAGCTGGCCGACGATCAGGCCGACCACCAGCAAGACCGAAAAAGTCACCAGGTACTGCACATCGCTGACCGCAAAGGAAAAGCGCGGCGAGACAAAGAAGAAATCAAATACCGCCACACTGAGGAAGGCCGCCAGCACCGCCGGGCCGCGACCGAAGCGCACTGCAATCAATACTTCGGCCAGCAGGAAGAGCATGACGATATTCGCCAGGTCGAGGTGCGGCATCATCGGCGTCGTAATCAATGCCGTCAAAATACAGATTGCGACTGTCCATGCGTACGGCAAATAAGGGGATTTGCCGCTATCCGCTGCGTCATCATCCTGCGCACTGCTGCCGTCACGCGGCGCTGCCGCTGCCACTTCCCTGCTTTGGCGTTCGCCGGTCTCTATCAAATCGATATCCGGCGCATAGTTGGCGATGCGTTGTGCATGCGGTGCGCGCCACGGCCAGCGCGAATGATTGCGGCCGAGGATGATGCGGGAGAAATTATGGCTGCGCGCGTAGTTGACGATTTCACGCGCGATATCGTTGCCGGGCAAAACCGCCGTGGTGGCGCCAAGGTCCTGTGCCAGCTTCAGGGTCTTCAGGATGCGTTCGCGCTCGCCCGGTGCCAAACGCTGCAACTGCGGCGTCTCTACATAAACCGCATGCCACTGCGCATTCAGCTGGCTGGCGAGTTGCGCGGTACTGCGAATCACATGTTCGGCACCGGCACGCGGCCCTATGCAGGCCAGCAGATCGGAATCGGTTTTCCAGACCGCATTGATCGACTTTTCCACGCGGTAGGCTTTTACATCGTCCTCCACCCGATCCGCAGTGCGGCGCAAGGCCAGCTCACGCAAGGCGATCAGATTGCCTTTACGGAAAAAATTACGCGACGCGCGCTCGGCCTGTTGCTGCTGGTAGACCTTGCCTTCCTTCAGCCGCGTCAGCAAATCATCAGCCGGAATATCAACCAGCACGATTTCATCCGCCTGGTCGAATACGGTATCCGGCAAGGTTTCCGCCACGCGTATGCCGGTGATGCCGCCGATGACGTCGTTCAGGCTTTCCAGATGCTGGACGTTCACGGCGGTAAACACGTCGATGCCGGCGCCCAGCAATTCTTCCACATCCTGCCAGCGTTTTGGATGACGTGAACCCGGCGCATTCGAATGCGCGAGTTCATCGACCAGGATCAGGGCCGGCTTGCGTGCCAGCGCCGCATCGATATCGAATTCAGCAATGGTTTTGTCGCGATAGGCGACATTCTTGCGCGGCAGGATTTCCAGCCCGTCCAGCAAGGCTGCGGTTTCCTTGCGGCCGTGGGTTTCCACCAGGCCGACGACGACATCCAGCTTTTCCGCCTGCATGCTGCGCGCGGCGTTCAGCATCGCGTAAGTCTTGCCGACCCCGGCCGAAGCGCCAAAATAGATGCGCAACTTGCCGCGCGCCGCACGCCTGTCCTGCGCCTGCATTTGCGCCAGCAAGGTGTCGGGATCAGGGCGTTGGTGTTCGCTGGATGGCATGAGTTCTATAGTTGGAATAGCGCATTGATTGTGACACATTCGGGTGCCGCCTACACGGCACCCGAACCAACTGCTTCAAGTATGATTCAACGCTGATCCAGCGCCAGGTTCAATGCCAGTACATTGACGCGATTCTCACCGAAAAAACCCAGGTACTGCGGCTGACTGATGCGATCGACGATGGCCTTTACTTCTTCGACAGCCATTTTACGTTCGCGTGCCACCCGTGGCATCTGGTAATACGCCGCCGCCACGCTGATATCCGGATCCAGTCCGCTGCCGGAAGCGGTCACCAGGTCGACCGGGACCGCTGCAGTATTGCCGGGATCAGCGGCTTTCAAGGCATCGATGCGCGCCTTGACTGCATCCATTAAGGCCGGATTGGTCGGGCCCAGGTTGGAACCGCCGGACGCGGATGCATTATTCGGCATGGGGCCAGTCGCAGATGGGCGTCCCCAGAAATACTGCGGCGAAGTAAACGCCTGCCCGATCAGGCTGGAGCCGACCGCCGCGCCGTTTTGCGTAACGATGCTGCCTTCTGCCTGGCTCGAGAAAGCCAGCTTGCCGATGCCGGTCACCGCATACGGATAGATCACACCGCAAATCAGGGTCAGCATGGCAAACAAAATCAATGCGGGACGAAAAGTGGATTTCATAATGTATAGCCTCTTAAACCAGATGTAGAACGTTCAGGATCATGTCGATCAGCTTGATGCCGACGAAAGGCACGAGGATCCCGCCCAGGCCATAGATCAGCATATTGCGACGTAACAAGGCTGCGGCACCCACCGCGCGATATTTCACGCCCTTCAATGCGAGCGGGATCAGCACGACGATGATCAGCGCATTGAAAATAACGGCTGACATGATGGCCGACGACGGGCTGCTCAGTTGCATGATGTCCAGCGCTTTCAGCTGCGGATAGGTGGTGACGAAAGCGGCCGGGATAATCGCAAAGTATTTGGCCACGTCATTCGCAATCGAGAATGTGGTCAGGGAACCGCGCGTCATCAGCATTTGCTTGCCGATCTCGACGATCTCCAGCAGCTTGGTCGGATTCGAATCGAGGTCGACCATATTGCCGGCCTCTTTCGCCGCCTGCGTGCCGGAGTTCATCGCCACCGCAACGTCGGCCTGTGCCAGTGCCGGTGCGTCATTGGTACCGTCGCCGGTCATGGCCACCAGGCGGCCTTGCGCCTGGTAGTCACGGATCAGCTTGAGCTTGTCTTCCGGTGTTGCTTCGGCGAGGAAGTCATCAACACCGGCTTCGGCTGCAATCGCTGCCGCTGTCAGTTTGTTGTCGCCTGTGATCATCACGGTTTTGATACCCATGCGGCGCAGTTCGGCAAAGCGTTCCTTGATGCCGCCCTTGACGATATCCTTGAGTTCGACCGCACCCATCACGCGGCCGTCATCGACCACGACCAAAGGTGTGCTGCCGCGCCGCGAAATATCATCGACCAGGCGCGAGACTTCTTCCGGAAAGCTGCGGCCCAATGCTTCCACATGTTTTTTCACCGCATCAACCGAACCCTTGCGAATTCGACGTTCGCCGAGGTCGACGCCACTCATGCGGGTCTGCGCACTGAAGTGGACGAAGCTGGCCTGCAAGGCGGCGATATCGCGCTCACGCATATTGAACTTCTGTTTCGCGAGGATCACGATGCTGCGGCCTTCCGGCGTTTCATCAGCGAGTGATGCCAGTTGCGCGACATCCGCCAGCTGGATTTGTGTCACGCCGGGGGCCGGATAAAACTCGGACGCTTGGCGATTGCCCAATGTGATGGTGCCGGTCTTGTCCAGCAAGAGCACATCGACGTCACCTGCGGCTTCCACCGCACGGCCGGAAGTGGCGATCACATTCGCCTGCATCATGCGGCTCATGCCGGCGACGCCAATCGCGGACAGCAAGCCGCCTATCGTGGTCGGGATCAGGCAGACCAGCAAGGCGATCAGCACCGTCATCGTGATCGGCGAGCTGTCGACACCGGCCGCCTTCGCCATTTCGACCGAGAACAATGACATTGGCAACAGCGTTACCGTCACCACCAGGAATACGATGCTCAAAGCCACCAGCAGGATCGTCAGGGCGATCTCGTTGGGTGTCTTCTGGCGTTTCGCACCTTCGACCATCGCAATCATGCGGTCGATGAAGGCTTCACCCGGATTCACTGCAATCCGGACTACCAGCCAGTCGGACAGCACGCGGGTACCGCCGGTGACAGCTGAAAAGTCGCCGCCGGATTCACGGATGACCGGTGCGGATTCGCCGGTAATCGCGCTCTCGTCGACGGAAGCCACGCCTTCTATCACTTCGCCATCGACCGGGATCACATCACCCGCCTCCACCAGCACCGTATCGCCTTTGCGCAAATCGGAGGGTGCAGCGGGCAACCACGAGGTGCCGTGCTTCGGTACCGCCAGCTTCTTCGCCAATACGGTTTGTTTCAATGCACGCAGCGATGCGGCTTGCGCCTTGCTGCGACCTTCGGCCAGTGACTCGGCGAAGTTGGCGAACAACACGGTGAACCACAGCCACACCGAAGCGGCGAGGATGAAGCCGGGGCTGGCTTCGCCCTGGCCGGTGATCGATTGGATAAACAACAGCGTGGTGATGATGCTGCCGACATAGACGACAAACATCACAGGGCTGCGCAACTGTGCACGCGGATTCAGTTTTTTGAACGAATCGACGATAGCCGGACCTATCAGCTTGCTATCGAATAGCGACAGGTTCTTGCGCGTCATGCTGGCTGTCTTTGGTTCTGACATACGCATAATGGATTCTCTTTAATTGATCTGGGGCGGCACGCCGTCAGGCATGCCTGTCCCTAACTTGTTATTTGAAAAGTTGCAGGTGCTCTACCACCGGGCCGAGTGCCAGTGCCGGCACATAGTTGAGGACGCCAACCAGCAGCACGGTACCGACCAGCAAGGCGATGAATAGCGGGCCATGCGTCGGCATGGTGCCGGCGTTGACCTCCAGGCGTTTCTTCGCAGCCAGTGAGCCGGCAATTGCCAGCACCGGCACGATCACCGCAAAGCGTCCGAACCACATCGCTATCGCCAGCATCACGTTGTAGAAAGGCGTGTTGGCTGACAGCCCGGCGAAGGCGCTGCCGTTGTTATTGGCGGCCGAGGTGAAGGCGTACAGCACTTCGGAAAAGCCATGTGCACCCGGATTCAGGATGCCGGCCTTGCCCGGCTCGAGCGCCACCGCGATGGCCGTGCCCAGCAGGACCAGGCAAGGCGTCACCAGGATCACCAGCGAAGCCATCTTCATTTCATAGGCCTGGATCTTCTTGCCGAGGTATTCCGGCGTGCGTCCTATCATCAGGCCGGCGATGAACACGGCCAGGATCGCGAATACCAGCATGCCGTATAAACCGGTACCGACGCCGCCAAACACCACCTCACCCAATTGCATCAGGACAGTAGGGATCATGCCGCCCAGCGGCGTGAAGGAATCATGCATCGCATTGACCGCACCGCAGGATGCCGCTGTCGTTACAGCTGCAAACAAGGCGGAAGCACTGATGCCGAAACGGGTTTCCTTGCCTTCCATATTGCCGCCGGCCTGTAGCAGGTTGGCGCCCTGGTCCACACCCAGCGTAGCCAGGCCCGGATGCGCCTGCTGCTCGGCCCCCATCACTACTGCGGTGAGGACGACGAATAGCAAGGTCATCGCACCGAGGATGGCCCAACCCTGGCGCATATCACCGACCATGCAACCGAAGGCGAAACACAGCGCCGCCGGGATCAGGAAGATCGCCAACATTTCCACCAGATTGCTGAATGCAGTCGGGTTTTCATACGGATGCGCCGAGTTCGCATTAAAGAAGCCGCCGCCATTGGTGCCCAGCATCTTGATTGCCTCCTGCGAAGCAACCGGACCCATCGCGATGGTTTGCGTTTTGGCGGTCAGGGTTTCCAGTACCGGTGCGCCTTTGTCATCGACCACAGGCTGCCCGTCGGTACCGACTTTGGGCTGCTGGTAAGTAATCGGATCGATCAGTGCCACGTCTTTATAAGACGAGAAATTCTGGATCACGCCCTGGCTCATCAGCACGACGGCGACGATGAGCGATAAAGGCAGCAAGACATACAGGGTGGAACGTGTCAGGTCGACCCAGAAGTTGCCTATCGATTTGGCCGAGCGATGGCTAAAGCCTCGTATCAACGCATAGATGACAGCGATACCGGTCGCGGCGGAAAAGAAGTTCTGCCCGGTCAGCGCCAGCATTTGCGTCAGGTAGCTCATCGTCGATTCGCCGCCATAACCTTGCCAGTTGGTATTGGCGACAAAGCTGACTGCGGTATTGAAAGATGAATCCGGGCCGACATTGCCAAATCCTTGCGGATTCAAGGGCAGCCATGCCTGCAGGCGTTGCACCGCATAGACAAAGAAAGTACCGAGTACGTTAAACACCAGCAAGGCGATCGCATAGCCTTTCCAGCTCATCCCGGTTTGTGCATTGCTGCCTGCCATCCGGTACAGGAACTGCTCAAAGCGAGCCAGCCAGCCCAGCCCGCGTATCGGTTCAGTGCCGCCGACCTTGGCGAGATAAGTGCCGAGCGGATACGCCAGCACCAGTAAAACTAGCAGGAACACTGCCAGCAAGATCATTGATTGCGTGCTCATTTACAGGTCCTCCGCATTCAACAAGGCTGCCAACAGATAAATCAGCAGGCCGACGGCAACCACCGCGCCCACTACATAAAACATGTTCATTGACGTTCTCCCAGCTTGCTGCAGCCATTTGTGAAGGCCCAAAGCAGCAGGAAAAACACCGCGATTGCGGCGATAAATACTATGTCCATCCATCTTCCCCATACAGGTTTACGATGAATAGAAGCGTAGTCTTATCAATCTAAAAAATTCGTAAAGACTTGGATGGCGGGTGTAAACAAGGTGTAAAAATTGCTGCTGCAATATGACCTGGGCGGCAGTCAGGCGACTGCGCCGGAAGGAAGATCGGGAATGGAAAAACTTGCCGGGACCGGCAGGATGCGTGTCCCGGCAAGCTGATTGCGTACCTTACTGCGGTGCCAGCTCAAGTTTGATCAGGGTGATATTGCCATTGACCTTATCGGCCATGAAACGCACCTTGTCGCCCTCTTTTACCTGATCCAGCATCGCCGTGTCCTTGACACGGAAAACCATGGTCATACCCGGCATATCGAGATTGGGCAATGGGCCATGCTTGATCGTGATTCTTTCGGTGTCCTTGTTGACCTTCCTGACTTCGCCGTCAATCATCGAATCTGCAGTAGCTGCGGTGCCGCTCGCGGCCAGCATATTGTGTCCGGCGTGCGCATCCTGCGCCTGTGCCAGCGACAGGCCGGATGCAAAGAGGAATGCGCTGATGAGCAATTTGTTTAATAAGTTCATGACTATCCTTTCGGGAAATTAAATGAGTTCAGGCCCTGATGATTTCAGTGGCAGTTTCAGTGGCATTAGCTGCCACGGCTCTTTTTAGCGACCTCGATCTTGCCGACCATGCCGGCTTCAAAATGACCGACGATCAGGCAGGCAAAATCAAATTCACCCGGGCGATTGAAGGTCCAGACGATTTCCTGTGAAGCGCCCGGCTTCACATGCGCCATATACGGCGCTTCATGCTCCATGGTCGGGAATTTGCGCATCATCGCCGCATGCTCCTGCAATTCCTTCATGGTTCCCAGCACGACTTCATGCATGATCTGGCCATTGTTCTTGACGATAAATTTGACGGTTTCACCTTCCTTGACCTTGATCCGGTTCGGCGTGAAGCGCATATCGTCACCCATGGCCAGCTTGATAGTGCGTTGCACCCTGGCCGGGTCACCTTCAATGCCAAACTCCTTTTGCTCGGCCTTGGCCGGATTGAATGCGGCTTTGGCGTGCGCATCGTCGCCATGGGCAAAAACCAGCGAAGATGCGAACAGCATTACCAGTGGTAGTAATTTTTTCATTTTCTTTTCCTTTCAATTATTTGGATTCATACGCCACGGTGCCTTTCGGATGCCGGTACCAGCCCGGGTCTTTGTAATCGCCCGGCTTTTGGTCCTTGCGTATCTTGACCGTGGTGAACATGCCGCCCATTTCGATTGGGCCGAAGGGACCGCTGCCGGTCATCATCGGGATGGTGTTGTCCGGGATCGGCATTTCCATCTCGCTCATGTCCGCCATGCCCCGCTCACCCATCACCATGTAGTCAGGGATGAGGCGCACGATCTTGCTGGCGATATTGCGGTGATCGACACCTATCATGGTCGGTACGTCATGCCCCATTGCATTCATGGTGTGATGCGCCTTGTGGCAATGGAAAGCCCAGTCGCCGACATCGGTCGCATCAAACTCGATCGCCCGCATCTGCCCTACCGCCACATCGGTGGTGACTTCCGGCCAGCGCGCGGCAGGCGGGACCCAGCCGCCATCGGTACCGGTGACTTCGAACTCATGTCCATGCAAATGGATAGGATGGTTGGTCATCGTCAGGTTGCCAAAACGGATGCGGACCCGGTCACCCTGGCGACACACCAATGGATCAATGCCGGGGAAGACCCGGCTGTTCCAGGTCCACAGATTATGTTCCAGCATGGTGGCGATACGCGGCGTGCTGCTGCCGGGTTCAATATCGTGCGCATTGAGCAGGAAGACGAAGTCGCGGTCGACCTTGTATTGCTCCGGATTCTTGGGATGCGTGACCCAGAAACCCATCATGCCCATCGCCATCTGCGTCATTTCATCGGCGTGCGGGTGATACATGAAGGTGCCCGGACGCTTGGCCTCGAATTCGTAGACATAGGTTTTGCCGACCGGGATATGCGGCTGCGTCAGGCCGCCGACGCCATCCATGCCATTCGGCAAACGCTGGCCATGCCAGTGTATGGTCGTGTGCTCGGGCAGCTTGTTGGTGACGAAGATGCGGACCTTGTCACCCTCCACCACTTCTATCGTCGGTCCCGGGCTGGAACCGTTATAACCCCACAAGGTGGCCTTCATGCCGGGTGCGAGTTCACGGATCACCGGCTCCGCAATCAGGTGGAATTCCTTCCAGCCGTTCTTCATGCGCCACGGTGCGCTCCAGCCATTCAGTGTAACGACCGGATTGTAGGGACGACCGCTGCGCGGCGCGGCCGGCGGCAGGGTTTTTGCATGCTGGATGATCTGCGCTTCAGGTATCGAAGCCGCACCGGCCTTGCTGACCAGGCCGACACCCAGCATGGTGGTCGCGCCTGCGAGAAAAGTTCTACGGGTAACCATAATTTATCCTTATCAATGTTCTGCGGCAGCAGACGCTGCACTGGCGGCAGCACCCATACTCGCGCTGCGGCTGCCACCGGTACCGTTGACCGCCATTTGCAGGTCGGTTTCGGCCAGCCAGTAATTACGTTGCGCGATGATCGCGGCATTCACTGCATCGATTTGCTTGCGCGCATCGAGCAAGAGTTCGAACACGCTGGCCAGCATGCCGTTGTAGCGCAGCATCATTTCCTCGGAAATCTTTTTGCGCAGCGGCACCACTTCATCGCGGTAATGACGGGAAAGATCGTAGGCGGTGCGATAGGCGGTATAGGCATCCCTGACTTCGGAGCGTGCCCGTATCGCCGTCTCTGCCGTGCGGTTCAGCGATTGCATATAAAGCGCTTCGGCTTTGACCGTGCGTGCACTGCCCCAATCGAACAGCGGCAATTCCACACTGACTTCGTAGCCGTTGCTGCGCGACATGCCGGTTTCGCTCTTGTTCATATAGCCCACATCGAGCACATTGACGAAACGCGTTGCCCTGGTCAGGCCGAGGGCTGATGCGGTAGCAGCTGTACTGCGTTTGGCCATTTGTACATCGAGCCGCTCTTCCATGGCCTTTGCTTCCAGGCTCAAACCTTCTTGCGGCACTTTCGGCAAGGGTGGCAATTGCTGCGGCAAGGTGAATTTGCTCTCGGCCTGCCACAATCCCAGCATGCGCGTCAGTTGTTCGCGCGTGCTATTGGCTTCCTGCCGGCTGCGCGCCAGCTGGGCCGTGGTATCGGCATAGAACACCTGCTCGCGTGCGGCATCGAGCTTGTTCCAGTTGCCGACCTTTTGCATGCGCTGGCCCAGCTCGGCACCCGCCTCGGCCGCCAATTGCGCGCGCTCCATGAATTGCACGCTTTGCGCTGCGGCTACCGCGTTGAAGTAAGCGCGACGCGTATCCGCGGCGAGTCTGACGACGTCCCCGGCAACCTCCAGCTTCACCTGTTCGAAGCGCTGCCCTTCAAGCTTGCTGCGCATCGGCATGGTCAGCAAGCCCATCAGGTCGAACACGATGCTGCGGTCGATTTCCAGTTCATTCGCCGCATCGTTGCGCAAGCGCCCAAAGGAAAAACCGGGATTGCGCAAACGCCCGGCCTGCACCAGATCCGCCTCGGCGATACCCAGTTCGGCCAGTGACGCCTGCAAACCGCGGTTATTGATCAGCGCAATCCGCACGGCGTTATCAGGCGTCAATGGCTGTGCCAGCAAGTCGCGCACGGTTTTATCCAGCTCGGCCCGCTCTTCGTCACTCCGCACCAGTTGCGGTTTCTGGCCGGTGCGTTGTTCCGCCATGGCGGTCACGCTATGCATGCCGCCATCCCGCGAAAAACTGGCGCAACCGCCCAGCACGACGACCGAGGCGACAATGAATAAGGCGCGCGGCGATAAGTATTTATTTTTCATCACTTACTCCTTCGCCGGCTGGTGCATATGGTGACCGGCGGGCATATCGGCGGCAGGCGTCTTGTCGGACGCATCCCGGATATGACCGGCATGCCCTTTCAGGCGCGCCACTTCATCATTGGCGGCACGCCAGGCTGCTTCGGTCGAAGTTTTGGTTTCCGGCATGACGATGTAATGCTGGAACGCGGATTGATATGCCGGTACCGCCGTCGCCGCTGCCGGATCGAGGGGATTCGGCAAGACCGGAGCGGCAGGCGCATTCTGGGCGTGGCTGACGAGCGCAAACAAGGCGCAGGCCGCTGCACTGATGCAGGGTAATAATTTCATGACATTCTCGTTTAAAAGAAATGGATGCGAGTGGACGCGCACAAACGTCACGCGACCGGATTAGCAGAACCCGATTAACAGGCGTAAAACCCCGTCAATCAGATTGCGCGCAGCAAATTAAACGAGGGAGGATTTGGGTGGCCGCTTGATCCCGTCAGGGATGTGGCCGAGGAAATCTGGTGCAGGGGAAGCAAGGATCTGGCTGGAACCAATGGCGGCAAAAGTCCAGTCCGGGGTCGAAGGCAATGCCGTCATGCCCATACAGCCGGCGGCACAGACACTGCACTTCATATGGGTTTGCTTGCCATGCGGCGATGGCATATCAGTTGCCGCTTTGGCTGTGGCATCCGTTGCTGCGTCCGTTACGGCGGCGGCTTCATGCTGCATGCCGTGGTGATGCGCATGTTCATCGCTTACTGCAGTCACTGCTGCAACTTCCGCTGCCACACTTTCATGCATGGCCGGCGCACAAGACATTTGCATGACGGCAGCATAGCCCTGTACCGGCAAAGCCAGTACGAGCAGCCACAGCACCAATGTCTTGAATAAGCGATTCATGCGCGCAAGTTTAGCACGACATTTTCCGCTTTGTCGCAAGTCCGTTTGTCATCAGATGCATCATTTTTCACTTCATATACGATCGTACAATACTGACGACCTGCTCCAGGTCGGCCTGTCGTTCGGCGGCCGATACCTGCTGGTCGCCGAGGTGTTCGCGGATATGGCTTTCCAGCACCTCCGCCATCAATCCGTTCGCGGCACCGCGTATCGCCGCAATCTGTTGCAGTACGGCACCACAGTCGCTCTCGCCTGCCAGCGCCTTCTCCAAAGCCTCGACCTGGCCCTTCATGCGGCGCACGCGCGCCAGTAATTTCTTGTCGCCCCGGGTATGTGACATTGCCGAACATCCTTTCAGACTGCCTGTTAATATACTGGGGTATAGTATATTGAAACTCAGGACAAATGCACATGAACCTTCCAAAAACGCCGGATCACCTGGTACACGAACACATTTTCAACCGCGGCAATCCGATCGCGGAAAAGAAAACCGCGTGGGCGCTATTACTGACCACCGTGATGATGGTGGCGGAGATCATCAGCGGCTATGCCTTCAATTCCATGGCATTGCTGGCCGACGGTTGGCATATGAGTTCGCATTCGGTGGCATTGGGCCTGGCGGTGATGGCCTATGTGCTCGCCCGGCGCTACGCGAATGACCAGCGTTTTGCCTTCGGCACCTGGAAAATAGAAATACTCGGCGCCTACACCAGCGCCCTGCTGCTCCTGCTGGTTGCAGCCTTGATGCTGTACCAATCCATAGAGCGCCTGATCAATCCGACCGCAGTGCACTACGACCAGGCCATCGCAATTGCCGTCCTTGGCCTGGTCGTGAACCTGGCTTGCGCCTACCTGCTGAAGGATGACCATACACATAGACACGATCACGAACATGATCACGGCCACGCGCATGACGATCATCATCACGACCTCAACCTGCGTTCCGCTTATATGCATGTGATTGCAGACGCGGCGACTTCGGTGCTGGCCATCATCGCGCTCTTCGGCGGCAAATTATGGGGCGCGAGCTGGCTCGATCCGGCCATGGGTATCGTCGGCGCGGCCCTGGTATCGGTGTGGGCTTATGGCTTGATACGGGATAGCGGTCGCGTGCTGCTGGATGCGGAAATGAATGCACCGGTGGTGGAAGAAATGCGCGAAGTGATTGCGGCCAGCCCGATACCGGCGGCGATTTGTGATTTACATGTGTGGCGTGTGGGCAAGCAAAAGTATGCGTGCATATTGACACTGGCGGTACATGAGGCGGCTACTCCGGATTATTTTCGTAAGCAGTTGGCGATACATGAGGAGTTGGTGCATGTTACGGTGGAGATTGTTCACGTCTGAGTCGTTTCCAGTGTACTAGTCTTAATTCTGTATTTTCTTCGATCAGACTTGCTTTGCCGGGGGCGGCCCGGCAGCCGCTCACTTTCTTTGCTTCGCCAAAGAAAAGTAAGCAAAGAAAGGCGACCGCAACAGTCATTGCCCGCTACGCGGGTGCCCAAGCCAAGCGATCGCCAGCCGGCGTCGCAAACCAACTCGCTTCGCTCAAACATGTTTGCGCCGTTGAACCCGTCTGACAATCGCTCGCCTTGGCAACGCCTAAAGCGGGCAAGTCAAAAGCAACTGCAACTGCAACAGCCTTGCTGATTCGAGCTGGTCAGGTGAATCAAAGAGGCTGTATTGGTGTTCCGCTTAGACGCTGCCGTTTGTGCG